>ENA-OQIF01000090-OQIF01000090.1-human-gut-metagenome-genome-assembly--contig:-NODE-90-length-49840-cov-5.155332_pt1 | contig 49840 bp, 53 predicted proteins | sample MGYA00242574_ERZ504738 | MGnify/ENA primary metagenome ERZ504738 (study PRJEB26092, sample SAMD00036437) | human gut metagenome | host: Homo sapiens | study: EMG produced TPA metagenomics assembly of...
ATCGGGTAGTACGATGCGGCCGGTGTAGACCTACTTTTTCTTCTGTCCATTCTGCCATTTTAAGACATCTGTAAGAACTGCTTTTGATTTCTTCGGTTATTTCTTTTTTTTGTCTTTTTCCATATGATGCACACAGCGCTGCACCTGTAAGGAACATCAATGCTGCCAGAATTGCTGAAACATAGGCGTCTCCATATTGTTTCTGGACAAAAGGCATGGAAATAATCAAAATTCCCGCTCCGATCAAAATCCACGGACCGAATACAGCAGACTTTTCATTCTCTACAATCCGCAGCTGTCCGCCCCGCTCATTGTCCTTGAGGATCCTGACTTCTTCCCCTTCCTGAAACTCATCCACACTCTTGACAGTGGCCTGCTGACGGTGACCATTTTCCACATATTCGATCCTCGTCTCATAATAATTCTGAATCAGAAATCCTTCTTCATCCCGCTTTTCCACATGACTGATCCGAAGAATCTTCCCTGTTCTCTGTGCTTTTTGCTTCTTCATCCGGATACTGCGTCTCAGCCCGCTGGTTCCTGTCACCAGAAGTGCAGCTCCGATCACTACCAGAAATACTGCCTGTATCGTCAATCCTCCAAACATCTCTTTTGCCCTCTTCCTCTCTGAACATATGGCTGCAGCAATTCGATGCACTGCGAAAACTGCCGCATCACCGGAATGTTCTCCTGCGCTGCTTTTTGCTGCTCTTCTTCCGAAAGTTCTGCTTTATGATACCAGATGACCTGCATTCCCGCCTGTTTTGCCCCCTCTATATCATGCCGCAGACTGTCCCCTATAAAAACACAGTCTTCAGGCAGCACCTCTGCTTTTTCTCTGCACAGAGAAAAATTCGGTAGTCCGGCTTTTCCACACCTGCTTCTTCACTGGTAACAACACCATCGATCCATCTGGTGATTCCGAGCTTTTCTATTTTCTGATATTGGATCTCTGCTGTCATATTCGTACAGATCCCCACATACACGCCCTGTTCCTTCAGCTGCTTCATCACCAGAGAGACCCCTTCTTCCAACGTCATCTGTTTCATCAGTGTATCCCAGTACAGCCTGTACATCTTGTATGCATGCGGAAAAAGCGGCTTTTTCAACATCTCCAGCATACACTGATACCGGATCAGACGATTATGCACTGCCGCACATTCTCTTCCGATCCGCTCCTCTGCCACAACATACGCTTTCGCAAGCTGCCTGTCATATACAGCTCCTGAAATCGACAGATTCTGCAGGCAGTACTCACGTACCGCTTCTTTTGCCAGAATATCTGCCGTTGTATAATCATACAGTGTATCGTCAAGGTCGAAAAAAAACGCTTTTACCATATCTGTTTCCTCTTATTTCTGTCCGTAGTAGGCATTCGCACCATGTTTTCTGTAATAGTGCTTGTCCTGTAATTCCTGCGGCGCAGGCTTCACATCCGGATTGATGATCTCACAGCGTGCCGCCATCTTTGCAACCTCTTCTGCCACTACCGCATTATGAACTGCTTCGTGCGCATCCTTGCCCCATGTAAATACACCGTGATTCTTGCAGAGGACTGCCGGCACCGCCAGATAATCCTTTGCTTTTCTCTCAAATTCATCTGCGATCAGAACACCGGTATTCTTCTCATATGCTTCTTCGATTTCTTCCTTTGTCAGATTCCGCACACATGGAATCTCTCCGTAAATATAGTCCGCGTGCGTTGTTCCATAACATGGAATATCTCTTCCTGCCTGTGCCCAGCTGGTTGCCCATGTGGAATGTGTATGAACCACTCCGCCAATCTTCGGAAACCGGTTGTAAAGAACCACATGTGTCGGCGTATCAGAAGACGGATTGTATCTTCCCTCCACTTTATTTCCATTCAGATCTACCACAACCATATCATCCGGAGTCAGTTTGTCATATTCTACACCGCTTGGCTTGATCACAAACAATCCGCTCTCTCGGTCGATCCCGCTGACATTTCCCCAGGTAAAAGTGACAAGTCCGTATTTTGGAAGCAGCATATTCGCCTCATACACTTCTTTTTTTAACTGTTCCAGCATTTTGCATTTCCTCCCCATCTACTTTTCAAACGTATACATTGCAACTTCATCGATCTCACGGTTCGTAGAAATAAGAACCTCTTCTGTGCCCCGTTCATACTTGAACACATTGGCCGGTCCGCAGTCCCGATCCAGAATCTCAACCTGATACTGCCCTTTTTCCTGCTCCCAGGTAAAGAGAAGAAGGTTTCTCTCTCCTTTTCTGTGTCCGATGATCACTGCCGGCTTGCCAAGCAGTGTCCCGCCATAGATCGCATGTGCAAAATCTGCAGTATCATAAGTATATACCTTCTTGTAGTCTCCATCAATCTTTTTATAGAAATAAATATGTTCCCCATGGAATGGAGAGATCAAAATCAGTTCCTTTTCTCCATCCTGATCCAGATCTACTAGTACAGCATCACTTGCTGCCTCATCCACCAGTTTTTCCACTGTCCAGTCCTGTTCTTCTGATTCCGGCGGTGTAAAACGGTATACACCATCGTCACAGGAAATCAGACACTGCTCCACACCATCTTCTGTCACCTTGTAATATCCATGATTCTTCAGCATATTCTCCCGGATCACCTGCAGACTCAGCTGATGCTCCTCATCAAATCCACTCAGATCATCCGGAAGCACTGCCGCATAAACCTTGCCGGGCATAGACCAGTCATCCTTATATTCATGTCCGGATTTCAGTGCACACGCGATGAGATAATTCACACCGTTTCTTGTCACAATATCAAACCGATGTACGTGCGGAAGATCGACCAGCGTACGGATTTCCCAGATTCCGTCTGGTCCCGGCGATGCAATGATGATCTTTGCCTCCTTGGAATCATTCGGAGAGTAGAATTTGTGCGTTGCCAGAAAAACACCATCACTTCCCGGAACCTGCACCATACTCATGACTCCTCCCGGACCTTCCCATACTGTCTCTTCCTGATTGCCCTCCAGATCAAACAGATAACATGGATCCTGCTTTTCTGCCGCTACCAGAATATGTCTCTTTCCCTGATATGTAAGCTGTGCAATCGAATAACATTTTGTAAGATTTGATATGACTTTTTTACTCACTTTCATGACCTGATCTTCCCTCTCTTTCATTATACGGTCTGCCTGTCCAGAATCTCTGTCATCATCTTCACAGCAAAATCAATATCTTCTTTCCACGCCGGACTGCCTGTATACCAGAATTCCGTCACATAGCGACGCACGCCCAGTTCCCAGGCTTTGCGGATACTGGATTCAAAATCTACATGTCCGGTTCCAAACGGAATCTCCCGAAACTTGCCCGGAACTGTTTCCTTCAGATGCATGGCTGCCAGCCTTCCTCTTCCGGTCTCCAGATCCTTAAGTACATCTCCGCCCTCTGCCTTTGCGGCATTGGTGATATTGCCGAGATCCGGATACACATTCAGATACAGCGAATCAACGAGATTTACATATTTCATGGATTTTTGAACGGTATTCATAAACGGAGTCTCCATTGTCTCGAATCCAAGGACAATGCCCTTTGCCGCTGCCATCTCAACTGCTTTTTTCAGATTCTTGGCAAACCGTTTTCTGGTCTCTTCACTGCCCTCTTCATAATATACATCATACCCTGCCAGCTGAATGATACGGATTCCGAGATCCTCTGCCAGTTCAAGTGCTTTCTCCATAATCTCCATACCACGACCGGAAACTTCCGGCTGGCTGCTTCCCAACGGATATTTTCGATGTCCGCTCAGGCACATTGTACGGATTGGCATTCCCGTCTCATACATCAGACGGACCAGTTCCAGACGCTCTTGTTTTCCCATGTCAAGACGTTTCAGCTTTTCTTCTGTCTCATCAATACTGATCTCTATAAAATCATAGCCCGCAGCTTTTGCTGTCTCCATCTTTTCCTTCCAGCTTAATTCTGCCGGCATTGCTTTCTCATATATTCCTAAGGTATATGGTTTCATATTTCAAAATCTCCTTTGTGTACCTGATGAATCAAAACGCCCGCACTGCGCAGTTCATCCAGTACATCCTGAGGTGCTTTTTCATCTGTGATCAAATGCTTGATTCCCTGGATCGGCGAACTTGTAAAGCTGCTGTTTTTTCCGATTTTTGTATGATCTGCCAGAAGATATACATCCTCTGTCACATTCTGGATCATCACCTCATTTACTTTTACTTCCGCCGCAATCTCCGTTGTCATTCCGGAAAGCATAGAAATTCCGGAACACCCCATAAACGCTTTCTTCGGGAATACATTCTGTACACTTCGGATTGCAAAATCGCCGACCATGGCATCTTTGGGATGCCGTAGTTCTCCTCCGGTCAGAATAATACTGATTCCATCATAATATTCTCTGCCGATTGCTTTTCCATTGTTCGTGATCACAGTCACATTGCGACACTGGATATAATCCAGCATCTGCAATGCGTTGCGGCTTGTATTGATGAAGAGAGAATCGCCGTCTTCTACCAGTCCTGCCGCATACCTCGCGATCAGCTTACGGTACATCTGCACTTCATTTTTCTCCGCAGTCTCCCGGTCTGCCACCTGGGCGCCTCCGTAAAATCTGACCAACAGCTTCTGCTCTTCCAGATACTGCAGATCTCTGCGGATCGTAATCAAAGAAACTCCCATCCGCTTTGCCAGTTCATCCACCCGTACGGTTGGATTTTCACGCAACAGCTCCAGAATACTCTTCCTTCTTGCATCTACATATGCTTTTTCTCTCTTCATCTTCCTCACCTCACTTCTTTTCTGCTGTCTTTCAACAAATCTACAGAATTCCGTTCTCTTTTAATTTTGTCTCGATTTCAGGAGCTGACATCACATTTTTCAGCGGAATTACAACTACACCCTTTGCTTTTGCATCTTCAAACATATTTGCAAAATTCTGTGCACACACAAGTACATCGTACTGAACTGCACTGCTCTTTCCTTCTGAGAGCGGACAATGATGTACCTTGCCAGGTTTGATGTTATTCTTTTTCAGAACCTTCTCAAGTGCCATCTGAGCCATCAGGCTGGAACCGGAACCATTTGCGCAGCATACTAAAAATTTCAAATTCTGATTTGTCATTGTGAATCTCTCCTTTGCTCTTTTTCTTAATTATATGACGATATGATGTTTCTTTCAATTATTTCAGGCTATTCTGCCCGAGCCTTTTTCGCTTTCAGTTCTTTATAAGCCTCGTAATCTTCTGTCATCAGGAAATATCCTTCTTTATCCTTGCGGTACTGAATCTGTGGAATTGCCAACAGAGCAATAAATACGATCGCAATACCTGCGTAGCTTAAGTACTTCATCACAACTGTAAATACCGGCCATACCACTGCCCAGTCCCACATACCTAAGTATCCGCCGTATGCAGCCATTCCAACCCATCCTGCAATGAGCGCTGAACCAAATACTTGGCAGAGACCGGAAATAAACGGAAGGATCAATGTTGCCTTCAAACCGCCTTTTTCATTGACAAATACACCAATGGTCGCATTGTCGAAGAATACCGGAACGAATCCGCAGATTACAAGTACCGGGCTCTTTAACAGTACCAGTGTTGCAATTGCAACGATCTGTCCGATGAAACCTGCCAAAAATCCAAGTGTCACTGCGTTTGGAGCTCCGAATCCGAAGATTACCGCACAGTCCACACCAGGAACAGATCCAGGAAGCAGTTTGTCTGCGATTCCCTGGAAGGATGCTGTCAGCTCAGCAACGAAAGTACGAACCCCAAGCTGAAGGATTGCCAGATATACTGCAAAGTACAGACAAGTCTGGATCACATAGAATACCATGCTCTGTCCTTCCTGCATAAATCCGCCTTCGATCAGATAATCTCTTCCAAGTACACACAGGATTGCTCCAAAGAATGCCAGCATCAAAATAGACGCGGAAACCATATTGTCATTGAACATAGACATGAATCCTGGAAGCTCGATATCTTCGATTCTTTTACTTTTTGCCTTTATTTTCTTATTCTCATTACCAAACAGTTTTCCTGCCAGCCAGTAGAAAAATGCAACCCCAAACATCTGCTGATGCGCCAAACAGAAACCTGCTCCATCTGTTACCTCCTGACAAGGTTTGATCGTCAGGTTCGAACCAACTGCCCAATACGCTCCAAGAAGCAATGCCATAACGATCAGCATTCCGACTCTATTTGTCAGAAGCGCCGGACAGGCAAACATAATCAGCCAGTAAGCAGTCGCTGCCTGCTGTACCTGTACATTACCTGTAGTAAAAAGTGCACGCATCTTTGTGTACTTTGTAAAGCGTACCAGAAGAATGTTGACAATAAATGCAATAAACAGAAGAATCATAGCATCTCCAAAGCCTTTTCCAAATACCTCTTCTACACCTACTGTTACTGCATTCTGTCCAAAATATGGATCAATCACCATCGCATCCATATTAAATCGGTCTTTGAGTCCTACCAGCACCGGCCGGAAGTTATTTGTCAGTCCACCGGAACCAACTGTCAAGATCAGATATCCTACAATTGCTTTGAGTGTACCGCCAAGAGTATCATACCACGGTTTTCCCAGAAGTATATAACCTACCATAACGATCAAACCAATCATAAACGCCGGCTGCTGAAGAATATTTGTCGCAAAATACGACCATACAGTCATTAATATATCCATTTGTTCACCCCTGTATCTATGCTTTCTTTTTACCTCTCGTTTCCTTTGCCGTTTCCTTATGCGTCCAGATATTTTTTCCTGGAGTTTTTAAAAGATCTTCTTCGGTTTCGACATCGGCAAGTTCCTCAACCAATTCTTCATTCATCAGCATTTCGGAAAGTCTGCTCATATTCTGAAGATGCTGCTCATTATTGCAGGCAGCCAATGTAAAGAATAGCTGTGCATCCAATTCCGGATTGCCTTCTTCGAAGCTCACCGGTTTTTTCAGTTTCATAAACGCAATCTCTGTTTTATGCACTCCTTTTGCACCCTCCTGAGAATGCGGCATCGCAATGTTCGGCGCGATCACAATATAAGGTCCATATTTTTCCACACATGCGATAATATCTTCTTTATAATTTTCTTCTATTGTTCCATCTGCCTCCAGCACTTCACAGCTCATCCGGATGGCCTCCCGCCAATCCGGTGCACTGTCTGCAAACTTTACATGTTTTTTCTCTACAAATTCTCTCAGCATCACTTCCACCTCCGGCAATTACAGAAGAGAACGGAATGGAATATTCTGTGGTGCTTCAAAGCAGTCCTCGAAACCTCTTCTGTGATGATATGCTCTTTTCTCCTTGTCTGTCGGATAAACGTATTTTCCTCCGACCTCCCAGACGAATGGATGAAACTCATATCCGAGACGATCTTTTTTCATATGATAGAGAACGTTGATCTCGTTGACATCTGCCATGAAGTTCGTCCATACATCATAGTGAATCGGGACAACAACTTTACAGCGAAGTGCTTCTGCCATACGGAGAATATCTACAGAAGTCATCTTGTCCTGCATACCTACCGGATTCTCTCCGTAGGATCCGAATGCCACATCAATGTCATAATCTTTTCCATGTTTTGCAAAGTAGATTGAGTAGTGAGAATCTCCACTGTGGTAAATATTTCCTCCCGGTGTCTTGATCAGGTAATTGACTGCCTTATCATCCATATCTGTCGGGCATTTTCCTGTCAATTCTTCTCTGTCCTCTCCTTGAGAATCTGTTGTCACAATACAGGTACGGTCAAAGGAATCCAACGCGATAATCTCAATGTCTTTAATCTTGATGCTGTCTCCCGGTCTCACCGTAATACACCGGTCTGCCGGAACTCCCCATTTCTCCCAGAGCTCTACGGATTTTTTCGGCCCGATAAACGGAACCGGAATTTCTTTTCCATTCTCATCTGTTGTCATCATACCGCTCTTGATCACGTGGGCTGCATATTCCGCACTCATGTGATCCTGATGATAATGTGTTGCAAGCACAGCATCCACACCTTTGATTGCAAATGGATCGATTACAAATGGAACGGCTCTTAAGTTCGGCTGCATTGCTCTCGCACCACACATATTCGCCATCTGATGGCCAACCTTCATCTTTCCGTCTCCGTGAGATCTCTTTCCATTTCCGCACCAGAGATCCACGGTGATGTTGCATCCTCCCGGAGTCTTGAACCACATTCCGGTGCATCCAAGCCACCACATTGCAACGGTTCCCGGCTTTACTTCTTCATTCTCAATCTCTTCATTCAGCCAGGTTCCCCACTCCGGAAATGTACTCATGATCCAATTTTCTCTTGTGATTTCATCAATCTTGCTCACGTTGCTTCCTCCTTCGTTTTACGATTGTTTTTTGTTTCGTTATATGCATATTAGCATCTTTTATGATTTTTTACAACGTACTTATATGTTCGTTTATCATTTATATGTTCATTTATTTGTTTTCTATGATTTAAACAATTTTTGTTCTCTATTTTTATGCACTTTTTACCATAAATTCCTCTTATACAACAGTTTTTTCATCGTCTGCAATACAAAAAACAGAGACCATATTCTCAAACCCTGAATATGATCTCTGTTACTCTTATAATTCCATCGCCTTCCACAACTGTGCTTTCACTTCATCAGACGCAAACGCCACCTCAATGGCATTTTTTGTCATCTGCACTTCTTGTTCTCTGGTCACTGCATACTGTTCTCTGAGAAACGCAAACTCTTTTTCCAGCGTTGTCTGGCTGACCATCCGATTATCCGTATTGATCGTAACAAGAAGGTTCTCCCGCAAAAACTCCTGGATGGGATAATCCGCAGGATCCTTTACCGCTTTTGTCTGCATATTGCTGAGCGGACACATCTCGATTCCAATGTGTCTGTCTCTGCAGATCCGGATTGCTTCTTTCTGCCCGCGAAGCGCAATTCCATGGCCCACTCTGGAAGCACCGCACTGCACTGCATCCAGAATATTCTGCACACTGCCGCACTCACCTGCATGAAGTGTGAACGGCATCTCCATCCGTTTTACTTCCGCAAACAGGTTCATAAACTGCGACATCGGAAATGCCGCTTCATTTCCTGCCAGATCCGCTGCACAGACACCGTTTCCAAGAAACTCTCTCGCAGCTTTTAACATCTGTAGATTTGCCTCTTCCTTCTCATGGCGCATGGCACACACAATCACACCATAATCAATGTCAAATTCCTTCTTGCCCTGCTCCATTCCCCGCAGTACAGACTCAATGACCTGCTCTGTAGACAGACCTCTCTGTCCGGAAAAAAGCGGTGCAAACCGTGCCTCGATATAATCGACCTGGTCTGATGCGGCACTTTTCATCAAATCATAACCGGCTCGCTCAAGCCCCTTTTCTGTCTGCAGACATTCCAGCGGAATCTCAAATTTCTCCAGATATTCTGCCAGACTCTGACAATCCATATCTGCCTGCAGCTCTTCCAGTTTTACACTTCTTCCCAGAAGTTCTTCAATACATCCCTGACTTAAGGATCCATCCAGATGACAGTGCAGATCCAGCCTGGGAAGTCTGTTTTTTCCCGTCATACGCGTTTTCACTCCTCTTCTCTCAAATTTGCCGGTCCAAATCCAAACGGCAGTATCTCTTCCAGTGTTTTTGCAAAACATCCACCGTTTCCGTCCTCAAGAACGATCTGAAATTCTTTTGGGTCACAAAATTCCATCATCACCTGACGGCATACTCCACAAGGCGCACAAAGTTCTCCTTTTTTACTCCCTTTCGGACCTCCGACGATCGCAATCGCCCGAAATTCTTTCACGCCCTCTGACACTGCCTGAAAAAACGCAGTTCTTTCTGCACAGTTTGTAGCACTGTATGCCGCATTTTCGATATTACATCCTAGATAAACCGTTCCGTTTTCTGCCAGAAGGGCAGCGCCTACCTGAAATCCGGAGTAAGGAGAGTATGATCTCTCTTTTCCCTCATATGCCAGACGGATCAATTCCTCTTTTGCTTTTCCATCCAGATCTGTTCCAAATTTAAATTCTTTTTTCATTGCGCACTCTCCTTGCACTGCTGCACATCCTACGCCAGAGTTTCTCCAATCAGACGAATCGATTCTGTGACAAGACGCTTAAAGTCCTCTGCCACTCTGTCTGCAGTCTCCTGTACTTCTTTGTGATCCAGCTTCTGCGTGGACATTCCTGCTGCCAGATTCGTGATACAGGAAATTCCGCACACCTTCATTCCCATATGTCTTGCTGCCATAGCTTCACATGCTGTGCTCATTCCGGCCGCATCTCCTCCCAGTGTTCTGCACATTCTGATCTCTGCCGGTGTCTCATAGCTTGGACCTGTAAACTGCATATAAACACCTTCCTTAAGAGCAACACCTGTGTTTGCCCCGGCTTTGCGGATCACATCCTGCAATTCTTTGTTATACACTTCACTCATATCCGGAAAACGAACGCCCAGTTCTTCGATATTCGGTCCGATCAGAGGGCTCGGAACCGCTGTCGTAATCTGATCTGTGATCAGCATCAGATCTCCCGGATGAAAGTCAAAATTCACACCTCCTGCTGCGTTGGTCAGCATCACGATTTTTGCTCCCAGCATTCCCATCAGACGTACCGGAAGTACCACATCCTGCATCGGGTATCCCTCATAGAAATGCACTCTTCCCTGCATTGCCACAACCGGGACACCTTCTACATAACCAAATAAAAATCTTCCCTTGTGTCCGGCCACGGTAGACACCGGAAATCCTTCAATCTCAGTGTATTCCATCGTCTCTTCCACCTGCATGGTCTCTGCATAGTCTCCCAGACCGGATCCTAAGATCAATGCCACCTTCGGCTGAAATTTAATTTTACTTTTCACTGCATCTGCGCATTTTACTAATTTTTCATAAATCTGGTTCATCATTTCGACCCCTTTCTATCAATGGCTCAATTAATTTGGATACCAGTGCATGAAGCTGCTCATATTGCCCTTCATCAATATAAAATGTTTTTCCGCTACGGCTGATCAGCCCCTGCTCTTCAAACTTTTTTACCGCACGGTTCACGGTCTTTACACTTAAGCCCGAATATTCTGCCAGTTCCTGTCTTGTATTGGTAAATGTTAATTTCCGTTTTTTGCATATTTTTTATATCTGTGTTCAAAAAGAACCGCCACCCGGTCTGTCCCCGGCACAAACATATAGGTCCGGCTGGTCACTCCCTGCTCATACAGATAATGTCCCATGATCTTGGCTTCCTGCTTCAGCGCACGGATATCTGTGCGAAGCCACCTTGCATAGACATCGGCCGGAATGCGGATCGACGTACACGGTGTGATCGTCTGCAGGGTTGCCTGATACGTATCCAGATCCATGATCAGCTCCATCCCGCCCATGGCATTGATCCCGTCAAACTGCATAAAGTCATAGGCAATGCCGTATACCCGATAGTCTGTGATTTTAAACATCCCCCTCACAATAATGTGTACGGTATCTACTGGCTGATTTTCTCTGATAAATACAACATTTTTATCCAGTTCCACCACACGGAAAGAATCCAGCAGCCAATCTGGAGCATCCTGAAAAAACTGTTCAACCTCTTCCCGTCGTTCTTTTTTCAGCTCCCGCATAATAGGAAGCACTTGATATAGACGATCTGTTCCCATACATCCCCTTCCTTTGTATCTGGTAAATAGTCTCCTTACTATTATAAAACAATCGCCGAAAAAAACAGAAGTTCTTACATTTCCGTGAAAAAAATTTCCGGCTGACATTTAAAATCTGCCAGCCGGATACATGTACGCCATTCTTATTTGATCAGCTCTACTTTTACAACTTCTGTCGGAACACCTGTTGCATCCTCTGCTGTCTGGTCATTTCCAACTTTAATTGTACCGTCTTTTAACTGTGCATACAGTTCATCATATTTTTCCTGTGTGAATACTTTAAATTTAGAAGTTTCCATTGGAAGTTTTACACCATCCTGAGAAGCGTCCAGAGTCACTGTTTTTCCTCCCTGGAAGCTGTCATTATAGTAATCTTCCAGTGCTCCATAAATAGAATCTCCAAGGTTCTTCATTGCGGAAGTGATGACTGTCTCAGACTCTACAGACTGGTCAACGTCTACACCGATCACAACTTTGTCTGCTGTCTCTGCCGCTTTCATAACAGAGTTTCCAACTCCGCCGCCACATGCAAAGATACACTCTGTTCCTTCATTGTACCATGCTGCTGCTTTTGCGTTGTTTTCCGGAGATGCATCAAAGTTTCCTACATAAGTATATTTCATTTTGATGTCCCCTGCTTTGAGTCCCATATCTTTTGCTGCCGCATCTGCTCCCTGGATAAATCCATATCCATAGCGGATAACCGCAGGTACCGCGATACCACCCATAAATCCAAGATTCTTGTATCCTTCTGTCACCGCTGCATATCCAGCCAGATATCCGGCCTGCTCTTCCGCATACATGATAGACATTACATTGTCTTCGATCTGTACATTTCCGTCCTTATCCTTTGGCTCTGCATCTACAAGGATAAAGCTTACATCCGGATATTTTGTCTGTGCCTCCATGATCGGATACTCAAACAAGAATCCCGGTGTTGCAATAACTTTTGCCCCGCCTTTTACTGCCAGATCAATGGCATTCATACAAGCCTCATCAGATTTTTCTGTTGGTTTGTAATATTTGTGTGTCAGGTTGTTGTCTTTTGCGTATTTTTCAAGTCCTTCCCATGTTCCCTGGTTAAATGACTTGTCATCAATGGTTCCAACGTCTGTGATCAGTGCCAGCTCATAACCGCCTTTTCCGCCTTTGTCTCCATCTTTTGCATCAGATCCTTCACTTCCTGGTTTCTGTACACATCCTGTCATTCCGACAACGAGTGTTGCTGCCATAAGCAGACTTAAGATTTTCTTTTTCATGTCTTCTCCTCCTTAATATCCACTGGTCTGTTCGCCCTGAATCAGTTGAATTGCAGAGCTGGTACCAATTCTATCACATCCTGCTTCCAGGAATGCTTCCATATCAGCCACTGTCTTGACTCCGCCCGCTGCTTTCATTTTTACGTCCGGTCCGATATTCTCTCTAAATAAACGGATGTCTTCCAGTGTTGCTCCGGCTGTTCCAAATCCGGTGGAAGTCTTGATGTAATCTGCTCCCGCCGCTGTCACAGCTTTACACATCGCGATCTTTTCTTCCTCTGTCAGATAGCAGGTCTCAATGATCACTTTTAAGATCTTATCGCCTGTAATCTTCTTGAGTGCCGCAATTTCTGCCTGTACCGCATCGTAATTTCCGTTTTTCACATCGGAAATATTCACTACCATATCTACTTCAGATGCACCGTCTTCCAGTGCTTTTTTTGTCTCCGCCGCCTTTGCCTCTGTAACGCTGTACCCCAGTGGAAATCCCACTACTGTACAAATATTGATCTTCTCTCCATACGTATCATGCACCCGCTTGATGTAGCATGGCGGGATACATACAGAAGCTGTCTCGTATTCGATCGCTTCCTCACATAATTTCTGAATGTCTTCCCAAGTGGCAAATGCCCTCAGCTGTGTGTGATCCACATGTTTCAAAATTTCTTTCTGATCCATTTTTGTTCGCCGCCTTTCTTTTTAAAAATACTCTACCTGCTCTTTTGTAACACGTGCGTAAACAAGCTTTTCCTCTTCTGCACGTATACTTTTTTGTGTCACTGCTGACAAATAACGCTTCGCTGCCGCTTCAAATAATTCTTCTCTGGAAGCATACATAGTCGCCAGAGACTCGCCTTTTTCCACATAATCTCCCACTTTTTTGTGAATGATAATACCTGCCGCGAAATCAATCCCACTGTCTTTCGTCTCTCTTCCGGCTCCCAGCATTGCAGAAGCGATTCCACAGCTCTCCGTATCCATAAATGTAATATATCCAGATTCCTTCGCGCAAACTTCATAAGAATATGGAGCTTTTGCAAACTTCTGCGTATCCCAGATCACCGCATCATCACCGCCCTGGGCTCTCACCATAGCTGCCAGATGCTCCAGTGCCTTCCCGTTTGCGATCACTTCTTTTACCATACTCTTACACTCATCCAGCGTTCCTTTTCCTGCCAGATAGAGCATATTAGAGGCAAGATGCATACAAACCACTGTCAGATCCTGTGGTCCGTTTCCTTTTGAGTGTCTCCACTGCCTCGATCACTTCCAGGCTGTTTCCGATATTATGTCCCAGCGGAATGTCCATATTGGTAATCAGGGCAACCGTACGTTTTCCTGCATTTTCCCCAATGGAGACCATCTCTTTTGCAAGTGCCACGGAATCTTCCAGTGTCTTCATAAAAGCTCCGCTTCCAGTCTTGACATCCAACAGGATACAGTCGTTTCCGGCTGCCAGCTTTTTACTCATAATGGAAACTGCGATCAGTGGAATACTGTCCACAGTCGCTGTCACATCCCGAAGCGCATACAGTTTTTTATCTGCCGGAGCCAGATTGCCGGACTGTCCGATTACACTGACTCCCGTCTTATTTACTACCTCAAAAAATTCTTCTCTTGTCAGAGTCGTCCGAAGTCCGGGAATCGATTCCAGTTTATCTACAGTTCCTCCGGTATGTCCCAGACCCCGACCGGACATTTTTGCCACTTTTGCACCACATGCCGCTACAATCGGTGCAATGATCAGTGTAGTCTTGTCTCCGACTCCACCGGTAGAATGTTTATCCACCTTAGTTCCTTCAATCCCGGAAAGATCTACCATATCCCCGGAATGAGCCACTGCCAGTGTCATGGCAAGTGTCTCTTCCTCTGTCATTCCCTGAAAATACACTGCCATCAAAAATGCAGACATCTGATAATCAGGAATATTTCCCGCTACGTATTCTTCTACCAGATACTGAATCTCTTGGTGGTTTAAAGCTTCTCCGTTTCTTTTTTCATGATCAGGTCATACATTCTCATTGTCTTATCCCTGCCTTTCCTCGACTATCTGCTTCCCTTGTCATATGGGATTCCCTCTGCTTTCGGAGCCTGTGAATTCTTGGAGAAGAATGCCAGAACAACCAGTGTTGCAATATAAGGAATCATCTTGTATACCTCATTCGGTATCGGCAGTGATTTCAGGAATGGAATCGTAGAGTATGCACTGGAGAGTGTTTTCATGATTCCAAAGAAGAATGCTGCCATTAAAATCTTGTTGCTTCGCCACTGTCCGAAGATCAGAACCGCGATTGCCAAAAATCCGTATCCGGCTACACTTGCATTGAAGTTTGTAGAAGTCGGAACAACAAAGATCAGTCCTCCGATTCCTCCGAGTACACCGGAAATAATCACTCCGGCATAACGGATTTTGTAGACGTTGACTCCCACAGAATCTGCTGCTCCCGGATGTTCTCCACAGGCGCGCAGTCGGAGTCCGAATCTTGTGTTTTTGATCACAAATGCGGCTACCGCAAAAATCAGGATTCCAATATAAGTAGAAATATAGCAATTCTGGAAGAACAAATCTCCGATTACCGGAATATCTCCCAGTACCGGCACTTTATTGATATGGAATGTGTCCGTAAACTGGATCTGCTGCATTCCCTGGATCATACGTGCTGTAAAATCGCAAAAGCCGGTGCAAAGAGGTTCAGCGCCGTACCGCTGATGGTCTGATCTGCTTTCATATTGATCGAAGCAAATGCATGCAGAAGACTGAACAGTCCTCCGGTCAGTCCCGCTACCAGCATGGCGAGCAGGAACAATCCCTGACCACTTAATGTCCCCTGAAAAATATTGATAAAGAAGATCCCCGCAAAGGCTCCCATGACCATGATACCTTCCAGTGCGATATTGATCACACCGCTTCGTTCCGAATACATTGCTCCGATTGCAACGATCAAAAGCGGAATGGCAAAATACATCGTCTGCTGTACAACGAAATATGCTACATTCATGACTGTCCCTCCTTCCCTGCACGATCTGTTCCTGATTTTTTCTCTGCCTTTTTCGCTTTTCTCATCTGAAATTTATAAATCGTATTTTTAAATAACAGGGAAAGCGCTCCGCAGTAAATAATCGCTGCAATAATAATATCAATCACTTCCGGTGCGAAATCAAACAGCTGCATATTGTTTCCGCCTACTGTGATATATCCGATGAAAAGTCCTGCAAATAAAATTCCGATCGGATTGGAAAGTCCGAGCAGTGCAACGGAAATTCCGGAGAATCCTTCCGGTGCGATCACGTCCAGTACCTGCATATATTTTCCGGAGTTTGCCAGATATAACAGTGCTCCGCCGAGTCCGGAGAGCGCACCTGCGATCACCATGGAAAGTACGATATTGCGCTTTTCATTGATACCTGCATACCGGCTGGCATCCGGATTCATTCCGCAGGCTTTCAGTTCGTATCCGAAAATCGTCTTATTCAACAGAATGTAAATTAAGATCACGCATCCAATGGCGATCAAAATTCCGACATTGATGCTTGCTCCCGGGAACAGTTTATCCAGTCCGCCTTTCGGAAGATTTGCTCCCTCTGCTACTGCCATGGACTGATTCTTTACCTGATCATATACGGTATTCTGAATCAGCATATTGGTCAGATACATTCCGATATAGTTCATCATAATGGATGAAATTACTTCATTTACATTGAAAAATGCTTTTAAAAGTCCAGGAACCATGCCCCAGAGCGCTCCTGCCAGAATCGCTGCCAGAAGTGCCGCCAGACAATGAACTCCCGGCGGGAGAAATGTGAATTTGACTCCCACATATACCGCTGCAAACGCACCGGCTGTAAACTGTCCGGACGCTCCGATATTAAACAATCCGGTCTTAAATGCAAATCCTACGGAAAGTCCTGTCATGATCAGCGGTGTCGCCATATACAGCACCTGTCCGAATCCCTGCATTCCATCCGTAAACCCACCCTGAATGATCATCATAAATCCGCCGAATGCCTGGCTTGGATTACTGATCAGAAGAATGATCAGACCAAACAACAGACCGCAGACGATCGCAAGAATGGAGGAACTGAAATTGACAAAGCCTTCTCCTTTAAACAAATTCTTAATCTTCATTCTTCACACTCCTTTTCGCTCCTGCCATGTAAAGTCCGAGTTCTTCTGTCGTAATCTTCTTCGGATCCAGATCTGCAACAATCTCACCCTCGTACATGACGATGATCCTGTCACTGACATTCATCACCTCATCCAGTTCCAGTGAAACGAGAAGAACTGCCTTTCCTGCGTCCCGCTGCTCAATGAGCTGTTTGTGGATGTACTCGATCGCACCTACGTCCAGACCTCGTACCGGCTGTACTGCAATGACAATTTCCGGATTACGGTCCAGCTCTCTGGCAATAATCGCTTTCTGCTGATTTCCTCCCGACATGCCTCTGGCAATACTCTTCTCCCCCTGACTGGAACGGATATCAAATTTCTCGATCAGCATTTTCGCATACTGACGAATCGCATCAAATTTTAAAAAGCCGTGATTCTGGAATCTCCTGGTATAGTAAGACTGCAGAACCAGGTTTTCCTGAAGTGTGTAATCTAAAACCAGTCCGTCTTTGTGACGATCTTCCGGAATATGCGCCACTCCGTCCAGACATTTCTGACGAATACTCTCTTTGGTGATATCCTTTCCATTTAAGATCACCTGTCCATGCTCGATCGGTATCAGACCTGTGATTCCATATACCAGCTCAGACTGTCCGTTTCCGTCAATACCTGCCACGCAGAGAATCTCGCCTTTTCTTACCTGGAAAGATACATTGTCAACCGCAGCTTTTCCATGATGTCTGGATTTTACAGTCAGATTTTTCACTTCCAGAACCGGTTCTCCCGGTGTCATCTCCGGTTTGTCTACGATAAAGTTGACCTTGCGTCCGACCATCATCTCAGACATCTGCTCTTTGGATGTCTCTGCCACCTCGACAGTTCCGATGTATTTTCCTTTTCTCAGAACACTGCATCGATTTGCAACTTCTTTGATCTCATTGAGCTTATGTGTGATAAAGATAATGGATTTTCCTTCTGCGATCAGCTGCTTCATCACCTTCATCAGTTCACTGATTTCCTGTGGTGTCAGAACTGCTGTCGGCTCGTCAAAGATCAGGATATCATTGTCGCAGTAGAGCATCTTTAAGATCTCCACTCTCTGCTGCATCCCAACTGTGATATCCGAAATATACGCATCCGGATCGATCTTGAATTTGTACTTCTCACTGAGCTCCATTACTTTTTTACGGGCTGCATCCATTTTGAGCACACCCATCTTTGTTGTCTCACGTCCCAGAACAATACTTTCCAGAACTGTGAAGTTGTGTACCAGCTTGAAGTGCTGGTGTACCATTCCGATTCCAAGATCATTGGCGTCATTCGGGTTGTTGATGTTCACTGTTTTCCCATTGATGCGGATCTCTCCTTCCTCCGGCTGGTACAGACCGAAGAGAACGCTCATCAGTGTTGACTTTCCTGCTCCATTTTCACCGAGCAGCGCGTGGATCTCGCCTTTTTTTACCTGGAGGGTGATATCATCGTTTGCTTTGAAATTTCCAAACTGTTTGGTGATGTGGTTCATTTCAATTACATATTCCACATTCGCTTCCTCCCTTTCTCTTTTATTTCTTTAAAATGTATTCTTTCATACTTGTTCCGTCCGTATTATTTTCCACATTGAAAATATCAAGGATCGTTGCTGCAATATCTGCAAAACTTTCTCTTGTTCCGAGATTCACATCTTCCCGGATGCTCTTGCCGTAAACAAGAAACGGTGTGTGCTCCCGTGTGTGATCCGTTCCCGGAAATCCCGGATCGCATCCGTGATCGGCAGTGATCATCAGAATATCGTCATCTCTCATCCGTTCCATAAAGGTTCCCAGCTGACGGTCAAATGTTGTCGCCGCCTCTGCATAGCCTTTCCTATTGTTCCTGTGTCCGTACACCATGTCAAAATCCACCAGATTCACAAAACAGATTCCGTTAAAATCTACATCCTGTGTCTCGATGGTTTTTTCCATTCCGTCCACATTATTCTGGATACGCTGTGTATGCTGGATTCCTTGTCCTGCAAAAATATCATAGATTTTTCCTACACCATACGTATCATATCCGGCTTTTACAAGTGCATCCAGCATCGTGTCTTTTGGCGGCAGTAAGGAAAAATCATGCCGGTTCGCAGTTCTGGTAAAATTCGGTGCTGTCCCGATAAACGGTCTTGCAATGACACGTCCAACCCCATGCTCTCCCACAAGGATCCTTCTTGCGATCTCACAGTCCCGATACAGTTCTTCGATCGGAACCACATCTTCATGTGCTGCAATCTGAAATACACTGTCCGCAGAAGTATATACAATCAGCGCTCCTGTCTCTACATGCTCCTGCCCGTAATCCCGGATCACGTCTGTTCCGGAGTACGGCTTGTTGCACAGAACCTTCCTTCCCGTCTCACGCTCAAACGCATCCAGCACTTCCTTCGGAAATCCATCCGGATACGTCGGAAGCGGTTTTGGAGAGATCACTCCGGCAATCTCCCAGTGCCCAATCGTCGTATCTTTCCCTCTGGACTGCTCCTTCATACGTGCATATGAACCGATAGGGTGCTCTTCTTTCTCCATCCAGTCCACGCCATCGATGTTGAAAAGCCCGATCCTTTTCATGTTCGGGGTATCATACTCCTTCACTTTGGTGATCGTCTTCAATGTGTTTGCTCCGACATCTCCAAAATCAGCTGCATCTGTCATCTCTCCGATTCCATAACTGTCCAGAACAATCAGAAAAACTCGTTTCTTTTCCATTTTTAATCCGCCTTTCAAATTTGCCAATTCCGTCTTTTCTATAGTTCACATTTTAGACACTTTTTATAATCAAGAAAAGGACTGGAGTCCTTTTTTCGCATTACACTTTTATTTTCCCTCAATTTTTCTTTATATTTCAATTTTTTATCGTTTAATTCGCACAAAAAACAGCCCGGCAGATCAAATTTAAATCAAATCCGCCAGGCAGCTTCTTTCTTTATACATTTTATATTGTTTTATACCTCGTCAATTGCTTTTCCAATATCATGACGCATATATTTGTTTTCAAACTGCACCCACTCTGTTGCAGCATAGGCATTGGCTCTCGCTTCTTTGAGATCTTTTCCCTTTGCTGTCACACCGAGCACACGCCCGCCGTTTGTCACAATCTGTCCGTCCTGAAGCTTTGTGCCGGCATGGAAACAGTAATACCCTTCATGCTTGTTAAATTCTTCCAACCCCTGAATCGGGAAACCTTTTTCATAACTTACCGGATATCCTTCGGATGCCAGTACCACGCATACTGCTGCATTGTCTTCAAACTGCAGATCTACCTGATCCAGTGTTCCGTCAATACATGCTTCCACAACTTCAATCAAATCATTCTTCATACGCGGCAGTACAACCTGCGCTTCCGGATCCCCGAAGCGTGCATTGTATTCCAGTACCTTCGGTCCCTCTTCTGTCAGCATCAGTCCAAAAAGATCACGCCTTTAAACTCTCTACCCTCTGCTGCCATAGCATCCACCGTTGCCTGATAAATGTGTTCGCTACAAAATTCTTCCACTTCTTTTGTGTAGAACGGGCTTGGTGAAAATGTTCCCATTCCACCTGTGTTCAGGCCTGTATCTCCATCTCCCGCACGCTTGTGATCCTGTGCAGAAGTCATGGTCTTAATGGTCTTTCCGTCTACGAAAGAAAGAACAGAAACCTCCCGGCCTGTCATAAATTCTTCGATGACCATCTCATTTCCGGCTGTTCCGAACTTCTTATCCAGCATGATCGTACGCACGCCTTCTTTTGCCTCTTCAAAATTCTGACAGATTAAAACACCTTTTCCAAGTGCCAGTCCGTCTGCTTTGAGCACGATTGGGAATTTTGCAGTCTCCAGATATGCGATTGCTGCATCCGGATCTGTAAAATTCTCATATGCGGCTGTCGAATATGATATTCTTCATCAGGTCCTTTGAAAACGCTTTTGGATCCCTCCAGGATCGCTGCATTCTTTCTTGGTCCGAATGTGCGGATACCGGCTGCTTCCATCTCATCCACAAGACCTCCCACCAGAGGATCATCCATTCCCACAATACAAAGATCGATCGATTTTCTTTTGCAAATGCGACCAGTTTTTCAAATTCCATGGCGCCGATCGGCACACACTCTGCGAATTCTTCAATCCCTGCATTTCCCGGTGCACAGTACATCTTTTCTACTTTGCTGCTCTTTGCGGCGCTGGCTGCGATCGCATGTTCTCTTCCGCCGCTTCCGACTATTAAAACTTTCATGGCAGTCTCCTCTTCTACTGTGTGATCACAGTTCTTCCGTCTTTTACCGTTACTTTTCCATTGGCGATCAGATCGATCGCTTCCGGCAGAATCTTCCATTCTGCCTGCTCCATCACCCGGCGCTGCAAAATCTCAGGAGTATCATCCGGCTGTGTTTCTACTGCTTTCTGTAACAGGATCGGACCGGTATCCGTCCCCTCATCCACAAAATGAACCGTTGCACCGACTACCTTTACACCGCGCTCTAGAGCTGCCTCATGTACCTTCAGTCCGTAAAATCCTTTTCCACAGAAGGAAGGGATCAAAGACGGATGAATATTGATCATACGGTTGCGGTATTTTGCAATCATCTCCGGCGGGATCACCACCAGGAATCCTGCAAGCACGATCAGATCAGGCGCATATGCATCGACTGCTTCCAGAAGCTTCTCATTAAAGATTTCTCTGGATTCAAACTCCTTCGGCGAGATACAACACGCCGAAATCCCGTGTTCTTTTGCACGTTCCAGCGCATATGCATTGGCGTTATTACTGATCACACCGACAATTTCCGCATTAGTGATCGTACCGTCTGCCACACGATCTATGATCGCCTGAAGGTTGGTTCCGCCTCCGGAAACCATCACGACTACTCTTAGCATAAAGTAACTCCTTTTTCTCCGGCTTCGATCTTACCTACTACATATGGAGTATCTCCGGCCGCTTTGATTGCTTCCATTGTCTTCTCCACATCTGCGGCGTCTACTGCCAGAACCATACCAAGTCCCATGTTGAATGTGTTGTACATCATCTGTTCTTCGATATCCCCTTCTTTTGCCAGCATATCAAAAATCGGAAGCACCGGATAACTGTCCTTTTCGATCACTGCATGCGTTCCTTCTTTAAGCATACGTGGAATATTCTCATAGAATCCGCCGCCTGTAATATGGCTGCAGGCTTTGACTGTCACACCCGCTGCTTTGATGCTCTTGAGTGCTTTGACATAAATTCTGGTAGGTGCTAAAAGTGCTTCGCCCAATGTACATCCAAGACTCTCATGATATGTCTCCAGATTTTCTTTTGTCATCTCAAACACTTTTCTCACCAGAGAGAATCCGTTGCTGTGCACACCGGAAGACGCCATCCCGATCAGTACATCTCCTGCTTTTAAGTCTTCTCCTGTGATCATCTCTTTTTTATCACAGACACCTACTGCAAATCCGGCCAGATCATAATCTTCCTCCGGCATCAGTCCCGGATGCTCTGCTGTCTCACCACCGATCAGCGCTGCTTCTGACTGCAAACATCCTTCTGCAACACCGCTTACGATCGATGCGATCTTTTCCGGGTAATTCTTTCCACATGCGATGTAATCCAGGAAAAATAATGGTTCTCCTCCTGCACATGCAATATCATTGACACACATCGCAACTGCATCGATTCCGATCGTATCATGCTTGTCCATGATCATTGCCAGTTTGACTTTTGTACCGCATCCGTCTGTTCCGGAAAGCAGTACCGGCTCTTCCATCTCTTTGATCTTTGCAAGAGAAAACGCACCGGAAAATCCACCCAGTCCACCGAGTACTTCCGGACGCATTGTTTTCTTTACGTGTTCTTTCATAAGTTCCACTGATTTGTAACCAGCCTCAATATCCACACCTGCATTCTTATAATCCATAACTATTCTCCATTTCTTACATCGTCTGTGCTCTATTTTTCCAGATACGCCTGATATCCGATCTCGTCCAGCTTTTCTGCTTTTTTCTGAACTGTCTCTTTCATCTCTTCTGAATATGCTTTGAGTTTTTTCAAAACTTCCTCATCTGAGGTCGCAAGAATCTTTGCTGCCAGAATTGCCGCATTCATACCTCCGTCAATCGCAACAGTGGCAACCGGAATTCCCGGCGGCATCTGAACGATCGAATAGAGTGCATCCATTCCATCCAGATTCTTTCCGGACATCGGAACTCCTACTACTGGCATCGGGAAAAGTGCCGCACACATTCCCGGAAGATGTGCTGCCATTCCTGCTCCTGCGATGATCACTTTGATCCCCTTTCCTTCGGCCGCCTTTGCCCAGTCAAAAAACACATCAGGCATACGGTGTGCGGAAATGATCGTCATCTCGTAATCAATTCCCAGTTTTTCCAGCATGTCCGCAGCTTTGCTCATCACCTTAAGGTCTGAATCACTGCCCATTACAATTCCTACTTTTGGCATATCTTGTCCACCTTTCTTAACTTTTGTGTATTCCCTGTCTATTTCTCAAAAGATCCGTCCGGCATCTTTTTGCCCTCAGTCACGAATCTTCCGTCCTCCAATAGTATAATATTTTTTCCTTCTTTTGTTAATACACTTATTTCTTCTAACTCTTCATAAGGTGTGGTTATATCTAAACCGTATTGATTCATAAGCTGAACTGATTTTTCATCAAATATGCGCAGACATTCCTTTTGTTCCTCCATGTAGGAAACTGCATCAGGACCGGCTTGTCCGCACAACGCTTCTTCCGCCCGATCCAGTCGTATTCTTCCTGTCACTCTGGCTGTCCACTCCTTCTCACGCTCATATCCGTACTTCATCACATCCAGTTTTCGCTCGATATATTTCTTATCCAGAAACAGCGCCTCATCACATTTATGATCTGCTTCATACTGCGGATTTACATTCCCATGCAGTTCGTCTCTTGCAATCACACCGGATGCCGGAATGCAGATGACAGGTTCGATTCCCTGTTTTTCCAAATCTGCCAGCACAGCCAAAACAAGCCGCTCAAATCCCGGACGATAAAAGATCTGTACCACTGACTTTTCAGCCTGGCAATCCTCTTTGCGATATCTTCTTGTATACGTGTCTGCTATTTTCCAAAGAGCCTCCTCGGAAAGATTTCTGAAATATTCTGCCGTTTCCAGTTCTTTCTCTCCCACATATTCCCCGTAAGAATACAGATACCGGTTATCTGAAAGATCCATTTCCCTGATCCTGTCAATGACTGATTTTGTGTACACTGGATTTATGGACTCTCTGAGATGATCTGCCAGAAATACATCGCAGTAATCGCTTGCATACCAGTACACACACTCTCTTAAATTCCTGTATTCCGGCTGTTCCTGCGCTTCAAAACACTGATAGATCTCCAGAAACAACTCATTTAAGATCGTCAGATAATCCAATCTGTTCGAAAATGCATACAGAATCCCGCTGCGCAATTCTGTATACAAAAAACTCAGGAGCTGTCCATAGACTTCTGAAAGCATCTTTACCGCATATGTCGGATCAGCAAAACTCTTCTTATAGTTTTCCCCCAGAATATCTACATACAGCTCCTGATTCCATCTCTTCCTCTCTTCCAGAGTGAAGGTTTCAAAACTGTGGTCTTCTATTGTTCTGCGAAGTGATTCCAGTTTGAGCAAAAAAGCGGCACACATCCGGAAATACGGCCGATACCTGTCCTGCACAGTCTCTTCCTGATCGATCATCTGCAGTCTTTCTATTGAGAGCTGGTGGCGTTCCATACATCTCTCGTTTCTATCCCGCTGCCATGTTTCCAATTTCATCTATGAGAGTCCTCCTAAAAATATCATGATCAGAACCAGCAATACCAGCCCGTTAAGTACGATTCCTAGCCAGCACGTAAAATGTCTTTTTTCCGGCTCCTGACGTCCCTTAAGACCTGCCCGGATTCCAAAAACCGTAACATCATATCGATCAGTCCCAATGCACCTGCAATATCTGCCGTTTTCTCACGCATTGTATACGCATGAAGAATCAACAATACAAGAACAAACAATGAAAAAATCGCATACATACAAGTAACTTTTTCCCTGTCTTGCCTGTCTGTATTTTTCTTTCTTCTCTTTCTTTTCCTTATTTTCTCCTGCCATCATATTTTCTCCTTATCCCATTACAGATCAAAAACAATACATATCCTAAAAATTCCGCCGATCGTATTCAGTAACAGATCATCTACGTCAAAGCTTCCCACTCTTGTCAAAAGCTGAAATACTTCCACTCCGAGGCTCAGTCCCAAGCTATAGAACAATGTCATCAAAAAGCCTCTCATCCTGCTGGCAACGGATATAAAAAATCCATATGGCACAAAAATCAGGATATTTCCAAATAAATTGGTAAATACCGCGAAAAGCCCAAGCGTTTCCCGGTATTCCACAAAACGTCTGATCTCCTTGAAAAGCACAAGATTACAGCGGTATTCTTCACCAATACCGCTGCGTCCGTACCAGTCTGAGAAGATCAGGAAATATAATAAGAAAAAAATATAGAGCACAAATAATATTTTTCCCACCGTGCGGGTTCTTTTCACCTGTCTCTGATTCAAATTACTCCCCCGTTTTCCACAGCTAAAATGTAATCTCGCTCTTATTTTTCAACAGACGTGCCCCATTGACAATGGCGATAATTCCGGCTGTCACGCCTGTTACGATCGTAATGATTCCGATCACAATGCTTCCTGCTCCTGCCTGACTCATTGTTTTATATGCCTTCTCCATCCTCTTTCACTCCCCGCTTACTTTGCACCATACATTTCATAATATGCATCAATTGCCGCTTTTAATGTATCATCAATGATCACTTTTCCTTTATATGGTCTGTTGTAGAGGTGTTCTACGACTTCTTCCATTGTTACGATTGCTGCGGTGTCAAAGCCATACAGCTCTTTCACTTCATCCAATGCACATTTTTCTCCGCCTTTTCCGACTTCCATACGGTTTAATGACACCATCAGTCCGACGATCTCTACATCGGCAGCACCTTTTACTTTCGGAACTGTCTCTTCCATAGATTTTCCGGATGTTGTTACATCCTCGATCATCACAACACGGTCTCCGTCTTTTAATTTACTTCCAAGGAAGCTTCCCTTGTCTGCACCGTGATCTTTTTCTTCTTTGCGGTCTGAACAGTAACGCACTTCTTTTCCGTATAATTCGCTGTATGCGATTGCAGTTACAACTCCAAGCGGGATTCCCTTATAAGCAGGTCCGAATAACACATCGAAGTCATCGCCGTATTTATCGTGAATTGCCTTCGCGTAATACTCACCCAGCTTTTTCAGCTGAGAACCTGTTACATATCCGCCTGCATTCATAAAAAACGGAGATTTTCTTCCGCTCTTCAATGTAAACTCTCCAAATTTTAATACATCACTGTCTACCATAAATTCAATAAATTCCTGTTTGTATGCTTCCATCTTCCTTAAACCTCCATATTTATGGACATCTGTATGCCCCTGTAATCTGTTAAATCTTCTCAATTTTATCATAATTTTTCGGTTATTTCAATTTTTTATCAGCCGCAGTTAAAATCTCCTGAATTTTCTTCCCGGAAGCTGCCCGTATAAAAACAGGGAGACTACCCATATCACGGATAATCTCCCACCGGACAGTTCACCAGAAAGGACGTTTCACACTTTTATAAAATTCCAAACCAAAACAAAAATTCAACATACGCTTGATCTAAGTTCAGTTTCTCTGCTATTTTTTCGATGTTCATTCCTTTTCCAAGCTCATTTCTGATTTGTTCTATATCATATTCCATGTTGCCCGGAATCCTTTTTCCTTATCCTCGAAAAAATCTTTCATACACTTCCTCCGTAGGCATGCTCTCTCCTGTAAAAATCCGGAAAGCAGCTTCGCCCTGCCATAGAAGCATACCAATTCCGCCCAGTGCAATTTTGCAGCCTGCTGCTTTTGCCTCCCGAATCAGTTTTGTTTCTCTTGGATTATAAACCGCATCTGCAACTACAAAATCCGGCTGGAATACGGATACATCTTTGATCAACGACTCATCCTCTGCCGGTTTCATTCCTGACTTGGTTGCATTCACAAGGATATCACTTTCTTTGATTTTTTCATATAATTTCTGGCTGTCTTCCAAAGGATATACCTCTACAGTTACACCAGGAACCTTGTTTTCAATTTTTCTTGCCGTATTTTCTGCATTCGCATAAAATTTATCCTTACAATTGAAAATATAAATCTTCTTTGCCCCTTCCAATGCGGCCTGAACCTGGATCGCAGTAGCTGCTCCCCCTGCACCCATAACAGTGATCACTTTATCTTTTACATCTGCACCGTGCTCCTTGAGATTTCTCACAAATCCGATTCCATCCGTATTATGTCCATGAAGCTTTCCGTCTTTTACCACAACTGTATTGCAGGCACCGATCAGTTCTGCTGCGTCAGAAAGCTCATCTGCCAGCTCTGCCACCTTTGTCTTGCATGGCATGGTCACATTAACCCCTTTACATCCAAGTGCTTTCAACGCACTGACTGCCTCTTCTGTCTTGTCAAGATCCACGTCAAATGCCAGATAAACATAATCCTGTTCTGTCTTCTGAAAACTGTAATTATACATTGCCGGTGAACCGGAATGTCCTACCGGTGAACCGATCAGGCAAAAAAATCCTGTTCTTCCATTAATCTCCATAACAATTCTCCTTTCTTTCCTAAATCATCATTGCTGTTTCGAATGCTTCCTTCGTAGCATCCATCGCTCTTCGCGCACGAACTGAATCTCCTATCACAAATACTTCTTTTGCAAATACTTTGATTTCCTGGCTCAGAGGATCATAATTACGGTATCCCATTGCAAGCACCACAGTATCCACCTGCTCCACACGACCTTCTGTTCCATTCTCCAGAACATAAGAGACACCATCCTCATGAAATTCTGTCACTTTTGCACCTGTAATCCCCTGTACCTGATACTCATTCAGTTCTTTCATCAGGAATTTTCTATGTTCCGGGATCACATCTGCGCCTAATTCGTCACGGAGTTCCACAATTGATACCTGATGTCCCAGTTCTCCAAGGAAATCCGCCACTTCACATCCTACCATGCCGCCTCCGACTACCAGAACACGTTTTCCCGGTTTTACATTTCCTTCCAGTACATCTGCTGCATGTACTGTCTTTTCAATTCCCGGAATCGGCAGCATGAGAGGTTTGGAACCTGTGGCAACAATCACCGCATCCGGCTTTTTCTCCCGGAGTAGCTCCGGTGTTACGGACGTATTTAATTCAATCGTTACTCCCTGTGCCTTACAGTTGTTGATGTAACTGCAGATCATGCCATTAATACATCCTTTTCCCAGGGGATAAGCTGCCAGACGCATATTTCCGCCAAGCATCTCTTTTTCTTCGTATAAAGTCACATCATGTCCTAGAAGCGCACATACATATGCCGCATATAAACCTCCCGGTCCTCCGCCGACAACGACAACTTTTTTCTTCTGTTCTGCCAGATCAAGCTCGGCTTCTCTTCCTGCCAGAGGATTGACCAGACAAGTAATTGCTTCTCCCCGGAACATGTTTGGCACACATCCCTGCAGACATCCAATACACGGCTGGAGTAATTCCAGTTCTCCGTCCTTTGCCTTTCGCGGAAGCTCAGGATCTGCGATACTCTGACGGCCAAAAGCAATCAGATCCGCCCTTCCTTCTTCTACCATCAGCTCTGCATACTGTGGTTCCGTATAACGTCCTACTGTAATCACCGGGATCTTAACCGCCTGCTTGATTTCTGTCACACAGCCAGAACTGAATCCCTCATGAAGAACGCTTGGCCCCCACATATATTCATCATGCAGGTGCACTGCTCTCGATACATGAAGCGCATCTACACCACATTCTTTTTTCAGATAAGATGCAACTGCAGCTGCATCCTGCGGTGTCTGACCTCCCACCACATCGTCCGAACCATTGATTCTGCAGATTACAGCAAGTGTTCCACCTGTTTTTTTACGGATATTTTCTATGATCAGTTTTGGAAGACGCATACGATTTTCAAAGCATCCGCCAAATTCATCCTGCCGTTTATTGGTTCTTTCAGAGATAAAAGAACTTACAAGATATCCATGGGCACAATGTACTTCCACTGCATCTGCTCCCGCCTGTTTCGCCCGCAAAGCCGCATCTCCGTAAGCCTCGATCAGCCGGTACAATTCTTCCGTAGAAATTGCTTTTGGGATTTCTGTCTTCACAGAGGCAGGAATACTGCTTGCCGATTTTAACGGATACCCCGTCACCTTGGAGTTTCCTTCCGGACCTGCATGCTGAAGCTGAATGGAAACCTTCGCCCCTTCCTTATGACAGGCTAAAATAGCCTCTTTAAAATTGCTGACGGTATCATCGGAAAACAGACACGGCTTTCTGGGACCTCCCTTTGCCTCCTTGTAGACAACCGTTGCTTCAAATGTGATCAATCCAAATCCGCCTTTTGCTCTCGCCCCGTAATATGCTGCAGAACGTTCACTCATCTTCCCGTCTGTATTCGCAAAATTATTTCCCATCGGACTCATCACAAACCGGTTAGGGACTGTCATATTTCCGATTTTGACCGGTTGAAACATTGCCTCAAATTTCATCGTTGCTTTTCTCCTTCCCCAATTTCTATGCTTCTAAAATCTCCGGCCAGGAACTTTCCAGCACTTTTTTGTATTTTCAAAATTGAATCTTGCAGCTTCCTCAACACCCCGGGCAAGAATACTGTCACTGATCACTTCTACTCCGAATGCACGCGGCTGTACACCTTTTTCCTTAAGCATTCTGCAAAAAGCTGCCGTATCTCCACATCCTGTTCCAGGTGCCAGACGATCATGCATAGACTCATCTCTCAACACATTTTCTGCATACGCTCTCTCATATACATCATTGATCTGAACAGAAACGATCTTATCTGCCGGAATTCCTTCCAGAACACAAAGATCGATCAGCTGGTTTGCTCTGAGCCAGTGCCAGGAATCCAGAATGATCTTTGCATTTTCACATTCACTTGCTTTTACAATCTCCCAGGCTCTTTTTACATTTGGAATGCCGCTGTATGGCATCGGTTCTACTCCGATCACAAGACTGCCCGCTCTGCCGCATAATTCTTTCAGTTTTTGAGCTGTGTGCTCCACAGAATATGTTTCCATCAGACCACAGTTAATATGGGAAACGCCAAACAGCTCACACATATGAAAACACATCTGTTCTTTGTATTTCTGTTCGTAGCTTCGATTGTCTTCTGCCCACTGAACGATATATTCCACTTCAGTTACCTGCATTTCATACTTCTTAAGAATTTCCAGGATATCCTGGAGGAATCGTCATATGAACTTATATCAGCTTCGCTACTTTTCTCTGCTGGCAAAGACCGGACATTTTCGAAAAACCGCAGAACAATTGTGCATTACCCAGCCAAGCCTGAGTCATTCTATCTCCTTATTAGAACAAGAATTGGGGGGCACTTTATTTGAAAAACAGGGACGGCGTTCTGTACTCACTCCGAAAGGATCTCAATTTTTGAAATATGTAGAAAAATCACTGGACGTTCTTGATGAAGGGATTTTTAAAATATGCGTCACATCGCAATGGGCGCAGGAGTCATTGAATTAGGCTTTCTTCGAACACTGGGTGTAGGATTTTTGCCCGAAATGGCACATCGATTTTTAGAAGAACAAAAAGAAAGGACCATTCAGTTCAAATTTCACACAGGCATTACTGCTTCTTTGCTCGAAGGTCTTAAAGATGAAAAATATGATATTGTCTTTTGTACAAAACGCGAGAATGAACCTGATATCCATTTTATTCCTGTTTCTAAACAAGATCTTGTTGTGATCGCTCCGAAAAATCATCCGCTTTCCGGACACGAATCAATAAATCTGAAGGAACTGGCTCCTTATCCCCAGATTTATTTTTCTCAGGCCTCCGGTCTGCGAGGTATTGTTGACAATTTGTTTCAAAAAATACAGGTGAAGCCCCAGATTGCGTATGAAATAGACGAGGACATCGTAATCGCAGGTTTCGTTTCGAAAGGATTCGGGGTGGCAGTCGTTCCATATATGACAGACCTTCTCAGAATGGATGTAAAAATCATTCAGATCTCCTACCCTGACTGGGAACGAAAGTTTTATATGGCTGCTCTGAAAACACACCATATGACACCTGTCGTAAAGAACTTTTACGACTATGTCACAACAAATTACGGCATCCTTTAAGGAATGTCCGCACACATGAAAAAAGGATGTGTCACTTTTTTCACACCCTTTTTCGTTCTGCTATTTTACAATTCCAACCATATCCTGCACGCTTGCAAAATGGTTCTGTTCCATATATCTCGCAATGCCATCCACAATCTCCATGGTCACATTCGGATTGTAGAAATTCGCAGTTCCCACGGATACTGCACTCGCCCCGACTAAGAGCATCTCGATGGCATCCTCAGCCGTCTCGATTCCGCCCATACCGATGATCGGCACATTCACTGCATTGGCCGCCTCATATACCATGCGGACCGCGATCGGATGAATGGCCGGACCGGAAACACCGCCGGTCTTATTTGCCAGTGCAAAGGTCTTCCGATTGATATCGATCTTCATTCCTGTCAGAGTATTGATCAGAGAAATAGCATCTGCCCCGCCGGCTTCTACCGCTTTTGCCATCTCAGAAATGCTGGTCACATTCGGACTCAGTTTCATGATAACCGGCTGTTTTGCATATTTTTTCACTGCTCTTGTGATTTCTTCTGCTGCCTTTGGGTTCTGTCCGAATGCAATTCCGCCTTCTTTGACATTCGGACAGGAAATATTGATCTCCAGCATATCCACATCTTCATTCGCCAGGCGTTCTACCACTTCACAGTAATCCTCTGTGGATCTTCCGCATACGTTGACAATAATCTTCGTATCGTACTGACGCAAAAACGGGATATCTCTCTTACAGAATACATCAATTCCCGGATTCTGCAGTCCAATGGCATTCATCATTCCGCTGTGGATCTCCGCAACTCTCGGTGTCGGATTTCCCGGCCACGGCACATTTGCCACTCCTTTTGTAGTGACTGCGCCCAGACGGTTCAGATCTACAAATTCACTGTATTCTTCCCCTGATCCAAATGTTCCGGATGCCACTGTCACCGGATTGTTCCACTCTACACCTGCAATCTTTACCCGCATATCCATTACAGTTCCACCTCCGTTGCCAAAAATACCGGTCCGTCTTTGCAGACACGTTTGTTGTGTACATGGCTGTGATCATCCACTTCCTTCGACTGGCAGACACATCCAAGACAGGCTCCGATTCCGCACGCCATTCTCTCTTCCATGGAAATGTAGCACTCGATTCCTTTCTCCTGTGCATACTGCTTGATCGCACGCAGCATCGGAGTCGGACCGCAGGCATAGATCACATCTGCTTCCAGACTGTCCGCTGCAACTGCATCCATAACGTTTCCTTTTGTTCCTGTACTTCCATCTTCTGTCGCAATATAAAGTGTTCCATTTGCTTCCATCTCTTTTGTCAGAAACGTCTCACTTCGATATCCCATCACAAGCTGACACTCGGTCTGATATCCGGCTGTTAACTGCTTTGCCAGCTCCAGCATCGGCGGCACACCAATCCCGCCGCCAAAAAGCAGCGCTTTTTTTTCTTTTCCCGTTTCCAGATCAAAACCGTTTCCAAGCGGTCCCATGACCTCCAGTGAATCGCCCGCTTTCATCTGTGAAAACTGCTTTGTTCCGGTCTTTTCTCCTGTCACGCGGTACACCACGCGCAAAGCGCCCTTTTCTTTGTCAATCTCACACAGACTGATCGGTCTTGGAAGCAGTTTTGCTCCGTCATTTGTATACATGGAAATAAACTGTCCCGGAACCGCTTCTGCAGCCACAGGCTCTGCTTTCAGCCACATACTGTAAATATCTTCTGCGATCTTCTCCTGCGAGATGACCACTGCTGTCATTTTCTGTTTCTTAGACATGAATCTTCCTCCCCGGTACTTATCTTGCTTCTAATGCGCCCTGGATATCTGCAACCATCGCTTCAACTGCAGCTCTGGAAGCATCTCCGAAATTCTCTGCTCCGAATTTTGCATAAGCTTCCTGCTTGTAAGCCGCAATGATTCCTCTGGATGAGTTTACGATCGCACCCAGTCCGTCTTCATTGAAGAAGTGTACCAGATCTTTGCCCTGTCCGCCCTGTGCACCATATCCAGGTACCAGAATGTAAGATTTTGGCATCACTTTGCGAAGCACTTTTCCCATCTCCGGATATGTGGCTCCTACAACAGCTCCGATATAGCTGTACTCGTCACCCATACAGTCAGCGCCCCACTGTGCTACTTTTTCTCCAACCAGCTCGTACAGTGGTTTTCCGTCGATCAGCTGATCCTGAAATTCTCCGCTGGACGGATTGGATGTCTTCACAAGATAAAAAGACCTTTTTTGTGTTCTTTGCAGACATCGATGAACGGATTCACCCCGTCAGAACCAAGGTATGGGTTCACTGTTGCAAAGTCCTCATCAAATGGAACGTACTCTTTGCTTCCCACTTTAACGCTTCCCAGATGTCCCACTGCATACGCTGCGGAAGTAGAACCGATATCTCCACGTTTGATATCTCCGATCACCACCAGATCTTTGGATTTACAGTAATCCACTGTCTTTTTGAACGCCTCGATTCCCGGAACTCCGAACTGCTCATACATCGCGATCTGCGGCTTCACTGCCGGAATCAGATCATATGTCTTGTCCACAATCTCTTTGTTAAACTGCCAGATTGCTTCTGCCGCCCCTTCCAGTGTCTCTCCGAATTCAGCAAATGCTTTTTTCTGCACGTGCTCCGGAATGTAGTTTAACATCGGGTCCAGTCCCACCACGATCGGTGCCTTTGTTTCTTTGATTTTTGCTACCAGTTTGTTGATCATTTTTTCTTCCTCCCTGTTCTCTAAAAAGGGACAGAACATGCTGTCCGTCTCCTTATTTTTCGTATACGATCTTTCCGTCTGCTAATGTACAGCAGACTTCTCCCTTAACTTCCCATCCGTCAAACGGTGTATTTTTCCCTTTGGATGCAAACGTATCCACATCGATCTGATATTCTCTTCTCGGATCAAATACTACAATATCTGCTTTTTTACCGGCTGAAACACTTCCTCTGTCTTTCAGTCCCAGGATCTTTGCCGGATTATAGCTCATCTTTTCTGCCATCTGCATCACTGTGAGCACTCCTTTTTCCACCAGCTCTGTATAAGTCAGGCATGCACTGGTCTCCAGGCCCACGATTCCAAATGCTGCCTGTTCCATTGGCTTATCCTTCTCAGACATCATATGCGGTGCATGATCTGTGGAGATCACATCCATCACTCCGTCTTTTAATCCCTGTCTGAGCGCTTCCACATCTGCTTTGGAGCGCAGCGGCGGGTTCATCTTCCAGATTCCATTGTTCTCTGGAATATCCTCATCTGTCAGAATAAAATGATGCGGACACACTTCTCCTGTCACCTTCAGCCCTGCTTCTTTCGCATCTTTGATCATCCGGACGCTGTCTGCTGTCGAGCAATGGCACAGATGCAATGTGGCATCCAGCTCTTTTGCAATCAGGATGTCTCGTGCCACGATCACATCCTCCACCGAATTCGTGATCCCTTTTACGCCCAGTTCCTCTGCACGCTTTCCGGCATTCATCACGCCGCCTTCTACCATGGAAATATCTTCGCAGTGTGAGAAGATCAGCAGATCATTCTCTTTTGCTTTTCGCATGGCTTTTCGGAACAAAAAGGCATTCATGACAGATTTTCCATCTTCGCTGAGTGCATAACAGCCTGCCTGTGCCATCCCTTCGATATCCGAGAGTTCTTCGCCGCACTCACCCATAGTCATGGAGCCCAGCTGTATCACGTGTACCAGAGATTCCTCCTTTGCACGTCTGTGAACCTCTTCTACTTTTTCTTTTGTATCGATCACCGGTTTCGTATTCGGCATCGCACATACTGTCGTCACACCGCCTCTGGCTGCTGCCATTCCTCCGGTCGAAAGTGTTTCCTTCTGAGTCAGTCCCGGATCTCTCAAGTGCACATGCAGATCGATAAATCCCGGCATTACATAACAGCCTGACGCATCGATCACTCTGTCAGCTTCAGCCTGCAGATTTTTTTCTACTTTTTCGATATCAGTATCACGCACAAGCACATCACATACTTCATCCACACCTGTCAACGGATCCACAACATGTCCATTCTGAATTAAAATCTTCATACAGTACTTTCCTTTCTTTGTTGATTCTAAAGAGCGAATTTCCCTTCACTGAAAAAATCACATATGTATATTTATAATAACATAAAACAGGGGAACTGCACAACAAAAAGAAAAAGCGTGTTGTAAAATACATACTTTTTCCCGATCCGGAACATACTATTTCGCGAAACACAAATCTAAATTTATGCAAAGGAGACATTACCATGACAGAAATTTCAATCTTAGATCTGCAGAATCTCCGTCATCTGATCGGAGGATACTCTACGACTCACTGTAAAATGACAGATTACGCCGCACAGGCAACAGACCCGCAGGTAAAGCAGTTATTTCAGGAAGCTGCCGATTCCGCACTCAAAAACAAACAGGATCTGATGAAATTTTTATAAGGGGGATTTGAAAATGGATGAAAAGACAATGGTATCTGACGCCTTGGTCGGAGTAAACGGAGAATTGAAAATGTTCGGAGATATGATACCGCAGACAGAAAACAAAGAACTGAAACAGTGCCTCAAACAGATTCGAAACCAGTGTGAAATGTCACAGGAAAAACTGTATCAGGTAGCACGGGAAAAAAGCTATTACGTGCCTGCTGCAAAAGCAACCCAGCAGGAAGTTGATCATGTAAAATCCATTTTGACACAGCCTAAAATGGGACTGTAGAAGAAAAAGTACAGTGGCCGCAGATTTTTGCAGCCACTGTACTTTTTCTTCTACAGTTCCTCCCCGTTTGTCTCAATCACGCGACGGAACCATGCAAAAGATTTTTTCTTATAACGTTTTCCGCTTCCAGTTCCATCATCATTTTTATCAACATAGATAAATCCATAACGTTTTCTCAATTCCCCTGTTGTAAAGGATACCAGATCAATGCAGCCCCAAGGCGTGTACCCCATCAAGTCTACTCCATCCAGTTCTACTGCTTTTTTCATCTCCTTTATATGTGCCCTCAGATATTCGATCCGGTAATCATCATCACAGGTTTTATCTTCTTTTAGAACATCGATTGCCCCAAATCCATTTTCCACAATAAACAGTGGTTTTTCATAGCGCTCATACAGGGAAACAAGTGCATACCGAAGTCCCACTGGATCGATCTGCCATCCCCAGTCACTTGCTTTTACATATGGATTAGGAACAGAATTTGCAGAGCTTCCATCCAGTGATTCCGTCGTGTCTTTCTGTACATCTGCTTTGACTGCATTGGTCATATAATAGCTGAATCCCAGATAATCACAGACACCTTCCGCAAGGATCTGTTCATCTCTCGGTTCCATCACCGGTGCTGTATTTTCCCGCTCCCATTCTTTCTTTGCAAACGCAGGATAATGCCCTCTCATCTGCACATCCGCAAAATAATATCTTTCATGCATACATTCTGCTGCTGTCATAATATCATCCGGATTGCAGGAATATGGATAAAACGGGACAAACGAACACATGCATCCAATCCGAAAATCGGGATTGATCTGATGTCCTTTTTTTACAACCATAGCACCTGCCACCATTTCATGATGTGCCGCCTGATACATGGCTTTCTTCTTGTTTTTGTACTGTGAAAAGAGAACCCCGGAATCTGTCCATCCGAAAATATCCGCAGACGTATTGGTCTGGTTATTAATCTCATTAAATGTCATCCAATATTTAACTTTCTCTTTGTAGCGTTCCATGACTGTAACTGCATAACGCACGAAACAATCAATCACTTTTCGATTCACCCAGCCTCCGTATTCTTTTGCCAAGTGATATGGCATTTCAAAGTGGCTCAGTGTAATGACCGGTTCTATGCCATACTTTAAAAGTTCATCAAACAGATCGTCATAAAATTTCAGTCCTTCCTCATTCGGGATCAGTTCATCACCATTTGGAAAAATACGTGTCCACGCTATACTGGTACGGAAGCACTTAAATCCCATTTCCGCCATCATAGCAATATCTCCTTTGTATTCATGGTAAAAATCAATCGCTTCGTGATTTGGATAATACTCGCCTTCAATGACTCCTTCTGTGATTCGGCGCATCATTTGATTGCTGCCCCCAGTCATCACATCCATCACACTAATCCCTTTTCCACCTTCATTCCATCCGCCTTCCAGTTGATTTGCAGCAACTGCACCGCCCCATAAAAACGTATTTGCTAATGCCATCTTATATCTCCTCCTATTTTCTCTCTATATTCTCTGTACTTTCAACAATGCATTCTGACGCTCTACCTGCTTAAAGGCCACTGTCTCAATCTCTGAGAATTCGTAACTATTCGTAACGATTACAGGGGTTGTCACTTCATAACCGGCTTTTTCAATCTCTTCTTTTTCAAATTCCAGAAGAAGCTGCCCCTTCTTCACCTGTTCTCCGTCCTGCACATATGCTGTAAATCCTCTTCCCTGAAGTTTAACGGTATCCATCCCCACGTGAATCAGAATCTCAATTCCTGACGTACTCTCGATTCCTACTGCATGATGACTCTCCAACAGTCCGACTATTTTTCCGTCGAATGGTGCATATATTTTCCCTTCTTCCGGCACGATGGCACATCCTTTTCCCATCATTTCTCCGGAAAAAACTTCATCATGTACTTCACTCAATGGGATTACCTCTCCCCTCATCGGGCTGTCCACAATTTCTTCTCCACAAATTTCCTCATTTGTGCTGCCTTTTTCTGTGTCAGACTCCTCTTTTTCTTTCGGGTCTGCAAATCCTACAACCTGAATCAATACGATTGTCAGAACAATTGCCACAGCACATCCAACTGCTTCTCCTACAAATGACATCGGTGCATCCTTGCTGATGGAATTTACCACTGTCAAAAGGCTTGGGAGTCCTGCATATGCATAATAAGCAGAGTGGAAAAAGCTCATCACAACTGCTCCGACGGCTCCTCCGATACATCCACAGATAAACGGTTTTTTCAATCGCAGTGTCACCCCATAGATTGTTGGCTCTGTAATTCCGAAAATACCTGTGATTCCTGCTGATAACGAAACACTTTTCATTTCTCTGTTTTTAGATCTGATAAATACGCCAAAGGCTGCCGCAACCTGAGCAACGACTGCAATGGTCTGAAATGCCTGAAACGTATCAAATCCCTGCATATCAAAATTAGCAAGAACAACTGGTGTAATTCCCCAATGTACTCCAAAAATTACTACCACTTCCCACAAGCCTCCGATGATGGCTCCTGCCAGGGCTGGCGCGGTATTTGCAAGAAAATTATATCCATTTGCAATTCCGTTTGCCGTAATGGAAGATACAGGACCAATCACAAGAATGGTTGCGGGAACCATAATCAAAAAGCAGATTAACGGTGTTAGCAATGCTTTTGCTGCTTCTGGCAGTTTCTTTTCTAAAAATCGTTCCAGATAGGACAATACCCAGACCAGAAGTAATGGAGGCAATACTGTTGAAGTATAGGTTGTCTCAGACAGTTTGATTCCCAAAAAACGGATTACTTCTCCATCTGCAATCCGGGCCGCCATACCCGCCCAGTCCGGATTAACCAATGCACAACAACATAAAACGGCGATAAACGTATTACATTTAAAGTGCTTGGATGCGGTAATTGCAATAAAAATCGGAAGAAATGTAAATGGCGTCCATGACATAAAACTCAATACCGCATACGTCCCAGTTCCTGCAAAAGATGGAACTGCCATATTGACCAGGATCAACGCCCCCTGCAGAAGTCCCGCTGCAGCCAGAATATATACAAACGGTGCAAACACAGCTGACATTGTTGCAATCACTTTATTCATGACACTCTGTTTCGGCTGCTCCACCTGAAGATTCTCTGTATCCAGATGCAGTTCTTCTGCCACCGCATCATATACCTCTCCCACATGAGTCCCGATTACAACCTGGAACTGTCCGCTGTTTTCCACAACTGTAATTACTCCCGCCATTGCTGCAACTTTCTCTTTTGCCTGTTCCGGCTCTTCCTTTAATACCAGTCTCAATCTCGTTGCACATCTTGTGGCATTGACAATATTTTCTTTTCCGCCCACTTCACAGATAATGTCATGGGCCAGTTTTCGATAATCTCTGATCTGTGCCATCTCGTTCTCCTCCTTGTTGTACAGAGTCCTTTGCGCGCATCCACTCTCTTCTTTTGATGAAATTACTATATAGAATTCTCGTTTTTCTTTCAATATTTTTACGGATTTGTTTTTTCATTTCACTTTTTCTGAAACCAACAACAAATCCAGTGCAACAATGTTTCACATATAAAAAATACATTCTGTTTTTGTGCAAAAATCAACAATTCCCTTTTAGCTATTTTGCATAACTAAAGGGAATTGTTAATTCCGCGTTTAAGATTCTTCATTTAAGCCCCAAAGACTCTTCTCTCCCGCTTTCTCATATTTTTGATTCAAGACCAGATTATCCTGATATTTTCTGCTAAATTCCAACCCATACAAAATATCCAACAAGTATTTACCCGAAGCAAAAAACATGGACATCCAGAACTCTTCTACTTTTTCAGAACCGGCCGCCACCAGTACTTCATCCGCATATCTGGCAATGATACTATCACCATCGGACACTACTGCAACCACTCTTGTCCCATTTTTTCTCAACAACTTTTCAATCTCCGCCAACCGTTCATTCCGTCCTGTATGACTCAAAATAATTGCCACATGACCATCTGACGGCATATTTGCATGTAATCCCTGAATATTCGTTGCAGAATAAACAGCAGATCTTTTTCCCGCATGAAAAAGCAGGGAACATCCATATTGTGCTAGATTTACATTCATATCATAAGCATAGAAATCCACAGACCGTGCCTCTGCGATCAGTTTTCCAACACGCATAAGCTGGCTATACGAAACTTCCTTTTGTGTCTCCATTACCGCCTGTTTCTGAATTTCTGTGATTTTCCGAACCATAGTCACAACATTTTCCCGCTCGGACATCATAATTTTCTCCTGTTTTTCGTCCAGATATCCATCCCTCAGTTCACTGACAAACTTAATCTTAAATTCCGGAAACCCTTTCACGCCCAGCTTCTGACAAAACCGTGTCACGGAAGCCGCACTGGTAAAGGTCTGATGCCCCAGTTCTCTGGATGACATATTTTCAATGGTCTCCGGATGTTCCAAAACAAATCGTGCAATATCCTTCTCTCGTTCTGTAAAATCCTGCGCCTGCTTTAACTGCTGGATCAATGACATGTTCTTTCCTCCCGTTCCTTAATCTTGTTCTTATCTTAACGCAATTACAAAAACACCGTCAATCTATATACACAAAGATTTTTAATAATTCATGCACAAAAAAATCAGAAAACAGTCTGTCTGACACATTTTCTGATTTTTCTCTGTTATACCGTTGTATCTTCTGAAGCATTCTCTTCACAAACCAATTTTTTTGCCTGCAAGATCTGCATAAACTCTTCTCCTGTGATGGTCTCGTTTTCATACAGATACTTGGCAAGTTCATGCAGCTTCGTCTCATTTTCTTTTAAAATCTGAAGTGCTTTTGTATGTGCCTCTCTCACGATCTCTACTACCTTGGCATCGATCTTCGTCTGCGTCTCCGGAGAACAGGTCAGGGATGCATCCCCTCCCAGATACTGATTCTGGATCGTCTCCATCGCCACCATATCAAATTCATCACTCATACCGAACTGAGTCAGCATGGCTCTTGCCAGCTTGGTGGCCTGCTCAATATCATTGGATGCGCCTGTTGTCACTTCTTTGAAAACCAGCTCTTCCGCTGCTCGCCCGCCGGTAAATGTAGTGATCTTGTTGAGCAATTCCGATTTTGTCATAAGGAAATGCTCTCCCTCATCCACCTGCATGGTGTATCCCAACGCACCGGAGGTACGTGGAATAATGGTAATTTTCTGAACCGGTGCGGAATCCGTCTGTTTTGCCGCAACCAGTGCATGCCCGATCTCATGGTAGGCAACTGTCAGTTTTTCTTTCGTAGACAAAATCCTGTTTTTCTTCTGATATCCGGCAATCACTGTCTCTACACTTTCTTCCAGATCTTCCTGCATGGTCACTTTACTTCCGCGGCGTACCGCCCGAAGAGCCGCTTCATTGACAATATTGGCAAGCTCCGCTCCGGAAGCCCCTGCAGCCGTTCTTGCAACTGCTGCAAAATCCACATTATCAGAAAGCCGGATTTTCTTTCCATGGACTCTTAAGATTTCTTCCCTTCCTTTTAAATCCGGGAGTTCTACCGGAATCCTGCGGTCAAACCGTCCCGGACGCAGCAGCGCCGGATCCAGTGAATCAGGCTGGTTGGTCGCCGCCAGGATCACAACGCCTTTCGTGCCGTCAAATCCATCCATCTCTGTCAAAAGCTGATTCAGTGTCTGCTCTCTTTCATCATTTCCGCCGATATTTCCATTTCGCTTCTTCCCGATGGCATCAATCTCATCAATAAACACGATACATGGTGCCTTCTCATTCGCCTGTTGGAATAAGTCCCGCACTTTCGCAGCCCCCATACCAACAAACATCTCCACAAATTCCGAACCGGAAATCGAAAAGAACGGAACATTGGCTTCTCCCGCTACCGCTTTTGCAAGCAGAGTCTTACCGGTTCCCGGAGGTCCCACAAGCAGAGCGCCTTTTGGCATAGCTGCTCCCATCTCCCGATATTTATCCGGATCATGAAGATAATCCACGATCTCACTTAGCAGCTCCTTTGCCTCATCCTCTCCTGCCACATCGGAAAACTTAATCCCGTTGCTGGATTTGACGTAAATTTTTGCGTTGCTCTTTCCACCTCCGAACATCATAGAATTCATCGGATTTGCTCCGCCGTTCATCTTCGACATCATCTTCTTGGATAACCATCTGCCAAGCATGATAAAAATCGCGATCGGCAGAATGTAACTCAGTAAAAAGTACAGGATTGGAGACATCTCTTCTGTAATCTTAGAAGAAAAGTCTGCCCCGGAATCATATAGTCTGTCTACCAGACCCGGATCATCCATAACACCGGTCTTATACATCTTCTCTTCACTCTTATCCGTAAAGATGATCTCCCCGCTGTCAATGTTGACCTTTCCAATTTCCTTGTTCTCTGTCATTTTCATGAATGTATTATAGTCCACTTCTTTTACAGAATGCTTCAGTACATTCGGGAATACCAGACTGTTCAGCAAAACCATAATTGTTGCTACGATCAGACAGTAATATAAAAATGGCTTCTTTGGTGATTTTACTTCCTGCATATCATTCTCCTTCCCCGCCACATATGTAACTTAAGTTAGAATGTAGTATAGTCGAGCTGTTTTCAGAAGTCAAGCAAGAAACCCGTACCTTTCTGAAATTTCATTTTTATTTTATGTTTCTTTTATTTTTACGTAGTATTCCCTCTCTTAACGCGCGTTTTTCCTTATTTTATCCACATATAAAACAAGCAGCTGCATCACTCTTCTGATGCAGCTGCTTGTTCGACTATTTCCAGCAGTCTGTATTTTTAATTCCTACATTCTCTGCTTTAAATACCGGATTTTTTCCGGCCTTTTTCTGTGTTTCGTAATCTTTCAATACTTTCAGAGCAATGTTGCCCAAAAGCAGAATTGCGATAATGTTGACGATTGCCATACATCCCATCGTAATATCTGCCAGATTCCATACCAGTGAGAAATCTGCCTGTGCGCCTAAGAATACTGCCAAAAGGCATGTACAGCGGAACACGAACAGTAAAACCTTATTATTCTTGATAAACAAAATATTGGATTCTGCATAATAATAGTTACCGATCAGACTGCTGAATGCAAACGCAAAAATGGATGCCGTGATAAAGTGGATTCCCCATGTTCCCACATTTGCAGAAATCGCTTTCTGCACAAACGGAATTCCATCCAGAACGCCCGCCTCTCCCTGAACACCGGAAAGAAGCAGCATCATTGCAGTTGCCGAGCAGATCAAAAGCGTGTCGATAAATACAGAAATTACCTGTACCATCCCCTGTTTTGCCGGATGGCTTACAGATGCACTTGCTGCAGCATTCGGCGCGCTTCCCATACCTGCCTCGTTGGAGAACAGACCTCTCTTGATTCCGATCACAACTGCGCTTCCAGCCAGGCCGCCCATAATCGCCTGAACATCAAATGCTTCTGATAAGATCATTGCCAGTACGCCCGGAAGCTGCGGAAGATGTGTCACGATCGTAAAAAGTCCGATCAGAAGATATGCACCTGCCATGATCGGCACCATTACAGACGTAATAAATCCGATACGATGCACGCCTCCGAAAATGATCAGACCGGTTCCGACTGCCAGAATCAAACCTACAATCATCGGATAACTGCTCTCACTGTATCCCGGAATATAATATTCCAGAGCAGAAGACATATTATAAGACTGCAGACCATTGAATCCATAAGCAAAACAAATAATCAGAAGCACGGAAAAAAGCACTCCCATCCAACGTTTTCCAAGCGCCTTCTCCATATAGTAGGAAGGACCGCCACGGAAGTCTTTTCCATCCTTTGTCTTATATACCTGTGCCAGTGTACTTTCGATAAATGCAGAAGCACCTCCGATTACAGCCATCACCCACATCCAGAAGACCGCTCCCGGTCCGCCTGCCGCGATAGCAGTCGCGATTCCTGCGATATTTCCTGTTCCGACACGGGATGCTGTGGAAATCATAAGCGCCTGAAAAGATGAGACCTGTTTCTTCCCATCTTCCACCTCCGCTTTTTCCGTAAGAATCCGAAATCCTTCTTTCATCAGACGCACCTGTGCAAACCGTGAACGGATTGAAAAGTAAAGTCCGGTTCCCAACAACAGAAACAACAGCAGGTACGTATACATCAGATCATTGATCTGCCCTAAGATGTCATTTAACATATATTTCCTCCTTTTCTTCTATTTCGCTGTCACATTTGAACATGCGTAATGTCGATAGTATACCAGAAAATCCACACTTGGGCAATATCCTATCAAATAACTACACTAATTCAACAGCTTTCCCCGGAACTTATTCCATATATGAACCTGAACATATTCATAAGCCCGGTCATAAATCCAGACTCCCACCTGTCCTGCTGCCAGAACAGCCAGAAGCAGTCCACCGGAGAGTTCTTTCATGAAAAGAAGTTCCTGAAATATCAGAACCATTGGAATATACATCAAATTAAACACCACATATTTCATCACCCAGAAAATCCAGGATTTCTGCATCTTTTCACTGCTTTTACCCAAAAATCGCCAGCTGCCTTCCGCTGCCAGGATGTAAAATCCCATAGCGGCAAATGAAATTACATAAAACTTGTTCGGTGTGACCAAAAATCCGAGCAGGATATCTGCCAGATAAAAAGCCACTCCCGCTTTCATCCCGAATTCACGGATGATGATCCCCACAAAATAGGAAGCTGCCGCCAGTAAAAACAGCGTATTGGTCTCGATCACACTTCCCAGTGCCATACAGACAACAGAAAGTGCCAGAAGCAGTCCGCTAAATGCGGTCATTCTCGCTTTTACATGCATGAACAAAGATCTCCTCCCATACATTCACACAGCGTATCTGCACACCAGAGATCACAGCACATGTTCCCCGTTCCACAGCTCTGTCCGCCGGCTCCATATCCGCCTCCGTATGGATTGCTCTGATATCTTCTGCTGTTCCAGTCCAGCTGGTTCAACAACTGACGATACTGTACATTATTCGGTTCCATATTGACTGCCTGTGCCGCATGCTCTCTTGCAAGTACGTTATTTCCGATTCCTGCATTGGCAAACCCGCTGGCATAATACCACATCGCATTGCGGTTCGGCATCCGGTCAAGAAGATTTAGCGCTTCCCTGTAGTTTCTGCTGTTGATATAATTGAACACTGCCTGCATCTCTGCGTCCTGTGGTCCGTTGTATGTGTTATTGTAAGAATTCCCGCCATAGGAGGAATTTCCGTAGGAATATCCTCCTCCCTGCTCTCTCTGGCGCATGATCTCATCATATGCTTCCTGCACTTCTTTGAATTTTTCTTCCGCCAGATCTGCAAGCGGATTGTTCACATTTGCATCCGGATGATACTTTCTTGTCAGCTCCCGGTATGCTTTTTTTATCTCATCATCTGATGCATTCTGAGGAACTCCCAGCACGTCATAAGGATTCTTGCTCATTCTTTTTATTTCCTTCCTCTAACTTTTTCTTCTGAATTTTATTATAACGATTCCAGACTCCATCATACAGGATATTTCTTAAAATGTCCACATCCAAAAGGCATGGCAGCTTCTCAAACTCGGCGCTGCACTCTGCGATCATCATACAGAGGATCTGCCGGATCTGTTCTTCATAATCTGCTCTTTCATGCAGACTTTTCAGTGGATTGTAACACTGCTTACGAAGATCCTCTTCCAGATCTTCATAAGCATCCATAATGTAAATATATTTTCCCAGGAAAAATCCCATGCGCCGCAGTGTCTCTTCCCACATATCTTCCTTATATACAAACAGATCTGCCATCAGTCTTCCAAAGCAGCCTGCTGATCGGTCGATCTCCTGACTGTTCTCTTTTTCACAGTCTGAGAGTTCCTGCAAAGACTCCCTGATTGCTTTACTCTGCCTTGGATATTGCTCCGCAATCTTTTCTGCCTTTTTCTTGAGCAGTCCGCCCCCTAACAGACCGCTTACTTTCTTCTCATCTGCCCAGTCATCTTTCATATGGTAATATGCAAGCAGAACGTTCATATCTGCTGCATACTGTGTAATCTCATTCTCGATCATCGCCTGCTTCTTCACCGGATGCACTTTACATCTGTGCTGATTCATCCGGTTTTTTGCCTCATACAAGGATGCCAGCAGAATAATCGCAAATGTCATATCATAAGTCAGCGTCATCTGTCCCATCGTCCCGTAATCCTCTTTTAATTTCCGGCAGAGTCCGCAATAATATGTCTTATATTTTCGCAGATCTTTCATCTTCAGCTCCGGTTCGCAGATCGTCACATAGCCAAACATGATTCACCTCTTCTTTCATAACATTTCCAAATACATGATGCTATCTATTATACTCATTTCCTGCAAAAATGTACAGAAAAACAGACAGACACTTCAAAAAAGCATCTGCCTGTCCTTCTTACAGTCGTTTTATAACATTTCTGCACGCAGTTCTTCTGCACTCTTCGGACTTAAATATGCCGGAGCAATGTCAAATACCGTCTTGCATCCTGTCTGTCCTTCTTTATGCAGGCGATATGCTGCTCTTGCATATGCCAGAATTACAGAAGAAGTAAATTCCGGATTGGAATCCAGTTTCAGACTGTATTCGATCAGATGTTTGTTTTCTTTTTCCCAGCCTGTCACACCACTTCTGAGTACAAATCCTCCGTGCGGGATTCCACTGTGATTTGCTTTTAATTCTTCCTCGCTGATAAAATGTACCGTTGTGTCATAATCTGCAAAGTAGTTCGGCATTGTCTTGATTTCCTCTTCCACTCTTGCAGCATCTGCGCCTTCCTCCAGCACAACAAAGCACTCTCTTGTGTGTTTCTGGCGTGTAGTCAGCTCCGGATTTTCACCGTTTCTTACTGCTTCCAGTGCAGACTCTACCGGAATTGTATACTGTTTTGCGTCTTTTACACCTGCGATCCGACGCACTGCGTCAGAATGTCCCTGGCTGACACCTTTTCCCCAGAACGTATAGTCTTTCCCTTCCGGAAGTACTACATTTGCATACAGTCTGTTCAATGAGAACATTCCCGGATCCCAGCCCACAGAGATAATTCCGATGTGTCCGCCTTTTTTTGCAGCTGCGTCTACGTTTGCAAAGTGCTCCGGAATCTTTGCATGAGTATCAAAACTGTCTACTACATTGAACATCTTCGCATATTCCGGTGTCTGTACAGGAAGATCTGTCGCACTTCCTCCACACAGGATCATCACATCGATCTTATCTTTCCAGTCAGCAGCATCTGCAATGTTGCACACTGCTGCTGTCTCTGTCAATATTGTCACGTCTTCCGGATTTCTGCGGGTAAATACAGCCACCAGTTCCATATCCGGATTCTGTCTGATCGCGCATTCCACTCCGCGTCCCAGATTTCCATATCCTAAAATACCAATTCTAATACTCATTCTTTTTTTCTCCTTTGCACTTTGATTTTGTTACTTATTATAATCTCCATGTTCTATTTTTCAAGTTTTTATTTTTGATTTTTTGATTTTTTTCAAATCCCATTTTTATGCTTTCTCATCATAGGATTCCAGAAAATGATGTTTTGACTCCGTTTTCCTTGTATGCAATTACCGTACTCAAATTGACATTTTCCACACTCTTAAAAATATTTCCCTCTACATACGGGTTCGTTTCTTTCAGTTTTGCGATCAGGTGCTTGATTTCCATCCGTTTGGATGCACTGCTTCCATCCACACTGCAGGTACTGCATGTCTCGGTAAACCGGCAGGCGCACTGCAGAAAATGCAGATGATTGTAATCTCTCCAATGCTTGATATCATCTTCCCTTACCAGATACAGCGGACGAATCAGCTCCATCCCCTCAAAATTCGTGCTGTGCAGCTTCGGCATCATGGTCTGTACCTGCGCACCATACAACATTCCCATCAGGATTGTCTCAATCACATCATCATAGTGGTGTCCAAGTGCGATCTTGTTGCATCCAAGTTCTTTTGCCTTACTGTAGAGATGCCCTCTTCGCATTCTGGCACATAAATAACACGGAGATTTTTCCACATCAAACACCGCATCAAAAATATCAGACTCAAAAATTTTGATCGGAATCCCCATCATTTTTGCATTCTGTTCAATCAGTTTCCGGTTCAGTTCACTGTATCCCGGATCCATCACCAGATATTCCACCTCAAACGGAAACTTGTTGTGCTTTTTTAATTCCTGAAACAGCTTTGCCATCAGCATCGAATCTTTTCCACCGGAAATACAGACTGCAATCCTGTCCCCCTCCTGCACCAGCTCATATTCCCGAACTGCCTTGGCAAATCGCGAGAACAGTCTTTTGTGAAATTTTTTGCGGATACTTTTCTCAATCTCTTCTGCCCGCAAAAGTTCTTCACCTGATTCTTCCTCTTCCTTCTTCTGCTCAGCTTCCATCCGCTCTAACAACCACCTCGTATATCCGCCTTCCAGACTGACTGCATCATATCCTTTCTCCCGGAGCACTTCTGCACATTCTTCACTTAATGCCCCTCGCGTACAGTAAAGCACCAGCTTCTTTTCCTTATCCGCCGCATCCAGATTCTGCTCGATTGTTTCTGTCGGAAGCCACTCTGCCCCCGGAATCATTCCGTATGACATGGAAGCTTCATCCCGAATATCGATCAGGCGATAAGACTGCTCCGGCATGGATAAGAGCTCTTTATATTGTATATCCCACTCTTCCATCTTTTCAAATGTATCCTTTCTATATTCCTACCATAGAAATAAGTTTAATAACCTTTTTATTATACGGGTATTCTAAACAGTTGACAAGTAGCAGTTTTGTATAATCCTTTTCTGTATTATCAGAAGCTTAATACTGTTTCACTTATATCTGTGCTATAATATCAGTATAGTTGTGGATTTTATTTTTCCACCGTACATTTAAAATATCATATATGAGAGGAGAATCAACATGACATTGAGAGAAAAATATGGAGAATGGGGAATTATTTTAGGCGCTACTGAAGGTGTCGGAAAAGCATTTTGTGAAAGGCTTGCCAAAGAAGGTATGAATGTCGTAATGGTCGGACGCCGTGAAGAAAAATTAAAAGAGCTCGGTGAGGAACTAAAAAACACTTATGAGATTGATTATAAAGTCGTAAAAGCAGACTTTTCGCTGCCAGATGCTACTGACAAAATTTTTGCTGCAACAGAAAATCTGGATATGGGATTTATGGCCTATGTAGCCTGCTTACACTCTTTTGGCAAAATCCAGGATACACCTTGGGAAAAGCATGAGGCAATGATCAACGTAAACGTTGTTACATTTATGAAATGCTTCTATCACTATATGAAAATCTTTGCTGCACAGGATCGCGGTGCTGTCATCAACGTATCTTCTATGACTGGAATTTCCAGTTCACCATGGAATGGCCAATATGGTGCAGGAAAGGCATTCATTTTAAAAATGACAGAGGCTGTTGCCTGTGAAACGGAAAAGACCAATGTTGATGTGGAAGTCATCACTTTGGGAACTACTCTGACACCAAGTCTTTTAAGCAACCTGCCTGGCGGACCACAGGGGGAAGCTGTTATGAAGACTGCTCAAACACCGGAAGAAGTTGTGGACGAAGCTTTTGAAAAATTAGGAAAAGAACTGTCTGTCATTTCCGGAGAGCGTAATAAAGCCAGCGTCCATGACTGGAAAGCGAATCATACAGAAGATGACTATATCCGCTATATGGGATCTTTCTATCAAGAATAATTATTGAAGTAATTAAATGAAAAATCAGAAAGCCATAAAAGTATTGTTTTTCAGTACTTTTATGGCTTTATCACGCATCTTTATACTAAAAAACCGTAAAGCCACATTTTATGTAACTTTACGGTTCTTTTCCAAAAGTCGGAGTGACGTGATTCGAACACGCGACCTCTACGGTCAACGAACAACGTATTTACGGGCTTTGTAAGGGGTATTTAAGAATCCCAACCAAAAGCCAACCAATGACAAATATAAACAAGCGACCTAA
>ENA-OQIF01000092-OQIF01000092.1-human-gut-metagenome-genome-assembly--contig:-NODE-92-length-49688-cov-4.706846_pt1 | contig 49688 bp, 49 predicted proteins | sample MGYA00242574_ERZ504738 | MGnify/ENA primary metagenome ERZ504738 (study PRJEB26092, sample SAMD00036437) | human gut metagenome | host: Homo sapiens | study: EMG produced TPA metagenomics assembly of...
ATGCTGGTAAATGCCAGCTTATGCAAGGTATCTTCCGAAAAGAAAATACCGATAAAGCCCTAAAATACGGGATATATCGGCATTTACCAACTTATGAAAAGATAATCAGAAATTTAGTAAGTTTTTAATAAAAATAATGCACAAAAAACCAGGCTCATTTTTGTTAGAAAATCCCCTTGCATTTTTACAAAGTGTTTATCTAAAAAAATCAGCCGCTTTTACTGCGGCTGATAAATATAATTTCGTTTTGTTATCTGTGTCATTTTTCCGGTCTTACCCACCAGAACTGTACTGAACAGCGTCTGCCCTTCTGGCATCTCGATCGGTCCGGTATACAAGGAAGATTCAGTTGTCGGCGTGGAACCATCTGTCGTGTAATAAGCTGTGTAGCCTTCCGGCACGGTAATACTGATCTGCGTCGCTGTACTGTACTGCCCCGTGGACGGTGTTACAACCGGTGCATCCGCTACCGGAAATTCAATCTCATAAGTTTTTGAGACCACCAGACTTGGGATTTTCTTTTTGTTATAGGCAATCGCCTTAATCTGCGTCTTTCCTTCCTCATTTAAAAGAATCGGCTCGGTATACTTTGTGCTGGACGAAGTCGGATTCGTTCCATCTGTCGTGTAGTAAATGGTCTCCCCTGATGCGGACAGTGTCACTTCCTGTACTTCACTATATTTTCCATCATCCAGACTGAAGACCGGCTCTGTAGAAACATATGCTTTCAGACTGGAAAGCACGGATTCGTCATCGCAGTCCTCGAGAATCTCGGAAATCTTATCAAGCTGCTTTGTCTCCTCATAAAAGCTGATTGCTGCCCGATACAGTTCTTCGTTGGATGGATAAGAAGCAATAGCAGAAAGAAATACGGATTCTGCCTCATCCCCTTCATCCTGTTCCATATAAGTCTCTGCCAGACCGGAATATGCCTCTGCCCTCTGGGCATTCTTTCCAATCGCATGTTTGAAGTATTTTTCTGCTGTCTGATATTCTTTCATCTGCAGTGCATCGTACCCTTTTGCCACTTTTCCCACATAAGAATTCTGATACAGAAAATAGCCGAACGCCGCTCCAAAAATCAACAGGACCAGAAACAGGATCAAAAGCACTTTCCGTCTTCTGCGAACCAGCTGCTTTTTTCGTTCCTGCTGTTTTCGTTTCGCCTCTGCACGGGATCTGTTTCTCGCCGCACGCTCTCGCCCGGCCTGTATTTCATCCAGCTCTTCCTGACTGAGCACCCGCGTTGCTTTTGACTGGTACACTTCCTGTCTTCTGCCAAAATCACGGACATCCTTTGTCTGAAGCTGCCTGGTAACATCTTCGACCGAGCCTTTTACTTCCTGTGTAAGAACATCATCCAGAGGATTGTAATCAGGGACGATCTGAACTTCTTTTCCACATCTGGGACAACGCATCCAGCCTTCCGGAATAATCGCATTACAATGCGTACATCTCATATTAGTTCCTCCTAATCGCGTGCGGCCTGCACGCAATTGTTCATCAGCATGGCGATTGTCATCGGACCTACCCCGCCAGGTACCGGCGTAATGGCAGATACCCTGGAATACACATCCTCAAAATCCACATCTCCACAGAGATGGTTTTGGGCATCTCTGTGCATTCCCACATCGATCACAACCGCGCCTTCTTTTATGTACTCTGCTGTGATCATCTTCGTCTGTCCGACTGCTGCGATCAGAATATCTGCTCTGCGTGTCACTTCTTTTAGATCTGCTGTCCTGGAATGTGCAACCGTCACGGTCCCATTCTCACGCAGAAGCAGTGCTGCCATCGGCTTTCCTACAATGTTGCTTCGCCCGATCACCACGCACTCTTTTCCTGCAATCTCAATTCCGGAATACTTCAAAAGCTGAATGATCCCCGCCGGTGTGCAGGATACAAATCCGGTCTCTCCGAGCCAGAGCCGTCCCACGTTCACCGGATGAAATCCGTCTACATCCTTGTCCGGTGAAATCGTACGTATGATCCGGTCTTCATCAATGTGTGCCGGAAGCGGAAGCTGTACCAGGATTCCATGTACCTTCTCTGTATGATTCAGTTTCTCGATCAATTCTACCAGTTCCGCTTCTGTTGTAGCCTCTTTTAACTCATACGAAACGGAGTCGATCCCGATATAGGCGCACGCCTTTTTCTTGTTGTTTACATATACCGAAGAAGCCGCATCCTGCCCTACCTGAATCACTGCCAGACAGATCTTGGTGCCTCTTTCTTTCAGCACGGATACTTCTTCTTTCAATTTATCTTTGATTTCTTTTGCAATTCGTTTTCCGTCAATTATCTGTGCCATTCAATACTCCTTTAAAACAGTCCTGTAATTTTACCGTCATCTGTTACATCGATGTTATTTGCAGCAGGGACTTTCGGAAGTCCAGGCATTGTCATCACCGCACCTGTCAGAGCAACGACAAATCCGGCACCTGCGCTGACATAAACTTCACGGATATGGATGTCAAAGTTTTCCGGACGTCCCAGTTTTTTCGCATCATCTGACAGAGAATACTGATTCTTTGCCATACAGATAGGGAAATGTCCAAATCCCATCTCTTCGATCTTCGCAAGCTGTTTCTTTGCAGCCGGCTCATAGACAACACCGTTTGCCCCGTAAATCTCTTTTGAAATCTTCTCGATCTTTTCTGTCAGAGAAAGTTCATCCTCATACAGTACATGGAAATTGCTTTCCTTATTCTCCAGTGTATCCAACACTTTTTCTGCCAGTTCGATTCCGCCTTCTCCGCCTTTTTCCCATACCTTTGCAAGGGCGAATTCACAGTCTCTTTCTTCACAGAAGCTGCGGATAAATTCATTTTCCGCTTCCGTATCTGTAACAAAGGAATTCAGTGTTACTACAACAGGAACGCCGTATTTCTGAATATTCTCAATGTGTTTTTCCAGATTCACGATTCCTTTTTTCAGTGCTTCCAGATTTTCTTCGCCCAGATCCTGTTTTGCAACTCCGCCATTGTATTTCAGTGCCCGCACTGTCGCTACAAGTACCACTGCGTCCGGTTTTAATCCCGCTTTACGGCATTTGATATCCATAAATTTCTCAGCTCCAAGATCCGCTCCGAATCCGGCTTCTGTAATTGTAATATCGCTGATTTTTAAAGCCAGCTTTGTCGCGCGGACACTGTTGCAGCCGTGTGCGATATTGGCAAACGGTCCGCCGTGTACCAGTGCCGGTGTGTGCTCCAGTGTCTGGATCATATTCGGTTTGATCGCATCCTTTAACAGTGCAGTCATGGCGCCTGTTGCCTGAAGATCGTCTGCTGTTACCGGATTGCCTTCAAATGTATATGCCACGATGATTCGTCCCAGGCGGCGTTTCAGATCTGCAAGATCATCTGCAAGACAAAGGATTGCCATGATCTCAGATGCGACTGTGATCACAAAATGGTCTTCTCTCACCATTCCATCCATCTTGTTTCCAAGTCCTACTACGATGTTGCGAAGAACTCTGTCGTTCATGTCCACGCAGCGTTTCCAGACAATATTTCTCGGATCAATTCCCAATGCATTGCCCTGCTGAATGTGATTATCCAACATGGCAGCCAGCAGATTATTCGCAGAAGTGATCGCGTGGAAATCTCCGGTGAAATGCAGATTCAGATCTTCCATTGGGAGAACCTGTGCATACCCGCCTCCTGCTGCTCCGCCTTTGATTCCAAAACATGGTCCAAGAGATGGTTCACGCAGTGCGATGATTGCCTTTTTATTCATTTTTGCAAATGCCTCACCCAGACCTACTGTGATCGTGGTCTTTCCTTCTCCTGCCGGGGTCGGATTGATGGCTGTCACAAGAACCAGTTTTCCATCCTTGCGGTCTTTTACGTTCTCCCAGAGTTCATCGGAGAGCTTCGCTTTGTACTTTCCATAAAACTCCAGTTCCTCTTCTGAAATTCCGATAGACGCTGCCACGTCTTTGATGTGCATTAATTCTGCTTCCTGTGCGATCTGAATATCTGTTTTCATCATTTCTTCCTCCACTGCATTATAAATTTTCCTGAATGTACTGTTCAAATTCTTCTTTTGTCATCAGTACTTTTCTTGGTTTTGTTCCGACTTCTTCTCCGACCACTCCTGCACTGGCAAGCTGATCCATAATCCGGGCTGCCCGGTTGAAGCCGATTTTAAACATCCTCTGGAGCATTCCAATGGATGCTTTTTCTTTTTCAATGATCAGCCGTCCTGCATCTGCAAAATATGCATCCTGCTCATTTGCATTATCCTGCACCCCGGCTCCCTGTATCCCAGGAACCGGTGACGGCAGATCGGAATTTACGTGCTCCTCCACTTCTTCACTGTAGGAGGCATTTCCGTTGTGTTCGATGAGATAGTCCACAACCTTCTGCACTTCTTTATCTGAAACAAAGGATCCCTGCACACGGACCGGTTTTGGATATCCTGTCGGATAAAACAGCATATCTCCCTTTCCAAGCAGTTTCTCCGCTCCATTCATATCAATGATCGTCCTGGAATCTACTCCTGATGAGACAGAAAATGCGATTCTGGACGGCATATTGGCCTTGATCAGACCTGTGATGACATTCACCGAAGGCCGCTGTGTTGCAATGATCAGATGCAGTCCCGCCGCTCTGGCAAGCTGCGCCAGACGGCAGATCGCGCCTTCTACTTCCCCCGGCGCCACCATCATCAGATCCGCCAGCTCATCTACAATGATCACAATCTTCGGCAGTTTTTTCGGAGCTCCTTCTTCTGTCATCTGCGCAATCTTTTCATTGTATCCTTTCAGATCCCGGACATTCTGCTGGGCAAACAGCTGATACCGCTTCATCATCTCAGCGACTGCCCAGTTCAGAGCGCCTGCTGCTTTTTTCGGGTCCGTCACGACCGGGATCAGCAAGTGCGGAATTCCATTATAGACACTTAGTTCCACTACTTTGGGATCCACCATGATCAGTTTTACTTCTTCCGGATCTGCATGGTATAAAATACTCATGATCAGCGTATTGATACATACCGACTTTCCGGATCCTGTCGCTCCTGCCACAAGTAAATGCGGCATCTTTGCGATATCTGCGATCATCGTCTTTCCTGAAATATCTTTTCCCACGGCAAACGGAATATTCGCTGTGGAATTTTTAAATTCCCCGGATTCTAACAGGTCCCTAAGCATCACTGCCGTATTCTCCTGGTTCGGGACCTCAATCCCAACGGCTGCTTTTCCCGGAATCGGCGCCTCGATCCGGATATCTGCCGCTGCCAGATTTAATTTGATGTCATCTGCCAGACCTACAATCTTACTTACCTTCACACCTTGTTCCGGCTGCAGCTCATACCGCGTCACAGACGGTCCGCAGCTTGCATTTGTTACATGAACGCGAACCCCGAAATTCTGCAGGGTCTGCTCCAGTTTCTGGGCCGTGGCGCGCAACTGGGCATCCGAGTCTCCGCCGCCCTTTTTCCCTTTTGTCAGAAGATTCATTGGCGGAATCTTGTACACTTTCTTCGGCTGCTGCTCCTGCTCTTTGATACTCTGTTCTACCTGAACAGTCTCTGCTTCCACAGCTGCCGCACTCGCCTTGGTCTTCTTCCTTGTACGGACTGACTCTTCCGGAACATCCTCCTGCGTCATGTTGCCCTCTTCTGCCGGTTCCGGTTCATTCTCCCATAATGGAGTATCCACTGCGCTCGCATCCGACGCCGTGCTTTCCGGACGATTGATCACAAAATCTTCAAATGGAGACGGCAGTGGCTCTGAAAAATCCGATTCCTGTGAAACAGTCAGTTCCCGCATATCCGGATCTTTTCCTGAAGAATTCTTTTTACGCTTTTTCGCTGTTGTCTCCTTTGGCACTTCACTTTCCTGGGCCTGCAGCGTTGTTGCAAAAGAAACACCCGATACTTTATGATCACTTCTTCTGGAAGAATCATTCGGTTCTGTCTTTGCTTCTTCTGCCTGTCTTCGTTTTTCTTCTCTGTTCTTCGCACGCCGGGCAGATGCTTCTCCCTGCCGGCGCTTCATATCTGCATACGCCTTTTTGCTTCCTTTTCCAAGAGGTGCAAGCAGAGAACGTTCTGTGATCAGAATCACACAGATTACCATAAGTACAACGAGTACCACATAAGCGCCTACCACACCAATAAACGGACACAGAATCTTCACCAGACAGCCCCCTGTAAGACCGCCCGCTTTTCTGTAATCACTGGCATACTGATAATAGCTCCACAGACTTTCTTTGGCATCAAAAGGATGCATCACCAGCTGGAAAAATGCACAGATTGCAAACAATAAGGCCACACATGCTGCAATTTTTATGTAGGCGTGTGTATTGCCTTTATTCGAAATTCCAAAAGCAACCACGCCAAATAAGAGAAACGGCAGAATATATGCCATCACTCCGAAAAAACCAAAGAGTACAGAAGAGATCGCACTGCCTGCAATCCCTATGACTCCAAAATTGCTTAAAAGCATCAGCACACAGACCGCAAACATGACCAGAATCAAAATTTCACTGTTCAGGGATGTACTTGCCTGATTTTTGGATGACTTTTTTCTTGTAGTTTTCTTTTTCCTTGTTGACTTTGCAGCCATAATACTTCCCCCTTGATAATTACACATACTACATCTAGTATAACATCAATTGAAAAGTGTGTCATTAACATTTTTTCTGCCGGATCATTTCCCGCAGCTTTTTCAATGCCATGCTGATTCCTCCAACCTCATCGATCATGCCTTCTCTGACTGCATCTTCCCCTTCTAACATAGTCCCGACATCTTTTACCAACTGTGTGGAATCCAACATCAATTCTTCCAGACGTTCTTTGGTAATCTGCGAATGAGCTGCGATAAACCGGGTAATCCGATCCTGCGTCTTTTCCATATTACGATAACTCTGAATCACTCCAATAAACATCCCGGAGGATCTCACCGGATGCACGATCATTGTTCCACTCGGCACAATAAAAGAATAATCTGCGGAAACTGCAAGCGGTCCGCCGATGGAGTGGCTTCCTCCCAGAACCAGAGAGACCGTTGGTTTGCTTAAGGATGCGATCATTTCCGCGATCGCCAGCCCTGCCTCCACATCACCGCCCAGTGTATTGAGTAAAATCAAAACTCCATCCACTTCATCGTCATCCTCCACCTCTGCCAGTCTTGGAATCAAATGCTCATATTTGGTGGCTTTTGTGTTTCCGGAAACAGCCTCATGACCTTCAATCTCTCCAATGATCGTCAGAAGCTGTATGTTCGCTTTGTGCCCGTTTCCATTCAGATTTAAGGTGCCGGTCTCTTTAATCTCTTCGTTTTTATCCAGACGTTGTCTTTGCTTCTCCTCATTTTCCATGATCTTCTACCTTCTTTTCTCTATTTTCAGGTCTGTACTTGGACAGCCGGATACTTTAGTATTCGATCAACCGCCCTTGTCTATACGGAAAATGATGATTTTTCACGCAAAAATGGTATGGACGCCTCTTGTATACATCCATACCATCTTGAATTAACGAAGTGCCTGCTCGACATCCGCAATAATATCTTCTATATTTTCAATTCCCACACTGAAACGGATCAGATCCGGCTGAACGCCTGCTTCTACCAGCTCTTTGTCATTCATCTGACGATGCGTGTGGCTGGCAGGATGAAGAACACAGCTTCTGGCATCCGCTACATGTGTCACGATCGCTACCATTTTTAATCGATCCATCATCTCAACTGCAGCGTCTCTGCCGCCTTTGAGACCGAATGTGATGACACCGCAGGTTCGGTTTGGCATATATTTCTGCGCAAGATCATAATATTTGTCCCCCGGAAGTGATGGACAGCGCACCCATGCCACCTTCTCATGATTTTTCAGATACTCTGCCACCTTAACTGCATTTTCACAGTGGCGCGGCACTCTTAAATGCAGTGTCTCCAGTCCGATGTTTAACAGAAATGCATTCTGCGGTGACTGGATAGAGCCGAGATCTCTCATCAGCTGTGCAGTTGCCTTTGTAATATACGCACCTTTGCCAAATTTTTCTGTATATACAATTCCATGATATGTCTCATCCGGAGTTGTCAGTCCCGGGAATTTTTCTTTGTGTGTCTCCCAGTCAAAATTTCCGCTGTCCACGATCGCACCGCCCACGCAAGCGGCATGTCCGTCCATATATTTTGTAGTAGAATGTGTCACAATATCCGCGCCCCATTCAAACGGACGGCAGTTGATCGGTGTTGCAAATGTATTATCCACAATAAACGGCACACCATGTGCATGTGCGGCATTTGCAAATTTTTCCAGATCCAGAACAACGAGGGCAGGATTGGCGATCGTCTCTCCAAATACTGCTTTTGTATTTTCCTGAAATGCTGCATCCAGCTCTTCCTGCGTACACTCAGGATCTACAAACGTAGCTTCTACACCCATTTTTTTGATCGTATGGGCATACAGATTGTAGGTACCTCCGTAAAGAGCAGATGCACAGACAATATGATCTCCCGCTTCCACGATATTCATAATCGCATAGAAATTAGCTGCCTGTCCGGATGATGTCAGCATTGCTGCCACTCCGCCTTCCAGATCACAGATTTTTGCAGCAACCGCATCATTGGTCGGATTCTGAAGTCTGGTATAAAAATAACCGGACTCCTCTAAGTCAAACAGACGCCCCATCTGTTCACTGCTTGTATATCGAAATGTTGTACTCTGATAAATAGGAAGAACTCTCGCCTCTCCATTACCCGGTTCATATCCGGATTGTATACATTTTGTCTCTGTCTTGTAATTACTCATTTTTCTCTCCTCCTACTGAATACAAATATTTCTTCTCCAGAGAACGAACCATCTTTGTGTACAATTCTCTGCATTCTTCTTGTTCGCCCGCTTCAATCAGGCGTACACACGGCTTTAAATACTTTTCCCAGATATCCGCATAAATTTCTGATGCGTCCGGACTGCGGTCAATCCGCTTTACGATTGTCGGAGCAATATTATAATACTCTTTTACAAGAATCTCTCCATCCTTTGTCCCCATCAGATACTGATCTCTGTATTCCCTCAAAAGATTCAGTTCATAGCAATCATCTGGCTTGTTCAGACTCTTACAGACAGCTGTTGTAATATAACAGAAAACTCCTTTTTAAACCCATTCTCAATACTTGCAGCATCCGAGTGTCCGATTTTGCTGCCAGGTACCTTCTGATTCCATAACTCCACGATTTTCTCCGTAAATATCTTCGTCTGCGTACTCTGAATTTCCCCCATCAGCGGAACAAAAAAGCTACCATGGCCATGTTGTGATCAATAACTGCCGCTTCTCTCTTTCGCTTGGAATCAATCTGAGAGAGCATCTCCGATGCATATTCCGGAACATACCCCGCAACTTCCTTCATACATTTTTCAGATTTTTCAATTGTTTCTTTCACACATTCCAGCAGTGTCTGATTTTCTTCTTTTAAAATTCCCATGTCTGACTGATATGTTTTCTTCTGAAATCCCCGTACTTTTTCTCTGGTTTTTTTCATACAAAACAATCAAATCATTCTGTAAGCTATTCTGACTCATTGGCATTCCTCTTTTTGTTGTATTTCCTTTTATACCATTGTTCAGTATAGCATATCTGATACTGCATTTCAAATTTTTTTGCATAAAGAAACAGGTCTGCCGGATTTCCAGATACCGACAGACCTGTTCTTTATTCTTATTTTGCGAGAGCATAAGGCTTTCTTTTGAAAACACTTTTTGCTTTCCCATCTACATGAGTCTCCATTTTGGAGTAAACACGAACCATATCATATTTAATCCGTTTTGCACTTCTTCTTTCTTTTACCATAGTGATACCTCCAAACCATTGATAAACAACTTCTGATACCATTCTAATGTATGTTTATTATGGTTTCATTATCACTATTTAAAATCTATGTAAGGTGTGCTTACTCATCCCAGTTGTGGTACACGTCCTGAACATCATCATCCTCATCGAGAAGATCCAGTGTTTTCTGGATATTTTTGATATCCTCTTCACTTGTCAGCTCCACATAAGTCTGCGGGATCATCGTCACTTCCGCATCTGCCATGACGATTCCTGCTTCCTCTAATTTCAGGCGCACTTCACTGAAATCTTCCGGAGCAGTCAGAATCTCAAAACTCTCCTCTTCTTCTGAAAAATCTTCCGCCCCAAAGTCCAGAGCCATCATCATCAGTTCATCTGCATCCATATCGCAGTCTTCTTTTGCAACGATGATCTGTCCCTTTTCATCAAACATAAAAGAGACGCATCCCGGTGTTCCTACATTTCCGCTTCCTTTTGTGAATGCATTTCTTACGTTGGATGCAGTACGGTTCTTGTTGTCTGTCAGTGTCTTTACAATGATCGCTGTTCCGTTTGGCCCGTATCCCTCGTATGTGATGTGTTCGTAGTTGTCTCCAGAACCTTCTCCTGCCGCTTTCTTGATGTTTCTGTCGATCGTATCATTCGGCATGTTGTTTGCTTTCGCCTTTGCGATCACATCACGCAGACGGCTGTTGTTTGCCGGATCCGGACCGCCGCCTTCTTTTACTGCAACCGCAAGCTCTCTACCAAGCTTCGTAAAAATCTTTCCCTTTGCTGCATCATTTTTCTCTTTTTTGTGCTTAATATTTGCAAATTTTGAATGTCCTGACATTGCTCAATTCTCCTTTTATCTCATAAACTCGTTGTTCCATTTTATCACTCTTTTTTCGTTCTGTAAAGTTGTAACGCTGACATTTCCCGCCCATTTCCGTTATGTAGGAAGTTCCAGGCTGATGCGGATCGCTTCATTGACTTCTTCCATAAATGTTCCGTCCACATGGCAGATATACTCCTTCAGCCGCTTTTTGTCCAATGTTCTGATCTGCTCCAGAAGTACCACTGAATTTTTCACAAGCCGGTATTTTTTGCACTGATTTCAATGTGTGTAGGCAGCTTTGCTTTGTTCATTCTGGATGTGATCGCTGCACAGATCACTGTAGGACTGTGCTTATTTCCCACATCATTCTGGATAACCAGCACCGGCCGCACACCACCCTGTTCTGAACCGATCACCGGACTTAAATCCGCATAATAAATATCCCCTCGTCTGACTGTCACGTTCTATTCACACTCCGATTCTTATACTTCAATTTTCTCCCCCTCAGGGAAGTATACTTGAGTATTCCCGCTTTTATCGGATGTATTCAACTGACATTTATTTTTCCAAAAGATTGCTCCCCTTATAAACCCGGGGAATTCTTTTTCCAAGACAGCAGACAAATTCATAATTGAAACGACCACAGATCTCGCTAAGTTCCTCCACCGTGATCTCATCGTCTCCGTCTCTTCCGATCAGAACGACTTCATCCATAAATACAGTATCCGGAATATCAGTCACATCTACCATAAACTGATCCATACAGACACGTCCCAGTATCCGTGCTCTTTTCCCACGAATCAGGACTTCTCCGCGATTAGATAACCCTCTCGCATAACCGTCCCCGTATCCTACCGGAATGGTAGCCACTTTCATTTTCTTATCTGCCGTAAAAGTCCCTCCGTAACTGATGGAAGCTCCCGGCTCTACTTCTTTCACAAAGCTGACGTGGCTGACCAGGCGAAGTGCCGGCTTTAAGTCCACCGTCTCTTTTTTTACTTCCTCTGACGGATACAGTCCGTACAACGCAATTCCCGCACGGACCAGATTTTGTTTCCACTGTGGAAAATCAATGATTCCCGCGCTGTTATCGCAATGGTATTGCGAAATCGAAATCCCCCGCTTTTCAACCTCATTTCTCATCCATACAAATTTTCTGTACTGCTCTTCTGAAAATGTTTTATCCAGCTCATCTGCTTTTGCAAAATGCGTAAACATTCCTTCCAGGCATACATTCGGAAGTTTTTCAATCTGCCCGATGAGATCTGCGCTCTCCTCTGTTGCCGGAAATCCGAGCCGTTCCATCCCTGTATCGATCTTGATATGAAAATACGCTGTTTTTCCCAACTTTCGGGCAAGATTCGAAATCTCATGTGCCATATCCAGTGTGTATACTGTGGCGCGCACCTCTTCTTTTATCATTTCTTCATACTGGTCCGGGAACACACATCCCAGCACCATCGTCGGTTTTTGAATTCCCGCTCTGTGAAGCTCCACTGCTTCTTCCAGAGTCGCAGTCGCATAGCCCCATACATCCGGATCGTCATCCAGCATACAGGCAATCGGAACCGCACCATGTCCATATCCGTCTGTTTTCACTACGGCAATAAATTTTGCGCCTTCTCCAACCCTCTTTTTCATCTGTTCCATGTTATATGAAATTGCATCCAGATCAATCTCTGCATACACTCTGCTGTGTTTTTCCATCATTATCTCCCCTTTTCTGTCTTTTTGATACAAGCTGCGATCCCCTCTGTCAGATCTTCTGCCAGAACGCTGTAAGCGCCTCTCCTCTCTCTGGCTGCATCTCCTCCACAGGCATGAAGATACACTCCCAGCACAGTCCCTTCATACACTTTCATATGCTGCGCCAGAAGCCCTGTGATCACTCCGGCAAGCACATCGCCGGAACCGGCCTTTGCCATCGCACTGTTTCCAGCAGTATTCAGAAACATCTGCCGGTCTTTTCCTGCCACAAGCGTACGTGCATCCTTCAGTGCACAAACAACACCATAGCTGTCTGTAAATTCTTTTAACGCAGCAAATCTGTTTTTCCCAAGTTCCGGGATGGTACACCCCAAAAGTCCTGCCATTTCTTTCATATGTGGTGTCAGTACAAATGGCTTTTTTTCTTTTGGAAGAAGTTCCATATGATCCGCCAAAAGATTCAAACCGTCTGCATCGATCACACATGGGACCTCTGCATATTTCATCAAATAAGAAAGTATCTGCCCGGCGGTCCTGCTTTTTCCAAGTCCGCATCCGATACAGATTACATCTGCCCACTTCAAAAGACTTTGCAGTTTTTCTTCCTCATATTCTGTATAGGTGGATACGATCGCTTCCGGTAAGAGCTGCTGCAAAATCGTCCGGTTCGATTCTTCTGTATAGATCTGTACCAGACCGCCACCACTTATATAAGCTGCACGTGCACTTAAGTATGCCGCACCAGACATCCCCTTACTGCCCGTGATCATCAGAATCTTTCCATAACTTCCCTTGTGGGAATTCTTTTTCCGATCCGGAAGAAATTTGGAAAGATCCGATTTTTCCAATGTGTAACAGACTTCCGGATTTTCTTCAAAAAGTTTTGTCCCGATCCCGATTTCCACAGGGATTACCTCGCCCGCATAATCGGATCCCGGAAACAAAACAGTTCCCAGTTTCTCACATGCAAAAGAAACTGTCAAGTCCGCATGAAATGCCGTTCCCAGCACCTGTCCGTCAAAAGAGCTGATTCCTGACGGAATATCGATTGCCACTTTCTCTGCATGTATCTGGTTCATTTCTTCGATCACATCTTTATAATGCCCCTCGATCGTCCTGCTTAAACCTACACCAAACACAGCATCTATGACAACAGTATATTCTTTTGGGGGAATGTTTGTGACAACGGAAACACCCAGATTGGATGCGATCTGCCTCTGCTGTCTGCATTCTTCACTCATGGATGTTTCTTTCCCTGCAAAAACCGCACACACATCTTTTCCCTCCAGATAAAGAAGTCTTGCAACGGCGAATCCATCTCCACCATTATTTCCACTTCCGCACACAACAAGACAGTGATCCAGACTGATTCCTTTCTCTTTCATCACTTCCACTGTTTTCAGAGCTGCCCGCTCCATCAATACCAGAGAAGGAATCCCGATCTTTTGAATCGTATATTCATCCGCTCTCTGCATCCACGCTCCGTCTGGTAAATATCTCATACCCGATCTCCCTTCTGCTCCTGAAAAGAAAGGACGTGCAGCCAGATATTTTCCGACCACACGCCTTTGCACATGAACTGAGTTATTCTTACTTGTTTTGTTCTTCCCGGTGACGACTGACATTATATGACAGCTTCATCAGACTGTCTGAAAGATGTACGCTTTCTACGATCACATCTTTTGGCAGATTCAGATCTGTATGTGCAAAATTCCAGATAGCCTGGATTCCATTGTCCACTAATAACTCTGCAACTTCTTTTGCTTTCGATTTTGGAATCGTCAGTGCTGCAATCTCAATCTCATTGTTCTGAAGAAATTCCTGCAGCTCATCCATCATCCGTACCGGAATTCCGCGGATGGCAACTCCTTCAAGCCGGGGATTCACATCAAAAAGTCCTTTTAAAATAAATCCGCCTTTTTCAAAAGAGGCATAATTAGCAAGAGCCTGTCCCAGATTACCTGCACCTATGATAATGAAATTGTGGCTTCTGTCCAGTCCGAGAATCTTGCCGATTTCCGTATATAAATATTTTACATTATACCCGTATCCCTGTTGCCCGAATCCCCCGAAATTATTGAGATCCTGTCGAATCTGGGATGCCGTGACATGCATCTTCTTACTTAGATCGTTGGATGAGATCCTCTCCACCTGATCTTCCATCAAATCTCCAAGGTATCTATAATATCTGGGGAGCCTGCTGATAACTGCACGGGATATTTTTCTTTCTTCCACTGATTGTACCCTCCAATTTTAATCTTTTCTTATTATATAGAATTGTGAAAGATAAGTCAAACTTTTATATTGTATTTTGCCGTGTTTTCGTTATAATGAAATGGTGATGATTCGAAATAATCAGTTATTGTCAAAATACAGGAGGAATTTCATGATACTCGCATGTCATAATTTAAATAAATCATTCGGCGACCATCTCATTGTCCGGGATGGCTCTTTTCATGTAGAAGACCGTGAAAAAGCTGCACTTGTCGGCGTCAACGGTGCAGGAAAATCAACAATCTTCAAAATGATCGTAGGAGAACTGCCTCTGGATGAAGGAGACGTTATTCTGACAAAAGGAAAGACGCTTGGCTATCTTGCCCAGCATCAGAATCTGGATACTACAAACACGATCTATGAAGAACTAAAAACTGCAAAATCTGATATTATCGCTCTGGAGGCCCAGATCCGCGCCATCGAACTGGAGTTAAAATCTCTTTCCGGAGAGGAACTGACAAACCGTTTAAACACTTACAACCGGCTGATGTCAGAATTTGAATCGAAAAACGGTTACGCCTACGAAAGTGAGATCACCGGTGTTTTAAAAGGTCTTGGCTTTACAGAAGAAGAATTCTCAAAACCCACAGACACCCTTTCCGGCGGTCAGAAAACCAGGGTATCTCTCGGAAAACTTTTGCTCACAAAACCAGATATCCTGTTGTTGGACGAACCGACCAACCACCTGGATCTGAACTCCATCAGCTGGCTGGAGACGTATCTTCTGAACTATCCGGGTGCAGTTCTGATTGTTTCCCATGACCGGTTTTTCTTAAACCGCGTTGTGACAAAGGTCATCGAGATTGAAAACGGCTCTGTACGCATGTATACCGGCAATTACAAAGACTATGCACAGAAAAAACAGATGATCCGGGATGCGCAGCTCAAAGAATATTTAAACCAGCAGCGTGAAATCAAGCATCAGGAAGCAGTCATTGAAAAACTGCGCTCTTTCAACCGTGAAAAATCAATCAAACGCGCGGAAAGCAGGGAAAAAATGCTCTCCAAAATCACACCTGTCGAAAGACCCGCAGAAGCGGCAAGAGAGATGCACTTTACACTGGAACCTTCCGAAGTCAGTGGAAATGACGTTTTAAGTATCGAATCCCTCGGGAAACGTTTTGACAGTCAGGTGTTATTCCATGATATCAGCTTTGAAATCAAGCGCGGAGAGCACGTAGCGATCATCGGAGACAATGGAACCGGAAAAACAACACTCTTGAAAATACTCAATCAGGTCGTAGAACCGGATTCCGGAAGTTTTACACTGGGTTCTAAAGTTCAGATCGGATACTACGATCAGGAACATCATGTGCTGCACAATGAAAAAACTATTTTCGACGAGATTTCCGACGATTATCCGACACTCACCAATACGCAGATCCGAAACACTCTTGCAGCATTTCAGTTTACCGGAGACGATGTCTACAAGCTGATCCGGGATTTAAGCGGTGGAGAAAAAGGACGTGTCTCTCTTGCAAAACTGATGCTTTCAGAAGCCAATTTTCTGATTCTTGACGAGCCGACCAACCACCTGGATATTACTTCCAAAGAAATTCTGGAGCAGGCACTCAACGAATATACCGGCACGGTTCTGTACGTATCCCATGACCGGTACTTTATCAACCAGACTGCCACCCGGATTCTGGAACTGGTCAACCAGACTTTTGTCAATTATATCGGAAACTATGATTACTATCTGGAGAAAAAAGAAGAACTGACCGCCGCATACGCCACCCCGGCTGCTGATCAGACAGTTCCTCAAAATACCACCGAATCGACACCTTCAGACTCCAAACTAAGCTGGCAGGAACAAAAGGAACTGCAGGCAAAAGAACGAAAACGAAAAAATGAACTGAAAAAGACGGAAGACCGAATTGCTGTTCTGGAAGAACGAAATGTGGAAATCGACGAGCTGATGACGCAGGAAGAAGTCTATTCCAATTCTGTCAAATGTCAGGAACTTGCATTGGAAAAAGATGCAAACAATACCGAACTGGAAGAACTGTACGAAAAATGGGAAGAACTCGCAGAATAATCTGCGAGTCCTTTCCATTTCATTTTCTAATATCACTTCTTCCAGATAGGAGTCATTTCTTTTAATATCTCCGGTATTTTTTCATAAAAATTTTCCACATCAAACTTTCCATAGTATATGATATCCATATCCGCAGCTTTTCCGAGATAGATCATCTCATCTTCGTTCTGCTCTTGCAAATGAGGTTGTATATATGTGGACCACAGGTTTCGATTTAAATAAACCATTGCAATTTCCCTTTTTTCTGCTCCCTCTCCCACTGTTACAGGGTTACAAAAAACAGAGCCTGCCGAATCACTTCCTGCATAGGATAAATAGGCATCCTCTCCGACTATTTCCACTTCCATTTTCTGTGGATCAAACGGGATCGGCTCTTTCGGAAGCACCAGAATTGTATAAACTCCTGCCAGAAGGGCGCACACAAGAATCGCCCCAAGTATTGCTGCTGCGATCCTACGGTTGATCAATCTGTGTTTTAATTTCTGAAACAGTTCTTTTTCTGCCTGATTGATTTTTTCTATTCGGCAATATTATTTTTGCCCGCATTTTTTCCATTTCTTTTCTGCAGTCTTCACATTCCTTCAAATGTTCTTCTACCAGCTTCTTTGTATCCTCACTCACAATTTCATCTACATACAGCGGCATGATATCCTGTATTACATTACAACTGATTTTACTCATATCCCTGCTCCTCCATATACTCTTCAATTTTCTTTTTCGCTCTATAAAAAGTAACTCTCACCCAGCCGGAACTTTTTTGAAATAATGTTCCGATTTTTTCATAAGAAAGTTCTCCAAACACCCGCAAATTAAACACTTCTTTATATGGTTCTTCCATATTGTGAAGGAACTTGTGAATCAAAAATGCCTTTTCTTCATTCACCAGATTTTCTGCAAAATGAACTCCTACATCTACTATGTTTTCATACTCTGTCCAATCTGCATCATGCCTTTTTCGTCTGCAGTAGCTAAAATATGTATTCTTCGCAATTGTAAAAAGCCAGGCTCTGATATCCTTTCTCCCGTCAAATTGATTCAGAGATTTTAATGCTTTTACAAACGTCTCCTGCGCAATTTCTTCTGCTGTCACTTCATCCGGCGTCAGGCTGCGAACATATAGAAAAACTTCCCGAAAATACAGCTGATATATTTTTTCGAACTCCACATCTCCCCCTCCTTTCACCTTAATAACTGCTCACATTCTAAAACGTTACAAATCTTTTCATTTTATTATATAAAAAATACATACTTTACAAAATTGTTTTTTGCCCTGTTTTATCTCGTGATCATTCTCTCACCCGGGGTATAAAAAACGGGGTGAAAAATCCGATGTAAGATTTTTCACCCCACTTTTCTATTTTCTTTTACAATCTCTTCGCGATTGCTTTGATAAATCCTTCACTGTTTAAGACTGTCGGATTCTCAATTGTTGTGATCAGTGCCAGATCTTTTGTCATCTCTCCTGCCTCAATCGTATCGATCGTAGCTTTTTCCAGTCTGTCAGCAAACTCCATCAATTCTTTGTTTCCATCCAGCTCTCCGCGTTTTCTCAGCGCTCCGGACCATGCAAAGATCGTTGCCACAGAGTTTGTAGAAGTCTCTTCCCCTTTTAAGTGCTTGTAATAATGACGCTGTACCGTACCATGTGCCGCTTCATACTCATAATACCCTTCCGGAGAAACCAATACCGATGTCATCATTGCAAGAGAACCAAATGCTGAAGACACCATGTCGCTCATCACATCACCGTCATAGTTCTTACATGCCCAGATAAATCCGCCCTCTGATTTCATCACACGCGCTACGGCATCATCAATCAATGTATAGAAATATTCGATTCCCGCTGCTTTAAACTTCTCATCATATTCTGCATCGTAGATTTCCTGGAAAATATCTTTAAATGTATGGTCATATTTCTTGGAAATTGTATCCTTTGTTGCAAACCAGAGATCCTGTTTTGTGTCCAGTGCATAATTGAAACAGCTTCTTGCAAAACTTTCAATCGACTCATTGACATTATGCATTCCCTGTACGATTCCTGCGCCTGTAAACTCATGAACCAGCTCTCTTGTCTGCGTTCCGTCTTCTGCTGTGTAGACCAGCTCCACTTTTCCAGCACCCGGAATCTTCATCTCGGATCCTTTATACACATCCCCATATGCATGTCTTGCGATCGTAATTGGCTTCTTCCAGCTTTTTACACAAGGCTCAATTCCTTTTACAACAATCGGAGCACGGAAAACTGTTCCGTCTAAAATAGCGCGGATCGTACCATTTGGACTCTTCCACATCTCTTTGAGATCATACTCTTCCATACGCGCCGCATTTGGAGTGATCGTCGCACATTTGACTGCCACTTTATATTTTTTCGTCGCATTTGCAGAATCTACTGTCACCTGATCGTTCGTCTCATTGCGGTGCTCCAGCCCCAGATCATAATATTCTGTATTCAGGTCAATGTATGGCTCCAGAAGATCTTCTTTGATCATCTTCCAGAGAATTCTTGTCATCTCGTCCCCGTCCATTTCCACGATTGGTGTGGTCATCTTAATTTTTTCCATGTTCCGTATCCTCCTAAATTTCTTCGTATCCCTGTTTTTTCAAATTCTGCATCACATGCAGGATGTGTTCGTTTGCAAGCTGCTCTGCCAGATCTGCATCGTTGTCTCGAATCGCACGAAGGATCTGCTTGTGCTCTCTGATCGACTTTCTGGCTCTCTCCTCTGAAACGACAGAGTTTCTTCTTGCCTGCTGCACATATTTATGAAAATCCATCAGGACATGGCTTAAAATCCGGCTGTCCGATGCTTCATACAAAATCTTATGGAATTTGCCATCCAGATCTGTCACCTGGTCTGCATTATTTCCACTTACTTTTTTCATATGGAATTCTGATAGAAGAATCACTTCTTCCAGCTCATCCAGCTGTTCCTCCGTAATATGCTCTGTTGCCCATCTGGCACACAACCCTTCCAGCATAGAACGCAGGATATAGATATCTCTGATATCCTTGGATGAAATTCCGGTCACATACGCTCCTTTGTTCGGTATGATCGTGACCAGTCCTTCCAGCTCCAGCTGCCTGAGTGCCTCTCTGACCGGTGTCCGGCTTACCCCCAGCTCTTTTCCGAGTGTATTCTCCCGCAGTTCATCATGCTCTTTATATTTTCCGCTCAGTATGTCTTCGCGGAGTCTCTGGAACACACGGCTTCCCAGAGAATTATCCTGATATTCGCCCATTTTCTATCTGTCAGCCTCCCAGCTACAATTTTATATGCAGTTCCTTACATATACTATCTATTTTGGCAATTAATTCGTCATCTGTCAAGACTGTAACGCGACCTTCTTCATACTCCTTATCTACCCACTCTTTCAATCGGCTGACCAGTTCTGAATTTTTATCCACCTGACTGCCCTGCGGAAGTTTATAGTAGGCATTGATCCAGTAGGCGATTCCCGCCGCTCCGGATGTATTGGAAACAGAAACCAGCGCTGGGCGGTTCAGGAATTTGTCTGTATCAAATATATTATAGATCTCTTCATTTTTGAGCATTCCATCCGCATGGATTCCAGCTCTTGTGACATTAAAATTCTTTCCGACAAACGGTGTCCTCGATGGCACTCTGTATCCGATTTCCTTCTCATAATATTCAGCCAGCTCTGTAATAACCGTTGTATCCATTCCATCCAGTGTTCCTCGAAGCTGTGCATACTCAAATACCATTGCCTCTAAAGGTGTATTACCCGTACGCTCTCCGATACCAAACAAGGAACAGTTCACTCCGCAGGCTCCGTAAAGCCACGCTGTCGTCGAATTATTGACTGCTTTATAGAAATCGTTGTGTCCGTGGAATTCGATCAGTTCACTTGGCACGCCCGCATGTGTCATCAGACCATAGATGATTCCCGGAATAGAACGCGGAATCACTGCACCCGGGAAATTCACCCCATATCCCATCGTATCACAGACACGGATCTTGACCGGGATCTGATACTCTTCCATCAGCTTCATCAGTTCCAGACAAAACGGAATCACAAAACCGTAAATATCAGAACGTGTGATATCTTCCAGATGACATCTCGGCCGAACTCCGGTTTCCATGCACTCACGCACAACAGATAAATAATGTTCCATCGCTTCCCGCCTCGTCATCTTCAGCTTGTAAAAAATATGATAATCGGAACAGCTGACCAAAATCCCTGTCTCCTTGAGACCGATATCTTTTACCAGCTGAAAATCCTTTTTACTGGCACGGATCCAGCTTGTCACTTCCGGAAACTGATATCCTCTCTCCAGACATTTGTAGACCGCATCCCGATCTTTCTTGCTGTACAGGAAAAACTCACTCTGACGAATCTTTCCGTTAGGACCTCCCAGACGATGGAAATAATCATAAATCGTCACAATCTGCTCTGTTGTATAAGGAGCTCTGGACTGCTGTCCGTCTCTAAATGTCGTATCTGTGATCCAGATTTCATCCGGCATATTATGCGGCACAATACGGTCATTGAATGCAATCTTTGGGATTTCATCATAATGGAACAGATTCCGGAACACATTCGGCGTATCTACATCCACCAGTGGATACATGTGTTCTTCCAGTTCCAGAAGATTTGTGTGCTGATTCAAACGTACTTTTCTATTTTCCATGATTTTCTCCTCCGTCCACTCTTTAACACTCTACTTAGCAAAAGTTCTTGTATAATTGTATACACTCATACATGTATTGTCAATAGTAATTTTTCTTACTATAACTGCAAAAGGCAGATGCCCTGATCCTTTCAATCAGATAACATCTGCCTTTTTCTCACACGATCACTCTTACTTTCAGAACACCTTCTACTGCTTCCAGTGCTTTCGCAATCTGTCCGGAAACCTCGGATTCTACGTCGATCATCGTATAAGCATATTCCTTCTTACTCTTATTTGCCATCAGGGAAATATTCATTCCCTCGCCTGCCAGAAGTGCTGTAAACTGTCCCAGCATATTCGGGATGTTGCGGTGCAGGATTGTAATTCTTGCTCCGCTTCCTTTCACTCCCATATCGCAGTCCGGATAATTTACAGAATGTGTAATATTTCCGTTCTGCAGATAATCCATCACTTCTGCAACTGCCATTTTGGCGCAATTATCCTCGGACTCTTCTGTGGAAGCTCCCAAATGCGGAATCACGATCGCGCCTCTGACACCTACGATCTCTTTTGTCGGGAAGTCCGTCACATAACTGCGCACTTTCTCAGATACTAAAGCATCCACGATATCTTCCTGATTAACCAGTACATCTCTCGCAAAATTCAGGATCACTACCCCGTCTTTCATCAGACTGATGGCGTCTTTGTTGATCATTCCTTTTGTATCGTCCAGTGCCGGAACATGAACGGTCAGATAATCGCACTCTTTGTACAATTCATCCACGGATTTTGCATGATGAATATTTCTGGAAAGCTTCCATGCCGCATCTACGGATACGTACGGGTCATATCCATATACTTCCATTCCCAGATGTGTCGCTGCATTCGCCACCAGAACTCCGATCGCTCCCAGACCGATCACTCCTAATTTTTTTCCTTCCAGCTCCGTTCCTGCAAAAGCTTTCTTCTTCTTTTCTGTGATTTTTGCGATGTCTCCGTCTTCTTCGTACTCCTGCACCCAGTTGATACCTCCGATAATGTCACGGGCTGCCAGAAGCATTCCTGCAATTACGAGTTCTTTCACACCATTTGCATTGGCTCCGGGTGTATTGAATACTACGATTCCTTTCTCCGCACAACGATCCAGAGGAATATTGTTCACACCTGCACCTGCTCTTGCCACAACTTTCAGGTTCTCCGGCAGTTCCATCTCATGCATAGATGCACTTCTGACCAAAATTGCGTCTGCCGCCTCTGCAGCCTCTGTTTTTTGATAGTTCTCTGTAAATTTATCGAGTCCAATCTGAGAGATTGGATTCAGGCAATGATACTGATACATACTACGCATTTTCCTCCTCAAACTTCTTCATAAACGCAACGAGAGCTTCTACTCCTTCATACGGCATTGCGTTGTAAATACTTGCACGCATTCCGCCTACAGTACGGTGTCCCTTCAGATTTTCCAGTCCGGCTTCTTTTGCTTCTTTCACAAATTTGGCATCCAGATCTTTGTCTCCTGTCACAAATGGAACATTCATCAGAGAACGGTCTTTTTTCTCCACGGTTCCTTTGAACAACTTACTTTCGTCCAGAAAATCGTACAACAGTTTAGCTTTCTTTTCATTTTTCTCTTTCATCGCAGAAAGACCGCCCATCTTCTTCAGCCACTTAAACACTTTTCCGCAAATATAGATTCCGTATGCAGGCGGAGTGTTGTAGAGAGAATCCGCATCTGCATGCGTTTTGTATTTCAGCATCGTCGGTGTGCCTGGAAGCACATCTTCTGTGACCAGGTCTTCCCGGATAATCACGATCACAACACCTGCCGGTCCGATATTTTTCTGTACGCCTCCATAGATCACTCCATATTTTGTGACATCTACAGGCTCAGAGAGGAAACAGGAAGAAACGTCTGCAACCAGCGTCTTTCCTTTTGTATTCGGCAGTTCTTTAAATTTTGTTCCGTAAATCGTATTATTCTCACAGATATATACATAATCTGCATCTTCTGAAACCGGAAGATCCGAACAGTCCGGAATATAAGAAAAAGTCTTGTCTGCAGAAGATGCGATCCGGTTTACGGTTCCATACTTTTCTGCCTCATCCGCTGCTTTTTTTGCCCACTGACCGGTCACAATGTAATCTGCCACCCGGTTCTTCATCAGATTCATCGGAATCATCGCAAACTGCTGAGATGCTCCGCCCTGCAAAAATAAAACCTTGTAATTGTCCGGAATATCCATCAGCTCTCTGAGATCTGCCTCTGCTTCCTGAATAATCGTCTCGAAGGCTTTCGAGCGATGACTCATTTCCATAACCGACATTCCGGTTCCTCTGTAATCTAACATTTCATCTGCTGCTTCTTTTAGCACTTCTTCCGGCAGCACTGCCGGTCCGGCTGAAAAATTGTACACTCTACTCATCTTCTTTTCCTCCTGAATTTCATTTTTATATTGAAACAAAGAAAATTTATTCTTCGTTCAAATCCATCTCATCAAACACTTCGCTGATCGCAGCTCCCGGCGCAACCATCGGCCACACCTTGTCATCCTGGTCGATCTGGCAGTCCAGCACAACAGGACGCTGCATCTTTACTGCTTTTGCAAAAGCGTCTGCAAACTCTTCTTTTGTTGTCACACGGATTCCTTCTGCTCCAAGCGCCTGTGCCAGCTTTACAAAATCCACCGCATCATCCAGGATTGTCTGGGAATAATGCTGATTGTAAAAGAGATTCTGCCACTGGCGTACCATACCAAGCACATGATTGTTCACCACGACCTGTACGATCGGAATCTGATATCTCGCAGCTGTTGCGATCTCATTCATGTTCATACGGAAACATCCGTCTCCGGCGATATTGACTACGGTCTTTTCCGGACAGCCCATTTTGGCTCCGATGGATGCGCCAAGTCCATATCCCATTGTTCCAAGTCCTCCGGATGACAAGAGCGTCCTTGGCTCTTTATATTTATAATACTGTGCAGCCCACATCTGATGCTGTCCTACTTCTGTCGTAATGATTGCATCTCCTTTTGTCTGCCTGTAAATCTCTTCTACGATATACGGACCGGTCAGCTTTCCATCCTCATACTGAAGCGGATATTCTTTCTGATACGCTGCAATCTGTTCCATCCACTCCGGATGTGACTGTTCCTCAAGTCTTGCATTCAACCGCATTAAAACTTCTTTCAAATCTCCGACGATTCCATGATCGATCAACACGTTTTTGTTCATCTCTGCCGGATCGATATCAATCTGCAAAATCTGTGCATTCTTCGCAAACTTTTCTGTATCGCTCGTTACACGGTCATCAAATCTGGCTCCTACCGCGATCAACAGATCGCACTCACTGACTCCATAGTTGGATGTCTTGGTTCCATGCATTCCGACCATCCCTGTGTAACGCGGATCTGTTCCCGGAAATGCTCCCTTTCCCATCAGAGTATCTGTCACCGGAGCATCCACCTTTTCTGCGAATTCACGCAATTCTCTGCTCGCCCCCGAAAGGACAACGCCACCCCCTGCATAAATAAACGGCTTTTGGGATGCTTCGATCATCTCCACAGCACGTGAAAGTGCCTCCTCTGTGATGGTTTCCGTCTTTCTCGGCGGGAACTCTGCTTCCCGGGGAAGATATTCTGTCACGTTTGCTGTAATATCTTTCGGGATATCGATCAGAACCGGCCCGGGTCTGCCGCTGCGCGCGATCCGGAATGCCTTGCGGATTGTCTCTGCCAGTTTTTCCACATCCTTGACAATAAAGTTATGTTTGGTGATCGGCATGGTGATCCCTGCAATATCGATTTCCTGAAAGCTGTCTTTTCCAAGCAGGGAAACCCCTACATTACAGGTAATCGCTACGACCGGAATGGAATCCATATAGGCCGTTGCGATTCCTGTCACCAGATTCGTTGCCCCCGGGCCGCTGGTAGCCAGACACACTCCCACCCTGCCGGTTGCTCTTGCATACCCGTCTGCCGCATGCGCCGCACCCTGTTCATGGGAAGTCAGGATATGCCTGATTTCATTACTATGCTCATAGAGAGCGTCGTATACATTTAAAATTGCTCCCCCCGGATATCCGAATACAGTATCTACACCCTGTTCTTTCAGACATTCGATCACAATCTCTGCTCCATTTAACTGCATGATGCTCTCCTCCTAATTATTTTTCGGGATGTCCAGAATTGCGCCTCTGTTTCCGGAGGTAACCATAGACGCATATCTTGCCAGATATCCTGTCTTGACCTTTGGCTCCCTTGGCTGCCATGCAGCACGACGTCTTTCCAGTTCTTCCTCTGATACATCCAGCTCCAGTTTTAATTCCGGAATATTGATCTTGATGATATCCCCTTCTTCGACAAGCGCGATCGGTCCTCCAACTGCCGCTTCCGGTGACACATGTCCGATAGATGCACCTCTGGATGCTCCGCTGAAGCGACCGTCCGTGATCAGCGCAACCGAAGATCCAAGCCCATATCCTGCGATCGCAGAAGTCGGATTCAGCATCTCACGCATTCCCGGACCTCCTTTTGGTCCCTCGTACCGGATCACGATCACATCTCCCGGGTTGATCTTTCCGGATTTGATTGCTTCTGTAGCTTCTTCGTCACTCTCAAAAATCCTTGCAGGTCCTTCATGCACCAGCATCTCTGCACAGACTGCAGAACGTTTTACCACACTTCCGTCCGGCGCCAGATTTCCTTTGAGTACTGCCAGACCGCCTGTCTCACTGTACGGATTGTCAATTGGGCGGATTACCTCCGGATTTTTATTGACACATCCTTCGATGTTCTCTCCCAGTGTCTTTCCGGTCACAGTCATACATTCTGTATGAAGAAGTCCTTTCTTGTTCAGCTCATTCATCACTGCATAAACTCCGCCGGCCTCGTTGAGATCTTCCATGTATGTATGTCCTGCCGGAGCAAGATGGCACAGATTCGGAGTTTTCTCGCTGATCGGATTGGCAAAATCAATCTCAAAATCCATTCCGATCTCATGTGCGATCGCAGGAATGTGCAGCATACTGTTTGTGGAACATCCCAGTGCCATGTCCACTGTCAATGCATTTAAAATCGCTTCTTTTGTCATAATGTCTCTTGGGCGGATATTCTTTCTTACCAGCTCCATCACCTGCATTCCCGCATGTTTTGCAAGCTGCAGTCTTGCAGAATACACTGCCGGAATGGTTCCGTTTCCTTTCAGTCCCATACCAAGAGCCTCTGTCAGGCAGTTCATACTGTTTGCCGTATACATACCGGAACAGGAACCACAGGTCGGACATGCCTTTTCTTCAAATTCGCACACATCCTCTTCTGAAAATTTTCCTGCTGCATAGGAACCGACTGCCTCAAACATGCTGGAAAGACTGGTCTTGCTTCCCTTCACATGACCCGCCAGCATCGGTCCCCCGCTGACAAAAATCGTCGGAATATTCACACGGGCTGCTGCCATCAGAAGTCCCGGAACGTTCTTATCACAGTTCGGTATCATAACAAGTCCGTCAAACTGATGTGCCATAGCCAGTGCTTCTGTAGAATCCGCGATCAGATCTCTTGTCACAAGCGAATATTTCATCCCAATATGTCCCATGGCAATTCCGTCACAGACTGCAATCGCAGGAACCATGATCGGTGTTCCTCCTGCCATAGCAACTCCCATTTTAACAGCCTGTGTAATCTTATCCAGGTTCATATGCCCCGGCACGATCTCATTATAAGAACTCACAATTCCGATCAACGGCCGGTCCAGTTCTTCTTGTGTCATTCCCAGCGCATTGAACAGGGAACGGTGCGGCGCCTGCTGCATCCCCTTTGTTACAGTATCACTTCTCATCTTCTATCATCCTCTTTCCTTTTTTTGAATTTCTGTTTTTTCTATTGGATATATGCACAGATCCTGTCACCCATCTCGCGGGTATTGATCTGTATGCTTCCCTCTGACATAATATCGATCGTGCGGTAACCGTCTCTTAATACACGCTGTACCGCTTCCTCAATGGCATCTGCTTCCCTGTCAAGATCAAATGTAAACCGAAGCATCATAGCTGCTGACAGAATCGTCGCGATCGGATTGGCAATGCCTTTTCCCGCAATATCCGGAGCAGAGCCGCCGCTTGGCTCGTAAAGTCCGAATTTTGTCTCATTGAGACTTGCAGAAGAAAGCATTCCAATCGATCCAGTCACCATACTCGCCTCATCTGAAAGGATATCCCCAAACATATTCTCAGTCAGGATCACATCAAACTGTGCCGGATCCTTCACGAGCTGCATGGCACAATTATCCACCAGCATATGCTCCAGAGTCACTTCCGGATATTCCTTAGCCACCTCTTCCACAACGCTTCTCCAAAGTCTGGAGGAATCCAGCACATTTGCCTTATCCACACTGATCACTTTTTTCTACGCTTCGCAGCGATGTCAAATCCCCGCTTCGCAATTCTTCGAATTTCTTCTTCATTATATGTAAGTGTATCGCAGGCAGTCATCACCCCGTCTATTTCTCTGGTGCTGCGCTCCCCAAAATACAGGCCGCCCGTGAGCTCCCGCATGATCATCAGATCAAATCCGTCTTTGATGATCTCCTCTTTCAGCGGACACGCTTCTTTAAGTTCTTCATACAATACTGCCGGTCTTAAATTTGCAAATAAATTCAGTTCTTTTCTGATTTTTAACAGTCCGGCTTCGGGACGTTTTGAAGGCTCCAGTTGATACCATGGAGAAGTCCTCGTATCTCCGCCGATCGAGCCCATCAAAACTGCATCACACAGCTTCGCTTTGCTGATCGTCTCATCTGTCAGTGGAACACCATGTACGTCAATGGATGCTCCGCCCATCAAAAGCTGTGTATACACACATTCATGTCCATAAACTTCTGCGATTCGATCCAGTACTTTCATCGCTTCTGTCACAATTTCCGGTCCGATTCCGTCTCCTTTGATCACTCCGATATTCAACTTCATAATACTCATCCTTCCAATTTTCAAAGTGTTATTCTAAATAATACCTCATTTCTTTTCTCATTTCAACCCTTTACCACACAAAAGTGCCAAAAAACAGAGCGAACTCTGTGAATTCCATAAACTTCTGTTTAAAAAAAGCTGTTCTACAGCCTCCGGCCATAAAACAGCTTCTCTTTTTCTTATTCTGCGTTTGGTTTTTCAATCTGCGCGATTGCAGCTTTCTGCATCGGAATACGGCAGTTCTTATTGTTTCCAAACTCTACGATCACATCGTCATCTGTGATATCAATGATCACACCGTAAAATCCGCTTGTTGTCAATGCAGTATCTCCAACTTCCATAGAAGCCAGCATCGCCTGGATTCTCTTCTGCTCCTTTTTCTGAGGACGCATCATGAACCACCAGAGACCTCCGAATAATACTACATAAATTACAATAACACCTAACATCTTACCAGCACACCTCCACTTACCGTGATATACTCTTCATTTTGTCTCACACGCTTTCCTGCGTCCGACAATATTACCATTGTACACAAAAAATCATGATACTTCAAGTAAATTTTCTATAAACATTTGGAAAAGTGTCTATTTTCCGGACGTCATTCCTTCGATTTTTTTCTTTTTGTATACCTGATACTCTCCCGCTTCGATTGCTGCACGGATTTCTTCCATCATCGTGTTGTAGAAATACAGGTTGTGCAGTACACATAAGCGCATCCCCAGCATCTCTTTTGCTTTCAGAAGATGACGGATGTATCCCCTGCTGTAGCTTCTGCATGCCGGACACTGACATCCTTCCTCAATCGGTCTGTCATCCAGTTCATATTTTGCATTGAACAGGTTCAGCTTTCCATGGTTGGTATATACATGTCCATGGCGTCCGTTTCTGCTCGGGTAAACACAGTCAAAGAAATCAACTCCCCTGTCTACTGCCTCTAAAATATTGATCGGTGTTCCAACTCCCATCAGATAGGTCGGTTTCTGCTCCGGCAGATATGGAACAACCGCGTCCAGGATCCGGTACATCTCCTCATGACTCTCTCCGACTGCAAGCCCTCCGACTGCATAACCGTCCAGATCCAGATCCACGATCTGTTTTGCATGTTCGATCCGGATGTCTTCGTAAATTCCGCCCTGATTGATTCCAAACAGCATCTGGTGTGGGTTGATCGTATCCTGCAGAGTATTGAGCCGGTCCATTTCTGCTTTACACCGTTTCAGCCAGCGTGTCGTTCTTGCCACAGAATCCCGCATATACACTCTGTCTGCCACACTGGATGGACATTCATCAAATGCCATGGCAATGGTGGATGCCAGATTGGACTGGATCTGCATACTCTCTTCCGGTCCCATAAAAATCTTTCGCCCGTCAATATGTGAATTAAAATGCACACCTTCTTCTTTGATCTTGCGAAGGCCTGCCAGAGAAAACACCTGAAATCCGCCCGAATCTGTCAGAATCGGCTTGTCCCAGTTCATAAATTTGTGAAGTCCTCCCATTTTTTTCACCACTTCATCTCCCGGACGGACATGCAGGTGATACGTGTTTGAAAGCTCCACCTGGGTCTTGATTCCCCGGAGATCATCTGTCGATACCGCTCCTTTGATTGCTGCAGCAGTACCTACATTCATAAATACCGGCGTTTCAATCGTTCCGTGAACGGTATGAAAACGCCCCCGTTTTGCCCGTCCGTCTTTTTTGATCAACTCATACATAATTTCTTCTCCTTTATCTTCGTGAAAAAGGGGACCGCGCTCTCTCACGCTGCCCCTTTTTGTCTTTTTTCTATATCTGTTATGATTAGTAATGAATCACAACCGGTGTTCCCACACTGATCATTCCAAACAGAGCTGCTGCCTGATCCAGCGGCATATTGATACAGCCGTGAGACCCTGCTCCGTCCTTATAGCGCGTTCCGCCAAATGCAGCCTGCCAGGTTGCATCATGAAAACCAATTCCTGTCCAGGTCACGCGCATCCAATAGTTGACCGGTGTCTCATAAATCGGCTTTCCTGTGCTTGGATCGGTCTCTCCGATCAGCACCTCATCTCTGGTCATCTCCAGAATGTCATACACCCCTTCCGGTGTGATCCTCTCCGGAACCGGAACACCTGTCACCACATCTGTTTCCATTGCCACGCTTCCGTCTTTGATATACCACATGTGCTGGGTACTTAGATCAACCTCGATAAATGTAGTGCCCCAGTCCTGTTCTCCATGAGATTTTGCTGCACCTCCGGTATAGTATGCCGGCTCTCTTGTGACTACTTCACCGTTTTTGATGCTGTTCTGCAGATTGACAAGCTCTGTATCTTCATCAATCGACCATCCATATGTACCGCCTGTTACAGTCGTTGCCTTGCCGGTCGGTGTTGTCAGATTTCTCGTAGTCCCTACCGTATCGTATTTGTCACCAAACTCTGTAAACCATGCTTTCATGGCATCATTATCAAAAACCACATTCATATTGTCATCTACGCCGATCCATGTGGAAATCAGAGTCTTATCCACAACAACAGATTCTGACATGGTATAGGTAATGCTTGCCTTCAGATATTTGTTCATCGTATCACAGGCAGCCTGCACTTCCTTGGAATCTTTTGTGTATTTCGGACGTGCATAGCATCCTTCCTTCTCCATATCCAGTTCTGATCGAAATTCGGAAATATACTGGTTCACTTTTTCCTTCAGTACATCCATATCTACTGCCGTTCCATATACTTCCTCTTTGATCACATAAGTATCGCCCTGAAGCTCCGGTTTTGCGTTTTCTGCCGGAATCTGCTCTGCTGTCACTGCCTGCAGGTTCTGAACCTTTTCATTTAAAGCAGTTTCATCGAATGAAACAGCAATGGAAATCTTTTCTGATTTCTTTGAAAACAGCGCCAGCGGCCATGCAAAACCATTCTGCTTTTTCAACGCTTTCTCAATCTCATCGCTCTCTTTATATTGAAGAGAAATATCACTTCCTTTGATCACATCTGACTTACTGTCCTGCTCCTTAATGGTCAGTTTGTAGTCTTTTACCTGCTCTTTGATATATGCCTCCACAGATGATGCCGATCTTCCCGAAAAATCTTTTCCGTTGATCGTTGTATTTATATAGAAATGACTCATAAAAAATACAGAAATTCCAAGATATAAAAGCACCAGCACTCCGATGACTCCGCCTGCGATGATCCCCGCTTTTCTGGCCGGAAATCCACCTGAAGTCCTGCGAGACCTTTTCCTGTGTTTTGGGGAATTTGCTTTCGTCTCTTCAGAAACATCTTCAAAGTCTTCTTCTGTAAAAATCATGTCTTCTGTCTGCGGTCTTTTCGTTTTTTTCTGATTTTTTCTTTCATCTGCTATTGCCGTTCTCCTTTCAGCCAGTATCTAGTCCTCATTATATTACGCTTTTCCTGAATTGTACAGAAAAAACATAGGAATTTCAAATAAATTTATTACGCTTCTATCTGATCGGTTCTGCCATTCATAATCTGACCGGGCAGTTGCATAAAATTAAGGATTGCACGATAATATGTCTTCTTATATAATAGTTTTATATGCAAAAGAAAGGAGATTTTGACATATGAGTGGTTCATCATTTGGAACTTTATTTCGCATTACTACATGGGGAGAGTCTCACGGCGCAGCAATCGGTGTTGTGATCGACGGCTGTCCCGCAGGACTTTCCCTAAGCGAATCTGATATACAGGCTTTTCTGGACCGCAGACGTCCGGGACAGAGCCGCTATACGACCAAGCGCAGTGAGACCGATCAGGTAGAGATTCTCTCCGGTATCTTTGAAGGAAAGACAACCGGAACCCCAATTTCTCTTTTGGTGCGCAATCAGGATCAGCGCTCCCGGGATTATGGGGAGATTGCTTCCTGTTACAGACCGGGACATGCTGACTATACATTCCAGAACAAATACGGTTTTCGGGATTACCGCGGCGGTGGCCGCACCTCCGGCCGGGAGACGATCGGCAGAGTAGCTGCCGGAGCAGTCGCTTCTGCCCTCTTAAAGACACTGGGGATCAAACTGACTGCATTTTCAAAATCCATAGGTCCCGTAACTGTACCGGAATCCGAATATCGTTTGGATGAGGTCACAGAAAATCCGCTTTACATGCCAAACAATGGGTTGGCCAAAAAAGCAGCCGACTATCTCAATGAGATGATGGAACAGAAAGATTCCTGCGGCGGAATCATTGAATGTCGTGTAACGGGACTTCCCGTCGGGCTTGGCGAACCGGTATTTGATAAACTGGATGCTCAGCTTTCGAAGGGAATCATGTCCATTGGTGCGGTAAAAGCAGTGGAGATTGGAGATGGATTTCTTGCTGCTGCCTCAAACGGGAGCACGAACAATGATGCATTTGCCGTTCAGGACGGACAGATGATAAAAAGAACCAACCATTCCGGCGGGGTTCTGGGCGGTATCAGCGACGGCTCCGAGCTGATCGTACGCGCTGCCATCAAGCCGACGCCTTCCATTGCCCGCCCTCAGTCCACGGTAAATATAGATAAGGAAGAGATTGAGATTTCTATCAAGGGAAGACATGATCCGATCATCGTTCCCCGCGCCGTGGTGGTAGTTGAATCCATGACTGCACTTACACTCGCAGATCTTCTTCTGTGCAATATGTGCAGCCGTCTGGATTCCATCAAAAACTTTTACCAGGAGGAGAAAGATGTCTAATAAGCTGATCGATATTGTGAATGTCACAAAATCTTTTGATGAGAGCGTCATTTTGGATCACTTAAATCTTTATATCCGTGAAAATGAATTTCTGACACTGCTCGGTCCAAGCGGCTGCGGCAAGACCACACTGCTTCGGATTCTGGGTGGTTTCGAGACTCCGGATTCCGGAGATATCATTTTTGACGGGAAGAACATCAACAAGCTGCCGCCCAACAGACGGCAGCTCAATACTGTGTTCCAGAAATATGCGCTCTTTACCCATATGACCATTGCAGAAAATATTGCATTTGGTCTTAAGATCAAGAAAAAGTCCAAACATTATATTGATGACAAGATCAAATATGCACTGAAACTTGTGAATCTGGAGGATTTTAAAGACCGGTATCCGGATTCTTTAAGCGGCGGTCAGCAGCAGAGGATCGCAATTGCCCGCGCAATTGTAAACGAACCGAAAGTGCTGCTTCTCGACGAACCGCTTGGAGCACTGGACTTAAAACTCAGACAGGACATGCAGTATGAGCTGATCCGTCTGAAAAACGAACTGGGTATTACTTTTGTCTACGTTACCCATGATCAGGAGGAAGCTCTGACCATGTCCGATACGATCGTTGTCATGAATCAGGGATATATCCAGCAGATCGGAACACCGGAGGATATTTATAACGAACCACAGAACGCCTTTGTAGCAGACTTTATCGGAGACAGCAACATTCTTCCTGCCACCATGGTGGAAGATAAGGTTGTCAAAATGCTGGGAGCCACCTGGCAGTGTGTGGACGTTGGATTCGGACGCAACAAACCGGTAGATGCGGTGATCCGCCCGGAAGACATCGATCTGGTCAAGCCTGAAGAAGGAATTATCGAAGGTGTGGTCACCCATCTGATCTTCAAAGGTGTTCATTATGAAATGGAGGTACTTGCCAACAATTACGAGCTTCTCGTACACAGTACCGATATGTTCCCGGTTGGCACAGAGGTCGGTATCCGTGTGGATCCATTTGATATCCAGATTATGAAAAAACCAGAATCTGAAGATGCGGAGGCGGCAGGAATTGAAGAGTAGAAAATTATTGAGCGGTCCATACCTGTTCTGGGCAGCCTCCTTTATCATCATTCCGCTTTTGATGATTCTGTATTACGGACTGACTGACAAAAACGGAAATTTCACACTGATGAATCTGGCACAGATCACCACCCAGGAAAATTTAAAAGCACTGGGACTGGCACTGCTGCTCTCTTTCGTGAGTACGCTCATCTGCCTGATCCTTGCTTACCCGCTTGCCATGATCCTGTCCGAAAAAAATGTCAATCAGACCAGTTTCATTGTACTGATCTTCATTCTTCCCATGTGGATGAATTTTCTGCTGCGGACACTCGCATGGCAGAATCTGCTGGAAAAAAACGGTGTCATCAATATGGTTCTGCGCTTTTTCCATCTTCCGGAGCTTGCGCTGATCAACACACCGTTTGCGATCATTCTCGGCATGGTATACAATTTCCTGCCGTTTATGGTGCTGCCGATCTACAATGTACTTTCCAAGATCGACCGGGACGTCATATCTGCAGCCCGGGATCTGGGAGCAAACAACCTGCAGACTTTTTTGAGGATCATCCTGCCTTTGAGCGTACCGGGCATTATCAGCGGAATCACCATGGTCTTTGTACCATCACTGACCACATTTGTCATTTCCGACCTGCTTGGCGGCAGTAAAATCCTGCTTATCGGAAATGTGATCGAGCAGGAATTTAAACAGGGCAGCAACTGGAATACCGGCTCCGGTCTTTCTCTTGTGCTGATGATCTTTATTATTGCCAGCATGGCAATGATTGCAAAATACGATAAAGAAGGGGAGGGAACCGCATTTTGATGAAGAATACAGCCAAACGGATTTACCTGATTCTGATCCTCATTTTATTATATGCACCGATCATAACACTGGTCGTTCTATCCTTCAATAATTCCAAAACCCGGGCAAAATGGGGTGGGTTTACCGGGAAATGGTACATTTCACTGTTCCAGAATCCGGATATTATGAATGCACTTTATACGACTCTGATCATCGCATTGCTTTCTGCACTGATTGCAACCTTGATCGGAACCGTAGCCTCTCTCGGGATTCAGGCAATGAAACCGAAGATGCGCACCTTTATGATGGGCGTAACCAACATCCCGATGCTCAACGCAGATATCGTAACCGGAATTTCCCTGATGCTGCTCTTTGTTGCATTTCGTTTTACCCTTGGATTTTCCACGGTACTGCTGGCACACATCACATTCAATATTCCTTATGTAATATTGAGTGTCATGCCAAAATTAAAGCAGACAAAAAAGAGTACTTATGAAGCCGCACTGGATCTGGGAGCTTCTCCGATCTACGCATTTTTCAAAGTCGTACTGCCGGATATCATGCCGGGGATCATTTCCGGTTTTCTTCTGGCATTTACAATGTCACTGGATGATTTTGTAATCACACATTTTACGAAAGGACCGGGGGTGGATACCCTTTCCACCAAGATCTACAGTGAAGTGCGTAAAGGAATCAAACCGGAAATGTATGCACTTTCCACAATCATGTTTATGACAGTACTTGTTCTGCTGTTTTTGATCAACTTTACACCGGAGCAGAAGAAGTCTTCCCCATCAGCCGCTTCTAAGCGCAGAAGGCATCAGAGCATCAGCCATATCATCTTCAAGCGCGTAGTACCGGCTGCCATGATCCTTGTCATTGCCGCCGGCGGATTTTATTACGGATCCAAAAACGGAGTGACCGGCGGAGACAATCAGCTGATCGTATACAACTGGGGCGAATATTTAGATCCGAACGTAATCCCGATGTTTGAAAAGGAAACCGGTATCCAGGTCGTTTATGAAGAATACGAGACAAATGAAATCATGTATCCCAAAGTGCAGTCCGGCGCCATCGCTTATGACGTGGTCTGTCCTTCCGACTATATGATCCAGCGTATGATTGAAAATGATCTGCTTGCCAAGATCAATTTTGACCATATTCCGAATATCAAATACATCGGCGACACTTATCTGGAACAGTCCCGCCAGTTTGACCCGGACAACCTTTACTCTGTCCCTTACTGCTGGGGAACTGTCGGTATCTTATACAACAAGACAATGGTAGATGAACCGATCGACAGCTGGTCCGTACTCTGGGATGAAAAATATAAAGACAACATTCTGATGCAGGACAGTGTTCGTGATGCATTTGCAGTGGCATTAAAATACATCGGCGCCTCGCTCAACTCCACGGATTTAAATGAACTGGAGGAAGCAAAGCAGCTTCTCATTGATCAGAAACCTCTTGTGCAGGCATATGTTATTGATCAGGTGCGTGACAAAATGATCGGAAACGAAGCCGCCATCGGTGTCATTTATTCGGGAGAAGCCATCTATACACAGGCAGAGAATCCAAATCTGGAGTACGTAATTCCAAAAGAAGGATCGAATCTCTGGATTGATTCCTGGGTAATTCCGAAAAATGCACAGCACAAAGAAAATGCAGAAAAATTTATCAACTTCCTCTGCCGGCCTGATATTGCCAAAATAAACTTCGACTACATTACCTACTCCACTCCGAATACCGGAGCACGAGAACTCATCGAAGATCCGGCCATCCGCAACAGCAAGATTGCGTTTCCGGAACCGGAAGATCTTGTCAACTGCGAAACATTCCGTTTCCTCGGGGACAAATACGATGCAATCTACAACCAATTGTGGCGGGAAGTAAAATCCAAATAGTATCCCCCTCCGGGCATCCCGTAATGCATGCCTGCGGCGGGCGGACTTACGTCCGATAAATAAAAATGAGCGTGTTCCAAACCATGTGGCAAACACGCTCATTTTGTCTTATCTTTTATTTTCTTGTATCAATAAATCCTTCACCGAACACCTCGCTCGTCTCTGTCAGCATCACAAATGCATCCGGATCCACCTCATGTGCAGCACTTCTGACGGAGTACGCCTGAGAGCTGGAGCAGGCACAGAGCAGCACATCCTTTTCCTCTTTTGTATAGGTTCCGATCGCCCGGATTGCTGTGGAACCTCTTCCGCTGATCTGATCAATCTTTTTGGAAACCTCATCCGCCTTTATCGTAATAATCAGGATCAGTTTACCGGCTCCCATGCCATACATGATCTTATCGATCACGACAGATGTCACAAATGCCGAGATCAGACCATAGAGAACTGCGTCCACATTTCCGAATACCGGCCATCCAAGCAGAATAATCAAAAGATCGATCGCCATGGTTACAAATCCGATTGACAAATGCGGCTTGATCGCTTTGATCGACATAGTCAGAAAATCGGTACCGCCGGAGGAGGATCCCCGCATATAGAACAACGCAAGCGCTGCTCCCAGGCAGACACCGGAAAACAGTGCCGCCATAAACGGCTCCCCTGTATAAGGCTTTGTATACGGAAAAATAAGATCCAGAAATATCGTACAAACAATCATGGTTCTTGCTGATTTGAACATAAACCTCCGCCCTACCAGCTTAAAGCTCAAAATGATAAGCGGAATATTCAGGGCAAGGGTTGTAATACCAATCGGAAATCTCCATAAATGATTCATGATCAGCGCCAGACCGGATAATCCGCCCGGTGCAAAATCTGCCGTTTTTGCAAACGTATAAATCCCAAGGGCATATAATACACTTCCCACAATATCATAAGAAATATCCAGTACAAGCTCTTTTCCATTGATCTTTTTACGATTCTGTCCCATGTCTCTTCCCTTCTTTTCTCTTATACCGGGAAGCACCCGCCTCCGATAAATTCTCTGAGCAGCGAATTTGCCGGAACATAGTCACTTCCGATTCCGATAAAATAGTCAAAAAATTTCAAAAGTCTTTTCGCCTCAAGATATTCCGGTGAATCTTTTTCCACTCCGAACAAAAGAGGCTCCACATACTGTTTTAAAACAGCCAGTTCATACAACAGGGAAGAATTAAACATCACATCCGCTTCTTCCTGATACGGAAAAATATTCTCTTCCTCACCTCTTCTGACTGACGACCACATTGCGAGCGTTTTCTGTGCTGAAGTTCCTCTTGTTCTGGCATCCCGCACCAGCCGCCGGATCAGTCTTCCGTCTGTAGAAGGGATCCGGTTATGCTCATCAATATTCAACTGTGTCAGAGCACTGATGTAAATCTTAAACTTCCGGTCTGATGAAAGCTGACGGGAAAGCTCCGGATTCAAACAGTGAATTCCTTCGATCACAAGAATATCCTGTTCCTTCAGCTGTGTCGGAGTCGTGTCATAGCTCCTGCTTCCTTTCTTAAAATCAAAGATTGGAAGATGCACCGCCTCTCCGGCTAAAAGTGCCTGCATATCCTTATTGAACTGCTCGATGTCAATGGCCTCCAGACATTCAAAATTGTAATTGTCATCCTCATCCCGGGGTGTTTTTTCCCGATCCACAAAATAATTGTCCACTGCAATCGGATGCGGTCTCATTCCCTGCGTCCGAAGCTGAATGGAGAGCCTGTGCGAAAACGTTGTTTTTCCGGATGAAGACGGTCCTGCGATCATCACCAGCTTTGTTTCCGGCTTCGCGGCAATCTGCGCGGCGATCTGTGCGATCTGCCGTTCCTGATAAGCCTCCTGCACAAGTACGATCTCACGCATATCATATTTTGTGACCATGTCATTGAGTGCTCCGACTGTCTCAATATTCTGAAGGTCGCCCCACTGCACACTGCTCTTTAATACCTGAAACAGCTTTTCACGCGGTTCAAAGGCCGGGACTACATCCGGTTCCTTTCGGAACGGCATCTGGAGTACAAATCCTTCATCATACAGATGCAGCGCAAAATTCTTTAAATACCCGGAATCCGGCACCATATATCCATAGTAATAATCCTCAAACTCATTCATCCGGTAGATATTTACCTTGGAAACCCTCCGGTATCCAAACAGCCTTTCCTTGTCATACATCCCGTGTCTGCCAAAAAGCTCTACTGCATCCGATGTATGCACAGAACGCTTCTCGATCGGAATTTGGGCTTCTGCAAGTTCATGCATCCTTGCATCAATCTGATCCAGAAACTTCTGATCCAGAACGACATCTCCGTCAATTGTACAGTAATACCCATTGCTGACGGAAAAATGGATCTTCACATTGCGGATCTTGTCATGTCCTCCGACATCATGAACTGCTTTGACAAGCATAAAACAGAGACTTCGACGATAAGTCTCATAACCGATCGGGTCTTTCACTGTCACAAATTCGATTTTACAATCCTGCTTTAATCGTTTGTTCAATTCCTGAAGACGTGTCCCGTCCACCAATGCCAGTACGATTTTGGCCGGGTATTCTTCCTGAAATTCTTCTGCGATCTTCTTGTAGGCAATTCCTCTCTCGTAACACTTTACCTTGTCCCCTGTCTGAACGGTACAAAATTCTTTCTCCATAAGCCTGCCCTCCCGTCTGGAATCTTACAATACCTGAAACGGATGCACGACCGGTGCGGTGATGATTTTAGCTGCAGGAAGTCTCTCTTCCAGAAACCGTTTCATATCTTCCATAAAAATATACTCTGTCCCATAATGTCCCGCATCAATCACCGAAACGCCCTGTGCCGCCGCATCCAGACCTTCATGGTGTCCGATATCTCCGGTTACAAGAACATCCGCTCCTTTTGAGACAGCCGGAGCAATGGCACTTTTCCCGGATCCCGGAGAAACCGCAAGTCTTTTTACCGGCTGCTTCATATCTCCAAACACCTTGACCGATCCCAGTTTTAATTTATGCTTCACATAAACACAGCATTCTTCCAGTGTCATCTCTTTTGGAAGGGATCCCACTCTTCCGATCCCCTCTTCTTTTGTCTGTGTATTCATGGTCACATCCAGCACTTCGGTATCTGTCAGTCCCAGAATCTGTCCGGAAAGCTCTGCCATGCCAAGCACATCATAATTGGTATGCATTGCATAATAGGAAATATCACTGCGGATCAGCTTTAACAGCCTGCGGCCGATAAAATCTTCATCCGTAATATGCTTAAGCGGCGAAAAAATCAGCGGGTGATGGGTAATGAGCATGTCCGCTTCCTGCGCAATCGCCTCCTCAATGACCGCATCTGTTGTATCCAGCGCCAGATAAATCCGACGGACTTCTTTTTCACTTCTTCCCGCCTGCAGCCCTACATTGTCAAATCCCAGAGCAGCACTCTTGGGATATGTACCCTCAATCATTGCCATAATGTCTTTACACTGCATAATACTTCAGTCCTTTCCTGATGCAGACAAGCTCCTCTTTGAGTTCTGCCTGTCTCTTTGTGATATGTTCCCCTCTCTGATGATCCAGTTTTTCCAGAATCTCTGCTTTTAACTGTTCTTCTCTCTTTAAATACTGCTCCAGTATGGGGTGGCGCATCTCCAAAAGTAATTTTCCGTATCGAAGCTGGGTTTCATCCCACTTCTCTCTTTCGCTTTCCTTTGAAGGAACCACACGCATCATCGGATAGTACTTTCCTTCATCCAGTACCATCTCTTCCTGCACGATCTGATAGCCGTTCTGCAGAAGAAATTCCCGCACCTTTGCGATTTCCGACTGGGGCTGCAAAATGCACTCTTGTAATGTCTCTGCCACAGCCTGTCCCTCTGTCAGAATCCTCATCACAAGTCCGCCGCCCATACCTGCGATAATGACGGCTTCCACTTCTCCCGGAGACAGTTTTTCCAGGCCATTGGATCTGCGCATCTTGATCTGCTCTTTTAATCCGGCTTCTCTTACATGCTCTTCTGCCCGGATCAGCGGACCTTCGTTCACATCCATTGCAAACGCTTTTTTACTTTTTATTGCTCTGTCAGATAAATCGGAATATAGGCGTGATCCGTTCCGATATCTGCCACACACTCCCTGACTGTCACAAGGTCAGCCACTGCCTGCAGTCTTTTTGATAATTCATTCCTCATATCTTAGTCCAGATAGTCTCTCAGTTTGCGGCTGCGGCTTGGATGACGCAGCTTCCGGAGTGCTTTTGCCTCAATCTGGCGGATACGTTCACGGGTAACATCAAATTCTTTTCCAACTTCCTCCAGCGTTCTGGCACGTCCGTCATTCATTCCGAAACGAAGGCGAAGCACTTTCTGTTCTCTTTCTGTGAGTGTATCCAGCACTTCATCAAGCTGCTCTTTGAGCAGTGTCTGCGCTGCTGCCTCTGCCGGTACCGGTACGTTATCGTCCTGGATAAAATCTCCCAGATGACTGTCTTCTTCCTCACCAATTGGTGTCTCCAAAGATACCGGCTCCTGGGAAATCTTCAAAATCTCACGCACACGTTCTACCGGCATATCCAGTTCTTTTGCGATCTCTTCCGGCAGCGGCTCTCTTCCGAGCTCCTGCAGAAGTTGTCTGGACACACGGATCAGTTTGTTGATCGTCTCCACCATATGCACCGGAATACGAATCGTTCTTGCCTGATCTGCGATTGCTCTTGTGATCGCCTGACGGATCCACCAGGTAGCATACGTACTGAATTTGTATCCTTTGTGATAATCAAATTTTTCCACTGCTTTGATCAGTCCTAAATTTCCCTCCTGGATCAGATCCAGAAACAGCATTCCGCGTCCTACATAACGTTTTGCAATGCTGACTACAAGACGAAGGTTCGCTTCTGCAAGCTCTTTCTTTGCATCTTCATCTCCTTCTTCCATTCTCTGCGCCAGCTCAATCTCTCTGTCTGCACTTAAGAGCGGAACTTTTCCGATCTCTTTTAAATACATTCTGACCGGATCTTCAATGCTGACACCGTCCGGAACTGACAGGTCAATATTCTCCATATCTACATCATCCGCTTCTTCTGCCATGATCACGTCCATGTCTACGTCCAGATCATCGTCACTGCTGATACGCAATACATCAATATTGTTGGCTTCCAGATACTCAAATACCTTTTCCATCTGTTCTGCTTCCAGTTCCATATCCGCAAAAAAGTCATTGATCTCCTGGATCTCCAGTATACTTTTCTTTTTCTTTCCCTGTGCTACCAGTTCTCTGAGTCTCTCCGTAAACTTCTGAATGTTTTCTTCCATGTGTCCATCCTTCCTCTGTCTGCAGCAAACGCAGACTGTCTTGTTTTATTTTATCCTTATTCAATAGAAATATGCAGTTTCTTCAAGTCATCCAGTTTTCGCTTTTCCTCCATCAGCTTCTGAAGTCCGATGATATCTGTCGGTTCCAGATGCATGGTCCTGTAATCGATACTGTGTGTCTTGACTTTTACGATTGTCTCCTGCAGTGCTTTTTCCCGTTCCTCTTTGGTCGTCAGCTTCTGGATCTTCGTATGAAACAACGAAGCTGCTTCCCGGTGTTCTTCTTCCTTTGTAAAATGATTCAGGATCTTGGCGGGATTTAATTCTCCTTCCTCATACTGGTGATATAAAAATTCTGCCACTGTATGGTACAGAGGTTCCGGAAAATCTTCCGGACTGATATACTTCTGAATGATTCCAAACAGTCTTCTGTCCTCGATCATCCAGGTAAGCAGAATTTTCTGGGAAATCTTCGCCCCGTCTTCTTTCGGCTTCTCGCTGCCTGTGGCCTGCTTCGGACGCTCCACCGGCTTTGCCATTCCTTCTCTCACCGCCATCTTTGCCACCAGTTTTTGCAGGCTCTCAACTGTGGCCCGATATGTACCCGCAACCGCTTCAATATAGTTGTTCCGCTCCAGTTCATCCTCAAAGCCGATCAGACGCCTTGCAGCCTCCTGGAAAAATGCAGTCTTTCCTTCCGGAGAATTCATATCATACTCTTTCTCCAGCATCTCCAGTCCGAACATAAATCCGTTTCTCGCATTTCCGATCCTGCGTTCAAATTCCTCAGCGCCCAGATTCTTGATAAATTCATCCGGATCCTTATATGGATCCATCCGGATCACCTTTGCAGTGATCCCGGCTTCCTTCAAGATCGGAACTGCCCGAAGCGCCGCTCTCGTCCCTGCCTCATCGCTGTCATAGGTCAGATATACTTCCTGAACATACCGCTTGATCAATGCCGCATGCCCGGTCGTCAATGCAGTTCCCAGTGACGCCACTGCATTGGTAAATCCCGCCTGATGCAGCGCGATCACATCCATATAGCCCTCACACACCAGAAAATACGGCTTTCTTGATGTGCGCGCCCGGTTCAGTCCGTACAGATTACGGCTCTTGTCAAAGATCTCTGTCTCCGGTGAATTCAGATACTTTGGCTTTGCGTCTCCCATCACACGCCCGCCAAATCCGATGACCCGGTTGTTCACATCCATGATCGGAAACATCACCCGATTCCAGAATTTGTCATAAACACCATTTTTCTCATCGGTATTGATCAGCCCCGCCTGACGGATCAGATCTTCCGTATACCCCCTTTTTCTGAGGTAACGAAAGAGATCATCGCTGTACTTGCTGGAATATCCGAGACCAAATGCCTTGATCGTCTCCTCTGACAACTGCCTGCCGGTCAGATATGCGTGCGCCGTCTTTCCCTGTTCAGACTTCAGCTGCACATAAAAATACTGCGCTGCCAGCTTGTTGATCTCAAGAAGCTGTGTCTTTCTGTCTGCCCTGGCTTTTGCTTCTTTTGAATACTCCATCTCAGGGAGTACGACACCTGCCCTGTCCGCCAGAAACTTCAGTGCTTCCACAAATGAAAAATTCTCATAATCCATCAGAAATGTAAATACATTTCCTCCCGCTCCACAGCCAAAGCAGTAATACATCTGCTTTTCTCTGCTTACGGAAAAAGAGGGGGACTTTTCATTGTGAAACGGACAGAGTCCGAAATAGGAACTACCTTTTTTCTGCAGTCTCACATATCCTGAGATCACATCCACAATATCATTTTTTGTTCTTACTTCTTCGATTACTTCTTCCGAATAATACATGTCTGCCTCTTACTTCTCTTTCATTTTTGAGCATTTAAAATCCCCTACACTTATTATATTCTGCGGTCACATCTCTTTTCCTTTATTTTTTTGAAATTCTTTTTTCCAGTGCATCGATCACCGTCTCAAGCACTTTTAATCTGGCGTAATATTTATCATTTCCCTCTACCACGATCCATGGAGCATATTCTGTGGAAGTCCGGATCAGCATCTCATTGACCGCCTCCTCATACTGCTCCCATTTTTCACGGTTTCTCCAGTCTTCTTCTGTGATCTTCCACTGCTTTTCCGGATTTTCCTGCCGCTGTCTGAATCGCTTTTCCTGCTCTTTTTTGTCAATCTGCATCCAGAATTTCAAAACTACAGCCCCTGCGTCCGCGAGATCCTTTTCCATATCATTGATCTCCTTATACGCCCGTTTCCACTCTTCCTGCGTACAAAACCCTTCTATCCGCTCTACCATCACCCTGCCGTACCAGGTTCTGTCAAAAATTGCGATATGCCCGTCCTTTGGCATGTTTTTCCAGAATCTCCAGAGATAATGATGTGCTTTCTCCAGATCATTCGGCGCCGCTGTAGGATTCACCACATATCCCCTGGCATCCATCTTTTCTGTCAGCCGCTTGATCGCTCCTCCTTTTCCGGCAGCATCCCAGCCTTCAAACCCGATTACCACCGGAATGCGCTTCTGATACAGCTCTCCATGCAGCTTCTCGATCTTTTTCTGATATTCTTTGAGCTTTTTCCGATACGTTTTCCTGTCACAACACAAACTTAAGTCCACTTTTGCCAGCACAGATTCCTGAAACCCTTTTGTTGCTCCATCTATCAGACTTCTATTCTCAGACGCCTCTTTTTCCGCTTCCCGGATCACCTCTGCCGCCGTCTCCCTTGCAATCTCCCTGCGCCTGTTGTCAATCCCTGCTGTCAGCATCTGCGTGATCACGGTGTAGATTTTGACTGTTGCATAGCGTCTGTCTGTAGCCTCCACAATCGTCCAGGGGGCATATTCCGTATCTGTCCTCTGCAGCATTTCTTCTATCATTTCCTGATACTGATCATACTTTTCATTTTTCTTCAGATCTGCCTTTGTCACACGCCACGCCGTATCTTTAGACTCCATGAGTTTATCAAACCGTTTTTTCTGTTCCTTTTGATCGATATCCAAAAACAATTTAATCAGAAGTGTCCCGTCCTCCGTGATCTGTTTTTCAAAGGAACAGATCGAGCGATAGCAGTTTTCTATTTCCGATTCTCGCATTTTCTTTTCAAACCGGTCACTGAGCACCTTAATATACCAGCTTCCATCATATACTGCCATCCGGCCTCTTTGCGGTGTCTTCGTCCAAAACCGCCACAAAAAGGGTGCATCGCTTCCTCTTTTGTCTCCTCTTTCACCGTAAATACTTCAAATCCCCTCGGATCCAGACTCTGAATCAGTTTTCCGATCTGCATTCCTTTTCCTGCGGCATCAAATCCTTCAAAATACAATCATGATCGGAAGCCCCATTTCCTTACACTGTCTCTGAAGTTTTCCCATCTGCAGCTTCAAAGCAGTCATTTTTGCCTTGTATTCACTTTTTTTCCATCTTCATTGTCAAATCTACTTTTTCTAACATGATTTGCCCTCCCGATCCTTTCTGTCTTAGTTTTCCCATCTGTTTCTTTTTTATCCTGAAAACCAGAAAAAACCGCACGGACTTCTATGAAATACACTGTATTTCATAAAATCCATGTGGTTTTTCTTTTCGTAACGGCTGACAATCACCCTCCATGCTGATTTTGCTCAAAAAATCAGATATCTTGCGTTTCTGATTTTTGTTTCATTTCCGCCAGTACTTTTTTGAAGTTTTTTCGAAACAAGATCAACGTTGTCGCAACCGCGATCACGTCTGCGATCGGCTCTGCCAGAAATACTGCCTGTACATGATCCTCCAGAAATACCGGAAGAATATAGATCAGCGGGATCAGAACAATAATCTTTCGAAACATTGCCAAAAACGCTGAAATTTTAGAATTTCCAAACGCAATAAACGTCTGCTGACAGGCAATCTGTGCTCCCATCAGTACCACTGCCGCCATATAGATACGCATCGCCCATTTTGCAAACTCTGCCAGCTGCGGGTCATTTGTAAAAATTGTCACAAACACGCCCGGAGCAAGCTCCGAAACTGCCCAGATACCTGCCGCATAAACTACCGCAGAAATCAGCAGAAGGCGGAAGCCTTTTCTCACACGTTCTGCATTATTCGCTCCGAAGTTATAACTGATGATCGGCTGTCCTCCCTGCGTCAGTCCCTGCAGCGGCAGCATCGCAAACTGCATCACACTGGACAGGATCGTCATCGCACCTACCGCCAGATCCCCGCCGTATTTTAATAGCGAAGAATTAAAACACAATACCAAGATACTCTCTGTAGACTGCATGATAAACGGCGCTGCTCCCAGGCCGATACAAGGCAGCATAATCTCTTTTTGATCTTAAAATTCTCTTTTTCAGTCTCAGGACCGTATCTTTTCCAGACAGGAAACGGATCGCCCAGACTGCGCTGATCGCCTGTGAGAGAACTGTTGCCAGCGCGGCTCCCTGTACTCCCATATCAAATCCAAAAATAAAGATCGGATCCAGAACAATATTCGTCACCGCTCCGATCACCACAGTCATCATGCTGATCTTGGAAAATCCCTGTGCTGCGATAAAAGCATTCAGTCCCAGCGTGAGCTGTACAAAGATTGTTCCTACCGCATAGATATTCAGATAGCTTTCTGCATATCCGATGGTATTCTCACTGGCGCCAAACATCATCAGTAAAGGACGCTTAAATACAAGCACCAGAGCTGTCAAAACAACAGCGGTAATCACCAGTGCAGAAAAACAGTTTCCCAGTATCTTCTCTGCACCCTCATTATCCTTTTTTCCCATCAGAATACTGGCTCTTGGTGCGCCTCCCATTCCCATCAGTGCCGCAAATGCAGAGACGATCATAATAATCGGAAAACATACACCAAGTCCGGTAAGTGCTGCCGCACCCTCTCCCGGAATATGTCCGATATACATCCTGTCCACCATATTATAAAGTGCATTGACCACCTGTGAGATAATAGAAGGCACTGCCAGTACGAATAACAAGTGTCCGATCGGCTCCTTCCCCAGATCCACCTCTTTTGACATTTTCAGTTTCATAATGATGACTCCTTCCCTTTTGCCCGTTCTTCAAATCGCGCAAAAATCTTCTCCATTGTATTGGCCATATTTGCAATATCCTCTTCGGGAATCCCCGCAAGGATCTCCTGATCGATCTTCCGCTTGATTCCTCCAAGCTGTTCGATCACAGGAAGTGCATGTTCTGTCAGTTTTAGATGCTGCACTCTCTTATCATGGTCATCTGCCACACTGATGATCATCTCCTTCCCCAGCAGCGCATCTACACTTCTGCATACAAGCGCCTTGGAAACGCCGAGACATGTACATAACTGACTGTTCGTATCGATTGAAGGATTATTTGCCAAAAACAGCAAAATTGATATTTCATTCGGAGAATATGTCTCATTTCCCAACATTCTCCCAAACTCATCTGCATACACTTTCCTGATCTTCATAAACACAGAAATCATACCTTCCACTGTCATCTCTGCGCTCATTTTTCCACCTCCATTTGCTTACTTGTAAACTTTCTATTAGTATATCACGTTTCACAGAATTGTCAATTTTATATCACACACTTTTTTCAAATTTATAGTTGACATTTTAAAAACTCTATAGTATTATACTAAAAGTGATGTGCTTCACGTAAGTTTTTCATCGCAATGAGCGGAAGTGTCGGAACTGGCAGACGAGCAAGACTAAGGATCTTGTAAGCATTGCGCTTGTGTGGGTTCAAGTCCCATCTTCCGCATATTATAAAAAGGTATGATTCCATGTTCGGAATCATACCTTTTTTGTTTATAATTTTCATGTTCTTTGTTTTTAATAGTTTCAACAAACTATAACATAGGAGTTTTTCTATACTCCAGGTAACGCTACGGCTTTGCCTCTACCCTTCCACGCTGCGTTAAATGTCCCGTCATAAACAAAAGACTCCAGACATTCTCTAAAGACTGATACATTTCCGGATAGATCAGCTCCTGATGAATCTCTTTTATGATTTCCCCGCCGGCAAGCAGAGTTTCAATCTCACGCTTGGTTTTAAGATTGTCGGACATTTGAATAAATTTCTTGACAGCATCATTACTGCTGGTGTTGATCCAATAGTTTTCCGGAAACACATTTACATAGTCTTGAAATATCATTTGCTCATAATACCCATTTTCAAATGCCTTTGCTAATGGAACATCATATTCATCAATTAAAAGAATTACTTTTAATCTATAATGCTTCTCTAATAATTTTGACAATATTTTCAGTCCACCGCAAAATACAGTTTCGCTCATATTACTGTCCAAAAGTTCTCTATATACAGATTTATCATGTTCACTCAGGTATTCACTATCTGATAGAAACTGGAATTCTTCCGCTGTTCTTTGCATAATCTGAACTGCAAAATCAAATGCACCCTCATAAGCAGCAGCATTGATTCCTTTAAGGGAAATTGAAATAACCGGATATTTCCCCATATACGCTTCACAAAGCTTTGTATCTTTTGAAATTTCCAACCCATCAAAGATACTCTTCTCTCCTTCTATGGCAAAAGGTAGTTTCCAGCCGTCAATACCTTTGTAATTCTCCTACCAGTAACCTTAGATATCCTAATCCCATAAAACAAAAGCACTTACAGTTTCCTGTAAATGCTTCTCTCATTATGCGGAAGATGGGACTTGAACCCACACGATCGCATTGATCACAAGATCCTTAGTCTTGCTCGTCTGCCAGTTCCGACACTTCCGCTTACCATAGCCTGTTTTGTTCACCACACGCTACATTTAGTATAATACTACTGATACGCAAAAATGTCAACTGTATTTTTTAAATTTTTCTAATTTTTTGAATAATTTATATTATTTCTCTTTTTCATTATAATCAGACTTTTAGAAACTGCGCAATTCCTCTTTGCAATTTCTCATCTGACAGTGTCACTTTCTTCTTCGAACAAAAAAGAGATCGACTTTTTCCATCGATCTCTCATCTTTTTTGTCTTTCTATTAAGCAAGTTTAGATTTTGCAAGCTCTGCTAATGTTGCAAATCCTTCTTTATCACTTACTGCAAGCTCAGCAAGCATTTTTCTGTTCATATCTACGCCTGCAACTTTCAGTCCGTGCATAAATTTGCTGTAAGATAATCCATTCATTCTTGCAGCTGCATTGATACGTGCGATCCAAAGCTGTCTCATCTGACGTTTGCGCTCTTTTCTTCCTGCGTAAGCAGATGTGAGAGCTCTCATTACAGACTGTTTTGCAACTCTGTACTGTTTAGAACGTGCTCCTCTGTATCCTTTTGCCAACTTCAATGTTCTATTATGTTTCTTCTTAGCGTTCATTCCGCCTTTAATTCTTGCCATTTCTTAATCCTCCTCTTATTACTTTTACAAATCTTACAGATATGGTAAAACTTTCTTCATGTTCTTTACATTTGTAGCATCAGTAATTGTAGCCTGTCTGAGATTTCTCTTTCTCTTTGTAGACTTCTTTGTTAAGATATGGCTCTTGTAAGCTTTATTTCTTTTCAGTTTTCCTGTACCTGTTTTTTTGAAGCGTTTTGCTGCCGCTCTATTTGTTTTAATTTTTGGCATGATAAATTCCTCCTTTAATGTACTGCCCTGCTGGACATATGTCCGTATTTTTTATTTTAACGTTTTTCAGTTAAAACCATGCTCATGCTGCGTCCTTCCATTTTTGCCGGTTTTTCAACAACTGCCACATCTTCAAGCAATGCCGCAAAATCATCC
>ENA-OQIF01000094-OQIF01000094.1-human-gut-metagenome-genome-assembly--contig:-NODE-94-length-48765-cov-6.075311_pt1 | contig 48765 bp, 41 predicted proteins | sample MGYA00242574_ERZ504738 | MGnify/ENA primary metagenome ERZ504738 (study PRJEB26092, sample SAMD00036437) | human gut metagenome | host: Homo sapiens | study: EMG produced TPA metagenomics assembly of...
TTATTCCTCTTTAACTTGCGCTTCCTCCGCGCAGAATATACCGTTTTGCCCGGCAGGCAGCTCACCCGGCCCGTAAGCTCGAGCTTCATCAGGACACCCAGCAGCGCCGCCGTGGGCAGGCCGCTCTTGACGCCCAGCTCCTCCACGCCCTGCGCCTTTGCGCCGAGACAGGAGAGCACCAGCCGCTCATTTTCACTCAGGGGCCGGGGCGTCTCCCGGGGTGCCGGGGCCGGTCTTGCGGTCTGCAGCCCCAGTGTACCAAATAAATCCGCCGCTGTACAGACCGCTTTTGCGCGTCCGTCCCGCAGAAGGGCATTCGTCCCCGCCGAGGCGGGCGAAAAAATGCTGCCCGGCACGGCGAACACCGGCTTACCGTACCGCTCTGCGTGGCCCACGGTGGACATGGTGCCGCTCTTTTTCCTTGGCCTCCACCACCACCAGCGCCCCGGAGAGGGCCGCGATGAGGCGGTTGCGCTGCAAAAATCCCACGGCACCCACCGGCTCACTTTCGGGCGGGTACTCACTGATGACGCAGCCCCGCCTCTCGATGGCCCGGCGGAGTTCCCGGTTGGCGGCGGGGTAGGTCCGGTCGATGGGGACGCCCATCACCGCGATGGTGGGGCAGTTCTCCCCTACCGCCGCCCGGTGTCCGGCGCTGTCCAGCCCGTCGGCCAGACCGCTCACGATAATAGCCCCCGCCCGGGCGAGGCCCCGCCCAATATCCTCTGCGGCCCGCAGACCGTATTCGGTGGGCTTCCGGGTCCCCACCATTCCCACAGCGGCAGGCTCATTGAGCCAGCGGGGGTCGCCGGTGCAGTAGAGCACCAGCGGCATATCGGAGATGCGGGAGAAGGCCAGCGGATAGTCCGGGTCGTCATAGGGCAGGACGCGGATGCGCCGGGCCGCGCACCGCCGCGCAAAGGCCCGGTAGTGCTCGGGGGTGTTATCCGGCAGGCAGGCGCGCTGGACGGCGGCAGGTCCGGCAGCGGCGGCGAAGGCATCGGTGTCCCGGGCCTCCCATGCCTCCTGCGCCCCGCCGAAGGCGTCCAGCACGGCTCCGGCCCGCTGACTGCCCGCGCCCAGCGTCCCCGCCAGCCAGAGCCAGCACAGGAGCGGGTCGGGGGCCGGGTCGGGCGGGAAAAGGCTCAGCTGCCCCTCCCCGGCCCGCATCACAGGCTCTCCTCCCGGAAATGCCAGAGCAGGATGCTGCCCGCGATGCCGGCGTTCAGGCTCTCGACCCGGTCGGTCATGGGGATGCGGACGGTGCCGGTGCAGGCGGCGATGGTCTCATCGGTGAGGCCCTGACCCTCGCTGCCGATGACGACGCAGACGCCGTCCGGGTAGCCGGACGCCGCCGCACTCAGGGGCTGGGACTGGTAGAGGGCGGCGGCAAGGCAGGTGATGCCCTTCTCCCGCAGCAGGGCGATGGCCTCGGGCATCTTCCCCGCCTCGATGACGGGGATGCGCACCGCTGCGCCCATGGAGGCCCGAAGGGTCTTGGGCGCAAAGACGCTGGCGCAGCCGTCGCTGAGCAGCACGCCGTCAAAGCCGAAAGCCGCCGCAGAGCGGAGCAGCGTTCCCACATTGCCGGGGTCCTGCACCCGCTCGAGGGCGAGGTAGCGCCCGCCGGTCTTCACCTCTTCTAAGGGATGCACCGGGGTGCGGAAGACGCCGAACACCCCCTGATGGGTCCCCACGTCGGCCAGCTTATCGGCCACATGGTCTTCCACAAGGTAGTGTTCGCCCGGCAGTTCCGAAAGCTCCGGGCATTTTTCCAGCGCCGACTCGGTGCAGAAGAGGGTCTCCAGCTCTGCGCCCCGGCAAAGCTCGGGGCAGAGCTTCCGCCCCTCGGCCAGAAAGCGGCCCTCGGCCCGGCGGAACGCCCCGCTGGACGCCAGACGGCAGGCGTATTTGACTTTTGCGTTTTCCCGGCTGGTGATCTTCTCCATCCGTCTTTCCTCCAACTACCAAAACATACAAAAAGGACGCCCGCGTATTTGATACGCGCGGGCGTCTTTTTTAAGGTCTATTAGGCGTTCTTCACGGTCTCGACCAGAGCTGCGAAGCTCTTGGGATCGTTGATGGCCATCTCGCTGAGCATCTTGCGGTTCAGCTCGATGCCAGCCTTCTTCAGGCCAGCCATGAAGCTGGAGTAGTTCATACCCAGAGGACGGACAGCGTTGTTGATGCGGCAGATCCACAGGTTGCGGAACTGGCGCTTCTTCATGCGGCGGCCAGCCAGAGCGTAGTTGCCGCTCTTCATGACCTGCTGCTTAGCCATCTTAAAGTGCTTGCTCTTGCAGCCGTAGAAGCCCTTGGCCAGCTTCAGCATCTTCTTGCGACGTTTGTGAGTCATGGTTGCGCCCTTAATACGTGCCATTTTTTATATCTCCTTTAGTTATCTCAGTAGAATGTGTTTGCCTGCGGCTCGCTCTTAGGCGTAGGGCAGCATGCTCTTGATGGTAGCTGCGTTGGTCTTATCAACGTAGCTGGGCTGACGGTAACCACGGGTCAGCTTGGTGGTCTTCTTGGTCAGGATGTGGCTGCGGAATGCATGGCCGCGCTTGATCTTGCCGTTCTTGGTCAGCTTAAAGCGCTTCTTAGCGCCGGAGTGCGTCTTCAGTTTCATCTTAGCCATTTTAGTATCCTCCTAAAATTAGTCCTTATTGGGTTTCGGGATCAGCAGAATGGACATCGTGCGGCCCTCGAGGACCGGCGGCTTATCCATGCTTGCCTGAGGCAGAGCCTCGGCAAAGCGCTTCAGCACGTCAGCACCGAGTGCGCTGTGCGCCATCTCACGGCCGCGGAAACGGATCGAGGCCTTTACCTTGTGGCCAGCGGCCAGGAACTTGGCCGTCTGGTTCAACTTGGTGTTGAAGTCGTTGGTGTCAATGTTGAGCGAGAGGCGGGTCTCTTTGACTTCGACCACCTTCTGGTTCTTCTTGGCTTCCTTCTCCTTCTTCTGCTGTTCAAAGCGGTACTTGCCGTAATCCAGCACCTTGCACACAGGCGGGACAGCCTGCGGGGCGATCTTGACCAGATCAAGTCCGGCGTCCTCAGCAGCGCGCATGGCCACCTGAATGCTGACCACGCCCTTCTGCTCGCCGTCGGCTCCGATCAGGCGAACCTCACGGTCACGGATCTGACCGTTGATCTCCAGTTCCTTCGACTTTCCAGCGGTAGCGATAATGAATGCACCTCCAAACAATAGTCCATAGTGTTGCGTTTTTTGGCATAGAAAACGCGGCCGCCCCAGTTTCGGGACAGCCGCGCGAAATTCACTCAAAAGCGCGATTCGGTCTTCAAGACGAATCGGTTCAGGGTATAGCCCGGGGATCCTTACCCCTCAAGGCGAGCGCGGCACAGGCCGTAGCTGCTTTCTTTACTCGAGTATTCTACCACACCCCGGGGAGGCTGTCAAGCATTTTTATGCGGGAATTTGAAATTTTATGTTTAGGGGCGGCTTCAAGGGCTCTCCCTCTGGGAGAGCTGGCGCGAAGCGCCTGAGAGGGCAAGCCCGGCACGACAGAGCCGACATACGGCGATAGGCAAGCTCTTTGTCAGAGCGATCCTATCGCTGTGCCTGTGCTTCTCTGTCAGCGTCCTTGCCCTCTCCGTCACCTTCGGTGACACTGCCCGGGTTGCGGCTCCCAGCGTCTGCTTCGCTATCGCTTGCATCCTGCTGGCCGCTGCCCCAACAGCTCCTCCCTGTTTCCGCCACTGGCGGCGGTCGTCGCTGTTGCTCCCAAAGGGAGAGGCTTTGCGCCCTGCTTTCTTATTTATACCTCTATCAGCTCCCCCAGCTCCAGCGAATATATCCCTTTATAAGTCACCCGCCGGGGGCGAAGCGCTTCTCAATGGCCTTGGCGTAGAGCTCCAGCTGAGCGCGGTAGGCGCGGACGAAGTCGGCAGGGGTCTTGCGGCGGTCCGTCTTGTAGTCCAGAAGCTCGAGGTGGTCGGGGTAGATGAGGACGATGTCCGCGATACCCTGCACCAGCACCCCGGCGTCGGCGGCAGGGCCGTCGGGCAGGGCGCGGCCCTGAGCGGCCATGACCTCGGCGGCGGGCAGCGACGTGATAAAAGCCAGCTCCCGCAGCACATCCTCTGCCCCGCAGATGCGGCGGAACGCCTCGCTGCGCACAAAGCGGAGCATCTTATAGACATCCAGCTTCCCGGCAATGGCGGGGGGCGTGAGCTGCGCCGCCGCCTGACGCTCCCGCTCGGCGCGGACGGCATCCAGAACGACGTCGTCCTCTGCGTCCCGCACAGCGGCCAGCGCCCCGAAGTCTGCGTGTTCGAGGAAGGCATGGAGGGCCGTACCCATCTCGGCGGCGGTGAGGCCGTCCTTCGAGAGGAAGCCCGGGCGCTCGAGGGTGGTCTGCTCAGCAGCGTGGACGAGGCTGGTCACGCTGACCTTGGCCGGGATGTCCGCCAGTGCTGCCGCCGGATACCGCCAGCCGAAGCCCTGCCGCAGCGTCTCCACAAGGGCCGGGTCGGCCTCGGGCCGGGGCGGCTCTTCCGCCTCGGCGGGGGCTTCTTCGGGCGGGAGGGCATCGGCCTGCACTGTGAGGGTGATGGTGCTCCCGGTGTCCGCAAAGGGCAGCTCGAGGTTCCCGGCCAGACGGCGGAGAGGCCCGCCGTTGGGGTGGACGAGGAGCGCCGCCCGCAGCCAGTCGGCGAAGCTGCCCGCCTGAGCGTTCAGGGTCTCCCCCGCCCCGGCGGCGAGGAAGGCGGCAGCTTTAGCGAAGGGGTTGGACGTCCGGCCGATGCCCAGCGGGACCGTCAGGATCAGCTTATCCTGCGCCCGGGTGAGGGCCACATACAAAAGCCGCATCTGCTCGCTCCGCATCTCGGCGGCATGGACCGTGGAGAGGGCGGTGTAGGCCGCCGTCTTATAGGCCCCCTCGCCGCCCTCGGGACGGAGACGGAGGCCCGCGCCCCAGACGCGGTGGAGCAGGACGGGCTGGCGGGTATCGGCAGCGTTGAACTGCCGGGCCGTGTCGGCCACGAACACCACCGGGAACTGCAAGCCCTTGGAGCGGTGGATGGTCATGATGGTGACGCAGCCGGGCCGCGCCCCGCCGGGGGCAGTCTCCTGCCCGGTGGAGCCCGCCAGCGTGGCCGCGTCGATAGCACGGACGAGGGCCGAGATGCCGCCCGCGCCCGCCCCGGCACAGAAGGAGGCGAAGCGCCGCGCGTCCTCCCGGCGGCGCTGGCCGTTCTCCATGGCACCGAGGGCGGCGAGGTAGCCGGTGGAAACAAAAATTTCTTCCAGCAGTTCCTCCACCGGCACGCTCCGGGCCATCCGGCGCAGGGCCGTCAGACGCCGGTAGAACGCCTGCACCCGGCGGGCGAAATCATCCTCCGCCCCGCTCTGGACGGCCTGCAGGACTGCGCCGTAGAGGCTGATGCGGGTGTGCTGATCGGGTGTCTGCGCCCCGGCCCGGAGGCGGACGAGGTCGTCGTCCGTAAAGCCGAACATCGGCCCCAGCATGGCGGCAGCGAGATAGATGTCCTGCGCGGGGTTGTCGATGACCCGCAGCAGGGCGATGAGGGGGCGGATGTGGGGCGCGTCCAGCAGGTTCTCCCGGGCGTCGGCGTAGACCGGGATGCCCCGGGCCGTCAGGGCCTCGGCGTAGGCCGGGAAGTCGCCTCTCGCCGCCAGCAGGACACAGCAGTCCTCGTACTGCACCGGGCGGGTGGTGCCGCCGTCCCGCACCGGCTCGCCGGAGGCCACCATCGCCTCGATGCGGCCGGCGATATACTGTGCGTCCGTCTCGGCGGCATCGTCGGGCAGGAAGTGGGCCTCCACACTGCCCTCGTACGCGCCGGGTGCGCCGCAGACCAGGCGCTGTCCGTCGCCGTAGGCCGTGTCGCCCAGAGCAGGCGTCATGAGCTGTTCGAAGATAAAGTTGATGCCCGCCACCACCTGCGGGGCAGAGCGGAAGTTGGCATCCAGCGCCAGCATGGCGTTCTCGCCGGGCTGGCCGTCTTCAGGGCGTGGGCGGGCTTCGCCGCCGGGCAGGAGGGGCCAGCTCTCCAGCTTTTCCCGGAAGATGCTGGGGTCCGCCTGACGGAAGCGGTAGATGCTCTGCTTCAAGTCGCCCACGAGGAAGAGGTCATCCCCTGCCGGGCTGGCCAGACAGCGGTAAAGGGCGTCCTGCAGGGCGTTCGTGTCCTGATACTCATCCACCATGACGGCGGCGTAGCCCTGCCGGATGCCCTGACACAGCTCGGTGGGCTGGCCGTCGGCGTCCCGCAGGAGCCGCAGGGCCAGATGCTCGAAGTCGCTGAATTCCAGCAGCCTCCGCTCCCGCTTCCGGGCCGCAAAGCGGGCATCGAAGTCCCGCACGGCGGCAAAGAGGGCGCGGAGGCAGGGTTCGGCAGCGCGGCGGTCAAGCTCTGCCTCATCCAGACTACAGCTTATCAGGTCTTCGATTTTCTCAAAGAGCTTCGCGGCCTCGTCGGCCCGGGTCTTGACGGCGTCCTTGTGCTCACCGGTGAGCCGCTTTTTCATATTTTTGAGGCCGGGGGCCTGTTCCATGCCGAGGACGTAGGGCGTCAGCCTGTCGTAGAGGGGCGTCCATTCCCCTGCCCCGGCCAGACGCTCCACCTCGCCCAGCAGGGCGGCGGAGTTTTCCAGCCGCTCGAGGGGTTCGGCGAACTTCTCGTTCGCTGCCGCCACGGCCTTTTCCTTGGCGGCAGGGGTCTTTTTGCTGGCCTCGGCGTCGGCCTGCGCAGTCACGAAGTCCTCCCTGCAGTCGTTCAGCGCGGCGCAGAGCAGCTCCTTCGCGGCCCGGGCAGAGCGGGCGGCCTCCTGCATCAGAATATCATGCCAGCAGGTGCGGGCAAAGCCGTTCTCGTCCTGCCACGGGGCCAGCATCTCGTCCAGCTTTTTCCCGTAGTCCGGCAGGGCGCGGAGGAAGTCATAGACCTGCAAAACCGCCTCCCCCGCCGCCTTGTCGGTGCGGCCCTTGCCGTAGAGGTCGGCGAAGGCACAGAAGTCCGCATCCTGATAGGCCGCTTCCAGCGTCTCGGAGAGGGCCGCGTTCCGCAGCATCTCCACGCTGCCGGGGTCGGCAGGGGTGAAGTCCGGCAGGATGTCCAGCGCCTGAAAGTGCTTGTGGAGCAGGTCGAGGCAGAAGGCGTCGATGGTGCAGATGGGGGCTCTCTGCAAAAGCATCCGCTGGCGGCGGAGGGCCGTGTTGCCCGGCTCTGCCTGACTGCGGCGGAGCAGCGCCTGCCCGATGCGGGCGCGGAGCTCTGCGGCGGCGGCGTTGGTGAAGGTGACGATGAGGAGCCGGTCGGCGTCCACGGGATGTTCCGGGTCGGTAATGAGCCGGACGGCCCGCTCCGTCAGGACAGCGGTCTTGCCGCTGCCGGCGGCGGCGCTCACCAGCAGCGCACCGCCCCGGTCGTCGATGGCGGCACGCTGGGCCGGGGTCCATTTTGTCTCGCTCACTGGTCTTCCTCCTTCTTTTTATCTGAATTTTCTGGCGGTTCAAAAGGCTTTGCAGGGGCGTCCAGCGCCCGCTCTCCGATGCCCTCCTCATGGCAGCAGATGAAGCCGTAGTCGCACCACCGGCAGGGGCTGCGGCCCGTGACCAGCGGCTCGGCGGCGATGCAGCCGCTGTAGAGCTGTTCGCCCATCTGGGTCACAAGGTCGTCCAGATGGAGCTGGATGCGGGAGAGCTTGGCCTTGTCGGCACGTTTCTCTTTCTGGTAGGGGCTGGGTACACCGCCCCGGAAGCTGAAGGGCAGATACCGCCCGGTCTCCTCGGCGTCCATGGCGTCGAAGACCTTCTGCTCGTCCCGGACGAGGCCGTCCAGCTTGTATTCCATGCTCCGGGCGGCCTTGCCCCGGGTGGTCGTCTCGGGGGCCGGGTCGGCCAGCAGGTACAGCACACCCGCAGGTTCTGCCCCGGTAAAGCGTCCGTCGGCGTCCCGGGTCAGGCTGAACAGGTAGAGCAGCATCTGACAGTCGAGGCCGCAGTAGACTTCCCGCAGGTCGAGCTTTTTCGTGCCGGTCTTATAGTCCACCACCCGCACCCAGCGGGTGCCGTCGTCCTCGATCCACTCGTCGGCGCGGTCCACAGTGCCGATGAGCTGCACCGTCCGGCCATCCGAAAGGCGGTAGGTCTGGCCCCGCACGGCGTCCTCGCCGGGGCCGATCTTCAGTTCACAGGCCACCGGTTTGAAGCTGGACTGGCGCTGCTCGTCCCGCAGGTAGCAAAGCAGGCCCGTCATGCTCTTTTTGAGGCGGGAGAGCAGATAGGCGAAGCGGGCCGTGTCCTCGGGGAGGTAGCGCTTTGCGTACTCATCCACGAGAAGCCCGGCCAGCGCCGCCATGGCCTCGTCGTCGAGGTCGAGGAAGGGCTGTAAGCCAGCGCAGGGGTTGTCAGGGCCGGGGTGGGGGTCGAGGGCCATCTGGAGCACCCAGTGCATGAGGGTGCCGCTCTGGTCGGCGGAAAGCTCCGCCCGCTTCCGGGGGCGCAGACCCAGCACGTACTGCAAAAAATAACTGTACCGGCAGGTGTAGTATTTTTCGAGCTGACTGGGCGAGATGCGGAGCCGCCGGCCCAGCAGCGTTTCCAGCGCCTCGAGGTCGCTGACCTGACGGGGGCTTCGGCCCGCCATCCGGCGCAGGAGGGCGAGGCCCTCGGGTTCTGCCCCGCCGGGGGCATGAAGGGCCTCGGTGAGGCTGGCGCGCTCGATCTCCGTCAGGGGCCAGCCGCCGCCCAGCACATCGAGGCCGTCGGCGGCAGTGGCGGCAAGGTCGGTCAGGTCGAGTTCCGGCGCACCCGGTCTCAGCACGTCCACGATGGGCTCGAGGGCGGCGCAGAGGGTCTGGCCCTGCCCCTTCGGCCAGCTGAGCCAGAGGCCCCTGGCCGGGGCGGTGAGGGCCTTATAAAAGCAGACCTGTTCCCGCACCACCCGGTTCTCGAAGCAGTCCGGAAGCTCGATCTCCTGCGCCATCAGGGCGTCGCGGTCGGCGTGGGTCAGCAGGCCCGTCTCGCCGGGCGCGGCGGGGAATTCGCCCTCGGAGAGGCCCAGCACAAAGACATAGTCCGGTGCGTCAAGGCGCATCTTGCCTGCGCTGGCCAGCACCACGGCGTCCAGCGTCTGGGGGATGTGGCCGAGGTCGGACGAGCGCAGCAGCAGCCCGAACAGCTCTTCGTACTCGGGGATGGTGACGCTCTGGCCGCCCAGCAGGCTCGCCATCTCATCCAGCAGGCCCATGACCACGTTCCACTCCCGGGCGGCTTCCTCGGCGGCGGGGATGCCCCGCTCGGCCCGGATGGCCTCCACCTGCGCGGCCTGAGCGTCCTCCGCGCCCAGCTCCTTCAGGCAGAAGTAAAGGGCGCGGCTCATCTGCTCGGCGTTGGCAGAGCGGAGCTTCCCGCGCAGGCCGTCGGCGGCGGTGATGAGAAGGGCGCGGGCCTTTTCGGCCCGGGCGAGGTTTTCTCTGTCCTCGTCGGTAGGCTCCGCATCGCCGAAGCCCCGGGGGTTCTTCTCGAAGGGTGCGCGCCACGCCGCCGCATTCGGCGACCAGGTGTAGGCGTAGTTCTCGAGGGCGCAGACCTCTTCCTCGGTGAGGGCGCAGAGGCCGGTCTTGGCCAGGGTGGTGAGCTGTTCCGTCAGCTCTGCACCCCGGGCAATGGCCAGCAGACACCGCACCGCCGTGGCCGGGGCGCTGAACTCGGGCGTCGTCGGCTCGTCGCAGTAGAGGGGGATGTCCGCCATCCGGAACTCGTACTTCACGGCGGCGCGGTATTTCGAGATGTCGCGGCAGACCACCGCCACCTTCCCGCAGCGGACGCCCTGCCGCATGAGGCGGCGGATGGCGGCAGCGGCGGCGCGGGCTTCTTCCTCCCGGCTGGGAGCGGCGAATAATTTTATTTCCGGACAGGCCGGAGGCGGGGTCACACCGGCCCGCGGCCAGCAGCTGGGCCGCAGCGGCGAGGCCGGGGGCGTCGGCGTGGCGCACATCCCGGCGCAGCAGTTCCGGCACGGCCACCGCAGTGCCGTTCCGGCGGGCCAGCTGGCGCAGCTGCGCCGCCACCTGCTTCGCGCCGGAGAAAAGGCTCATGTCCCCCGGCACGAGAGGGGTGCCGTCGTCGCAGAGGGCCACCGTCACGGTGGGCAGCGAGGCCAGCAGGGCGCCCATCAGCCGCTTTTTCGGGGCGTTGAAGGTGTCGAACTCGTCGATAAAGACGGCCCTGTCCCGCAGGAACTCCGGCAGTTCGCCCCGGGCCAGCGCGGCCTCGAGACGGGATGCGGCCAGCTCCAGCCGGTCGGAGGGGTCCATGCCTGTCCCGGCCAGCAGGGTCTCGTAGCCCTGAAAGATGAGGGCCAGTTCGCTGAGTTTGGCGCTGTCGGTGCCGCAGTCCTGCGCCAGCTCATAGAGCTGCCGGCCCGAGAGACCCGCGCTCTTGAGCTCGTCGATGGTCTCGGCGGCCATCTGGCAGAAGGCGGCCGAGCGGCGGTGGCGGTAATAGTAATGGACGTTGTCCTGCAGTTCCTCGAGGGCGCGGCGCACCAGCACGGCCCGGCCCGCGTCGCTGAGAGTCTGGACGGCAGAGCCGCCCTCCGCCGACAGGATATGCTCGGCGAGGCTGGTGAAGGAAAAGCTCTCCACCAGTCCGCTCAGCGCGTCGCCCAGCTCCCGGTGGATGCGGCCCTCGGTGGACGAGGTGAACTGCTCCGGCACCAGCAGGATGCTCTTCTCCCCCGCCTCAGCCAGCGCCCGGATGCGCTGGTACAGCAGGGTGGTCTTTCCGCTGCCGGAGCCGCCTAAAAGTAGTTTTAACATGGTGAATCTCTCCGTTGGGTCAGTTTTTTATCGTGGGAGCCAAAAAGCCTCTCCCTTTGGGAGAGGTGTCACCGAAGGTGACGGAGAGGGCTAGCCCGGCATGACAGAACCACCGCACAGCGATAAGCAGAAGCCTTTGTCAGGGCGATACCATCGCTGCGCCTGAGTCTCGCTGTCCGCGTCCTTGCCCTCTCAGTCACGCCGCGGCGTGACAGCTCCCCCAAAGGGGGAGCCATTGGCAAGCCGGTTTTGGTCGTGCTGGACGCCTGAGGCCCACTGTGGCGCAAAAGACCGGGCCTCGCGCTCAGACTTAATATCAGCTATCATTGTACCACAAAATTGCAGCGACATCTATTCTGTGGTACAATGAAGAAAAAATCATCTCAGAAAGAGGACACCTGCATGAAAATTTTAGCAGTAGATTACGGCGACAGCCGCACCGGCCTTGCCACCTGCGACCGCACCGAGTTCCTGACTTCCCCCATCACGCCCCAGATCACCGTCAAGGCCCGGGACAAAGTTGCCGCCAGGGTCTGCGAGGTGGCAAAGGAGATTGAAGCCGAGCTCATCGTCATCGGCCTGCCGCTGAACATGGACGGCACCGAGGGCGAGCGCGCCCGCAAGAGCCGCAAGCTGGCCAAAACCGTTGAGATCTGGAGCGGCCTGCCCGTCCGGATGTGGGACGAGCGCCAGACCACCTGCGCTGCCGCTGACCTCCTCGACGAGAGCGGCACCTTCGGCGCAAAGCGGAAAAGCATCCTCGACTCGGTAAGTGCGACGGTCATCCTGGACGACTACATCCAGTGGCGGAAGGAGCACCCGGGGGAGGTCTGAACGCCCCCGCCGCCCCTGTGGCAAAGTTTCTTTGCGAAGTCCGGACAGTTTGTTGCAAAGTCCACAGAAAATCGTCGTTTTCCGGTTTGTTTTCACAATTTTCCTGAGCCGAATTTGTATAGTTTTCCAGCTTGACAGCACCGGCTCTTCTCCGATAAAATGAGGGTAGAAGAACCCCCTGACCAGATGGCCGGAGAGGACGCTTCTTCATGAGAAAAAACAACTGGACTCCCCAAAACAAAAACGATTGGAGGCGACCCACATGACAAAACTGAGAAAGCTGACTGCCCTGCTTCTGGCCGGTGCACTGACCCTTCTGCTCCTGACCGCCTGCAGCGGTGGCGGCGGCTCTTCCGGCCCGGAGGCCCAAGCCGAAGCCAAGGTGATGCAGGCCATCCGAAGCAACCCCGCCACCGCAAGTCTGGCATATGACGATGGGATGCAGGACATTGCCAAAGCCAATCTGGACGCCGAACTGAAAGGCAGCTTCAGAGGGTACAAGGGCTACCACAACGTAAAGATTGATCGGGAAAAATCCACTCTGACCCTCATCGCACAGTACGACTACAAAGACACCACCTTGGAAAAACTCATCGGTTACATCACCAAGAACAACGAGGCTTCTAACCTGAACTTTAATCTTTCCAGTAAATGGACTAAGATAGGCGTAGCAGCCAAGACCCATAAAGGGCAAACCTACATCGCCATCACTCTGCAGGTAAAGAAGACCTAACCTGTCCCTTTTCCCCATAAACGCAGATCACCCGCCAGTTGGCGGGTGATTTTTTGCAGCTGTCCCACCGCCCGGAGGGCGGAAAACCAGCTTCTTATTCGTATTTCGTGATGGTCACACTGTTGATGGTGACAGCCTCCGTTGGGCGCTGAGCTTCGTCCACGCCGGTCTGGGCGATGGTGATATTGGACGACTACATCCAGTGGCGGAAGGAGCACCCGGGGGAAATCTAAGATCTCCAAGTGGGTTGTAAATTTTCTGTGCGGCGCTTGACTTCTCCGATAAATCGCGTATACTAGAGTCAGGAACATAAATACCACGTCCAACACCCCAAAAAGGAAAAACCCCCTCGGAGATCCTACCTCCAAGGGGGCTTTTCACTTAGTTGGGCTTACGGTCATCGTCGTACCGGTCAAACCGCTTGCAGATAATATGTCCTACGACATCTGCCGCAACCGATACCAAGAACATAAATAGATACTCCACATCCTTCACCCCCTTTCCCGTAAGGATAGCGGGGATGAACCGCAGTTTCATTATATCATAGCTTTCGACAAAAAGATACACCAAAACGAAAGGGACGCTTCCGCGTCCCTTCGTTTTTTACTGATACGTTTCAATGCTCACGCTGTTGATGGTGACAGCCTCCGTTGGGCGCTGAGCTTCGTCCACGCCGGTCTGGGCGATGGTATCCACCACTTCCATCCCCTCGTACACCTGCCCGAAGACGGTGTCGGTGTAGTCGAGGTAGGGTGCGCCGCCCGCCGTCTGGTAGGCGTTCACTACGTCGGCCCGCCAGCCGGCGGCGTTCATCTGGTCGATGAGCTCCTGCGTCACCGAGCTGCTGCCCGGCAGGGTCTCCATGACATAGAAGACGCTGGCGCAGTCGCCGGAGGCGTCCGCTGCCGCACAGAGTGCGCCGGAATAGTGGTGGAGCTTATCGGTGGTCTCGGCGGAGAAACGGTTCCCGTTCCAGATGGTGGTGCCTTTGCCGTCCGCGCCCTGCCCGGCCTCCACCACGAAGTCCTTCTCCACCCGGGTGACGGTCAGGCCGTTGTAAAAGCCCTGCTGAGCCAAAGTCGTGAAATTCTGCACAGCCTGCGGGGCCTCGGTGGGAAAAAGCACTGCTTTGAACACGCCTGCCGAGGTATCGAACACCGCGATGGTGTCCCCCGCCGCCGGGTGGGTGAACTGCAGCTCTGCCGACTCCACAGCCGGGCGGCTGACCGTCTGCACCGTGTCGGCCTTTCCGCCCTGGATGCTGGAGAGGATATTGTCCGCACTGCACCCGGCCAGAACTGCCGTCAGGGCCAGTGCCGCCATTATTTTTTTCAAGGCTCTCATGATCGGGCCTCCCTGTCCATATATTATAGCAAAGATGGCTTTTCAAAAGCTATCGCTATAGTATATCACATTCCGCCCCGGGAAGCGAGAGGGAAAAGCGTGAAAATTTGTTATTGGATTTCTATGCGAAAAACATCTTGACGAGCGGGCAAAAAAACGCTACACTATAGGCGTACCCGGAACCCACAGCTCAGAGGGAGCAGAGCGGGCAGGGTGTGACAGTTATCCCATTTTTTAGATATTTGACAGGAGAACGTGACTTATGGCAGAAGATATGAACAAGTCCGCCGCTGAGACCGAAGAGGAATATCAGCCCGACCTGATGACCCTCGAGGACGAGGACGGCAATGAGGTCACGTTTGAAGTGATCGACGCTCTGGACCATAAGGGCGTGCATTACCTGGCCGTTGTCGAATACGCCGAGAACGAGGAAGACCTGGACGAGGACGCCCAGCTGGTCATCCTGAGCGTCGGCGAGGACGACGAGGGCGAGTATCTCGACGTGGTCGAGGACGATGAGACCCTGCTGGAAGTCAGCAAGCTGTTCGAGAAGCGTCTGAGCGACCAGTTCGAGATCGAGTGATCTTTCAGCAAAGACTTCCTGCCCGGCGCGATTTGTTGCGGTTTATATGATCCTACTAATCATCCAACGGGAGCTTGGAGTTCGTCGGTGGATTGCAGACCTCCCCGTCATGGGTCGACCATGAAGGCTCGATGAGGAAGCGCGAAACCGGAGACAGAGCACCCACCTGTCCGCAAGGGTAGGTTTGATTGCCGCAGACGACCGGGCGGGATTCTTTATAGGTTTTCAAAAAGGCTCTCGTGCCGTATTTCCTGCCGGCATGAGAGCCTTTTTCTTTTGTCTCTATTCCCCGGTCTCGTCCGTGAACAGGCCCGGGATGCCGCAGACAGCGGCCACACCCACCAGCGTGAACACGATGCGTGACCAGATGGACGCGCTGCCGCCCAGCAGCCAGCCGACGAAGTCGAACTGGAACAGGCCCACAAGACCCCAGTTGATGCCGCCGACGATCATGAGGATGAGACAGATTTTATAAAAGGTCTGCACAAAAAGACCCTCCTTCCTTTGGGCAGTATGCCCGACGGGAAGGAGGGTTATGCATTTTGTAGGGTCAGCGCTGCTCGAAAGCCTCTCCCTCTGGGAGAGGTGGCATTGCGAAGCAATGACGGAGAGGGCAAGCCCAGCACGAAAGAGCCGTTGCGCAGCGATGGGCAGGCTCTTTGTCAGAGCGATGCTGTCGCTGTGCCTGTGCTTTACTTGTAGCGGCCTTGCCCTCTCAGGCGCTTCGCGCCAGCTCTCCTATCCGAGGAGAGGCCTTGGCATTTCGTAAAGCTTTATCTCTTCGCCAGAGGCTCCCCTACAAGGGGCAACAACGACGACCGCCGCCAGTGGCGGAAGCAGGGAGTCGTTGTTGGGGCAGCGGCCAGCAAGACGCAAGCGAAGCGCTGCGGATGCTGGGTGCCGCAACCCGGCCTTGGCGGGCGCAAGCCCGACTGAGAGGTTGTACGAAGGCGAGGCTTCATCTCTTCCGCAGTATCTGCACCTCCGCCCCTCCTCTGACAGGCTGGGCCGTATAGACCTGCGGCCAGCGGGCGCGGAGGGCGTCGGCGGCGGCTTTGGCTTCGGCTTCGGTGCGGAACACGCCGAAGACCGCCGCGCCGCTGCCGGTCATGAGGGCGGTGACAGCTCCGTTCTCCCGGAGGGCGGCCTTGATGGCCTCGTTGTCCTTGGCCCCGCTGCACTCCTCGAGGGCGTTTCCGGCAGCGGCACAGACAGCGTCCAGGTCGCCCGCCCGGATGGCGGCTTCCTGAGCGGCGCAGTCGGGGTGGACGCTGCTGCCGACTTTGTCGTAGGCCGCGAAAGCCTCCGGCGTCGAGATGCCGTAGCCGGGCATCACCACCGTGAACCAGCACTCGGGCAGGGGCGGCAATGCCTTGATGAGGTCGCCGAGGCCCTGCACCCGGCAGGTGCCGCCCATAAGGGCAAACGGCACGTCTGCGCCGATACTGACACCCAGAGCGCAGAGCTCGCTCATGGACAGGCGGGCGCCGTACAGCTCGTTCAGACCCACCAGAACAGCCGCAGCGTCGGCGCTGCCGCCAGCCATACCGGCCCGGACGGGGACGCTCTTATAGATGGTGATGTCTGCACCCGCCAGCAGGCCCGTATAGTGGAAGAAAGCCAGCGCCGCCTTGATGGCGGTGTTGCCCGGGCCGGGCTTGACATTGCTGCCGGGCAGGGCCAGATCGAGGTAGGGGCTGCGGCGGATGACCACCCGCTCGTAGAGCGAGATGGCCTGCATGGTCATATCCAGCGCGTGGTAGCCGCCGGGCAGAATGCCCACCACGTCCAGCGCCAGATTCAGCTTGGCCGGGGCCAGGACCGTCACACGATCGCGCATGGTTTTTTCCTCCTCACTTACAGTTCTCGTTCAAAAACTCCCGGATGCGGCGGATGGCCTCCATCAGATGCTCCACGCTGTAGGCGTAGGACACGCGGGCGTAGCCCTCGCCGGACGCGCCAAAGGCGTTGCCCGGGATGATGGCGACATGCTTCTGCTCCAAAAGCTTTGTGCAAAACTCCTCGCTGCTCATGCCGCTGGACTTGATGCAGGGGAAAGCATAGAACGCGCCCCGCGGCTCAAAACAGCTCAGGCCCATATCGTTGAAGCTCTTCACCACGAGGCGGCGGCGCATATTATACTCGTTGCGCATCCGCTCGATCTCGCCGTCGCAGTCCTTGAGGGCCGTGATGGCGGCGTACTGGCTGGTGGTGGGGGCGCTCATGATAGCGCTCTGGTGGATCTTGGTCATGATCTTGATGATGGGCGCGGGGCCGCAGGCATAGCCCAGCCGCCAGCCCGTCATGGCGTAGGTCTTGGAGAAGCCGTTGACCACCACCGTCCGCTCGGCCATGCCGGGCAGCGTGGCGATGGAAACGTGGTTCTGCAGGCCGTAGTTCAGCTCGGCGTAGATCTCATCCGACAGCACCATGATGTTGGTGCCGCGCAGGACTTCCGCGATGGCCTCCAGGTCTTCCTGCTCCATCACCGCGCCGGTAGGGTTGTTGGGGAAGGGCATGATGAGGAGCTTGGTCTTCGGGGTGATAGCGGCTTTCAGGGCGTCGGCTCGGAGGCGGAACTCATCTTCCTGACGGCAGGCCACATGGACCGGCACACCGCCGGACAGGGTGGTGATGGGCTCGTAGCAGACGAAGCATGGCTCCGGGATGATGACCTCATCGCCAGCCTGCACCAGAGTGCGGATGCACATGTCGATGGCCTCGCTGCCGCCGACGGTGACGAGGACTTCCTTTGCCGGGTCGTATTTCAGGCCCATCCGGCGGTCGAGGTAGCGGGCGATCTCGGCCCGCAGCTCTTTCAGGCCCGCGTTGGAAGTATAGCGGGTGCGGCCATGCTCGAGGCTTTCGATGCCCGCCTCACGGACGGCCCAGGGGGTCTTGAAGTCGGGCTCGCCGACGCCGAGGCTGATGCACTCGGGCATCTCGGCGGCGAGGTCGAAGAATTTGCGGATGCCGGAGGGGCGCATGGCCGCAGCGGCAGGCGCGATCAGTTTATCGTAATCCATCACAGCACGGTGCACTCTCTTTCATCGATTTCTTCGTCCTGATACAGACGGCCCTCTTTTTTGTAGGTGCGGAGCACGAAATGGGTGGCCGTGGACAGCACGTCGTCCAGCGGCGACAGCCGCTTTGCCACAAAGAGGGCGATCTCCTGGAAGGTCTGGCCCTTGATGACCAGCTGCAGGTCGTAGCCGCCGCTCATCAGCAGCACGCTCTCCACCTCGTCGAAGGAGGCGATGGTAGCGGCAATTTCGTCAAAGCCGCGGCTCTTCTTGGGGCTGACGTTCAGCTCGATGACGGCTTCCACCCGGTTCACGCCGGCCTTCTCCCAGTCCACGAGGGTCTTGTAGCCCTTGATGATGCCCTGCGCCCGGGCCAGGTCTATCATAGCCGCCACCTCGGCGGGGGATTTATTCAGCATGGCCGCGATGTCCTCCACCGACATCCGGGCATTGTCTTCAAGGATCTTCAGAAGCTGTTCCATCGTTGTCTCTCCTTTGTTCAGCCTGTGGCGATATTTATAGATAAGTATAGCACACTGCCCGGCAGTTTGCATCTGGTTTTTGCAAGTTCTGCCGGTGATAGACATTCTTTTGCCCTTTTCCCCTGCTCTTTTTTCCAAAAAGAGTGTTCATTTTTCGTGAAATCTGCTATACTGGAAGCGGAATTGTCAGCAGAGCGGCCCGGTCTGCCTGTGGTTTTGCCCCGGCAGAGCCAGCCGTCCAACAAAAATATGATAAAAAAAGGGGTAGGAATTATGAAAGCATTCATTACCGTCATCGGCCACGACACCGTGGGCGTCGTCGCCCGCGTCTCGGGCCTTTGCTGTGAGCTGAACATCAACATCGAGGACGTCACCCAGAGCATCCTACAGGGCATGTTCGCCATGATCATGCTGGTGGACATCTCCAAGTGCAGCGTCTCCCACGAGGAGCTGCACCAGAAGATGGACGCTCTGGCCGCTGAAATGGGGATGCAGATCAACCTCACCCGCCAGGAAGTTTTCGACGCGATGCACACCATTTAAGGAGAGACTGCTATGAGCATGATGAACACCGGCGACATCCTCGAAACCATCGAGATGTTCACGCAGGACAATCTGGACGTGCGCACCGTCACCATGGGCATCAGTCTGCTGGACTGCATCGACCCGGACCCCAGAAAAGCCTGCGAAAAAATCTATCACAAGATCACCACCCGCGCCGCCCGGCTCGTTCCGGCTGTGGAGCATATCAGCGCCGAGTACGGCATCCCCATCATCAACAAGCGCATCAGCGTCACCCCCATCGCCATGCTGCTGGGTGCCTGCCCGGACGCCGACCCGGTGGACTTTGCCAAGACGCTGGACGCCGCCGGCAAGAAGGTGGGCGTCAACTTCGTGGGCGGCTACACTGCCCTCGTCCACAAGGGCTTCTCGGCGGGCGACCTGCGCCTCATCGAGTCCATCCCCCGCGCACTGGCCGAGACGGACATCGTCTGCAGCTCGGTGAACATCGGCGCCACCAAGGCGGGCCTGAACATGGACGCCATCAAGCTGATGGGCGAGGCCGTCAAGAAGGCCAGCGAGCTCACCGCCGACCGTCAGTGCATCGGCGCAGCAAAGCTGGTGGTCTTCTGCAACGCGCCCGAGGACAATCCCTTTATGGCGGGTGCCTTCCACGGCCCCGGTGAGCCCGACTGCGAGATCCACGTCGGCGTCTCCGGCCCCGGCGCGGTCCGCGCCGCGCTGGCCCGGCTGCCCAAGGATGCCCCCATCGATCAGGTGGCCGAGCTGGTGAAGCGCACCGCCTTCAAGATCACCCGCGTGGGCCAGCTGGTGGCAAACCTCGCCTCCAAAGAGCTGGGCGTACCCGCCGGCATCATCGACCTGTCGCTGGCCCCCACCCCGCCGTGGGCGACAGTGTGGCCAACATCCTCGAGGAGATGGGCCTTGAGACCTGCGGCTGCTGCGGCACCACCGCCTGTCTCGCCCTGCTCAACGACGCCGTCAAGAAGGGCGGCGTCATGGCCTCCAACCACGTCGGCGGCCTGTCGGGCGCTTTCATCCCCGTCAGCGAGGACGACGGCATGATCCACGCCGCCGAGTGTGGCTGTCTCACCATTGAGAAGCTGGAGGCCATGACGGCTGTCTGCTCTGTGGGCATCGACATGGTCATCATCCCCGGCGACACCACCCCTGCCGTCATCAGCGCTCTCATCGCCGACGAAGCCGCCATCGGCATGGTCAACAGCAAGACCACCGCCGTCCGCGTCATCCCGGCCATCGGCCGCAAGGCGGGCGAAGTGCTGGACTTCGGCGGCCTGCTGGGCTACGGCCCCATCATGCCGGTCAACCAGCGTGACCCCTCCGTCTTCATCAACCGCGGCGGCAGACTCCCCGCCCCGATGCAGTCGCTGAAGAATTAAAGAATAATTTTCTAAAAACAGGCCCATCCTCTGGATAAACTTTCCAAGAGGGGGCCTGTTTTTTATGTTATCCCGCCGCGAAATGGGGGCGCTGTGCGCCTCGCTGCTGTTCTGTCTTCTGCTGTCGCTGGGGGCAGGCTGGGCGCAGAGCCAGCTCACCACCGCCGACCAGCTTGCCGCCGACACCCTGCGGCTCCACATCCGGGCCGACACCGACTCCGTGCGCGACCAGAGCGCGAAGCTGGCTGTCCGGGACGCCGTGCTGGCCCTCACCGACGAAGCCTGCCCGGCGGACAGCCGGGCCGATGCCCGGGCGTGGGCGGCGGAAAACCTCGTCCGCTTCGAGCTGACGGCCCGCCAGACACTGGCCGCTCTCGGCATCCGCGCACCGGTGAAAGCCTGCCTCGTGAATATGTACTTTCCCACCCGGCGCTATGACGGCGGGGCTCTGCCCGCCGGGCGGTACGACGCGGTGCGGCTGGACATCGGGACGCGGCGGGCAGGCCGGAACTGGTGGTGCGTGCTCTACCCGGGTCTCTGCCGGTCAGCCTGCGGCGGGTACGACACGCCTGCCGAAAATGACCTTGTCTGCGGGGAGTATATCGTCCGGTTCCGGTTCGTGGAGTGGTGGGACGGCCTCACCGCGCCCCGGGAGGACGTGGTGCTGGCCGGGTGAACAGGCCGTCGGCCCGCCGCATAGGATGAGCGCGGAAGGAGTGTGACAACACTATGGCAATTCCTGCTTACTACTCGCTCATCCAGCGCGGCAGCTCCGGCCCGGACGTAGCCCTCGTGCAGACCTGGCTCAACGGCATCCGGGACAGCTGCACCTGGCACGCTGCCCTCACCGTGGACGGAAAGTTCGGCGCAAACGCCGAGAAGGCTGTCCGGGAGTTCCAGCTCCGGTACGGCCTCAAAGAGGACGGCAAAGTGGGCGCGAACACCTGGAACGTGCTCTACGCCCGCTACACGGCCAAACACGGCCTCATCGTCCCCTACCCCGGCATCGTGCTGCGGAGCGGCAGCGCAGGCGGCTGCGTCCGGCTGGTGCAGCAGAAGCTCAACACCGAGGGCGAACGGCTCACCACCGACGGCAAGTTCGGTGCCAGCACCGTCGCCGCCGTCAAGCGCTACCAGACCCGCCACAACCTGACCTCCGACGGCTCCGTGGGCAAGGACACCTGGGAAAAGATGTTCCCTGCCGCGTGACGTGAAGACGGAAGAGCCTCCCGAAAGGGGAGGCTCTTTTCGATTTGACATATCTTTTTGTCAGAATTTATGTTATACTTGCTTTGCGGTTCACCCCGTAATCCACGGGAGAGGGGGTGAAGCAATGGAGTATATATTCACATTCTTGGTGTCTGTCGCAGCAGATGTGAGGATAAACTTTCAATGCAAAAACGACTGCAACAATAACAAAAAGGAAAGGTGAAAAATCATGGGATTGTTTGGAAACATTTTTAAGCCGCTGCAAGGAAAGCTGACCGCTAAACAAGAAGAAAATATGAAAAAGGTAGCGGAAGTATTTAAGGAAAAGACAGGGAAAGATTATCAGACCGCCGTTGTCTGGAAAATGACAACAAAGAAAAAACTAACAAAAACTGTTCATACATATTACAACTGGCTTATGGGCTATGGCATAGACGATAATAACATTCCTGAAATCGTACTTATTCCCGTAGATCCTAAATGGAATTGGATTGATGAACCTATTTATTGCAAAAAGACTAATTCCGAAATGACGCAGGACAAGAAAACAAGCCTGTTCATCTTAAAGAATGACCAGCTTGAAGATGGCAAAATAGATTTACAGCTTATTAGTTCCGTGGCGATGATGGAAAATTATCTCATGGACGTTAATTATATGTTTGACTATGAAAAATTGAGTGAGTATTGTTTGAAATATTGGATGGGTAAGTAATGGAGTTTATAGAAAAGTTTTTAAGTGAGTATTGGCAATATGTAACGCTTGTGATTGGTGCAGGTTTTGTGATATTCGGTTTTATCTGCAACAAAATAAAATTACCAAAATTCTTAACGAGAAATCCAGACGCAAAATATTCGTTCGGGTTGAGAATAGTGTATATATTACTTGGCATCGGCACCGTATTATATTCTCTTTTCTGTATTTTTTCTTGAGGTTAATAGTTGTTTGGGGGCCGCCAACGGAAACGACATATAAAAAACCGTTGGATTGGCGGCTGTGTTGTTATGCGCCTCAAATAGGGGCAGAAGTCAAACGGCGGTTTTGAAACTAATCATTTCAAGGCCGCCGCTTTTTTATACCCACGGCGGCAAAGGAGGTACGCCGTGTTTCTTTGCCTTGTCCATGCCCTTAATTTGTCAAAAAAAAGCCCAGGCACCGGACAAGGATATTCTGATATTGGTTGACAGATACGATGAGAACCGCAAAGCCTAATTAAAAGGAAAGCCCCCTGGGAGTTCGCGGCTCCTTGGGGGCTTTTCCATTGGGGTGAAACCAATGGAGTATTCACATTCCTGAGTTTATTATATGCCATCCCGCGCAAAAGTCAAGCGGTGCGCGGAAAGTTTACAAAGACACTTTCCCTCTGTGGCAGGGCACTACTGTTTCCGAAATCAAAAAACTTTCAGCGTCCAGCGTGGGCCTGCCCGGCTCGCCAGTGGTGCTTCGCACCCGGGTTGCGGCTCCCAGCGTCTGCTTCGGCCCTTGGTGCGGGCCTCGCATCCTGCTGGCCGCGGCCCCAACAGCTCCTCCCTGTTTCCGCCACTGGCGGCGGTCGTCGCCGTTGCCCCCTCGACAAACGCCCCCAACTCTCCTATAATAAAATCATCCCAACGAAAGGCGGTGTTCCCATGCGTTTCCTTCACCTCTCCGACCTGCATCTGGGCAAGCGGGTCTGCGAATTCTCCATGCTGGACGACCAGCGCTACATTTTAGAACAGGTCCTCTCCCTGCTGGACGCCCGGCCCGTAGACGGCGTTCTGCTGGCAGGCGACCTCTACGACAAGCCCGTGCCGCCCGCCGAGGCGGTGCGGCTGCTGGACTGGTTCCTCACCGAGCTTGCGGCGCGGGGCCTACCCGTTTTTGCCGTCAGCGGCAACCACGACTCGGCAGACCGCATCGCCTTCGGCGCACAGCTTCTGGCAGGGAGCCGGGTGTACGTCAGCCCGGTCTTTGCCGCACCGCCCGCGCCCATCACCCTGACGGACGAATACGGCCCGGTGGACGTCTGGCTCCTGCCCTTTTTGAAGCCCGCCGCCGTGCGGCACGTCTTCCCGGACGAGAAGATCGAGAGCTACAACGATGCCATCGGCTGCGTGCTGAACGCCTGTACACCCGACCCCGCCCGCCGGAACGTGCTGGTGGCCCACCAGTTCGTGGCCGGGGCGGCGGTCTGCGAGAGCGAAGAGCCCAGCGTGGGCGGGGTGGACAGCATCGACGTCTCCCTCTTCGAGGGCTTCGACTATGTAGCTCTGGGACACCTCCACAGTCCTCAGAAGGTGGGGCGGGACACCGTCCGGTACGCAGGCAGTCCCCTCAAATATTCCTTCTCCGAGGCCCATCAGCACAAAGCCGCCCTCTTCATCACCCTGGGCGAAAAGGGCAGCGTCCGCTTTGAGGCCGTGCCTCTCACCCCCCGGCACGACCTGCGGGAGCTGCGGGGCAGTTACATGGAGCTCACCGACCGCCGGGCCTACGACGGCACGCCGACGGACGACTACCTCCACATCACCCTCACCGACGAGCAGGACGTCCCCGACGCACTGGCCCGGCTGCGGGTCATCTACCCGAACCTCATGCGGCTGGACTACGACAACCGCCGCACCCGGGCCGCTGAGACGCCTGACGCCGCTGCCCGAGCCGAGAGCAAGACGCCCCTCGAGCACTTTGCGGCCTTTTACGAAGCCCAGAACGGCCAGCCCCTCTCCGACGAACAGGCGGCGTTCTGCCAATCGCTCATCGAGGACATCTGGAAGGAGGACGAAGCATGAGGCCCCTGAAACTGACCCTGTCGGCCTTCGGGCCTTACGCCGCTGAGACCGTTCTGGACCTCTCCCAGCTGGGCAGAGGCGGGCTCTACCTCGTCACCGGCGACACCGGCGCGGGCAAGACCACCCTCTTCGACGCCATCACCTACGCCCTCTACGACCATTCCAGCGGCGGCGTCCGGGAAGGGGCCATGCTCCGCAGCAAGTACGCCGAGCCCGGCACCCCCACCTTCGTGGAGCTGGAATTTGAGGTGCGGGGACAGCGCTGCACCGTCCGCCGCAATCCCGAATACCTCCGCCCGAAAGCCCGGGGCGAGGGCTTTACCACCGAAAAGGCCGACGCCTGTCTCACCTACGCCGACGGCCGCCCGCCCGTCACCCGGGCCAAGGACGTCACCGCCGCCGTGGTGGACATCATCGGGCTGGATTACAACCAGTTCTCCCAGATCGCCATGATCGCTCAGGGGCAGTTCACCCGGCTGCTCAACGCTTCCACCGAGGAGCGGAGCAAGATCTTCCGCAAGCTGTTCCGCACCCAGCCCTACCAGCGTCTCCAGGAGCGGCTGCAGGCCGAGAACGCCGCCCTCACCCGCCAGCGGGAGGAGCAGAGCGTCCGCATCGGGCAGCTGCTCTCCGGCCTGAGCTGGGCCGAGGGGGACGCCGACGAAGCCGTTCTGGACGGGCTGGCCCCCCTCTGCGAGGCGGGCGGGCAGGCGTCGCCGGAGACGTTGCTTCCCCTTCTGGACGCCCTGCTGGCCGGGCAGGAGCAGGCGCTGAGCGCCGCCACCACCGCCCGGACTGAGGCCGAGGCAGAGCTGGACAAGCTTCAGCAGACGCTGGGCCGGGCCGAACAGGCCGAGAAGCTTCGCCTCGAGCTGACCGCCGCGCAGGCCTGGCAGGACGCTCTGCGGCCCGTTCTGGACGCCGCCGAGGCCGAAGCGGCCCGCCACGCCGGGGATTCCGCCGCGCTGGACGCGCTGGCCGGAAAGCTCGAGCGGGCGAAAGCCGACCTCGCGGCCTTCGACGGGCTGGACAGCCTCGAAAAGAAGCTTTCTGCCGCCCGGGACGCCGCCGCCCTCGAGAACGCCAGAGCCGAAAAGCGCCGCGCCGCCCTCGGGCAGCTGGACGGAGAACTGACCGCTTTGGAGCAGAGCCTCGCCGCCCTTGGGGGCGCGGAGGCCGAGAACGTGAGCCTTGAGGCCCGGGCCGAACAGCTGGCCCGGCGGGAAACGGCCCTCGCGCAGCTGGCCCAGAGCCTCGCCGAGGGACAGCGCCGGGGGAAGGCCGCACGGCAGGCCCAGGAGCGCTATCTTCTCGCCGACGACGCAAAGGAGCGCGCCCATACCCTCCGCGACCACCTCGAGCGGGCCTTTCTCAACGCGCAGGCGGGCCTGCTGGCCGAGAGTCTGACGGAGGGTTCTCCCTGCCCCGTCTGCGGCAGCACCCATCACCCGAAGCGGGCCGTTCTGCCCGCCGAAGCCCCCACGCAGGCCCGGGTGGACGCGGCCAGACAGTCCGCCGACGAGGCCGACCGCGCCGCACAGGAAGCCAGTGCGGCCGCCGCCAAGGCCGTGGCCGCAGACCGGGAGTCCAAAGCCACCCTCCGCCGGGACGCCGAGGCCCTGCTGCCGGAGCGGTTCACCTCGCCGGAGGGGCCGGTGAAGCTGACCGTCTCGCTTCTGAAGACGGCTCTGGCCGAAGAAGGCGAGGCCCTGCACGCCGCACAGGAAGCCCTCGACAAGGCGCAGAAGCAGAATGCCGCCGCCCTCGCCGCCAAGGCCCGGCAGGAGGACGAGCGGCAGAAAAAGACCGCCCAGCGCTCTGCCCTCGAGGCCGAGGCACGGGCTTCCGCTGAGGAAGCCGCCCGGCAGTCTGCCTCCGCCAAGGCTCTGGAGGCCCAGTGTGCCGAGGCCCGGGCAGTTCTGCCCGCCGCCGGCCGGGAAGAAGCCCGCCGGGCGCTGGCCGGGCTGGAAAACGAGCGCTGCGCCCTCCGGGCCGGAATGGACGCCGCCGCGTCGGCTCTGGCCAAGGCCCGGCAGGACTACGCCGCTGCCGAGGCCGCAGTCACGGCCCTGACGGCCCAGCAGACGGAGGCGGGCGAAGCCCCCGACCTGCCCGCCCTCGAATCCCAGCGGGATGCTCTGACGGCCCGGCGCACCGCTCTCGCGGCTCAGGAAAAGGCCCTGACGGCCCGCCTCCTGCCCAACCGGAAGGCCGCCGACCTCTACCGTCAGCACGCCGCCGCCCGGGCGGAGCTGGAACGCCGCTGGCAGTGGGTGAACGCCCTCGCCTCTACGGCGGGCGGCACCCTCAGCAGCAAACAGAAGATCCGCCTCGAGGCTTACATCCAGATGAACTACCTCGACGCCATCCTCGTCCACGCCAACACCCGCCTCATGCAGATGACCGCCGGGCAGTACGAGCTGGAGCGGGTGGGCGCCGAGAACCAGCGCAGCCAGTCCGGCCTCGACCTCGGCGTCATCGACCACTACAACGGCACCCGCCGCAGCGTCAAGACCCTCTCGGGCGGCGAGAGCTTCAAAGCCTCACTGGCGCTGGCGCTTGGCCTCTCGGACGAGGTCCAGAGCGCGGCGGGCGGCATCCGGCTGGACACCCTCTTCCTCGATGAAGGCTTCGGCTCCCTGGACGACGAGAGCCTTGAGCAGGCCATCCGGGTCCTCGCCGGCCTCACCGAGGGCGACCGCCTCGTGGGCATCATCTCCCACGTCGCCGCGCTCAAGGAGCGCATCGACAAGCAGGTGGTCGTAAAAAAGGCCCGCAGCGGGGGAGCACGGTGGAGGTTATTGTGTGACCGCTTCCCTTCTCTTCCTCATCGCCTGCCTTCTCTCGGCCGGGAGAGCCTTTTGCTTTGGGCGCTTTCTGCCCAGTCCCTTTTCCACACCCCGAGGCCCCTCTGGCCCCGGGATGTTTTTGTATATTTTGCATAAAAAGAAAACTTCATTCTTTTGATGATTTTTCATTTTTCCTTGACATCAACTAGTAATATCTCTTATTATGGTATTACCAACTCCCCACGGGGCTGGAGAATACTACCGATCTGCTTTGAAGGAGGAACTGTAATGAAATTAACAAAAAGCTGCTGGCCATGGCCCTTGCCGGAGTGATGCTGCTCACCATCCTCACCGGCTGCAGCGGTGGAAAAACCGGCGACCGGCTGGTGGAGGAGTATATGGCTGCTTTCCTCAGCGAGCACGCTGTATCAAGTAACATTCCCATCACCCACGATGTCCCTGAGATAAAGACCGTTGCCGAAAAATTCGACCCTTCCTGGTTGGACTCCCAGGGCAATTGGACTATTTCTAAGACTGATTCTTCTCCAGATAAGAGACGCCAGGCTCTGAAGGATGTTTTCAGCAACTACGAAAACAATTATAACGTGTTTCTTTACGCCTGCGAGGTAGACAGCAAGCAGAGCGAGTTGCACCAGACCATGCGTGTTATGCCCCTTATATTAGGGGGCGGACTGCCACTTCATAGCTCTAGAGGAAGACTGACCGCTGTCAAGTGCGCCACCCGGCTTGTAACAAGAGGGGAAAAGAGCTACCGCATCGCCGTGATCATCTATGATCGTACCGCAGGTTAACAGCCTGCATGAACACAGGGAGGAACAACTATGAACGCTATGAAAAAGATCCTTGCCTTCGCCCTTGCCGGGGTGATGGCACTGGCCCTGCTTACGGGCTGCGGCACCGGAAGCTCGGCCTCCCACAAGAGCATTGCAAAGGCTATGGCGGATTATGCCAATGGCCATGAGCGTAAGACGACCATTACCTGTACCTCCTCTGCCGAACTGGATGCCCTGCTGCAAACGCTGGCGGCGGACCCCGGATTTAAAACTGCTGTCAAGGTGGTTTATACCGACGACCAAGCCTCTCTCTCGAAAATTCGCACCTACTTCTCAACGAACCCCGCCCTCTCTGGTAACCCCGCCCTCTCTAACAAGGTCGTCTGCCTCTACTGCGGCAAGTACGACAAGGATGCCGGAAAGCAGGCCATCAACCTGAATGCACACTACGCCTACATTAACACATCAAATACCGATCTGGCCGGTGAACGCCAGATCGGCCTGATCACCACCAGCTTTACGGACACCAACGGCAAAAAGGTCAAGGTCCGGTTTGCCGTGGTGGTGTCGGATTACCCCAACCCGTAACACAGCGCAGCGCCTCTCCCCCCGGAGTCCCGGGGGGATTTTTTTGTGCATGATTGCCCCTGCCGCCGGGCATCCTAGGGGCGGAGGTGTTTTTTATGGAATCTCTGACGCCCTTCATCCGCCATGAGCTTGAGGATGCGCCCGGGCCGAGCGGCCCGCCGGAGGAGACGAGCAGCGTGGTCAGCCCGCCTTTGGGCGCGGAACCCGGTCAGCCGCCCGTCACGGAACCGCCAAAGCCGGGCTGCGGCTCCCAGCAGCCGCCGTCGCAGCCGGACGGCCCGGATGTGCAGCTCCCGCCGCCGGAAGTCCCGCAGCCCCGTCCGGGCTGCGGCATCCCCATGACCGACGGCACCCCGGCCGCCTGTCGGCAGAAGAACGCCGCCGAGTATCTGGCCGGGCGGTCGCCGGGGGTGATGACCCAGTACGGCGGCGGGCTTTTCGGGGCCGAGCAGCATCTTCACAGCCGCGAACCTGCGCCCGACGAAGACCAGAGCGGCGTTTTACAGCTGGTAGAGTGGCGCGAAGAAGCGCCTTACGGTTGAAAGAGATGTAAAATTCAGAAATTATTTTCCAATTACCTGTTGAAATCTTCGCGCGCTTCTTTTATTATGGTAGCAAACAAAGCAAAGGCAGGTAATGCACTATGGCAGAAATCAAATACGAGATCGTTGAGCGCATCGCAGTCCTCGGAGAGCGTCCCCGCGGCTGGGAGCGCCAGCTCAACCTCATCAGCTGGAACGAAGGCGAACCCAAGTACGACATCCGCGACTGGTCCCCGGACGGCACCCGCATGGGCAAAGGCATCTCCCTGAGCCACGACGAGCTGGCCATCCTGAAGGGCATCCTCGAGGATATGGAGCTGTAAGATGACGGACCGCGAGGAATTTCTGGAGATATTCCGCACCCACGTCACCCGGCCCGGCAGCGAGAAGCTGCTGGACTGGATGGACAGCAAGACGGACTTCTTCTCCGCGCCGGCGTCCACCCGCTTCCACGGGGCCTGCGAGGGCGGGCTGTGTGCGCACAGCCTGAACGTCTACCGCGTGCTCCACGGCACCTTCTTCACGCCGGACGAGGACAGCGAGGAGACCTTCGCCATCTGCGCACTGCTCCACGACCTGTGCAAGGCCAACTTCTACAAGAAAGGCACCCGCAACGTGAAAAACGAAGCGACGGGCCAGTGGGAAAAAGTCCCCAGCTACAGCGTGGAGGACATGTTCCCCTACGGCCACGGCGAGAAGAGCGTCTTCCTCATCGAGCGGTTCATGAAGCTGAAGGTGGAAGAAGCCGTGGCCATCCGCTGGCACATGGGCGGCTTCGACGACGCCGTCCGGGGCGGCAGCTTTGCCCTGTCGGGGGCCTTCGAGAAGTACCCTCTCGCCGTCAAGCTCCACATCGCCGACCTCGAGGCGACCTATCTGCTGGAACAGCGGTAGCGAATGACTTTTCTTTATATGCTTGACTTTTTCGCAGGATAGCATATAATGAAAGTACAGAGACGATACAGCATATGTTTCACCTATGCGAAAAGAAAACCCCCTCACGGAGCGGCTACTCCGAAAGGGGGTCTTCTTTTTAGTGCTTACGGCCCGAGAACCATCCGTCAAGCCACTTGCAGATGTAATGCGAGATCACATTTGCTGCGACGGACACGATCAGAGACGATATATCCTGCATATTTTCACCTCCCTCCCAGTTAAAATGGGCGGGGTAGGCCGCAGAATAAGTATAACATACTTTTCAGCAAAAAGATACAACAAAACGCCCGCCGTGCATCCACACGACAGGCGTTTTCTTTTTAACTCTTACTTTTCCTACGGCATCAGCTTCGCAAGCTCAGCCAGGACCTCGTCGCCGAGGTGTTCCAGCTTTGTTTTCGGTTGACGGTCCGCAGCAGGCGGTGTCTGCGCAGCCGTCTCCGGGGAGTGGGACCGCGGCCTGTGCGGACGGAACATCCAGCCGCAGCGGGGCGGTGGATATTTTGTCCAGCTCGCTCCGCAGCTCCTCACACCGGGCGGTCAGCTCGGCGTTCTCCTTCCGCAGGGCCAGCATGGTGCGCTCGTAGGCGAACATCCGTGTCTCATAGCGGCGAAGCTCGGCGTTGGCCGCGTTGAGCTTCCGGCTCAGCTGCTCGAGCTGAGTCGGCCCGGACGCAGCGGGCAGAGCCTCGGAGCATGACTTCTCCTGTTCGGATGCCATCGCCTCTTCCACCTCCTGCAGTCTGCGCTGGGCGCAGCGATGCTCCCGGGCTGTCTCCCGGCAAAGCTGTTCCAGCCGATGCAGCTCCGGCGTCCGGCGGCTGCTCAGCCACTCCAGCGGCAGCTTTGTCTGTTGCTGCTCCACGGTACGGCCTCCTTCCGCTTTTTCTGCACAAGGGGTTCTCTATTCTTGCGCTTATCTACGCTTGTTCAGGATCGCCAGCAGGTCATCGTAGTAGCTGGTGTCGCTGTTCTCCTCCTCCACGGGCTTGGCGGCAGAAGCACTGCCGGAAGCGGCGGAGGGAGTGTTGACCTCGGCACTGAAGACAGCGGACGGAGCAGAAGCCGTCACGCCGGGAGCAGTCCCGGCGGCAGCAGTACCCAGAGTGCCGCGCAGGCCGTCAGCGGCCTTGTTGTCGAAGCCGGTGGCCACGACGGTGACGCGCATCTCATCGGAGAGGTTCTCGTCGAAGGCAGTACCCCAGATGATGTTCGCATCGGGATGAGCGCTCTGGGTGATGAGGCCGGCGGCAGTCTCGACATCCTCCAGACCGATGTCGGGGCTGGAAGTGATGTTGATGATGACGCCGTGTGCGCCGGCGATGCTGGTCTCCAGCAGCGGAGAGGAGATAGCGGCCTTGGCGGCGTTCTCAGCCTTGCCGGCACCCTTGGCGCTGCCGACGCCCATATGAGCGTAGCCGGCGTCCTTCATGATGGAGCGCACGTCGGCGAAGTCCAGATTGATGAAGGCCGGCACATTGATCAGGGCGGAGATGGACTCGACGCCCTGACGCAGCACGTTATCAGCGGCCTGGAAGGCGTTCATCAGGGTGATCTTCTCCTGACTGATCATCTTCAGGCGCTCGTTGGGGATGACGATGAGGCTGTCCACATGCATCAGCAGATTTGCGATGCCCTGCTCAGCCAGACCCATCTTCCGCTTGCCCTCAAAAGAGAAGGGCTTTGTGACGATGCCCACGGTCAGGATGCCCAGGTCGTGTGCCACCTCAGCCACCACAGGAGCCGCACCGGTGCCGGTGCCGCCGCCCATGCCGGCGGTGATGAAGACCATCTGGGAGCCCTTCAGAGCGTTTGCGATCTCGTCCTTGCTCTCCTCGGCAGCGCGCTGGCCGATCTCGGGGTCGGCACCTGCGCCGCGGCCCTTGGTGAGCTTGGAGCCCAGCTGCACCTTGGTGGCGGCATGGTTCTTCGCCAGTGCCTGCTGGTCGGTGTTCATTGCGATAAATTCAACGCCCTGCAGGCCGTCGCTGACCATGCGGTTGACGGCGTTGCCGCCGCCGCCGCCCACGCCGATGACCTTTATCGTCGTTACGTTTTCATCCATTTCTTCGTCGAGCATGAGTGCCATATCATTGTCCTCCATCGGATTTTATCGTAGACCGCGCCTTGGCGCAGGATAGAACTCAACATTACTGCTACTATATAACAGTATCGTATCATCTTTTGGCCCCGAATGCAAGATAAATTTGCTTTTTCGATGGTATTTTTTTCACAGCGGCGTCAAGGGGCCGCATTTCTCTGCCAATTCGTCCCCCTAAAGAGGCCAGGACTTCCCACAGACCGGCATAGCCCCGGTCGATATGACGAGTCTCTTCCACGAAGCTCTTTCCCTGTGCCGACAAAGCCGCCACCACCAGTGCCGCGCCGCCCCGCAGGTCGGGCGCAGTGAGGGCGGCTCCGTGGAGGCCGCTTTCCGGCAGCGGGCCGATGGAGAGCACCCGGCCCGACCGTTTTACCCGCCCGCCCAGCCGCTCGAAGCCCTCCGCACAGCCGAACCGCCGCTCGAAGATGACGTCCTCGATGCTGCTCTCTCCCTCGGCGCAGAGCATGGCGGCGGCCAGCAGGGGCGCAGCGTCGGTGGCGAGACCCGGGTACACCCCCGGTGAAGACCCGGCCCGCCCCGTACAGCCGCCCGAAACGTGCCACCTCGGCCCGGTCTGCACCCCGCTCCACGGTGCAGCCCATTTGTTCCAGAATTTCCAGCACCGGCGCATAGAGCGCGGGCGGGCATCCGGTGAGCTCCACCCGCCCTCCGGCAGCAGCGACGGCACAGGCCAGCGTGGAGGCGAAGATGCGGTCCGGCAGGGGCGAAAAATCGCAGCCGGAAAGCCCCCGCCTCCCCTCGATGCGCAGTGTGGAAGTCCCCGCACCCTCGATACGCCCGCCGCAGCGGTTCAGAAATTCGGCAAGGTCGGAGATCTCCGGTTCCCGGGCCGCGCCCCGCAGGACGGTGGTGCCTCGGGCGCAGACAGCAGCCAGCAGCAATGTCTCCGTCGCTCCCACGCTGGGGAAGCGGAGGGTGATGTCGGCCCCGTGGAGTCCCCCCGGCGCGGCCAGCACCAGCTTTCCCGCCCCGGCGTCCAGCTCCTTTGCCCCCATCCGGGCCAGACCTTCCAGATGTAAGTCGATGGGACGGGCGCCGATATTGCACCCGCCGGGCAGCGAAGTCTCGGCCCGGCCCAGCCGCGCCAGCAGCGGTGCGCAGAAGAGGATGGAGGCCCGCATTTGTGCCGCGGTTTCTCCCGGAAGAGTGCTGTTTGAGGGCATCCCGGCCACCACAATGTCTGCCCCCTGCCAGTAGGCAGCACACCCTGCGCCCCGCAGCAGCCCGAGGCTGCATTCCACATCCGACAGCCTCGGCACAGCCCGCAGCCGCACCGGTCCCCGGCAGAGCAGTGCCGCCGCAAGAAGCGGAAGTACGCTGTTTTTCGCCGCCGGTATCGCCGCCGCGCCGTTCAGCGGCCGCCCGCCCATCACCCAAATCCGCCCGCTCTGCTGTGTCATATCCGCTGCCCCCATTCCGCAAAAGATACCCCACGATATGCAAAAGCAGGGGCGGATGTCACGATTTGAGTTTGTGAATGTGTTTGTGAGTCTATCTGGGCGTGCTACCCGGAAGCAACCTTGCCCTCTCCGTCAGCGCTGCCGCGCTGCCACCTCTCCCAGAGGGAGAGGCTCTGGCGTGACGGGCAGGCCCACGCTGGACGAGCAAAGCTTGCGCTGGCCTGAAACAGTAGTGCCCTGCTACAGAGATTCACGGCAGCTTGACAAGGTGCGTTGTCCAGAAGCGGCTGCCCTCTGTAGCAGCGCCCGCCCTTTTGCGCCCCGTCGGGCCTTCAGCGGTCAGGCGAAAGTGGCCCGGCTTGCCAATGGCTCCCCCTTTGGGGGCAACAGCGACGACCGCCGCCAGTGGCGGAAACAGGGAGGAGTTGTTGGGGCAGCGGCCAGCAAGACGCAAGCGAAGCGCTGCGGATGCTGGGTGCCGCAACCCGGCCTTGGCGAGCGAAGCGAGACTGAGAGGGCTCTACGTCTCCCCCCTCGATACCCCCAGCACCACCCCCATCTCCCCCAGCAGCATCATGAGGCTGGTGCCTCCGGAGGAGAAAAAGGGCAGCGAGATGCCGGTGTTGGGGATGGTGTTGGTGACGACAGCCACGTTCAGCACCGCCTGCAGGGCCACCTGCACCACGAACCCCACCACCAGCAGCGCCCCGAACCGGTCGGGCGCGTGGGCTGCGATGGTGATGCCCCGGCAGAGCAGCAGTACGAACAGCCCCACCACTGCGCAGGCCCCCACGAAGCCCAGCTCCTCGCAGACGATGGAGAAGATGAAGTCGTTCTGAGGCTCGGGGACGAAAAGATGCTTCTGGCGGCTTTCCCCCAGACCGAGGCCGGTGGCCCCGCCGGAGCCGATGGCATAGAGGCTCTGGATGGTCTGGTGGCCGTCGCCCAGCGGGTCGGCAAAGGGGTCGAGCCAGGAGCGGAGCCGGTCGGCGGCGTAGGGGACGAGGTCGGGCATGACGGCCACCGCCGCACCGATGGCCCCGACGCCTCCCGCGCCCGCCAGCAAAAACCACCGCAGCCCCGTACCGCCCACGAACATCAGCACCGCGCCGATGCCGAGGATGAGGACAGTGCCGGACAGGTGCGGCTCCAGCAGCATCAGGGCCGCCACCACCCCCAGCACCAGCGCAAAGGGCAGCACGCCCACGCTGAAGTCCTTCATCCGGTCGTGGTTCAGTGCGATGATGTGGGAAAACACCAGCACCACCGCAAACTTTGCGATCTCGCTGGGCTGCAGGGTGCCGAACCCCGGGATGACCAGCCACCGCCTGCAGCCGTTGTACTCGGGCATGAAGAGCACCGCCGCCAGCAATATCAGCGACAGCCCCAGCAGCGGCCACGCCAGCTTATGGAAGATATGGTAATCCACCCGGCTGGCCAGCCACATCCCGCAGAGCCCCAGCGCCGCGTAGAGCAGCTGAGGCCGCAGATAGGCCCAGGCGTCGCCCCGCCGGTAGAGCGCCACGGCACTGGACGCGCTGGCCAGCATCACCAGCCCGAAGCCCACCAGCGTGAGCACCAGAATCAGAAACGGCAGGTCCATGCCGGGCAGCGGACGCAAAAGCTTCTTCATCCTCTCCCCCCTTCCCTTTAGTGTACGCACCGGGACGGACGGCTAGTCACGGGGTCTCGCGCATATGATGGCAGGAAGGGAGGTGCTGTCTCATGTCCGAATCGCCAAAACCCGCCGACGCCCTGCGCACCCTGCCGGAACGGGCGTTCCGCGCCCGGGCAGGGCTGGTGGCGGGGGTATTTTGTCTGGTCTGCTGCGGGCTGGCGGTGCGGCTTTTATTTTTGCAGGTGCTGGGCGGCGGCTGGTACACCGACCGCGCCCTGGGCCAGCAGCTGCGGGACACCGTCGTCCCCGCCGACCGGGGCCGCATTTATAGCGCCGACGGCATCCTTCTGGCGGCCAACAGCAGCTGCTGGACCCTCCGGGCCTCGCCCCGGGAGATGCCGGAGGATAAACTCGCCCTCGCGGCCAAGGGGCTGGCCGAGATATTGGAGCTGGACGAAGGGAAGCTTCTCGAGAAATTCAGCGACCGCCGTTCCAACGACTGCCTTCTGCGCTACCGGGTAGACCGGGTCATGGCCGACGCCGTGCGGGACTTCTGCGAGGCAAACGGCATCACCGGCATCCGCATCAATCAGGACTCGAAGCGCTGGTACCCGCAGGGGGAGTTTCTGGCCTCGGTGCTGGGGTTCACCAATGTGGACAATGCGGGCGTCTCGGGCCTCGAACTGAAGTATGACGACCTGCTCACCGGCGAGAACGGCGTCGTCCTCACGGCGGTGAACGCCTGGGGCTACACCCTCGAGCAGAGCTATGAGACCGAGTGTTTCCCCACCGAGGGGGACGGCCTGCGGCTCACCATCGACGCCAACATCCAGCACTACCTCGAGAACGCGCTGGGCTACGCGGTAAAGGAGCACCACGTCGCAGCCCGTGCCGTGGGCATCGTCATGGACGTGAACACCGGGGCTGTGCTGGCCATGTCCACCACCCCCGCCTACGACCCCAACCAGCCCCGCGTGCTGGCCGACAAGGCCGCACGGGAGGCCGTAGAGGGGCTTTCCGGCGACGAGCGGGCGGCGGCATTGCAGCTGGCCCAGCAGACCCAGTGGCGGAACAAGGCCGTCAGCGACCTCTACGAGCCGGGCAGCGTCTTCAAGCTCATCACCTGCGCGGCAGCGCTGGACACCGGGGCTGTGAGCAAAAGCTCCAGCTTCTACTGCGGCGAGAGCATCTCGGTGGCCGGCACCCGCTTCCACTGCGCCAACCACAAGCGCCACGGCGCGCAGACCGTCACGCAGGCCCTTGAGAACTCCTGCAACCAGAGCTTCATCCAAATCGGTGCAAGGCTGGGCAAAGAGGCGTTCTGCGACTACTTTGCGGCCTTCGGCCTCCGCGCGCCCACCGGCATCGACCTGCCCGCCGAGCCGAAAAAGAGCCTCTACTACACCGCCGACCGGATGGGGCCGGTGGAGCTGGCGTCCTGCGCCTTCGGGCAGAGCAGCAAGATCTCTTACCTCGAGATGGCGTCGGCGGTCTGCGCCGTGGTCAACGGCGGGCGGCTGATGCAGCCCTACGTCGTCTCGGACATCCTCGGCCCGGAGGGCGAAGTCATCGACCACCTCTCCCCCATCTGCAAGCGGCAGGTGCTGAAAGAGGAGACCTCCCGCACCATGCGGGAGATGATGGAGGCCGTCGTCCTCTACGGCGGCGGACGGAACGCCCGGATCGCGGGCTACCGGGTAGGCGGTAAGAGCGGCACCAGCCAGAAGCTGGACAGCGCCGACGAGAAGGCCCGCATCGCCAGCTTTGTGGCCGTGGCTCCCATCGACGACCCCCAGTTTTTGTGCCTCGTCTGCCTCGACGAGCCCCACAGCTGGACGACAGCGGGCGGCAGCCTCTCGGCCCCGGTCTGCGCCGAGGTCCTCGAGCAGACGCTGGTCTATAAAGGTGTCCCCCGCGCCGCTGTCCCGGATACGCCCGCTTCCGATGCTGAGACTTCCGCCGACCTTCCCGAGGACGGCGACAGCTTCGACGGAGCGTAAAAACGGGCAAAAGAAAAGACCGCAGGACGGCGGTCTTTTCTCACGTTCCTGCTTCGTCCGTCAAACGTACCAGCTCTGCGGCCAGCGGCGGAAGAGTCTCTATGCTTTCCCCCTCGTCCAGATAGATGACCTCGTGATAAAACGGCTCGTCGTTCCGCTTCGAGAGGATGTGCGTCACCGGATACGCGCCCTCGCTCTTGGCAAAGCCGTCCTCATCCCGCAGGGACTCCACGATGTACTTGCTGCTCTTGTACTCCCCGCTGGCATCCTTGTGACGGTTCAGGCAGAGCACAAAGGCAAGGTCCGTCGTGCCGAACTGGAACGACTGCGTTTCAGTCGTGATATTTTCCAGCATAAAGCACTCTGAAGTGACCATGCCGGCGATGTTGCTCAGGTGTACGAGCTTGCGCTGGCAGAGCTGATAGGGGTGGTGAGACGAAAAGAAGATCTGGTTTGCCTGCAGCGTCCCGCTCACCGCCTTTTTGTAAAAGGACATCGCGTCCAGCCCGGTATCCACGCCGGTCAGGTGACGGAATCCCTTTGCATGATAGGCCACCTCGATGGCTCTGCCGTCGAAGACATACAAAAAGTGTTTCCCCACCAGATTTTTCTTATAGAGGCGCGCCGCCGCAGAGATTTGGGCTGCCACCTGCTTTTTATCGTTCAGCTTTTTCATACGTCCTCAGTTTCTTTTATAAAGAAAGGGCGTCAGACTCTTCATCCGACGCCCATCATTCTTAAAACAGCGGTTTTCTGCTGGCTGTCAGCCGCGATGCCCAGTAGAGCATCTATTGTCGCCGGAACTTACCGTCCCCGGCGCGGACCCACCTTATCTCCCCGGTGCGGGCGCGATGTCCGGTGGGACATCTTATGTCGTGGTAATTACCCTGCCCACGCACAGTACAGCTTTGCGTGCCGCCGCACGGAACCTTCCGGTTCACTTACAGTATACACAAAACCTGACGGATTGTCAACAAAAACCTTTCAGCTCTGCTGCGGCTGGTCGCGGAACACGATCTCACCGGTGGCGCTGTCCATCGACTCGACGATGGCGAGGCTCTCCAGCTGGATGCCCTTGCTGCGGATGAGGTCGCCGCCCTGCTGGAAGCCCTTCTCGACGGCGATGCCGATGCCCTCGACGGTGGCACCGGCCTTCTCGGTCAGCTCCAGCAGACCCAGCAGGGCGCAGCCGTTGGCCAGGAAGTCGTCGATGATGAGAACGTGGTCCTCGGGAGTGAGGAACTTCTTGGAGACGATGACATTATAGATTTTCTTGTGGGTGAAGGACTGGATCTTCGTCTCGTAGTTGTCGTAGTCCAGGTTGATGCTCATGGACTTTTTGGCGAACACCACCGGCACGTTGAACTCGCTGGCCACCACAGCCGCGATGCCGATGCCGCTGGCCTCGATGGTGAGCACCTTGTTGATGGGCTTGCCGTCGAACAGGCGCTTCCACTCCTTTGCCATCTCGCGGAACAGCGGAATGTCCATCTGATGGTTGATGAAGCTGTCCACCTTGAGCACGTTGCCCTCACGGACGATGCCGTCTTTGCGGATGCGGTCTTCCAGCATTTTCATAGTTCGTCTCTTCCTCCCAATTTCCCTGTCACAAAACGGTCGATATTTCATATCAGTATACCGGATACTCTCCCGGTTGGCAAGGCTTTTTCTGCCCAAATTTGACTCGTTCTCTCCGGTTTTTTCAGCCCTTTCGATTATAAGTACGACTTTTGCGGTACAGTCTGTGTCTCAGGGCGGACGATTTGTGCAGTTGTCTCTTGTTTTCTGCGCAAAATCGAGTATACTGGTAGCAGCCGGAAACGGCTTGCTGCGGCCGACGAGGGCCGCACCGGGAAAAGGAGTCAGTATATGAAGACAGGGTTAGTATTAGAGGGCGGTGCCATACGGGGGATGTTCACCGCAGGCGTTCTGGATGTCCTGATGGAGCACGGCCTCACCACCGACGGCACCATCGGCGTGTCGGCGGGCGCGGTGTTCGGCTGCAACTTCAAGTCGCACCAGATCGGCCGTGTCATCCGCTACAACACCGAATATTGCAACGACAAGCGCTACGCCAGCTTCCGCAATCTGCTGCGCACCGGCAACCTCTACAGCGAGGATTTCTGCTACCACGAGGTGCCGGAAAAGCTGGACCCCTTCGATGAAGAGGCCTTCCGCGCTTCGCCCATGGACTTCTTTGTCGTCTGCACCGACCTGCGCACCGGCGACCCCATCTACCACAAGTGCCGCAGCGGCGACGCCGAGGACGTGCGCTGGATGGAGGCTTCGGCGTCCATGCCGCTGGCGGCGAAGGCCGTCCGGATCGGCCACTACTCCCTGCTGGACGGCGGCGTGGCCGACTCCATCCCCGTCCGCTTCTTCGAGAGCCTGGGTTACAAGCGGAACCTCATCATCCTGACCCAGCCCAAGGGCTTCGTGAAAAAGAAGAACCCCATGCTGCCCGCCATCCGTGCGCGGTATCTGCGCTATCCGGCCTTCGTGGCAGCGGTGGCCGACCGTCATGAGCGATACAACGAGGCCCTCTCCTACATCGCCATGCAGGAGGCCTCCGGCAAGGACTATGTCATCCGTCCGCCCATCCCGCTGGAGATCGGCGCTATGGAGCGCGACCCCGCCCAGCTGCGCCGGGTCTACGAGACGGGCCGCGCCGTGGCGGAGAACCAGATTGATAAGATAGCGGCGTTCCTGAACGATGTGAAGGAGACGGAGGAATAACCCTCTCAGTCTCGCTTCGCTCGCCAGCTCCCCCAGAGGGGGCAACAGCGACGACCGCCGCCAGTGGCGGAAACAGGGATGAGCTGTTGGGGCCGCGGCCAGCAGGATGCAAGCGATAGCGAAGCAGACGCTGGGAGCCGCAACCCGGGCAGTGCCACCGAAGGTGGCGGAGAGGGCAAGCCCGCTTATCAAGAGTTACCTACACAGCGATGAGCATTGGCTTTTGTCAGAGCGATGCCATCGCTGTTTTTTGTTTCTCTGTGGCATCCTCGCCCTCTCAGGCGCTTCGCGCCAGCTCTCCCAAAGGGAGAGCCTTTCAGCATTGCAAAAAGCAGGAGCCCCATCCATTCGGATGGAGCTCCTGCTTTTCTTATAACTTACTGCATATCCGTCTCAGAGATGGGGGTATCCAGCTCATCGGCGGGGCGTCCGCCGTCTCGGGCTGTTTGCCCTTCTTCTCCCTGCGGGGATTTTCGCCCTTCGGGCCGCGCTTCGACTTGATGCGCTTTACCAGCAGCAGGAGCAGCACCAGCAGGGCTGCGCCGCCGGCGCAGAAGGCCCAGATGGGGAGCTTTGCAGGGACGAAAGCCACTTCGACCTCGGTGCCGGTGGTGGTGAAGGTGGTGTAGCTGCCGAAGCTGCCCGTCTCCACCTTATGCCAGCTGCCGTCGGCCTGCTTGACATAGACCTTGCCCTTGGCCTTGCCGGGGGTCAGATAACGGATCTGGTGGGTCTCATTGCCGTCATCGGTGAACTCCAGCAGCCACTGCTCTGTCACACCGTGGACATCGGCTGTGATGTCCTGCTGGGTGACCTGCACGGCGTTGGAACCGCCGAAGAAGCCGTCCACGAAGAAGACGGGGCGTCCGTTCTCGCGGGTGACGCCGCTGCTCAGAGACGGGATGTAGGGCGTGTACTCCACATTGACCACGGTGTCGGTGTGGAGCTGGTCGAGGACGGGTGTGCTCCACTCGGCGTAGTATCCATTCTTCTGGGGGATCTCGGGGTAGTCGGCCAGCGTGAAGGACGCACCGTAGTCAAAGCTGATCTTCTTGATGATGTGGCCGTCGGCCTTGAAGGTCAGGGTCAGCTTGCGGAAGGAGTCCGGCACATTCTCCTGAGCCAGCAGGGTCTCATAAGTGACCGGCTCTGCCTGACCGACGCGGCTCAGGCGGTCGATGCCCTGCAGGTCGTCGGAGACGAAGAGGTTGCCATAGAAGTCGCCGTCCTGTCCGCCGGAGACAGCACCCACGTACTGCTGGCCTTCCAGCACAGAAACGATGGCGCGGTTGTTGATGGCGATGAGGCTGCCGTCGGTGAGGTCGCTGTCGGTACCCTGACCGACGATGCCGCCGATGTACTTTTCACCGCTGAGGGCGCATTTTGCCCAGTTGCTGCGGAGCTTGGCGCTGGCCGCACCGGCAATGCCGCCCACCTGATTGACGCCGGTGACGTCGCCGTAGGACTCGCAGGCCGTCACAAGGCCCAGCTCCTCCTGACCGACGATGCCGCCGACCATGTCCTTCTTGGCGGTGATGCTGCCCTCGTTGATGTTGCCGATGAGGACGGCGCTGACGGTATAGGAGGTGCGCAGCAGCGAAGTACCCTCGTCCTTGTTGTCCTCCTCGGGGTCCAGCAGGTTCTCGACGCCCATGGTACCGGCGATGCCGCCCACGTTCATGTCGGCGTCGATGGTGCCGCGGTTGATGCTGTTCTCGATCTTGCCGTCGGACTGGGAAGCGATGAGGTCTTCCGACTCATCCTCGTAGATGGTCTTGCTGCCCGGGTCGCTGATCTCTTCCACAGCATCCAGCATCAGGTTGGACACGACACTGACCTGTGCGGTCACGGCGCGCATCTTGTCGGTCAGCTGGTTGCTGGCGGTGCGCATGGTGCTGTTGATGTCGTCCATCTTGTCGGTCAGGGCGCTGACAGCATCAAAAAGGGAGTCCTTGGTGTTGGTCAGCTCTGCAGAGGGACGAGGCACCTTGATGGGGTCCTGCTGGTTGAGCCAGTGGAGAATGTCGCGGGTCTGGCCCATCATATCGGTCAGGCCGCCGAGGCCGTCCTGCATCTGGCCCATGGCCACGGAGGTATGCGCCAGCGTTGCACTGGTGAGGGCGGCGTCGGTCTTGAGCAGGTCGAGGGAGTCGTTCAGGTCATCCATGGCGTCGCTCAGCTTGTCGGAAGCATCGCTCAGCTGATCGAGACCATCCTTGATGCTGCCGCCGCCGTTATTGCCGACCCAGTCCTTGATGTTGTCCATGATGTCGTCGGTGATGCTGCCCATGCCGTCCAGCGCGTCAGAGGCTTTGGTCAGAGCCGCAGCCAGCTCGGGGTGGTCGGAGGCCGAGACGGACTTGGCAGCGCTGCCCACGATGCCGCCCATCTGGGTGGCAATGGTAGAGATGGTGCCGATGGCACTTGCGATTTGGGAAGTAGCACGGGCAATGTCACTGTCGTTGGACAGGAGGGACGCCGTGCGCAGCAGGCCCATGCCTGCGGTGACGGCCTTCATTGCCGGGGCCATGCCGCTGCCCAGCGTGAAGACGCTGGCCACGGAGTTGGCCACCTTCAGCAGCTCAATGCCGGTCTTGAGGTTCTTGTCGGACTTCTTGTCCGAGGACAGGGAGTCGTAGCCGGTCAGGATGGTGGAGATGGCCTGCGAGGCAGCGCTGTCATCGCCGGTATCGACAGACTCCAACAGCTGTTTGATACCCTCAGAGATCGCCGACATACCGTCACGGCCATCCTCGGCCGCGTCGCTCACCTTGTCCAGACCGTCGCTGGTCTTGGCCAGGGCTCTGGATGCCATCAGCATCTCAGCGGCCATCTCGCGCATGGCCCACTTCAGGGAGCCGGTGGCGTCGGTCAGCTTGGTCATGGCATCTTCGCCGGTGTCCATGACGGGTTCGAGTTTGGTGAGGGTATCAGCCAGCAGAGTGGAGGCGCGGTCGATCTCGTCGGCCACCTCGTCGCCGTAGTCGCTGGCCTGGTCGTCCAGCTGACGGGCCGCTGCAATGGCGGTGTCCATCTGGCTGGTCATGGCGCCGAAGGAGTTGGAGATACTGGTGGTGGAGTTCTCGACGACGCCGGTGGTGTCATCGACAAGGCCGCGCAGGACCTCCAGCTCCGAACGGAGACGCTTGATGGTATCCTTGGAGAGGTCGAGTTCGCGATAGGGTTCCGCCTGACCGGCGATGCCGCCCACGTCCTTGCGGCCCAGAACACGGCCCTGGTTGACACAGCCGGATACGAGGCCGTCGGTGCGGCCCACGATGCCGCCCACATTGTAGCCAACATGCTCGTAGCCGATGGTGCCGGTGTTGACGCTGGTCAGGATCATGCCGGAGGAGCGGCCTGCGATGCCGCCGGTGTCGGTGGCGACGTTGGTGACGGAATTGGTGGCGTCGTCATCGGCGGCGGCCATCTTGTTGTTGATGTAGTCCACCATCTTGGCGGTGAAGCCGTCGGTGTCGAGAGAGGCTTCCGGATATTCGGTGTTGATGCTGCCCACATTGGTGCAGCCGGTGATGGCGCCGAGGTTATAGCCTGCGATGCCGCCGGTGGAAGATTTGCCGGTGACGATGGCGCGGGCCGTGCTGTGGTCGATGGTGCCTTCGGACTCGTTGCGGCCCACGATGCCGCCCACCTCGCTGTCGCCGGTGACGACGCCGGTGAACTGGCAGCTGATGAGGGTGCCGTGGTTGACGCCTGCGATGCCGCCGGTGGTGGTGTCGGCAGAGTCAGAGACAGACACGACGCCGCGGACGCTCAGGGACTCGATGGAGCCCTGTTCCTCCACGATGCCGAAGAGGCCCGCCGGGGAATACTGGCCCGTAATGGTCAGGTCCGAGATGGTGTGGCCATTGCCCTTGAACTGTCCGCTGAAGGACGGGATGGGCTCCCACAGCATCCCCTCGAGGGAGAGGTCCTTCTGTAGAATAACCGTCTTGCCCACCGACCACTGGTCGTAGGCACAGCTCCTGGCCAGCGAGAGCAGGTCCGAGACGCTGTTGATGTAAATGGTATCGCCGTCGTCGGACGCGAACACCGGCAGTGCGATGCTCAGCGCCAGCACAGCGGCCAGAAGCGCAGCCGTCAGGCGGCGCAGCAGATGGTTACTGGTCTTCATTCTGCACCTCCTGTTTTTCGTTGTCGTCCAGTTCCTGAGAGACGTTGCCCGAGATGACGGTCAGCTGGACGTCGCCGTCCACAATGGCGTTCATCGTACCGGCCACAGAGCCGTGGATCTCGCCCTGCACGATGCCGTTGACCCGCATACGGCCATTGCCGCTGCTGCGGGCCACCAGCTTCGGCACGGCAAAGGAGGTACGGTCCACGATGCGGGTGCCGATGAGCAGGATCTGGGGCAGAACGAAGAGGACGAGGAGGATGGAGATGATGGTGCCTCGGCCCAGGCACTGGCCGATGCCCACGATGCAGGCGTCGGAAGTCATCCGGCCGATGAGGAGGCCGGACACGGTCATGATGGTGCCGGAAGTCAGGATGGTCGGGAACGCGAAGTTGATGGTCTCTATCATGGCCTGCTTGTGCTCCATCTTATCCTTCAGCTCATTGAAACGGGTAGCGATGACGATGGCGTAGTCGATGTTCGCGCCCATCTGGATGGAGCTGACGATGAGGTAGCCCATGAAGTAGAGGTTGGTCCCCATGAAATACGGGAACGAGAAGTTGATCCAGATAGCGCCCTGGATGACCACGATGAGCAGGATGGGCATACCGACGGACTGGAAGGTGAACAGCAGCACCAGCAGGACGATGAAGATGGACACGACGTTGACGACGACATTATCGATGGCGAAGGACTTCTGGAAATCGTACTCGTTGGTGGCGTCACCGGCCATGTAGAGCTCGCCGTCCGGGTAATACTTCCGGGCGATGGAGCGGATGGTGTCGGTGAACTCATAAGTAGTCTGGCCGGGTTCCAGAGAGGGGCTCAGGTAGATGAGGACGCGGTTGTAGTCGTCGCCCTGCAGCTGGGCCAGTGCGCTCTCCATCTGGTCGCGGGCGTCGTGGAGGTCGTCCAGGTCTTCCTGAGAGAGGGAGACGATGCCGGTGTCGGCCTCGTCGCAGACGTAGAGGAACATATCCACCAGCGGCACTTTATAGGAGGCGAAGTTGCCGATGACCTGGCCGTACTCCTCGTTCTCGATGGCGTAGGCGGTGTAGATCATCTGGGCGGCCTCGTAGTCCAGGTCGGCCATCTCGGAGAACTGGCGGGCGGTGAGCTTGTCTTCCAGCATATAGCCGTCCTGGGCCTCGATGTTGGACAGACCCTTGGTGGAGTCTATTTCATCATAGCTTTCCAGCTCCTCCAGCATCCTTTTCTCGATGCTGTAATCGTCGTTCTTGGGGTAGACGAGGGCCACGAGGTTCGACTTGGTGAAGTTTTCTTCGATCATCTGATCCGCGATGAGGGATTCGTTCATCTTCGGCACCTTGATGACATCGTAGCCGTAGGCGTAGGGACAAAGGTTCGAGAAGTGGTAACCGATGAGGATGACCACCAGGAAGATGACAGGGATGACCTTGCGGGTGCGCCATGCAAAGCGGCCCACGAAGGGGATCTCCGGCACGAAGTTCCTGTGCCTGGTCTTATCCATGTAGGGTCCGAAGAGCATCAGCAGGCCGGGCATGACCACGAACACCGAGAGCATCGCAAAGAGGATGGACTTGATGAGGCAGACGGCCATATCGGAGCCGATGCGGAACTGCATGAACAGCATAGCCACAAGGCCGCCGACGGTGGTCAGGGAGCTGGAGCTGATCTCGGGGATGCTCTTGCTCAGAGACTCGATGACGGCCTCCTTCAGGGGCATGGTCTGGTATTCTTCCTTGAAGTGGTTGCAGAAGATGATGGCGTAGTCCAGCGACAGCGCCAGCTGCAGGATGTTCGTGACCGAGTTGGACACGAAGGAGATGGTGCCGAGCATGAAGTTTGTACCCATGTTCAGGATCATGCCCACCACGAAGGTGAGGATGAGGACAGGCACCTCGGCGTAGGTCTGGGACGTCAGGAGCAGGACGATGACGATGATGACGGCAACGTACACCATGATGACCCGTACCTCGGCATCAATGGTCTCCTGCTGGGTGTTGCCCAGCGAGGTGGAGACGTAGATGTCGTAGTCGGCAAGGTATTCCTTCACCCGGTCAAGGGCCTCGAGGCACTGGTCATCGTCCTCGGGGTAGTCGAAGGTGATGGAGTAAAGGGCCGACACCGCGTCCTTATTATAATGGTCGGTGGTGTCGTCGTAGTCCAGCATCTGGACGCCCTTGAGCTCGGCGAGCCGGTCGGAAAGCTCATCGGCCTCAGCGGGCGTGATGTTGGCCACCATGACATCGGCAGAGCCGTAGGTCGTGAACTGCTCATCCATGATGTCGAGGCCCATGCGGGTCTCCGAGGTCTTGGGCAGGTAGGTGGTCATGTCGGTCTCGACCTTGACCCACCGCACCGAGAACACCGTGAAGATGGCAGCCAGAATGACAAACAGGAACACAAGGTTGCGGCGTTCCACGATCTGGCGCGCAAGCTTGTGCATGAAGTCTATCTGTGGTTTTTCGTGTTCGTTCAAAGCGTCCGTCCTCCTTTGTCGTGATTTTTTTGCAGTTTCATCCCCGGGGATGGGCTGCACAGTCGTCTCATAAACAACCTCCGTCCGATAAACTACATTTGGTGATTTTGTGAAATTTCGAAGAGAAATATTTGTACAAATGATATAATAGAGCGCTGCCCATCAAAAAGCAAGCGGCAAAACCGCACGAATGATAAAATTTGCTTGTTCTTAGCCGCCCTCTCCGTCACCTTCGGTGCCACTGCCCGGGTTGCGGCTCCCAGCGTCTGCTTCGCTGTCGCTCGCATCCTGCTGGCCGCGGCCCCAACAGCTCCTCCCTGTTTCCGCCACTGGCGGCGGTCGTCGCCGTTGCTCCCAGAGGGGGAGCCTTTGGCAGGCCGGGCCACTTTCTACTGCCTGCCTGAAGCCCGCTATGGCGCAAAAGGGCGGGCCTCGCTACAGAGGGCAGCGACTTCTGGACAACGCTCCTTGTCAAGCTGCCGTGAGCCTAGACAGCGGAGCACTACCGTTCCCGAGACATCGTGCTTTGCTCGTCCAGTGGTAACTTGACCGACATGCCAAGGGCTCCCCCTTTGGGGGAGCTGGCGCGAAGCGCCTGAGAGGGCTAGTGTTTCCGTTTCCTGCGCAGCCCCGCATTGACGTAGCCGAACACTGTGCCGCAGACGCCGCCGACGATGTGCATGAAGTTGGCCACGTTGTCCCGCACAAAGATGATGTCATAGATCTGCTGGCCCAGATAGAGCGCCGCCACCAGCAGCATGGTGACGGGGATGCCGCCCGAGAAGCCGGACAGGGATGCCAGCATGATGAGCATGAAGACGATGCCCGACGCGCCCAGCAGCGCCGTGCGGGGGAACAACGCACACTGCAGAATGCCCGAGATGAGGGCCGTGAGCAGGATGCCTTTGAGCAGGGGCAGGCTGCCGTACTTTTCTTCCATCGGCGGGCCGACGACGAGGAGAAGCAGCATATTGTTCAGGAAATGGTCCCAGCTGCCGTGGCCCAGCACATGGCCGAAGAGCCGGATGTAAAACAGCAGGTCTTTCAGCGAGGAACGGTAGACGCTGAACAGATGGGTGGTCGTCCAGCCGCCGGTGTACTGGCCCAGGAACAGCACCCCCAGTGAGAGGAGGAAAAATGTCAGGATGACCGGGGAGTTGTACTGCACAGACAGCGTGAATTTGGGTCGTTTCGTAGTTGTTTCCTTCTTTCCCGGCCCGTCCGGGGCCGCAGTATGCGTGATACGACCATCATATCATAATCTTCAAGGTTTTTCCACAACTTTCGTCGGTTCAGCCCCGGGTCTGCTCCCAATAGGCCCCCATGCTCTGGCCGGGCTGGTCGGTGACTTCGTCGTTCAGGTAGTCCGCGAGGCCCACGGCGGCAGGCTGCCAGCTGCGGGCTGCCTCTACCGTGGGGTACTCCACCTCGGCGTACCAGAACTCCGTCGGCTGGCCCTCGTCCACATGATTCACTTCCAGCACCGCACCGTCCGGCAGCAGGTAGCTGCGGCGGAGCTTCCGGATGAGGGGCCTGCCGATGATCTTCGTCTCGAGGTCATTGAAAAGTTCGGGGTCGATGTCCCGCTCAATTTCTTCCCTCGCCAGCCCGCTGCCCGACTTGAAGCAGAGGACGTAGTGGGTCTTGCCGCCCGTCAGAGCCTCTTCCCGGATGCGGACGGTGGGCCGCACGCTGATGTAGCCCTGCCGCATGGCAAATTCCTCTTTCAGCGGCAGCCCCTCCGGCCAGCCGTTCACCATCCACTTGCGCTCGATCTCCATGACGTTTTCCTCCCTTTCGGTGGTTTTTTGTATTTATTCTAACATATTTTTATGGTATTATAAATGGTGAGTTAGCATGTCACAAAAGCCTCTCCCCTTGGGAGAGGTGTCACCGAAGGTGACGGAGAGGGCAAGGACGCTGACGGAGATGTCTGAACACAGCGATAACATCGCTCTGATAAAGGCTTTTGACTATCGCTGCATTCCGTCTCTTTTGTCACACGCTTGCCCTCTCAGGCGCTCCGCGCCAGCTCTCCCAAAGGGAGAGCCTTTAACAGAAGGAGTTCACAGTATGAAATCAGAACGCAGCTATCCTATTTATAAAGTAAACAAAAAAGCCGAGGCCAGCCTCGTGGGCGGGCATCCGTGGGTGTACGAGAACGACATCCTCGAGTTCCCGGAGGCAGAGCCTGAGAACGGCACCCTCGCCGACGTGGTGAGCCCGAAGGGCGCTTACCTCGGCACCGGCTTCGTCTCTCTCAAGAGCAAGATCCGCGTCCGCCTCATCTCCCGCAACGCCAACGACACCTTCGACGCCAGCTTCTGGCGCCGCCGCGTCGAGTACGCCTGGGCCTACCGCAAGACCGTCCTCGAGCCTGCCGACCTCTCGGCCTGCCGGGTCATCTTCGGCGAGGCCGACCAGTTCCCCGGCCTGACCGTGGACCGCTTCAACAACATCCTCGTCACCCAGACCCTCAGCGTCGGCATGGAAAAGCTGAAGCCTGTCCTCTTCCCCCTCCTCGCCGAAGTCCTGCGGGCCGACGGCCAGACCATCGACGGCATCTACGAGCGGAACGACGAGGCCCTGCGGGCCAAAGAGGGCCTCGAGCAGAGCAAGGGCTGGTTCGAGCTGCCGGGTGAAAGCCACCCCGCCTCCACCCAGACCGAGATCTGCGAGAACGGCGTCTACTACCACGTCGATTTCGAGAACGGCCAGAAGACCGGCTTCTTCCTCGACCAGAAGTACAACCGCCGGGCGGTCGCCCGCCTCGCCGCCGGCCACACCGTGCTGGACTGCTTCACCCACACCGGCAGCTTTGCCCTCAACGCAGCCAGCGGCGGCGCAGCCCGGGTCACAGCAGCGGACATCAGCGCTGACGCCATCGCCATGGCCCAGCGGAACGCGGAGCGCAACGGCCTGACCAACA
>ENA-OQIF01000096-OQIF01000096.1-human-gut-metagenome-genome-assembly--contig:-NODE-96-length-48172-cov-8.624352_pt1 | contig 48172 bp, 53 predicted proteins | sample MGYA00242574_ERZ504738 | MGnify/ENA primary metagenome ERZ504738 (study PRJEB26092, sample SAMD00036437) | human gut metagenome | host: Homo sapiens | study: EMG produced TPA metagenomics assembly of...
CAGAATTTATAAATATTTTGATGAAGTAAATGCAGATCCAGTAGTCTATCATTGGACTTATAAGCTCGATGAAATTTCACCAGAAGACGTTTCGTAAAATGTAGCCAGTTATTTATTATTTGATCTACTAGTAAGTGGAGTTATGGTTGGAGAACAGATAGAAGAAACAGAAATCGGAACCCCACAAGGGGGAAATATTTCACCACTTCTCGCTAACATACTGCTCAATGAATTGGATTGGGAACTTGAAAGCCGAGGACTTAAATTTGCACGATATGCAGATGACTGTATTATTTTTGTCAAAAGCGAAAAAGCTGCGGCAAGGGTAATGGAATCGGTCACGAAGTATGTTGAAAATGTTCTGCGGATGAAAGTGAACAGGGGCAAGAGTAAAATAGGGAGACCCACAGAAATACAATATCTGGGATTTGCCTTCTATTATCAGTTTCAAGAAAAGAAATATAAGATAAAAGTCCCTAAAAAGTCATTGGATAAGGTAATGAAGAAAGTCAGAAAATTAACGAGCCGCAAGTGGGGTGTAAGTAACTCATATAAAGCCCAAAAGATAGCGGAAGTGGTAAGAGGCTGGATCAATTACTTTAAAATTGGCTCAATTCTTACAGCAACCCGAAGACTCGATACGGTTATTAGGTACAGGTTCAGAATGTGCATATGGAAACATTGGAAAAATCCTAAAACCAGATATAAAAATCTGGTAAAACTGGGTGTTAGTAAAAAGAATGCAAAAAGTGCGGCAGGGTTCCATGGATATGTTCGGGTTTGTCGTACAGAAACTATTTGCTATGCAATGTCAAATGCACGTCTGAAAAAGTTCGGGTTACTCTCAGCAGAGGAGTATTTTTGTCAAACAAGATGTTAAGTTAACTGAACCGCCGGATGCGGAACCGCATGTCCGGTGGTGTGAGAGGTCGGCGGCGAAAGCCGCCTCCTACTCGATCTACATCGATCTTGAATCTTTGATTTGCGACTGGAAGTAAAACAAATTTGATGTTATCTTTATTTAAAAAATCAACTACTTGTTTCAACCCATCGACGTCATCCTTTAACCAACCCATATCAACTTTGATTCCATAATGTGTTCCACTAAACATAATCTTTACCTCCTGTATTCATTGATGTTCTTTTGATGATTAAAGTATACCACCAAATTAGTGGTTTTGAAAAATTATAAAGAGGATTCCTGGAAGAGAGCATATCAGAATTCCATTATTATATTGGGATGGAAAAGCATAAAGTTTATCTAAGTGCAATACTGGATCTATATGATAGACGGATTGTTTCGTATGTTATTCGTGATAAGAACAACAATGCTTTGGTGTTTGATACGGTAGACAATGCTTTACTTAGAAATCCTGGTGCGCAGCCACTGTTTCACAGTGACAGAGGATTCCAATATACGAACAGGACATTTCATACAAAACTTGTAACTGCTGGAATAATACAAAGCATGTCGCGAGTTGCTAAATGTATCGACAATGGACCAATGGAAGGCTTTTGGGGAATTCTGAAGAGAGAGCGATATTATGGAAAACGATTCACTGATAGAGGTACTCTCGTAAAAATGATCGAAGATTATATAGATTACTACAACAATAAACGCTTGCAAAGGAATCTTGGAATTTTAACGCCAATGGAAAAACATGAAATTTACTTGCAAGCTGCATAAAAACTGCCAGCAGATAAATTTCTACTGGCAGGAAAAATTTATATTTTTTCAATTGTCTACTTGACGGGGAGCGGTTCAGAGCGGTTCAAACACTTAGTGCGACAGCCCCTTTTACTTAACTCTTAAATGAAAAGTCTAATCCCCCAGCTATGCTGGGGAGAATAGAGTAGTCGGAAGTGGTGAGGATAACAAAATAAAGCCTCCTGTGATAGAATGAGAATGGTGTCGCAAGCCAAACTCAAAATCAAAGGAGGCGGTCCAAATGGACAATAAAAGTTTATCACATACTCGTTGGAAATGCCAGTATCACATTGTGTTTATTCCTAAATACCGAAAGAAGGTATTGTATGGGAGAATACGCAGAGATGTCCGAGAGATAATAGCAACTTTATGCCAGTATAAAAATGTAGAGATAATTGCAGGAGCGGTATGTATAGATCATGTACATTTAAGCGTAGCAATTCCACCAAAACTCAGAGTATCAGATTTTATGGGGTATCTGAAAGGAAAAAGCACATTAATGATTTATGACAGGCATCCTGAGTTGCAAAGTAAATGGGATAAAGCGTTTTGGGCTAGAGGATATTATGTTGAAACGATTGGCAATATAACAGATGAAGCAGTTCAAAAGTATATAAAAGAGCAAGCAGAAGAATCGAGACGAGAAGATTCGAGTAGTACCGCTTTATAGCGGGCCAGCAAAAGTGCTTGCGATACCGCCCTTTGGGGCGAATAGTAACAATAGCCCTTTGGAGGGCTAATAATAAACCACCAGTTGAACTGGTGGTTGCTAACTTTGTGTACGCTTAAATTAGATACTCAGACGATTCGTTATGTTCCGACACCAGTGCCATGCACGCTGTGTCTGTTTAGGATGCGGGTCTGTTTTGCGTACGCAAAGCGGGCTCGCTTTTTAAATACTCTAGGCAGAATTTTTTATACGTGAGAAAAAGAAAACAGGCAGAAGGGAGTTTTTATGGCACAGATCAATGTCAGTAATCTAACTTTTGGGTATGAAGGAAGTTATGATACAATCTTTGAAAATGTATCGTTTTCAATCGACACCAGCTGGAAGCTTGGTTTTGTGGGAAGAAACGGAAAGGGAAAGACAACGTTTCTTCAGTTACTCCTGGGAAAATACGAATACCAGGGAGCGATCACCCGCTCGGTTGTCTTCGATTATTTTCCGTATCCGGTGAAACAAAAAGATCTGGAACGGACAGCAGCGGAGCTGATGGAAGACTGGAAAGCGGGAGTAGAGAGCTGGAGAGTTCTTTGTGAATTGGAAAAACTGGATATGGACGCAGAACTTTTGTACAGACCATTTGGTACGTTAAGCTTTGGGGAGCGGACCAGGGTTATGCTTGCAGTCCTTTTTCCGGTGAAAATGATTTTCTGCTGATCGATGAACCCACCAACCATTTGGATCAGGACGCCAGAGAGATTATCAAAAAATATCTGGCGTCAAAAAAAGGATTTATTCTGGTATCCCACGACAGGGATCTGCTGGATGCCTGCATCGATCATGTGCTGGTTTTAAACCGGGCCTCGATCGAAGTACAGAGCGGCAATTTTTCCAGCTGGTGGGAAAACAAGGAAAAAGCAGATCATTTTGCCAGAATGGAACATGAAAAACGTGTAAAAGAAATTGGAAAACTAAAGGCAGCCGCCGACTGTTCTTCGCGCTGGGCAGAAAAAAATGAAAATACCAAGATTGGATATGATCCAGCCAAAGAACATGACAGATCGATATCGACACGATCGTATATCGGAGCAAAGACGAAGAAAATGCAGTCGCGCGTCAAAGCGTACGAGGAGAGAATGGACCGGGAGATCGAGAAAAAGGAAGGGCTGTTAAAAGATATCGAAACGGTAAAAGATTTAAAGATTATGCCGCTTTCCCATTACAAAGAACGGCTGATCGAATGCAGGGATTTTTCCTTAAAATATCGGGATGGAAAAGAACATGTGATCACCGGATTGAATTTTGAACTGAAACAAGGAGACCGTGTTTTTCTGAAAGGAAAAAATGGCTGTGGAAAATCCAGCCTGATCAAGTATATTCTGACGCAGAACCTGCAAAATTCTTCCAATGGCGGAATCGAAAAGCGGAAAATTACGATGTCCGGATGCGAAAATCTTTCCGGCGAAAATATAATGGCAACGGGTACCTGTTCGATTGCCTCAAATCTCGTCATTTCCTATATCAACCAGGATACCTCGCATCTGTCCGGAACACTGAAAGAATTTGCCAAAAAGCAGGAAATTGATGAGCCAATGCTCCTTTCCATGTTGCGCAGCCTGGATCTGGACAGAGAACAGTTTGTAAAAAACATGGAGGAATTTTCCGAGGGACAGAAGAAAAAAGTATTGATTGCTGCCAGCCTTTTAACACCTGCGTATCTCTATCTGTGGGATGAACCGCTGAATTATATTGATGTATTTTCACGGATGCAGATTGAGAAACTGATTGCGCAGTTCCAGCCAACGATGCTGATCGTGGAGCATGATGCAAGGTTTGCCAAAAAGCTGGCAACGAAAGTGGTAGAGCTTTGACCAGAAGAATAAACGGAAAGGTTATGACTGAAAAAAACGAGACTTCTTATGGAGGTCTCGTTTTGCTATGATTAAAAATAGTAAAAAAAGGAGGAATTCACATTATGACAAAAAGAAAAATAATGCTGATTACGGTTTGCTTTGCTATTTTTGCTATATCGCTTCTGCTATCCAGACAGTTTTTTAAAAGCGCTGGAAAAAGGAATATGGATGTTCCGGCAGCGGGATCTGAACAGATAGAGGATTCAAAGGATACAGAAGAAATGACAGAGCTGGAAGAAACAGAAAGAACAGCAGCATCAGAAGGGGCAGCAGAACCGGAAAAAGTGGAAAATGTTACCATAGGAAGTGAGAAATACCGGGGATTTATCCTGGATTGTGTCCTGCATTCGGAGCAGGAGGGGGATATTCATTATAATGTATATATTCCGGATTCTTATGACGGAACAAAAGAATATGCATTATATGTAACACTGCCCGGCTATCAGGGACTGTACTTTCAAGGTGTGGGGGAAAATATCAGGACAGAGGATTTTGGTTTTGAGGCACAAAAATACAATTCGGAGATAATTATCGTAGCACCGCAGTTAAATGACTGGGGTGAGACATCCGCGGATCAGGCAATCGAGCTGACGTAGTATCTTCTTGAGAATTATAAGATCAATCCGGAAAAGTATATAGTAACGGCTATTCCGGCGGAGGAGAAACGCTGGCGCTGATCCTGGGAAAAAAGCCGGAACTGTTTACTGCAGCGCTCATGTGCAGCTCCAAATGGGATGGAGTATATGAACCGGTGACAGAGGCAAAAACACCGGTCTATTTTGTGATTGGCGAAAGTGATGAATATTATGGATCAGAACCGTTTAAAGAAGCGTATCAGATTTTATATGAGCTGTATGCAGAGCAGGGTTTAGCAAAATCCGAAATAGACAATTTGCTGGTACTGGATATAAAAGAGAAAAATTACTTTGCAGGAACGAAAGTGACTTATCAGCACGGAGGCGGTTATCTGTTCTGTCGGGATGAAAAAATTATGGGATGGCTGTTTGGACATTAAGAGTCATGGAAAAATATATTGCAAAATTCCAAAGAAGTCTATAGTATGATAGTAGAGCGCGTTTGAAAAATCATTTCCGCATTCTGTGCGTTCCATTTTGCGGTATGTTTCACTCTTTTGCCGGCATGATGGCAGCAAAAAGATAAAATAAAAAAGGAGTCGACATGGAAAGAAAAAATCGTGGCATCTTAAAAACAAGTTATTTTTGTATCTGACAGAATTTTTTTCCGGAATGTCTGTGATGGCGGTAGAACTTGGTGCGAGCAGGCTGCTTGCCCCGTATTTTAGTTCTTCACAGATTGTATGGACGATCATCATCGGAACCATCATGATTGCTATGGCACTGGGAAATATCTATGGAGGCAGAACGGCGGACAAGTCGCCCAATCCGGACAAGCTCTATGGACGTATCATCGTAGCTGCTTTATGGATTGCGTTAATTCCCGTGGTCGGAAAATATATCATTGTTGGCATTTCTGCGGTTCTGATTTTTTCCGTAAATAACAATTTTCTGATCCTGGCTGCGTTTGTGGCCTGTATGGTAATTTTTGTGTTCCCGTTATTTTTACTGGGTACGGTAACTCCGTCGCTGGTCAAATATTCGGTGAGCAATCTGGATGATAACGGAAAAACGGTGGGAACACTGGGAGCATTCAATACGATCGGCAGCATTATTGGTACCTTTGTGCCGACGTTTGTTACGATCCCTGCGGTTGGAACATCGATCACTTTTCTGATCTTTGCGGGAATTTTACTTGCGTTATCCATCGTGTATTTTGTGATGGAAAAAGCAGGGAAAAAGAAAGTGATTGCATCGGTACTTATTTTCGCGTTCTGCTGTGGAACAGGTTATTCCGATTCCTTCGCATTCTGGGAAAACAACCTGACATATGAGGGAGAGTCTGTATACAACTATCTTCAGGTGTACGAAAATGATGAGAGAGTAGCATTGTCTACCAATGTTCTGTTTGGCGTACAGTCTGTCTATATGAAGCAGGATGAACTGACCGGAATGTACTATGATTATGCGATGGCGGCGCCGCTTATGCTCAAAGACAAGCCGACAGATCAGATGGATGTGCTGATCCTTGGCATGGGTACGGGAACCTACGCCACACAGTGCAGGAAATATTTTGGGGACATGAATATCGAAGGCGTAGAAATTGATGAGAAGATCACGGATCTCTCTCGGAAATATTTCTCACTCTCAGAGGATGTTCCGGTGACTACTTACGATGGAAGAGCGTTTTTAAACGCCTCGCAGAAAGCATATGATGTGATTATGGTTGATGCATATCAGGACATCACAATTCCATTCCAGATGTCCTCGAAAGAGTTCTTTGCGCTGGTGAAATCGCATCTGAAGGACGATGGCGTCATGGTGGTAAATATGAATATGCGAGGAACGAAAGAGGGAAACATCAATCAGTACCTTTCAGATACGATTGGAAGTGTCTTTACTACCGAGGTTATCGTCGATGTGGCGGGATCATCCAACCGGGAACTCTTTGCGTCGGACGATCCGGACATCGGAAAGAATCTGACGAAGCATACAGGCGAACTTACAAATGCAAATCTGAAAAATATGATGCAGGAAGTTGCTTCAAATCTTACAGAATATCAAAAAGGAAATTATATCCTCACAGATGACCAGGCGCCGGTGGAACTGCTTGGCATGCAGGTGATCGATGAATTGATTAAAGATGAGGTCCAATACTATAAAGATATCTATAAAGAACGGGGAATCAAAGGGTTGATGGAGTCTCTCTGATATTTGGGCGCAACATGGAAAAGCGTAAATCATGAAAATCTGGCTTGCGCTTACAAATGGGATTTCGATTTTGGTTATGAGCAAGTAGCGAAAGCGGATTGCGAATATCCGCTTGACTAAAGGAAGAAAGGGAAGGTAAATATAATGAAATTACAATCTATTTTTGACCAGACAGATTTTGTGCATGCAAGCGGCACAAAAGAAGAATTGCAGGTTGCAAATTATTTAAAGGAGCAGTGCGAGACATTAGGAGTCCCGGCAGAACTGGAAAGTTTCCGCGTTGCAATGGGCGAAATCGAAGAGGCACATTTGTATGCAGACGGGATGGGAATTCCATGCAAAGCGCTCACATGCTGCGGAAGCGGAAGCGTGGAAGGCGAACTCTACTATATGCCGGGAACCGATCCGGTTTCCGTTGCCGGTGCAAAAGATAAAATTGTGCTGATGGATACGCAGGGAATCGGATTTTTTGCGTACCAGGATTTGATGAAAGCAGGCGCGAAAGCGATTCTGTTCCAATATGGAAACAGCTATTACCCACATACAGACATTGATCAGAGAGATCTTCGGGAAGCCGTTGTCGGAGAGGAAAAGAAAGTGCTCTGCGCTATGATTCACTCCGCACAGGCAGTAGAACTTGTGAAAAATAAAGTAAAACAGATCCGTCTGGAAATCCGGCAGAAGGAATACGATGGAGAATCCCATAATGTGATTGCAGAATTGCCGGGAAAAAGAGAAGAATGGATCGTTTTAAGCGCGCATTATGATACGACATCGCTTTCGCATGGTGCATATGACAACATGAGCGGATGCGCAGGGCTTCTTGGAATCATGGAGCAGATGAAAGGGAAAGAGCTGAATTATGGTCTTCGGTTTGTATTCTGCGGAAGCGAAGAAAGAGGACTTTTAGGATCAAAAGCGTATGTCAGAGATCATGAAAAAGAACTGAGACAAACAGTACTGAACATCAATCTGGACATGATCGGAACGTATATGGGAAAATTTATCGCCTGTGTATCGGCAGAAGAAAAGCTTACCCATTACATCAGCTATATGGCTGCAGAAGTTGGATTTCCAATTGCGGCAGAAAACGGCGTCTATTCCAGTGATTCCACACCATTTGCCGATCATGGGGTTCCGGCTGTTTCGTTTGCGCGTATTGCCAACGGAAATGTCGCCCCGATTCACTGCCGCTACGATGTCAAAGATGTGATGTCGATGGAGCAGCTGCAAAAAGATATTGATTTCCTGACAGTATTTACCGGAAGATTCGCAAACGCAGCGGTCTGCCCGGTGGCAAGAGAAATACCGGAAACGATTCGGAAACAATTGGATGAATATTTGTTTCGCAAGAGAAAAGAAGCCTGATATACTTCGATCACGGATATGAGCAGCGAGACGAATTGCAAATAGGAAAAAGAACGACAGTGGCAGGAGAGAGAAACCATGAAAAAAATAGAACTGGTAGAAATCAGGCAGGTAAACGATGCCCTTGCAGAAATGGTTGCGCTGTTTCGAGTAGAACTGCGTTCCTATAAAGGAATTGCATCAAAACCGAACGTGGAAGACGGACGGGAAGAAATGAAGGAATACCTTTTAGCAGGATTTCCAGTGTTTGCCGCTACGGTGCATGGCGAATACGCAGGTTATGTTGTCTGTCGTATTGAGAGCGAGGTGGTGTGGGTGGAATCCATCTTTGTCAGAGAAGAGTACCGCCGGCAGGGAGTCGCTGCCGCACTGCATGGCAAGGCAGAAGAAATTGCAGCTTCTTATGGAAACGATACGGTTTACAACTATGTCCATCCCAATAACCACAGGATGATTGAATTTTTGAGAAAGCGTGGTTACACCGTTCTGAATCTAATTGAGATCCGTAAACCGTATCAGAATGAAAAACTGACGCAGACGATTACGGTTGGGGAACATGAATTTGATTATTGAGGGAGTCATTTTCATCCCACAATTCCAGAAAAGCCCGAAGTTCAGACGGAAGGCGCCCCTTGCGCCAGGCAAGCAGGATTTCGGTTGTAAGGTCTGCATCTGTGATGGTGCAGGCCTTTAATTTATGGGAAAGATTCAGCATGGAGGCCGGCAGAAGAGCGATGCCAAGGCCTTTTTCTGCCATTGTCATTGCCGTGCGGGCGTCCTCGCAGGTGAGATAGATATCGCAGAACAGACCTGCCTGCTCGAAAGCGGAGAGCATGTATTTCCGGTAGCGGTTCGACAGAATCAGCGGCTGCTCGGCAAGTTCTGTAAGCGAAAGGGTTTCACGCCCGGCAAAAAGCGGGTGAGAAGGGAGTGCCATGGCGGTGATGCTCTCTTTTAAAAGGGTCTTCGTCTCGCAGCCATTTAAAACGATTGGCGTGCGGAGCGTGGTGAGATCCACCATGTGATTTTCGAGCTGGTCTTTTAAAGCAAAGGTAGAACCTTCGTGGACATCGAAATGGATGTGCGGGTATTTCCAGGAAAATCGCAGGAGATAGTCGGCGAGCAGTGAAACGGTGGATGGCGTCATGCCGATGTGGAGTGTCGCAGACTGACTGGATTTTACGACTTCGCGCCTGGTGAGATCCGCAAACATCAGAAGCGTTCCTGCCTGTTCATACAGTGTTTTTCCTGCCTCGGTCAGAGTGATTTTCTTCGTGCCGCGGATGAGAAGAGGAACCTGAAGCTCTTCCTCCAGCATTTTGATCTGATAACTTAACGGCGGCTGTGTCATATGCAGCACCCGTGCCGCCCCGCTGATGGTTCCCGCATCCACGATGGCGCGGAAGTATTCGAGTTGTCGAAGTTCCATAAAAATCCTCCTGAAAAAAATATATAAAAATTATTTAATTTCAATATAAAAACAATAATTTACATATAGAATACGCCATGCTATACTGAAAAGCAAGTGAAAAAGAAGGGAATGAGGGAACAAATGAAACGAATTGATTTCGAACATGGAACCGTAACCGGAAACATCCTCGGGGCAGCGCTCCCGATGCTGGTTGCTCAGATTTTGAGTCTGCTGTACAATATTGTAGACCGCGTCTACATCGCGCGGATCCCGGAGGTAGGAACGGCGGCACTCGGTGCAGTCGGTCTGTGTTTTCCGCTGATCGTTATCATCACAGCATTCAGCAACTTGTTTGGAAGCGGCGGCGCTCCGCTGTTTTCGATTGAGCGTGGAAAGAATGATCAAAAAAAGGCGGAACGTATTATGAATACGTCGTATTCCATGGTATGTGTCTGTGCTGTCATACTGATGGTGATCGGCTTTTTGTTTGCCCGTCCACTGCTGTCGCTGTTCGGTGCATCGGCAGATGCGATGGTATACGCGTATCCTTATATGATGATTTATCTGATCGGAACTTTGCCGTCGATGGTGGCAACCGGCATGAACCCGTTCATCAACGCGCAGGGCTACTCGACCGTTGGCATGCTTTCCGTCACGATCGGAGCGGTCGCAAACCTGCTGCTTGACCCGCTGTTTATCTTTGTATTTGGCTTTGGTGTGCAGGGGGCTGCGATTGCAACTGTGATTTCCCAGACACTTTCCGCCGTGTTCGTTCTGTATTTCCTGACCCGAAAATCGGAACTGAAAGTGCGCTTTGTGCGGAAAGATGAAATTTCTGAGTGTGCAGGCTATGCGAAAAATATTGTCAGCCTCGGTACCGCGGGATTTATCATGCAGCTGACCAACAGCCTTGTCACGATCTGCTGCAACAACGTACTCTCTGTGACCGGCGGTGATATTTACATCTCTGTTATGACGATTGTATCGAGCGTGCGTCAGCTCGTCGAGACACCGATCTATGCAATGAATGAGGGAACTTCTCCGATTTTGAGCTATAATTACGGTGCACGCCGTCCGGCCCGCGTGCGCAAGGCGATGTGTGTCATGAGTGCGATGATCCTCGGCTATACCGCAGTGATGTGGAGCGTGATTGTTCTGGCGCCGCATGCGCTGATCGGTATTTTCAGTTCGGATGCGGTACTGACAGCAGATGCGGTTCCGGCTCTGAAGCAGTACTTTGCAGCATTCATTTTCATGGATCTGCAGTACATTGGACAGACCGTATTCAAATCTCTGAATAAAAAGAAACAGGCGATCTTTTTCTCTCTGCTCCGAAAAGTATTCATTGTTGTACCGCTCACCTATCTGATGCCGTACGTACTCCACATGGGAACGGACGGTGTCTTCCTTGCCGAACCGGTATCAAACGTAATCGGCGGAAGTCTCTGCTTTATCACCATGCTGATTCTGGTTCTGCCGGAATTGAAGCGAATGGAGCAGCAGAAGTAATAGTTTTGAAAAGCTTTTGAAAAAAGTACAGGAAGATATTTACCGAAATCGTTTCGGCAGATATCTTCCTGTTTTTGTTGCGATACATACGATAAAAAGGGTTAGATTCCCCTTTTTCGCTGCGCTGCATTCGAAGAGAGCTGCCGGTGGCAGTTTCTGCAGGTGAAAAAATTATAAAGTATAGCTAAAAACTATTTTGCTGTATCGAAGATAAGTATTTGATCTTTCCGGAAATTCACGCTACACTGGAAACAGCAAAAACAAAAGAACAGGAGAGGGTTTTTATGGAAGAAAACAAAATGGGAACGATCCCGGTCAGCCGTCTGGTGATTTCCATGGCGCTGCCGCTGATGCTGTCACTTCTGATTAATTCGCTTTACAACTTCGTGGATTCCGTGTTCGTTGCGCGGGTTTCTGAGGATGCACTGACGGCAATTTCCCTGGCGGCTCCGATGCAGCTCATTGTATCATCGCTCGGTCTTGGAAATGCGGTCGGCCTGAACGCCGTCATTTCCCGGGCACTTGGAGAAAAGAATCAGAAAAAGGTAAAAGATGCAGCGAGCGCCGCGCTTTTTCTTGCATTCTGCTCGTGGATTTTAAACAGTATTTTATGTATCGCATTTGCCCGGATCTATTTTGAAAGTCAGTCCGGCGGCAATGAAGCCATCGCAGCGTATGGCATCCAATACTTAAGTATCTGTATGATCGCGTCTCTCGGCCAGATGGGACAGTGGGTCTTTGACCGGTTTGTTATGGCAAGCGGAAAAGCGCACCTTTTTATTTTTACACTTTCCGCCGCATCGCTGACAAATCTGATTCTCGATCCGATCTTTATTTTCGGCTGGTTCGGCCTTCCGCGGATGGAGACGGCCGGAGCTGCGCTTGCAACCGTCATCGGTCAGTTTATGGGCTGCCTTGCCGGAATGGTAATCAATAAAAAGTGGAACCCGGAAATTCCGTTTGCTTTTACACTGAAACCGGACTGGGTGAGTGTGCGTGAGATTATAAAAGTCGGTTTTCCGTCCACGCTGGTACAGATCCTGACCTCGGTTGTCAATATGGCGATGAATGCGATTATTATTACCTTTTCTTCGACGGCAGTTGCTGCTTTTGGTGTGTGCACAAAGATTCAGAATATTACAACCGTCGGTGTTCACGGTATCACAAACGGTCTGATTCCGATTGTAGCGTACAATTACGGCGCAAAGCAAAAAGAAAGAATCCGTCAGTCGATCCGGTACGGCATTCTTTACGGCGGCGGACTGTTTCTTATCTTTTTTGCCGTGCTGGAATTCTGTCCTGGCGTTGTACTGAAACTTTTTGATGCCTCGGACAATCTGATGCGCATCGGAGTTCCGGCGCTCCGCATTCTGGCAGTGGCCTATCTGCTTTCGATTCCAGGCCTGATCTATCAGGCGGCGTTGCAGGGACTTTCCCTTGGAAAAGAAAGTATGTACATATCCATGACACGCCAGGCGATTCTGCCGCTGGTGTTTGCATTTCTTCTCAAAGGATTTGGAAACCTGAATCTGATATGGGGCGCCTTTGTCCTGGCTGAGCTCTGCGGCATCCCGCTTGCAGCAGCTCTCTGGAAACGGAAAGGGGAAAAGCAGATTCAGTTTTAAGTATAGAAAAGAAAAACAAAAAGGCTGTTCTTTGCGAAAGGCAGCCTTTTTTGCATACCATAAGATAAGAATACACAGGGGCTTATGGATGAAAGAGCAGGAAAATCTGACAGGAAAAGGAATTACAGCCGCCGTGCTGGATACAGGGATTTTTCCCCATATGGATTTTGACGGCCGGATTGTAGCCTTCCGGGATCTTGTGTACGGGCGGGAGACGCCTTACGATGACAATGGACACGGAACGCATGTCTGTGGTATCCTTGGCGGAAGTGGAAGAGCGTCCGGCGGAAAATACCAGGGTGCGGCACCGGGATGCCGGTTTGTCGTAGTGAAGATTCTGGACCGAAGGGGAAATGGAAGAAAGCAGGATATCCTCGCGGCGATTGACTGGGTGTGCAAAGAGCGAATAAGACTTAATATCCGCATTTTAAATATTTCAGTGGGAACAACAGAGCAGGAAAAAACGGTGGATGATCTGCTAGTACAGGCGGTGGAGCGCGCCTGGGATGACGGGATCACTGTTGTGACAGCGGCCGGAAATCTGGGGCCCGCTCCGGGCAGTATTACGGCGCCGGGGAGCAGCAGAAAAGTGATCACCGTGGGAGCGGGCGATCTGCTGGAGCCAAGAAGAGGAATCTCCGGATGCGGCCCGACACGGGACTGCGTCTGCAAACCGGATCTTGTCGCGCCTGGAAAACGTCTCATTTCCTGCGCGCCTGGAAGAAGCAGGAAGGAATATGTGGTGAAGAGCGGCACCTCGATGGCGGCACCGCGGGTGTCCGGAGCCGTGGCTTTGGCACTTGAACGGGTTCCGGATCTTACAAATGTCCAGGCGAAAATGCTGCTTTGCGAATCGGCGAGAGACCTTGGCCTTCCGCGCAACCGTCAGGGGCATGGGATGCTTCAAACAGACCGTTTTCTGTCTCTTCTGTGAGACACTGTGCGGCAGCATAAAAAAGAAAATGAAGGAAAACACCTCTCATCCTGCAAAAATTGTGTGAATTTATGGGAAAATGCCAAAAAATCAGGCGAATTTTGACTTGACAAGCTATAGGATACTTTATACAATAAACGGGAATAGAAAAAGGAGGCCTACTATGGAAAAAATTCAGATGACCACTCCTCTGGTAGAGATGGATGGAGATGAGATGACCAGAATTCTCTGGAAAATGATCAAAGATGAGCTGCTTCTCCCGTTTATTGACCTGAAAACGGAATATTACGATCTGGGACTGGAACACAGAAACGAGACGAACGATCAGGTAACCGTAGATTCCGCAAACGCTACCAAGAAATACGGTGTAGCAGTCAAATGTGCCACCATTACGCCGAATGCAGCGCGTATGACCGAGTACAATCTGAAAGAAATGTGGAAGAGCCCGAACGGAACGATCCGTGCCATGCTCGACGGAACCGTTTTCCGTACCCCGATTGTCGTAAAAGGCATCGAGCCGTGCGTGCGCAACTGGAAAAAACCGATCACGATTGCCCGTCATGCATACGGAGATGTCTATAAAAATGCAGAAATGCGCATTCCGGGACCGGGAAAAGCAGAGCTGGTTTATACGGCTGAGGACGGCACCGAGACAAGAGAGCTGATCCACAACTTCACCGGCGCCGGTGTCATTCAGGGCATGCACAATCTGGATAACTCCATAGAAAGCTTTGCGAGAAGCTGTTTCGAGTACGCACTGTCCACGAAACAGGATCTGTGGTTTGCAAGCAAGGATACGATTTCCAAGAAGTATGATCACCGCTTCAAGGATATCTTCCAGGAGATCTTCGATGCAGAGTACAAAGAGAAATTTGCAGAAGCAGGCATTACCTACTTCTACACTCTGATCGACGACGCCGTTGCCCGCATCATGAAAGCAGAGGGCGGCTTTATCTGGGCCTGCAAGAACTACGACGGCGATGTCATGAGCGACATGGTATCCTCCGCCTTCGGTTCCCTTGCGATGATGACTTCTGTTCTCGTATCCCCGCACGGATATTACGAGTACGAGGCTGCGCACGGAACCGTACAGCGCCACTATTACCGTCACTTAAAAGGTGAGGAGACATCCACCAACTCCGTGGCCACCATTTTTGCATGGACCGGCGCACTCAGAAAACGCGGGGAAATGGATGGAAACGCAGAACTTTCCGCATTTGCAGACCGTCTGGAAAAAGCAACGATCGCAACGATCGAGAGCGGAAAAATGACAAAAGACCTTGCGCTGATCACCACCATGGAAAATCCGACCGTATTAAACAGCCGTGATTTCATCCTGGCCATCCGCGAGGAGCTGGAGAAATAATTAAACGAAGCAAAAAAGAAAGCCGATCCGGCATTCCCGCAAAAAGGGATGCGCCGGACCGGCTTTTTCTGTTTTGAATTTTCCGGGGAAAACCAGGCCTATTCGGCAAGCTCTTCCCATTTTTCATACAGCTCTTCGAGTTCCGCGGCAATCTCTGCTTTCTCTTTGCTTAATTTCACACACTCTGCCACATTCGTTGCGACTTCCGGTTTCGACATTTCCTCATCAATTTCCGAATCGCGTGTCTCAAGCTCTTCAATTCGTTTCTCCGTCTTTTTCAGCTCGTTTTCTTTCTTGCGGAGACGTGCCTGTTCTTCTTTCTGCGCTTTCCAGTCCAGCTTTGTGGAGGAGGCTTCGGAAGGAGCCGCTGCTTCTTCCGGAGCGGCGGCATCGGCAGCAGGAGCATAGATGCGGGTCAGCTCTTCTTTTTTCTCCAGATAGTAATCGTAATTTCCGACATAGTTGACGAGTGTTTGTCCCGTCAGCTCCAGAATCCGGGTTGCAGTCTGATTGATAAAGTAACGGTCGTGGGAAACGTACAGTACCGTTCCAGTGTAATCCTTCAGCGCGTTTTCCAGAATCTCCTTTGATACGATATCGAGGTGGTTGGTCGGCTCGTCGAGGATCAGAAAGTTGGCGTTCGAGAGCATCAGCTTGGCAAGAGAAATTCGTCCGCGCTCACCGCCGCTCAAGGTATGAATCGGTTGGAAGACATCGTCGTTTGTAAACAGGAAGGCGGCCAGCACATTTCGGATTTCGGTGTTTGTCAGATACGGATACGCGTCGGAAATCTCCTGGAAAATGGTCTTTTCCATGTGGAGCACCTGATGCTCCTGATCGTAGTAACCGATCTGTACACGGCTTCCAAGTGTAAAAGAGCCGGCATCCGGGCGGATGACTTCGTTTAAGATCTTTAAGATCGTCGTTTTTCCCGTTCCGTTGTTTCCGATGATTGCGACGCGCTCCCCGCGCTTGATTTCGAAATTCAGATCCTGGAAAAGCGTCTGTCCCGGGAAGGCTTTGGAGAGGTGCTCGACGGTCAGCACATCGTTTCCGCTTGTGATGCGCGGTTCCAGACGGATCCGCATATCGGAGCGTACTTCGGTCGGCTTTTCCAGCACATCCATTTTGTCCAGCATTTTTTCACGGCTCTCGGCGCGTTTGATGGATTTCTCGCGGTTGAAAGATTTCAGCTTTGCAATGACTTCTTCCTGATGGTGGATTTCCTGCTGCTGGTTGACCCAGGCATGGTAAGCGGCTTCACGGAGCATTGCTTTTTTTGACTGTAGGCGGTATAGTTTCCCTCAAAAGTTGTTACTTTTTATTGTCCACTTCAACGACTTTTGTGACAACGCGGTCGAGAAAGTAACGGTCATGGGAGACGATCAGGACGGCTCCGCTGTAATTTAAAAGATACGTTTCGAGCCAGGAGATCGAGTCCATATCGAGGTGGTTGGTCGGCTCGTCGAGCAGAATGATGTCCGGTTTGGTGAGCAGCAGTTTACCAAGTGCCACGCGGGTCTTCTGACCGCCGGAGAGGGAGTCCACCTGTTTTTCAAAATCGCTCTCGGAAAAGCCAAGACCTTTTAAAACACCGACGACTTCACTGCGGTACGCGTATCCGTTTTCCAGTTCAAAGGTATGGGAGAGGCGGGTGTAGGTGGAAAGAAGTTCATCCAGCTCTGCACCGGATTTTGTATTCATATCACTTTCCATCTGACGGAGGCGTTCCTCCATATCAATCAGATTCTGTTTCGCGGTCAGCACTTCCTGGTAAATGGAAAGGTGTCCGGTCAGATCCTGATGCTGGGCGAGATAGCCCATCGTCTTTCCTTTGGAGAGGATGACCTCTCCCTCATCGGCCCTCATTTCGCCGATGATGATTTTTAACAGCGTCGATTTTCCGGCACCGTTGATGCCGACCAGTGCGGCTTTTTCGCGTTCTTCTATATGAAAAGATGCATTTTTGATAATTTCCGTTGTCCCGAATGCTTTCGAGATATTCTGACATGCAAGAATCATGTGGTTCCTCCAGATAACATATTTCTGTATTTTGACATAATACACCATCCTTATTATAGAGAGTAATACACAAAATTTCAAGAAATCTTTGACAATTTTCTATCAACCATATATAATATGAATATATGCAGGTGTAAATAAGGAGGAATTTATCTTGGAAGAAAAAGGAATTTCGCGGGCAGTTATCAAAAGACTTCCTAGATATTATCGTTACCTGGGCGAATTGCTGGAGGACGGAGTAGAACGGATCTCTTCCGGTGAGCTGAGCGAGCGGATGAAAGTGACAGCTTCCCAGATTCGCCAGGATTTAAATAATTTCGGCGGCTTCGGCCAGCAGGGGTATGGTTATAACGTGCGGTATCTGTACAGCGAGATTGGAAAAATCTTAGGTCTGGACAGAGTCCACAATATGATTTTTGTCGGAGCCGGAAATCTGGGACAGGCACTTGCCAATTATGCGGCCTTTGAAAGAAGCGGATTCAAAACGGTCGGTATTTTTGACGTCAACCCGGTATTAAAAGGAATCTCCGTGCGCGGAATTGAAATCCGCATGGCGGACGAGCTTCCGGAATTTATCAAGGAACACCATGTAGAGATTGCGGCTTTGACACTGCCAAAAGCAAAAGCGGTAGAGATGGCAGAGATTCTCGTGGACAACGGTGTAAAAGCAATCTGGAATTTTGCACATACCGATCTAAACTTAAAACTTCCGAAAGATGTGATCGTCGAGAACGTCCATCTTTCCGAAAGTCTGATGCGTCTCTCCTACAATCTGACCAGATATGAGGCGGAGCATCCAAAGAACAATTAAGAAACCAAAACAAAAGCAGGAGAGTCTTCGGGAAACCGGAGACTTTTTCTGTTCACTTTCCGGATAAGGCAGGAAAAGGAGGAAAAGCGATGAAACGGATTCTTACAGCAGCACAGATGAAGCAGGCAGACCGCAATACGATCGAAACCATGGGGGTACCGTCCCTGGTACTGATGGAGCGCGCGGCGCTGTCCTGCGTGGAGGAGCTTCAAAATGGAACATGGGATACAGGAAAAGTCCTTGCTGTGTGCGGTCCCGGAAATAATGGAGGGGACGGTGCGGCAATTGCACGGATTTTAAAGACGAAAGGGGTGGATGCGGAACTGTTCTGTCTTGGAAATCCGGAAAAATACAGTGAAGGCATGAGAGCACAGAAGAAAATTGCGGAAAATTATGGGGTCCGTGAGGTTAAGAATCCGGATTTCCGGGAATATACTGTTATCATAGATGCCATCTTTGGAATTGGCGTATCCCGTTCGCTGGCAGGGGAGTACCGGAGGGCAGTGGAAGCAATCTGCGCAAGCGGTGTTCCTGTTCTTGCCGTGGACATCCCTTCGGGGATCCACACGGATACCGGAGAGGTCCTTGATGCGGCGGTGAAAGCCAGAGCCACGGTGACATTTGCCTGTGCAAAGCCAGGGCTTCTTTTTGATCCCGGAAAACGATATGCCGGAGAGGTCCTGGTCCGTGATATCGGAATCGGCTTTGATGCAGGAGAAGAGGAGACGCCCTGGTACGGTTCAGTGGAAAAAGAAGATCTGGACCGGTTTCTTACCCGCACGCCGATGGGAAATAAGGGAACCTTCGGAAAGGTGCTGGTACTTGCCGGTTCCGGTGCCATGTGCGGAGCCGCTGTTTTGTGTGCCAGGGCAGTCCTTGCATCCGGTGCCGGCATGGTAAAGGTTGTGACAGAGGAAAGAAACCGTACGCCGCTTTTCTGTGCCCTGCCGGAAGCAATGGCGGATTTCTGGAAGGAGGATGAGCCGCTTCCGGAAGAAGCCCTGCTGCAGGATCTCGCCTGGGCGGACGCTGTTGTTGCGGGACCGGGGCTTTCCAAAAGCCGGACGGCAAAAGAACTGCTCGTTTTTACGGTGCAGCACACAGAAGTTCCTCTTGTTCTGGATGCAGATGCGCTGAACCTGATTGCAGAAGATGCAGAGATTCTTTCGGGCTGCCGGGCAGAAAAAATTTTAACGCCTCATGTAGGAGAGCTTGCACGGCTGCTGCACACGACCATTGCAGAATGCCAGCGTGAGCCGGCAGGAAGCGCCGGAAGGGCAGCCGAAAAATACCAGGCCTGCTGTGTACGAAAGGATTCCGTAACCGTGACAGCAGAGGAAGGGCGTGAGCAGTATTACATAAACACAAGCGGAAGCAGTGCGCTTGCGACGGCGGGAAGCGGCGATGTGCTCGCGGGAATCACAGGCGCCTTTGCAGCAAAACGTCAGTGTGAAAAAAATGAGAAAAAATCAGCCTTGCCAAAACAGCGGCACTGGCGGCATATGCGCATGGAAAGGCGGGAGAGGCTGCGGAAGAAAAAGCAGTGCTTCCTATGTAACAGCATCCGAGATTATCAGAGGATTGCAGTCAATCTGAGCAAAGCAGATCAGAATCACGGGTTCCCAAAAGGACTCCGGGCGGACTTTTTTGAAGCGCCGGATGAAATTTGTGAATACCTCCGGAAAAACAGGCAATATTAAATACATGGAAACGATTTTAAAAGGCGTAAAACGCCGGATCGTTATCGTATGGGAAAGCAAAACGGAAAGAATCGGAGAGTGAGCACAAGTGGTAATCAAGCGTGGCGATGTATATTATGCCGACCTGCGGCCCGTTGTGGGAAGTGAGCAGGGCGGTGTCCGTCCGGTGCTGATCATTCAGAATGACATCGGCAACCGGCACAGTCCGACGGTGATCTGTGCGGCGATTACATCGAGGATGAATAAGGCGAAGCTGCCGACACACATTGAGATCGAAGCGTCCGCCTATGGGATTGTACGGGATTCTGTTATTTTACTGGAACAGCTTCGGACGATCGATAAGAGAAGGCTGAAAGATAAAATCTGTCATCTGACACCGGAACAGCTGGCCCTTGTGAACGAAGCACTGAAAATCAGCCTGGATCTGCCTACATAAGGGGTATTTTTGGCGCGGTTCACGGTTGACGAATGAGAAAGATCGTGCTATATTCTATATTATATGGGCTTCTGCCGTTTTTCGGGGAAACCTTTTTACAGAAAAGTAATACTTTAAATAAAGGAGACAAAAGAGGTATGTCAGGACATTCAAAATTTGCCAATATTAAGCATAAGAAAGAAAAAAACGACGCAAAAAAAGGTAAAATCTTTACCATCATCGGCCGTGAGATCGTAATCGCTGTCAAAGAGGGCGGACCGGATCCGGCAAACAACAGCAAGCTGCGTGACGTTATCGCAAAAGCAAAAGCAAACAACATGCCGAACGATACCATCGACCGCGGTATTAAAAAAGCTGCCGGAGATGCAAACGCAGACAACTACGAGCGTATCACCTACGAAGGTTATGGCCCGAATGGTATCGCGATCATCGTAGAGACTCTGACCGACAACAAGAACCGTACCGCAGCAAACGTAAGAAGCGCTTTCACCAAAGGAAACGGAAGCGTTGGAACACCGGGATGCGTATCCTACATGTTCGACAAAAAAGGCCAGATCATCATCGACAAAGAAGAGTGCGAAATGGATGCTGACGATCTGATGATGCTTGCTCTGGATGCAGGCGCAGAAGACTTCGCAGACGAAGAGGACAGCTACGAAATCATCACCGATCCGGATGACTTCTCCGCAGTACGTGAGGCTCTGGAGAAAGACGGTATCGCCATGGCAGAGGCAGACGTTACCATGATCCCACAGACCTACGTAGAGCTGACCGATCCGCAGGCATTAAAAGACCTGAACCGTACCCTGGATCTGCTGGATGACGACGACGACGTACAGTACGTATACACCAACCTGGACGAGTAATTTCACTGGAAATTACATAGAATCATAAGAATCTGCGCATACTGATGAAGCTATTTTGGAATAGCAGAAAAGAGGAAATCCGTATGGCAGAATCACAGAAAAACCAGACAGAAAAAGAAAATATTGTAGAACTGAAGACCAACATTTATCTGCTGTCCATCATCGGCGAGGTGGAGGGGCATGAATCACTCGGCGAGCGCACGAAAGCGACGCGCTATGAGCACATTCTCCCTGCTCTTGCCCGTGCCGAGGAGGACAAAAGTATTGATGGTCTTCTGATTCTCCTGAATACCGTAGGCGGAGATGTGGAGGCCGGTCTTGCAATTGCAGAGATGATTGCGTCCATGCGAAAGCCTGCGGTATCGCTCGTTTTAGGGGGCGGTCATTCGATCGGTGTCCCGCTCGCCGTTGCAGCAGACTATTCGCTGATCGTGCCGAGTGCCACCATGGTCATTCATCCGGTGCGTACAAACGGCATGTTCATCGGTGTTGCACAGACGTACCGTAATATGGAAAAGACGCAGGATCGGATCACAGGTTTTGTATCGGCCCATTCTAAAATCACCAAGGAACGGCTCGAGGAGCTGATGCTCGATACGAAAATGCTGGTCAAGGATGTCGGAACAATGCTGGACGGCCCGCAGGCAGTGGAAGAAGGTCTGATCGACGAGGTCGGCGGCATTGCCCGCGCGCTCGAAAAGCTGAATGAGCTGATGAAAAAGGCAGCAGGGACAGAAAATTGACTTCACGGCGCGGCTTGTGTTTCAGGGGATTTTGTGTTAGAATGAGTTCGCTGTGAAAATTCGAACGGAAGTTTTGTCCGGACTTTCACAAAAGAGAAAAATAAGGGAACAGGATAAAAAATGACAGTAATAGAAGCTTTATTTCTGGGCCTGATCCAAGGAATCACGGAATTCCTGCCGATCAGCAGCTCCGCACATCTGATTATCTTCCGTCATTTTATGAAGATCGAAGATACGCAGACGGTGTTTTTCAATGTGCTTTTGCACTTTGGCTCCATGATTGCAATTCTGCTCACATTTTCGAAGGAATGGAAACGTCTCTTCCTCGCGCTGTGCGGAATCATAATCGATCTGTTTCATAATTTAAAGGAACACTTTTCCAGTCAGCATCAGGAGAGAAAGCAGTACCGGAAGGTACTCGGCAGCAACTACCGTATGCTTGCTTTCCTGCTGATTCTGACCACCATCCCGACTGCTGTAATCGGCGGCATGATTCAGAGCCTTGTCACACTGACCTCCTCGAATCTGCTGGCACCTGGCGTTGGTCTGTATCTGACGGCGATTCTGCTTGTGGTGGCAGATATGCTTCCGGAGGGAGAAAAAACGCAGAAAAATTTGAAGCCGAAAGATGCACTGATTGCCGGATTCTTCCAAGGCTTTTCCACGATTCCGGGTCTTTCCCGTCTTGGTTCGACTATTTCTGCGTGTGTGATCGGCGGCATGACCCGTTCGTACGCTGTGAAATACTCTCTGATTGTGAGTGTTCCGGCGATTATCGGGGCAACGATCGTTGAAATTGCGACCATGGGAAAAAATAAAATTGTTTTTCATCCGGTATATCTGGTCGGCGTTTTCATGGCGGCACTTGCCGGTTACTTTACGATCCGCATTCTGATGCGTGTGGTGAAAAAACGGAAACTGAAATATTTTGCTTTGTACTGTCTTCTTGTCGGGACATTCTCCATTGCAGGATATTTTCTGCTGTAATACGAGAAAGGGGAGAAGTTCTGCATGGCAAATACAACAAAGGGAAGCGGGAAGACAAAGAAAAAAACTTCTGCTTCCGGGACAGCAAAAAAGAAACAGACCCAAACAACGGCCAGAAAAACAACGGTGAAAAAGAGCAGTACCGCAAAACGTACCTCCGGCACAAGGAAAAACACAGTCCGTGAGCCGATGGACGAGGGAGTGCGCGCAGAAATTATTCTGCTTTCCGTGCTTGCTGTTTCGATTCTGCTGATGCTCAGTAATTTCGGTATGGGCGGCGTGATCGGACAGGCTGTCTGCGACTTCTTTTTCGGCCTTTTCGGCGTGACAGAGTGGGCAGCACCGGTTCTGATCTTCTTTGGAACAGCATTTTACATAGCAAACAGACAGAACTTTTTAATTGTGCGGAAAACCGGGGGAGCGATCAGCTGCTTCGTCTTTTTCTGCGCTTTTATGCAGCTTCTGGCGTCCGGCTATACGAGAGATACGACATTTCTGGATTACTATTTTGACAGCGCCTACGATCATCTCGGCGGAGGAATCTTAGGAGGGTCTGTCGTGAAAATTCTCGGCATGGGATTCGGCCAGATCGGCGCGTGGGTGATTATTGTGATCGCCATCGTGATTTCCGTGATCGTGATGACGCAGAAGCCGATTCTCGCGCCGATCCATGAAAAGACGAATGACCACCGCCGGATGGCGGAGGAGCGCCGCCAGGAGCGTCTGGCGCGCCAAGCTGCGATGGAGGAAGAGGAAGGAAAAGAGCTGATTCTTGAGCCAGTGGAGGAACCGAAAAAGCCGGGAAGAAAAAGAAATCCCGCCTTCTTTCTCATGTGGAATCGAAGGCCGATTTAAACGAAAACGACGATACCCATCAGATGGAGACGCCGGAGCTTTCGATTCACCGTGGTTCTGTGCCGGCTGAAGAGCCGGAAAAGACAGAACCGGAGATGACACGGCAAGCTGCAGAAGAGGCGAAAAAAGAGAAAACGTCTGCGGATCATACGAGAATTCCGCGGTCTTCCCGTGAAGAGATCGAGGCGGATGTAGACGGCATTCGTCAGGAAATCGGGAAAAAAGCAGAGGAAAAGCGGCCGGAGTACAAAACACCGCCGATGAATCTTCTGAAAAAAGGGACGCGCGGTGCCATGGGCGATTCCGATGCGCATCTGCGGGAAGTAGCGCGGAAACTGGAGGAGACGCTGGACAGCTTCGGTGTCAAAGTTACAGTCAATAACGTAAGCTGCGGACCGACCGTCACACGGTATGAGCTGATGCCGGAACAGGGCGTGAAAGTAAGCCGGATTGTCGGATTGACCGACGATATCAAGCTGAGTCTTGCAGCAGCAGATGTCCGCATCGAGGCACCGATCCCGGGAAAATCCGCAGTCGGAATCGAGGTTCCAAATAAGACGAACACGGCCGTGATGCTGCGTGATCTTCTTGAAACACCGGAGTTTAAGAACTTTTCTTCGAATCTGGCCTTTGCTGTCGGAAAAGACATCGCCGGTCAGCCAGTCATCGCGGATATCGCGAAAATGCCTCATCTTCTGATCGCCGGTGCGACCGGTTCCGGTAAATCGGTCTGCATCAACACGCTGATTATGAGTATTATTTATAAGGCAAAACCGGAAGACGTCAAACTGATCATGATCGACCCGAAGGTCGTTGAGCTTTCTGTTTATAACGGCATTCCGCACCTTTTTATCCCTGTTGTCACAGACCCGAAAAAGGCTTCCGGAGCTCTGAACTGGGCGGTTGCGGAGATGACAGACCGTTATAACAAATTTGCGGAATTCAACGTGCGCGATATGAAAGGCTACAATGCGAAAGTTGCCGAGCTGCCGCCGGATGAAAACGGCAAAAAACCGGAAAACTGCCGCAGATCGTCATTATCGTGGACGAGCTTGCCGACCTGATGATGGTTGCGCCGGGAGAAGTGGAGGATGCGATCTGCCGTCTGGCACAGCTTGCCCGTGCGGCCGGCATCCATCTGATTATTGCAACACAGAGACCTTCCGTCAATGTCATCACTGGTCTTATCAAGGCAAATATGCCGTCCCGTATTGCATTCTCGGTTTCTTCCAGCGTAGATTCCCGTACGATCCTCGACATGGGAGGTGCGGAAAAACTGCTTGGAAAAGGCGATATGCTCTACAAGCCGCAGGATTACCAGAAACCGGCCCGTCTGCAGGGATCCTTTGTTTCGGATAAAGAGGTCAGCGATGTCGTTGCCTACTTAAAAGATCACTACGGCGAGAACGCTTATGATCCGGATATCGAAAAACGGATTCACACCGTAAGCCTGGATGGCGGTTCTGCCGCAGGCGGCGGAGATAACCGCGATAATTACTTCGTGGAAGCCGGAAAATTTATCATCGAAAAAGATAAGGCATCGATCGGCATGCTCCAGAGAGTGCTGAAAATCGGTTTCAACCGCGCGGCCAGAATCATGGACCAGCTCGCGGATGCCGGTGTCGTAGGACCGGAGGAAGGAACCAAGCCGAGAAAAGTTCTGATGTCCATGGAACAGTTCGAAAATTATCTGGAGGAACACGGATGATGGGAAAAGATGTTGTCCGTTGTTTACAAATAACCGGAAACGTGATAAAGTATTAACATAAAATGCGCGAAAATCCAAGTCGTGCTTTTGTTAAAATATTTCTAACAAGATTAGGAGGATATTATGTACAAGATTCAAGAAGCGGAAATGCTCGCGAATAACATCTACCGTATGGTAGTAGAAGCACCGCGAGTAGCACAGCACTGCCTCCCTGGACAGTTTGTTATTGTCAAGGCAGATGAAGAAGGAGAAAGAATTCCTCTGACCATTTGTGATTACGATAGAGAAGCAGGAACTATCACCATCGTATTCATGCCGATCGGAGAATCTACCAAAAAAATGAAAGATCTCAAAGCGGGAGATGCTTTCATGGATTTCGTAGGACCTCTGGGACAGCCGTCTGAGTTCTGCAGCGAAGATATCGAAGAACTGAAGAAAAAACGGATCGTATTCGTAGCCGGTGGTGTTGGAACTGCACCGGTTTACCCACAGTTAAAATGGCTGCATGAGCATGGAATCACTGCTGACGCCATTGTCGGAGCAAAGACAAAAGATCTCGTTATTCTCGAGAAAGAAATGTCTGCTGTCAGCAATCTGTACATAACCACAGACGATGGTTCTTACGTAAGAAAAGGTATGGGTACCGATGTACTCCGCGACCTTGTACAGAACCAGGGCAAACAGTATGATGTCTGTGTTGCCATCGGACCGATGATCATGATGAAATTCGTATGTCTTCTGACAAAAGAACTGAACATCCCGACCGTTGTCAGCATGAACCCGATCATGGTAGACGGAACCGGTATGTGCGGTGCCTGTCGTCTAATGGTAGGCAATGAAGTAAAATTTGCCTGCGTAGACGGACCGGAGTTTGACGGTCATCTGGTAGACTTCGACCTGGCTATGAAACGTCAGCAGATGTACAAGACAGAAGAGGGAAGAGCTCTCTTAAGATACCAGGAAGGCGCAACCCATCACGGTGGATGCGGCCAGTGCGGAGGTGACAAATAATGGCAAAGGGATTAAACAGAGTACCGGTACGTGAGCAGGAGCCGAAGGTACGTGCCACAAATTTTGACGAGGTATGTCTTGGATACAACAAAGACGAAGCAGTAGAAGAAGCACAGCGCTGCCTGGGCTGTAAAAATGCAAAATGTATCACAGGATGCCCGGTTAATATCAACATTCCGGCATTCATTGCACAGGTAAAAGAAGGAAACTTCGAGGAAGCATACAAAATTATCGGTGAGTCCAGTGCACTCCCGGCAGTCTGCGGCCGTGTATGTCCGCAGGAGAGCCAGTGCGAGGGCAAATGTGTCCGCGGAATCAAAGGCGACGCTGTTTCCATCGGTAAACTGGAGCGTTTCGTTGCTGACTGGGCAAAAGAAAACGGTATCAAACCGGTTCCGGCAGCAGAGAAAAACGGCCACAAGATCGCGGTTATCGGTTCCGGCCCTGCAGGTCTTACCTGCGCAGGAGACCTTGCAAAACTTGGCTACGATGTAACCATCTTCGAGGCACTTCACAAAGCCGGCGGTGTATTAAGCTACGGTATTCCGGAGTTCCGTCTTCCGAAAGACAAAGTAGTTGCCGCTGAAATCGAGAACGTAAAATCTCTCGGTGTTAAAATTGAGACCAACGTTATCATCGGAAAATCCGTTACCATCGACGAGCTGTTAAAAGATGAAGGATTTGAAGCAGTCTTCATCGGTTCCGGCGCAGGCCTTCCGATGTTCATGGGAATCCCGGGTGAGAACGCAAACGGCGTATTCTCCGCAAACGAGTTCCTGACCAGAAACAACCTGATGAAAGCATTCCGCGATGATTACGATACCCCGATCGCACACGGCAAGAAAGTTGCTGTAGTCGGCGGCGGCAACGTAGCTATGGACGCTGCAAGAACCGCACTTCGTCTCGGCGCAGAGGTACACGTTATTTACCGTCGTTCTGAGGCAGAGCTTCCGGCCCGTGCAGAGGAAGTTCATCATGCAAAAGAGGAAGGTATCATCTTCGACCTTCTGACCAACCCGGTAGAAATTCTGACCGACGACAAAGACTGGGTAACCGGTATCCGCTGCATCCGTATGGAACTTGGCGAGCCGGACGCTTCCGGAAGAAGAAGACCGGTTGAGATTCCAGGATCTGAGTTCGAAATTGAAGTAGACGAAGTTATCATGTCTCTTGGTACTTCCCCGAACCCGCTGATTTCTTCCACCACCTACGGTCTGGATGTCAATAGAAGAAAATGTATCGTAGCTGAGGAAGAAACCGGAAAGACCAGCAAAGAGGGCGTTTACGCCGGCGGTGACGCTGTAACAGGTGCAGCAACCGTTATCCTTGCTATGGGTGCCGGAAAAGCCGGAGCTAAAGGAATTGATGAGTATATCAAAAGCAAAAATGCATAAGGCATTGCTTTTCTAAACTAAAAGCCATATAGACGCGGACAAAAAGTGATCTATATGGCTTTTGGTGTTTTTGACAGATATCCGAAAGGGTTTTAAGATTACAGAATGAAAATTACGATATTAACAGTAGGAAAAATCAAAGAGAAATATTTGCGGGATGCGATCGCCGAGTATTCGAAGCGCCTCAGCCGCTATGCAAAGCTGGAAATTATCGAGGTGGCGGATGAAAAAACGCCGGACAACGCGAGTGAAACCGTAGAGACGAATATCAAAAATAAAGAAGCAGAGCGCCTTCTCAAATATATCCGGGATGACGCTTATCTGATTACATTGGAAATTAAGGGAAAACAGCTCACATCCGAGGAGCTGGCCCAGAAAATAGATACGCTCGGCGTGCAGGGAACGAGCCATATTATTTTTGTGATCGGCGGTTCCTTAGGGCTTGGCGAGGAAGTTCTGAAGCGTTCGAACTATGCGCTCAGTTTTTCGAAAATGACATTTCCGCATCAGTTGATGCGGGTTATTCTGCTGGAACAGATTTACCGGAGCTACCGCATTAACTGCGGGGAGCCATATCATAAATAGCTGCGAATAAGAGAGGTGTGATTGCGATGCGTGAAATGCGTTTAAAAAAGCGGGAGATTACAGATCCTGAAATTTTAAGAGAAATTCTGGAAAGCTGCGAGGTTGTGCGGATCGGGGCGATGGATGAGGAAGGCATGTTTATCGTGCCGATGAATTATGGATATGATGTCCGGGAAGAAGATGGAACTCTTCACGTCTGTCTGTACCTGCATGGGGCAAAAGAAGGGCGGAAGGCGGCTGCATTTGCAGCGGATCCGCGCGTGGCGGTGGAGATGGATTACAACCATGAAGTGATTACAGGTGACTATACGTGTGCGTATTCCTATGCGTACCGCAGTATCATGGGAAACGGAACCATCACGGAGGTGACAGATCCGGGGGCAAAGAAGAAAGGCCTGGGAAAAATCATGGCGCATATCGCACCGGAGGCGAAGATCGCTTTTCTGCCGGAGATGGTGGAGCGCGTTGCCGTATGGCGCATAGACATCGATACATTTACCGGCAAAGAGCGCAGACGAAAATAGAGTGTTCGAAGCTCCGCAGGCTGCAGACGGAAAAAGACAGCAGAAAGGACAGCAGAAATGATTAAAATTGATCTGATTACAGGCTTCCTTGGCTCAGGGAAGACGACTTTTTTGAAACAGTATGCAAAGTATCTGATGGTACAGGGAAAGAACATCGGCATCCTGGAGAATGATTTTGGGGTAGTCAATGTGGATATGCTGCTTCTACAGGAACTGCGCGGAGATCAGTGCGAGCTGGAGATGATTTCCGGCGGATGCGACAAAGAGACACACCGCAGACGGTTCCGCACGAAACTGATCTCGATGGGCATGAGCGGCTACGACCGCATTCTCGTGGAACCGTCGGGGATTTACGATGTGGATGAGTTCTTTGACACGCTGTACGACGAGCCGCTGAACCGCTGGTATGAGGCGGGAAGCGTCATCACGATTCTGGATGCCGGGCTCGATGAGAAGCTGTCGGAGGAAGAAGAGTATCTGCTGGCTTCCGAGGCGGCGAACGCTGGTAAAATCGTGCTGAGCAAAGTACAGAATGTTTCGGAGGAAAAGAAAGAAGAAACGATTGCCCATCTGAACCGCACGCTCGAGCAGGCAGGCTGCAGAAGACAGTTTTCTGATGCAGAAATTTTACAGAAAAACTGGGATGATCTGACAGAGGATGATTTCAAAATGCTCTCCGAATGCAGTTACCGTTCGGAGGATTACCGGAAGCTGGATTTCGGCGAGCAGCAGACATTTGATTCGCTCTGCTTTCTGGAGCCGAAGATTACGGAAGAAGCGCTGAAAAAGGCAGCAGAAGCAATCTTTGCGGATCCATCATGCGGCAATGTATTCCGGATCAAGGGAATTGTAAAGACGGGCGAAACTGTGTGGAGCGAAATCAATGCGACGCGGGACCAGATGACATTCCGGGCAGTGCCGGAGAGCCAGGAAGTGCTGATTGTAATCGGCGCGGAGCTTTCGAAAGAGCGGATTAGTGGAATTCTCGGAATTGAGTAAAAAATGGAGCATGACGGAAAGGGGTATTTTCCATCATGCTCCTGCTGGCTGGGCTAAATAGCAGTTACTGTAAAATGCGCTGCCGTTCTGACAGTGTGGGGAACGGAATGATTTTGGAATCCCGTGCATCATCCGGTGTACAAAGAGCAGTCAACGGCTGCGGCTGATTTTCCATGGTCTGGAAGGAGAGAATGCCATCTTTCCATAAAACGACATCATCCGGTGAATGGACGGCAAAATAGCGGTGCAGCACATCGAAAAGAGAGGATGGAACTGCCGCAAGATCGTGCTCGGGATCGCTGGAATATAGAAAGATCCGGCTTCCCGGAAAACGACGGGAATGGATACCGGCAGAGGGAGCGGTAAAATCCGGGTTTTCGGTAAAATATAAGGATCTTTCTGCAGGTCCGGAAAACGGAATAGACAGCGTTGTGGAAACAACTGGCGCTTCTTCTGCAAGGGCTGGCTGCTTCTGAAATTTGCACAGGAATGACATATTTTGAAAAAATGTATATTTTTTTCTCATAAGACTCACCTTTCAGCCGGAAAAGATCTGGCATTTAGCAGGGTGGATGTTATCGTTTACTTTAATTATATCTTATCAGAAGTGCAGAAATAACAGGGTTAAACATTTGTAAAAAGCGTGTAAAACATCTTAAAGAGAAAGAAAAGAGAGGGGGAATCATATGGAACAGGAAGTAATGCAGGCCATTCGGGCAGAACTGGAAAGCAATATAGATGCAAAATACCGGGAATTTCACAGCTCTCTTGTTCCGGGACAGAACTGTCGGATTCTTGGTGTCCGCATTCCGGTTTCGCGACGGATTGCAAAAGCGATAGCAAGAGACCACTATGAAGTTTATACCGAACAGTTTAATCCGGAAGTCTACGAGGAGCTTCTGATCCGCGGAATGATGATCGGCTACGGAAAGCTGACCCGTGAAGAACAGACGGCAGAACTGGACTGCTTCGTGCCGATGATCAACAGCTGGGGAATCTGTGACAGCTCCTGTGCAACGTGCCATTTTATGAAGAAAGACCAGGAGTATTGGTATGGATATCTGCAGAAATGGCTGAAAAGCAGCCGGGAATATGAAATCCGGTTTGGTGTTGTGTGTCTGCTGGACTTTTTTATCAACGAAGCGTATATCGATGCTGTGCTGGAGGAGATGAAAAAGATTCATCACGATGGCTATTACGTAAAAATGGCCGTCGCCTGGGCAGTATCGATCTGTTATATTCATTTTCCGGAAAAAACACAGAAACTGCTGAAAGAAAACAGTCTCGATGACTGGACACATAACAAAACAATTCAGAAAATCAGAGAGTCGCTGCGGATCAGCAAAGAAGAAAAAGAGATGCTGAAAACCTGGAAGAGATAAAAAGAAAACCGTATCGCCGCGTTTCGAATATCGCAGCAATACGGTTTTCTTTCTCTTTTTGAACTTATTCGTCCCATCCCTACAAAAAGCCGGATGTTGACGGCAATATTTCTTGCAATTTCACCTTCGCTTTTCCCGAGATCTGCCACATCCGATACCGGCGGAAAATCAGGTTCTTCTTCCGTCAGTTCCAGAGAGATCCAGTCATAGGCGGAGTGAATGGCATCTTCCAGCGCCTCGTCGAGGGTATCCCCTTTTGCATAGCAGCAGGCGAGATCTGGAAAATAACCTTCGTAGGTTCCCTGTTCGGTTTTATGAAAAACGGCTGGATAAGTAAATTTCATAGTGTTTCTTCCTTCTTCCTTTTCTTTTTCACGGAAATTCTTTTTTATCGTAGCACTTTTTCTCAAAAGATACAATGCCTAAAATACAATTGATCGTATTTGTAATCTATGCTAGAATGAAAAACAGATAATTGGAAAATACAAATGAAACCAAGGGAGGATTTCTCTTTGATAAAAGTAATTTTGTGGGACATCGACGGAACACTTCTGAATTTTAAGATGTCGGAACGATATGCAATTGAGTACTGTTTCAACAAGTTTCATATGGGAACCTGCACGGACGAAATGCTGCAGCGCTACAGCGTGATCAACCGCGGTTACTGGGAGCGGCTGGAGACGGGAGAGCTTACGAGAGAACAGGTGATGCTTGGACGGTTCCATGAATTTTTGAATCGGAAGGACTGCCGACGGATCAGGTAAAGGTATTCAATGATGAATATCAGATCCGCCTCGGCGATAAGGCTTTCTTCTGCGATCACGGAGATGAACTGGTAAAACAGCTGAAAGCTACCGTAAAACAGTATGCAGTAACAAATGGAACCACTGTTGCACAGGAGCGTAAACTCCGCTTTTCCGGGCTTGATCAGCTTCTGGACGGCGTTTTTATCTCGGAACAGGTCGGTGTGGACAAGCCGCAGAAGGCTTTTTTTGATGCGGTATGGAACGAAATCGGAAGTTATGCACCGGATGAGGTTGTGATCGTCGGCGACTCCCTCACAAGTGATATCCGCGGCGGAAAAAATGCAGGAATCCTGACCTGCTGGTACAACCCGGATCATCTTCCGAACAAAATTGAAGTTACACCGGACTGTACCATCGACAATCTTCAGGATATCCTTTCGTATCTGGATGAAAGCAGGTGATTTGCTAATGAGAACACGCGTATTACAGGAAAAAAATTATGCGGAGCGGATGCAGAATGGTGTGGAGCCGTACCTCGCCGCTCATGCAGAAGAATTTTACTGGGAAAGGGAGAGCGGTCATCCGATTCATGTTCTTCGTTACCGCGCATTCCGCCCGAGAGGTGTTGTTGTAATCTCACACGGTTTTACGGAAAATGCAGAGAAATATAAAGAGATCGTGTATTATTTTATCAAAGAGCATTTTCATGTTTATCTGCCGGAACACTGCGGCCACGGAAAGAGCTACCGTCTGGTGGAGGATCCGTCGCTTGTTTATGTCGATTCCTACCATCGTTATGTAGAAGATCTGCTCTTTGTTGCACGAAAAGCAAAAGCAGAGGCATGCGGTCTTCCGCTCGTTCTCTATTCTCACTCGATGGGCGGAGGAATCGCAGCAGCAGCGGCCGCCAAAGCGCCGCATCTGTTCCGGAAAGTGGTCTTGAGTTCGCCGATGATCCGTCCGCTGACCGGAAAAGTGCCGTTCGCCGATGCAAAACGGATCGCAGCTTTTGCCTGTGCCACAGAACGAGGCACACAGTATGTGGTAGGACAGAAACCATACCAGGGAATCGAAAGCTTTAAACAAAGTTCGTCCCTCTCCCGTCCGCGCTTTCTCTATTACCAGCAGAAGCGGGAAAAAGAGCCGCTGTATCACCTAAATGCCGCTTCTTACGGATGGCTCCATGCCGCCGCACATCTGTACCGCGATCTGATGCGGAGCGGATGGAAACGGATCGAGGCTCCTGTCCTTTTATTTCAGGCGGAGAACGATCATCTTGTGTCCAACCGTGCCCAGGAGCGGATGATCCGGAAAATGGCAGAACGCCGTCCCGGCATGGCAAAAATGGTAAAAGTACCGGGCGCAAAGCATGAATTGTTTGGAACCAGAGGGCGCATGCTCCAGACGTACTGGAATATGGTATTTGCTTTTCTGGAAAAAGATCTGTAACAAAAGAGAAGGGATGACAAAATGACACAGACAGAAATCGAAGAATATATTACCCAGTTTCCTATCTATCAGTATGCATTTGTAAAACCGGAGGACATCGAATTCAATGACCGGGTCCGCCAGATCTGCAAAAAGGAGTGCTCCCGCTACGGAGCCTCCTGGTCCTGCCCGCCGGCGGTCGGCACTGTTGAAGTCTGTAAGGAGCGTTGCATGAACTACGATCACGTTCTGTTCTTCTCCAGCATCGCAGAAGTGGACAACATCATGGATATGGATGAGACATTAAAAACAAAATCGGAGCACGAAAAAATCACACGCGAAATCGAGCAGCATTTAAAAGACAAAACCCTGCTCACCTTCGCCCTTTCCTCCGATTCCTGCCAGCTCTGCGATAAATGTACCTACCCGAGAGGCGGCTGCCGCCATCTTGAACTGATGCATCCATGCATCGAGAGCCACGGCATCGTTGTTGCAAACCTGATTGAAAAAAACATGATGGATTATTACCTCGGCGAGCATATGGTCATATGGTTCAGCATGATTTTCTATAAAGAATCGTAATCTGTGATGTAATTTTCCATTCTTTCAAACGTATTTATAATAGAGGATTTCGCTGTAAGAAATTCAAAAAATACACAGGAGGGGGAGTGAAGCATCTGCGGAGTCTGTTTCCGTCAGCGCTACGGCAGAGCCGACGAAAAAAGCGACGCCGACCGAAACACCAACACCGACAGCGACTGAGACACCAACTCCAACGGCTGCTCCAACCGAAACGCCGCCCCCTGAGCCAACCATAGAAGCTGCGGCGGAAGAAACCGTTGAAACGCAGGCAGCGGAAGAAACGCAGCCGGCAGTGACTGCTGAAGAACCACAGGTAACGGAAGCTCCGCAGGAATCGGATCCGTATGGAGGACAGCTCGTGTGGATTTCAGAGACCGGATCGAAGTACCATAACAAAAATAACTGCGGCAGAATGAATCCGGATCGGGCATATCAGATGACGAGAGAAAATGCAGAAGCCCAGGGGTATGAACCCTGCAAAAAATGTTTTTAAAAAAGAGAAATGAAACCCCGCAGCCTGATCGGGCAGGAAACCCCAGCGGCTGCGGGGTATTTTTGTGCTTTTTTCTGCATAAAATAGCGATAGAACAAAAAGCAGACCCGCAAAGCGGAGGAGGTTTTGGATGCGAAAAAAGAAAAAGCAGAAAAAATCACTCCATCCGCCGGGCGGGGAGCTGCTTTCGGCGATGCAGGTTCCGTCAGATCTTGCTTTTGGCGAGCCGGTTGTGACGTTTTACGGCGGGAGAGAAGTGCAGATTGAAAATTTCCGCAGGATTCTGGAATATAATGCGTGCCGCCTCTGTGTGCTTACACAATATGGCAGGCTGCTCCTTGTGGGAGAGGGAATCCGGATTGTTTCGTATTCCGGGGAGGAGATGCGGGTGGAAGGGAGAATCGATCAGGCGACGTTTCAATAAGTGTAATGATTCCAATCATTCCAATGCTGAAAAGGGGGTGTGCGTTTGCAGAGGGGAAAGGTTTTCTGGAAAGGCAGTGTGCGGATTCGTGTGACGGGCCGTGAACCGGAGCGTTTTTTCAATCTGTGCGGGCACCATAACATCACACTGTGGGACGTGACAGAACATCAGGGCTGCTTTGAGATGAGCCTTCTGCCGGAAGATTTTTTCCGCCTCCTGCCGATCCGCCGCAAGAGCGGTGTGCGCATCCGAATACAGAAAAACAGGGACTGCCTTTCTTTTACCGGCGAAGTTTAAAAAGAAAGGCATTTTTTATTGGTATTTTTCTCTGCCTGGCGGGACTTTACACGCTGTCGCAGTTCATCTGGAATATTCATGTGGAAGGAAATTACGCGAACAGTACGCAGACGATCTTAAACAGCCTTGACGCGGCCGGGATTCATCATGGAAGCTGGAAAAAACGTGTGGACTGCAGCCAGACCGCATCGTATTTGCGGGAGCAGTTTCCGAATCTGACCTGGGTGTCCGCAAAAATAGAAGGGACGCAGCTTGTCCTTGCGGTAAAAGAAAACGTAGACGGCTATGTGATCGAAGAAAAAGCAGATGATCCGCAGAATCTTGTGGCGAAAAAAGAAGGGACGGTCGTGCGTATTATCACACGGAACGGCATTCCGCAGGTGCTCCCCGGTGATACATGTCAAGCGGGAGACATTCTTGTAAAGGGCGAGATTCCGCTTGTGAATGACAGTGGGGAAACGTATGATTATTCTTATGTTCACGCAGACGCGGATATTGACCTTGAGACGACGTGGTACTATTATGATACCTTTCCGCTTTCCCATACGGTACGGACATATCAGAAAGCAGAGAAAAAAACGCCGGTATTCCAGATTTCTGCTTACCGATTTTTCCTTGGAAATCTGCTGCCGGAGAATTTTGTGGAGAGTTTGCGGAGCATGACCGGAACGGCGGATCAGAAAACAGAGAAAAGGGAAAATGGAGCAGACGAGGAAGTGTCCCTTCAGCAGCTTTATCTGACAGAAAACTTTGCCCTTCCGTTTTATTTCGGCTACCGTCAGAAATTTCCTTTTGAAGTTCAGAAAGAAACCTACTCAGAACACGAGGCAAAAGAAAAAGCCTCGCAGAATTATCAGAAATTCCACAGAAATTTATCAGAAAAAGGACTTCAAATATCGGAGAATCATGTTACAATAGAACTTAACGATACGTCATGTATCACAAAAGGGACACTTCGCGTGATAGAACGGGCCGTAGAAGCACAGCCCTGCGAAATGCAGAAGATGTCGGATGGAAAGGAAACAATGGTAGATGAACAGCAATAACAACATGATAGAACTGCAGATGGAACTGCCCATCGAACATGAAAAGAAAGTATTCGGCCAGTTTGATGAACACATCAAAATCCTGGAGAGATCCCTGGCGGTTACGCTGATCTCCCGGGACGGCGTTTTAAAAATTGTGGGCCCGGCATCGAATGCAGCGCGCGCAAAGGAATGTCTGACACAGCTTCTGGAGCTCTCACGCCGCGGAAATGATATCAACACACAGAACGTCAATTATGCAATCTCACTTGTTATGGAGGACAGCGGAAGCAGCCTTGCTGAAATCGACAGTGACTGCATCTGCCACACGGTCGCAGGCCGTCCGGTCAAACCGAAAACACTCGGTCAGAAAGCGTACGTGGATGCGATCCGGGAAAAGATGATCGTCTTCGGCGTCGGCCCTGCCGGAACCGGAAAAACGTACCTTGCGATGGCGATGGCGATCACGGCATTCCGAAACGATGAGGTAGGCCGTATTATCCTGACGCGTCCGGCGATTGAGGCGGGTGAAAAACTCGGTTTCCTGCCTGGCGACCTGCAGAGTAAAATTGACCCGTATCTGCGGCCGCTCTACGACGCGCTGTATCAGATCATGGGAGCAGAGAGCTTCCAGAAAAACATGGAAAAAGGCCTGATTGAGGTTGCGCCGCTCGCGTACATGCGAGGCCGTACGCTCGACAATGCGTTTATTATCCTTGATGAGGCACAGAATACGACACCGGCGCAGATGAAGATGTTCCTGACCCGTATCGGTTTCGGTTCCAAAGTCATTGTAACCGGAGATGCCTCTCAGAAGGACCTTCCTTCCGGTACACGCTCCGGCCTTGATGTGGCAATGCAGGTACTGAAAAAAGTAGACGGAATTTCCTTCTGCGAGCTGACGAGCAAGGACGTTGTCCGTCATCCGCTGGTGCAGAAGATTGTACAGGCTTACGATGAATATGAAAAGAAAGCAAAGCCGGAAAATCACAGCGGCAGAGCAAAAAGTACGACGAGAAAACGGAGGGAAAATAAATGACACTGACGTTTGAAAATGAACAGGATTTTGACCTTGGATTTGATCCGGAAGAGGTTGCAGCAGCGGTAATCAATGGTGTGCTGGATCAGGAAGCGTGCCCGTATGAGGCAGAAGTAGAACTGATTCTGACTGATCCGGAAAATATCCGCACCATGAACCGGGAACACAGAAACATTGACCGGGAGACAGACGTGCTTTCTTTCCCGATGGTAGATTATCCTTCTCCGGCTTCGTTCGATTTTCTGGAGACGGAAGAGGGAGATGACTGTTTTAACCCGGACAGCGGTGAGCTGATGCTGGGTGATATTGTGATTTCTGTTGCGCGCGCAAGAGCGCAGGCGGAGGAATACGGTCATTCTTTAAGACGCGAATTTGCTTTTCTTGTTGCACACAGTATGCTGCATCTTCTGGGTTATGATCATATGACACCGGAGGAAGCAGCCGTGATGGAGGCAAAGCAGGAAGAGGTGCTGCAGCGTCTCGGTATCACAAGAGACTGATTGAAAGAAGAAAAGGAGGGGTCTTTATCAAAAAGAGAGGGTTTTACACATTGGGGATTGCTCTGCTGGGAAGCATGATGCTGTTCGGATGCCGGAAAATTGGGGAAACGGCACCGGAAACTGCATCGGCAGGAACTTCTTATGTCTCAGAAGAGACAGCAGGGGAAAGCAAGACAGAAACGAAAGCTACGGAACCACCGGCCCCGACCGAAGATCCGGCACCGGAACCGCTGGTTCCGGAAGCGATTGAGCCGACACCCGCGGAGGATGCGCTGCCGGAAGGTATGGTGAAAAGTTATCTGACAGGAGAACCTGTCGCCGAAGTACAGGGAAGAAGGCGCCCGGTGGCGGTTATGCTGAGCAATATCATCAGCGCCTGCCCGCAGAGCGGTATCAGCCGTGCGGGAGTGATCTATGAAGCGCCGGTCGAAGGCGGCATTACGCGCCTGATGGGGCTGTTTGAAAACTATGATGATCTCGAAAAGATCGGATCGGTGCGGAGTTGCCGCGAATATTATGTGTATCTGGCAGCGGGATTTGACGCTCTGTATTACCACTATGGACAGGCGGCGTATGCGATTCCGCTGCTCGAATCGGATCACATAGACAATGTGAATGGCATGGAGTATTCGGAACAGGTGTATTACCGGACGTCGGATCGTCCGTCGCCGCACAATGCGTATTTGGATGCGGCCGGGATTGCAGCGGGAATCGATCTCTGCGGCTACCGGACATCTTACAAAGACGGTTATGACGGATTTTTCCAGTTTGCATCCGAGACAGAACCGGAAACGCTGGAACAGGGACGAAATGCCGCCTATGTGGCACCGGGCGGATATTTCCACAATAATCCATGGTTTTCGTACGATGAGGCGAGCGGCACGTATTTGCGTTATCAGTTCGGGGAACCGCAGATCGATGAGATGACACAGGAACAGCTTGCGGTGAAGAACATTATCGTGCAGTACTGTTCCTGGAAAAAGTATGATGACAATGCGGAATATCTCGATATTGATGTGGTAAACGGCGGAATGGGAACGTATATCACAAGCGGAAAGGCCATCGACGTGACATGGAGCAAGGATGATCCGTGGGGTGTCACAAAGTACCGGGACAGCAATGGAGAGGAGATTAAACTGAATCTTGGAAAAACATGGGTTCTGATTGTTTTAGATAATTATGCAGATGAGACTGAAATCCGGTGATAAAGCTGGATTTCAGGATTTTTCTCAGATCGGCTGGACAGATCCTGTGTTTTGCGGTAAGATAAAAAGAAAATCCGGTCATTTAACCGAATCAAGCAAGTCCCTCGCTTCTAAAGCGGTGGGATGAATTGTTAAAAGAAACATAACGGTAGTGGCAGGCGGAGAGAAATCGGTATCCTCCACTGACATGAGGCGAGTCACAGTCGAACTATTTTCGACATGTCAGACTCTGTGAAAATACCGACTGTGAGTTGAAACAAAGGAGAAAAATACAGAAAATGGAAATTAATATACAGAGAATCAACGAACTTGCCCGCAAGGCGAAAGCAGAGGGGCTGACACCGGCGGAGAAAGAAGAGCAGCAGAAGCTGCGGAGAGAATATATTGCAGCCGTGAAAATGAACCTCCGTACCCAGCTCGACAATATTGATGTGCAGGAGAAAGACGGAACAATCGTAAATCTGGGGGAGCGCTATGGAAGCAAAAGGAAACATTAGAAAAGAAGTTTTTGCCCGAAGAAGAGCAGCCACACAGGAAGAAATTCAGGAAAAGAGCCGTATGATTTATGAAAAAATCACGGCTCTGCCGGAGTTTCTGGATGCGGACTGCTTTTTTGCGTATATGGACTTCAAAAAAGAAGTCATGACACGGGATCTGATCGAGAAGGCCCTGCAAATGGGAAAGACGGTCGCTGTGCCGCGCGTGGAAGGCGATGATATGGTTTATTATGAGATCAAAGATTTCTCCACGCTGAAATCCGGCTATTTTGGCATTATGGAGCCGGACGGCGGAAAGGTCTGCACGCGGGAAGAGGGCTTTCTGCTGGTACCCGGTGTGGCCTTTGATCCGGCGCGCCACAGAGTAGGATATGGAAAAGGATTTTATGACCGCTTTCTTGCCGCACATCCAGGGTTTACAACGGTTGCAGCGGCGTTTGAGTTTCAGCTGTTTGATGCGGTGCCGTTTGAAGAGACGGATGTTCTGCCGCAGATGCTGGTGACAGAGCAGAAGATTTACCGTTAAGCCAATTACGATAAGACAACACGAGGAGGAGACGAGTATGATGAAGCTGGAAGAAATCGGAACGAGAGCCCGCCAGGCGGAGCCTGTGCTTCGAATCATGGAGACGGAGAAGAAAAACCGTGTGCTGAAAAAAGCAGCGGAAAACCTTGTGGCAGACGCCGAAACGATTATCGCGGCCAATGCGCTGGATATGGAGCATGGAAAAGAAAAAGGCATGTCTCAGGGACTTCTGGACCGGCTCTTTCTGGACAAAAGCCGGATTGAAGCAATGGCAGAAGGCATGTGTCAGGTATCCGAACTGGACGACCCAATCGGGGAAGTGCTGGGAATGAAAAAACGCCCGAACGGTCTTCTGATCGGACAGAAACGTGTTCCGCTCGGTGTTGTCGGCATCATCTACGAGGCACGCCCAAATGTGACGGCGGATGCATTTGCACTCTGCTTCAAAACGGGAAATGTCGTGATTTTAAAAGGCGGAAGCGATGCAATCCACTCGAATACGGCGATTGTTGCCTCTCTTCGGAAAACACTGAAAGAGGAGCAGGTGCCGGAAGACGCCCTGCTTCTGATCGAAGATACCTCCCGCGAGACGACGGCGCAGTTTATGAAGATGAACCGCTATGTCGATGTTCTGATTCCGCGCGGCGGTGCCGGACTGATCCGCGCTGTCGTGGAAAACAGCACGATTCCTGTCATTGAGACAGGAACCGGAAACTGTCATATCTACGTGGATGAGACAGCCGATCTTTCCATGGCAGTGGATATTATTCTGAACGCAAAAACACAGCGCGTCGGCGTATGTAATGCGTGTGAATCGATTGTGGTACACGAAAATGTACGTGAAAAACTGCTCCCGGTTCTGGAGGAACGATTAAAAGAAAAACATGTGGAAATGCGCGCAGACGAAAAGGCAAGAGAATACATGCCGGAAGCAGAAGAAGCGACAGAAGAGGACTGGGGAAAAGAGTATCTCGACTATATCGTATCCATTAAAACGGTTTCCTCTATCGACGAAGCGATCGCGCACATCAACCGCTACAACACAAAACACTCCGAAGCAATCATCACCAACAACTACACCCACGCCCAGAAATTCCTGGACGAAATCGATGCAGCTGTAGTCTACGTCAACGCCTCCACCCGCTTCACCGACGGCTTCGAATTCGGCTACGGCGCCGAAATCGGAATCAGCACCCAAAAACTTCACGCCAGAGGCCCAATGGGACTGCTGGCGCTGACGTCGATTAAAAATATCGTATACGGAACGGGACAGATCCGAAAATAAAAGAAGAAAGATCTTGTGTCAAAGGGCAACCCAATTGATCCTCAAAAGGGCAAAACAGTTGATCCAGTGACCGAGTGCTAATCACCCATCACCCGATCACTGACCAACTCCCAACTGTCCCTTTTCCGGATCAACAGCCCAGACACAAGCCGAATCATTCATAAAACACAAAATGAAGACCTTGTAATCATAAAAATGTGGTTATGAGGTCTTTTTTTACGTTAATATCAAATTATACATAGATAAAAAGGCTTAAATACTGGGTTTTTGGGATGTGCAATTTTGAGATTTTCCGATAAAATTCGAGTTTCATCTGCTTTCGTTTGTTCCTAATCATTTTCATTCGCCCTCTTCAAATATAGAGTCAATCTTTAAGTCGAAAAAGTCTGCACGAAAGTGCCGTATTCCAGAATTAAAATCGACTTCGATGTGACCTGCCTTATGGTAACCGCATTGCTCACCTTCTTCGGACTTGGAAGAATCGAAGGGTCTTGGAATCGGAACGGTAGCAGCTGCTTTTACGATGGGAAAAGGTATTGTGCTGATGGGAAAACTGCTGGATAAAAAGTTTGCGTTTGTCTCCGTTTTATCACCGGAAAGACCGTAAAATGCAGGGCTGATATTTGATCGTAAAAAATTAGAAAAAAATGTAAAATCCTCTTGAAATCAAGGGGATTTTACTATATAATGAGCAGGACAAAAACAACTGCAGAGTAAGTTCATATGCGTAAAGTGCTCCCGGGATAGAGAGTAGCCAGGGAGACGAAAAGAGAAAATCTTGCGGTATATGAATTGCATCTCGCTGCAACAGAAGATAGAGACAAGAGATTATCTCCTATTGTAGTCAGATATCTGTAAAGGAGGTAATTTTTTTATGCAGAAAAATGCAAATGAAACAGCAAAAAGAAACAAAAAACATGTTTCTGCAGTCAGCAAAAGAGCTGAAAGCAGTCACAACCCTCGCAGCCTGTGCCATGTTCGCAGCGCTGGCGATGATTCTGAACCAGGTAGCATCGATTGATATCGGGCCTTATGTCCGCATTGGATTTTCCGGAATCCCGAACCGCCTTGTCGATTACCTGTTCGGACCAGTGACAGGATGTCTTTTCTCCGGCATTCTTGATGTCGTAAAATACTTCCTGAAACCGAGCGGCCCGTTCTTCTTCGGATTCACCTTTAATGCGATGCTGGCATCTTTTATGTATGGATGCTTCTACTATCGCAAAAAACTGACCATCAAACGTGTGCTTGCAGCCAAGTTCATCGTTATGCTGACTGTCAACGTACTGCTGAACACCCTGTGGCTCAGCATGCTGTATGGAAAAGGAATCATGGTGCTTCTTCCGGCACGTGCCTTAAAGAACCTGATTATGTGGCCGATCGATTCCATCATTTTCTACAGCCTGACGAAGTTGATCGAGCAGACCGGCGTCTTCCGCATGTTCCATGCAAGAACCGCTGCACAGGCACAGAAATAAAGAAAAATTCAGACACCATCAAAACGATACATTTACCAATCTGCAGAAAAGGTACTGTCCGCCAGAACAAAAAGGAAGCGGATGGGTTTTGTCGGAAAAGAAAAGCGAAAAAGAACTGCGGCAGGAACTTCCCCAAAAGGAAGCCTGCCGCAGTTCTTTTTGTATGAAAATCCCATCAGGCGGACAGCGATTTTACTGATATCCGTGATCTGACCAGTCATGGTTTTTGATCCGCTCGTAATCCTCCTCTGTAATCGGAAGAATCGTTCCATGCTTGTAGCCGTATGGGAACGAGAAGGAAGCATCAGAACGAACAAATTTTCCGGAAGCAAGGCTGTCTGCAACAAACGGCACATATCCCTGGCCGGCACCCGGAACGCCGTCGTTGACAGCTTCCCAGTGGAAACCATCGCGGCTGATGCCGAAATAAACCTGTTCGCCGTCCGGTGTTGTTTTTTCCCGAAAATGAACAAATAAATATGCCTGTGCCATAAAATAAAACTCCTTTATGCATATGTTTGGATGAAAAATTCAGATGTTCTGTTTTTCAGGCCATACCTTATACGGTTCCATTATTTTGTAAGACGGATCACATTCCAGCTGTGTTTTCCAAGAACGGTGTGCATTTTTCCATTCTCCAGTTTGGTGGCATCGGAATGGGTCGGAGTAACGTGGTTCGGATCTGCTTCGGTGTTGACCGCTTTCATATCGTCGTTTGTCAGCACGATGTGCTCAGCCAGACGGCATCCTTCGAACTGACGCAGATCGCAGGAAACCTCCATATCCTCATCCAGGCTCTTATTGACTGCAAAAATGGTCAGTGCATCGTTTTCCTCATCCCAGATGCAGACAGAATCGAGATACGGAGCTTCGCCGTACGTTTTGCTCTCGTAAACCGGTGTCAGAACCTGTGTATTTAAGACGGTTCCGCGGCCGTATACGCTTGCATGCATGTATGGATAGAAGATCGTCTGACGCCATGCACCGGTATCGGATGTCATGATCGGAGCGATAACGTTGACAAGCTGTGCGAGGCAGGCAATCTTGACACGGTCTGCGTGGCGCAGGAGTGTGATCAGCATGCTTCCGACGAGAAGTGCATCCTCAAAGTTGTAAACATCCTCAAGCTGATGCGGTGCGCGTACCCATTTCTCCAGCTTCTGATCCTGCTCATTGCTGTGATACCATACGTTCCACTCATCGAAGGAAAGGTTAATCTGCTTTTTGCCGTGTTTTTTCGCTTTGACTGCATCACAGATCGCAACTACACCGGAGATGAAATCATCCATGCCCTTGGAGCTTGCCAGGAAATCGACAGTATCATTTGCATAATTTCCGTAGTACTGGTGTAAAGAAAGGTAATCCACCTCATCATAGCATTCGTCCAGAACCGTATATTCCCAGGAACCGAAGGTTGGCATCGTAAGATTGGAGCTTCCGCAGGCAACAGTTTCGATCGTCGGATCCATGAATTTCATTAGACGGGAAGTCTCTGCTGCAATACGTCCGTACTCAGAAGCGGTCTTATGTCCCATCTGCCACGGTCCGTCCATCTCGTTGCCGAGGCACCAGAGTTTGATGTTGTGTGGATCTTTGTAACCGTGGGATTTTCTCAGATCACTGTAGTAGGTGCCGCCCTTGAAGTTGCAGTACTCCAGCACATTTTTTGCATCTTCCGGTCCGCGGGTTCCGAGATTGACGGCCATCATGATGTCACTGCCGGCTTTTTTCGACCAGTCCGCAAACTCATTCAGACCGAATTCGTTTGTCTCAATCACGCCCCAGGCAAGATCCGGTTTTGCAGGCCGTTTGTCTTTCGGACCTACGCTGTCTTCCCAGTGATAGCCCGAGACAAAGTTTCCGCCCGGGTAACGGACGATCGGTACCTGAAGCTCTTTGACAAGATCCAGGGTATCTTTTCGGAAGCCCTGCTCGTCGGAGAGAGCACTTCCTTCCTGATAGATGCCTTCGTAAACGGCGCGTCCCAGGTGCTCGATAAAGGAACCGAAGATTCGTTTGTCAACTTTTCCGGTAAGAAAATATTTGTCAATGATAATCTCTGCTTTTTTCATACTTAAAAATCCTCCTGTTAAAAGAAATGTTCGTTTTCAGACACGATCCAGAAAAACAAAGGATCACCGGCGTGTCTATGATTTTATTCCACCGTTTCGCTTTCGCTTTGGATAGTTTCAATTTTAGCAGGAAGATAGAAAAAAACCAGAGATTTTTGTCCGGCAAATTTGACTTTTTTCCGGTTTTGCGGTAAAATAGGGAGAAGAAAAGAAAAGGGGAAACGAGAAGAATGGAATTTTCAGTTCATATTTGTGAATATAATAGATCCAACGCCGATTATGAGACGATATATCGGCCGGAGGGCAGCGGGGACTATCTGTTTCTGTTGTTTAAAACGCCGATGAAGGTGTATGACAGAACTGCGTTTTTCATTGCACAGGAAAATGCCTGCCTTTTTTACACGCCGGATCACGAGCAGCATTATCAGGCTGTTCAGAAGTTTCGCAACAGCTATGTCCATTTCTGGTGCGGTGAGAATCTGGGTGAAACGTATGGAATTCCGCAGAATACTGTTTTTTATCCGCAGAACACGGAAGCAATTGATGAGCTGATTCGCCTTTTGCAGAGGGAATACATTGTGAAAGATCCATACGCAGTGGAATATGAGGAAGCACTGGTTCGTCAGATGATGATTACGGCATCGCGCGGTATGCGGCTGTACAAGAAAGCGGCAGAGGAGCCGGCCGGACTGTATCAGGAATTCCAGGAGCTGCGCCTTAAGATGTTGAGCCATTATGAGAAAGACTGGACGACAGAAAAGCTTTGCCAGATGGCCAATATGGAAAAAAGCCAGTTTTATTCTTATTATAAACAGTTTTTCAGCAGCACCCCGCACAGCGATCTGATTGAAGTACGGCTCGACAAGGCGAAAAATCTTTTGACAAATCAGGCACTTTCCATCGGACAGACCGCGGAAATCTGCGGTTTTTCCAATCTGTCTCATTTCAGCCGCTATTTCAAACGCCACTGCGGATGTTCTCCGCGGGAATGGCAGCAGCAAGGCGGAAAAAGCATAAAATATAAAGTGAAGTTGCAGGAAGATGAGAAATGCTATAGCTTTTCCCAATAGCTTATGCTAAAATATTCAGAAGATGTTGGAGTCAAAAGGTACTTTGGCCATGATATCTTCAGAAAAAGTAAGAAAAAGGGAGAGCAGTATGAAAAAGAGAGAGTCATTTAACAGTCGGTGGGGATTTATCCTGGCCTGCATCGGTTCTGCAGTTGGAATGGGCAACATCTGGATGTTCCCTACCCGGGTTTCCTTGTACGGAGGAGGTTCCTTTCTGATTCCGTATTTCCTGTTCGTTGCACTGATCGGCTTTACCGGTGTGAGCGGGGAGATGAGTTTTGGCCGTGCCACAAGATCCGGTCCGGTTGATGCGTTCGGTTTTGCATGTGAAACGAAAGGAAAACGAAAAGCCGGAGAGGCGCTTGGTCTGATTCCGGTGCTGGGTTCCCTGGCAATGGCGATCGGTTATACGGTTGTCATGGGGTGGATTTTCAGGTATATGATCGGAACCTTTACCGGAAAGACACTGTCAGCTGTGAGCGTAGAGGATTTTGCCGGAGCGTTTGAATCCATGGCATCTGCGTTTGGAAACAATTTCTGGCAGATCGTAGCTCTTGTGGTTGCGATGGTCATTCTGGCATTTGGTGTTGGTAAGGGAATTGAGAAGGTCAATAAGGTGCTGATGCCTGTTTTCTTTCTCCTGTTTGTTGCACTTGGTATCTATGTTGCCTTTCAGCCCGGTGCAGCGGATGGATACCGTTATATTTTCCGTGTGGAACCAAAAGCACTTGCAGATCCGAAGACCTGGATTTTTGCACTTGGTCAGGCATTCTTTTCCCTGTCTGTAGCCGGAAACGGAACACTGATCTATGGTTCCTATTTGTCAGATGGAGAAAATATTCCGGCCGCCGCCGGAAGAGTAGCATTTTTTGATACGCTCGCTGCTATGCTTGCTGCGCTGGTTATTATCCCGGCGATGGCAACTACGGGAGCACAGTTAAATACAGGAGGACCTGGACTTCTGTTCATTTTCCTTCCGAATTTGATAAAGTCTATGCCGGGTGGCGCGCTGATCGCAATCGTTTTCTTTGTCGCTGTCTTTTTTGCCGGCCTTACCTCTCTGATTAACCTGTACGAAGCACCGATTGCAACGGTACAGGAAAAATTTCATCTCGGAAGAGTAGCAGCCTGCGGTGTGATCGGGGTTATCGGTGTGGTCGTATCTCTTCTGATCCAGGGCATTGTATCCCAGTGGATGGATGTTCTGTCGATCTACATCTGCCCGCTCGGCGCCGGCCTTGCCGGAGTCATGTTCTTCTGGATCTGCGGAAAGAAGTATGTGCAGTCCCAGGTAGACAAGGGAAGAAGCAGCAAATTCACGGATCTGTATTATCCGATCTGCAAATATATCTACGTGCCGATCTGTGTGCTGGTTCTGATTCTCGGAATCGTGCTGGGTGGAATCGGCTGAAACGATGTTGATAGAAAACGCGCCTGTCGTGCGGAAAAAAAATCCGGCGGCAGGTGCGTTTTTTGATAAAATTTTTCAAATATATAAATCCGATTGAAATACTCGGAAAAAAGGTCTACAATCGGAGGCGAAAACAGAGATTTTAACCTCGAAGCAAAATAAGGAGGATATCAATATGGGAAAAAATCTTTTAACAGTGAAAGATTTAACGGTAAATGTAGAAGAAAAAGAGATCCTGCACGGCGTAAATCTTACGATTGGAAAAGGGGAGACGCATGTGCTGCTTGGACCGAATGGTACCGGAAAGTCGACGCTTGGCAATACGCTGCTCGGCAATCCGAAATATAACGTGACACGCGGCGAAATCTGGTTCCAGGGAAAGAACATCACAGAAGAGCCGGTCAATGAACGCGCCAAAATGGGACTGTTTCTCTCGTTTCAGAATCCGCTTGAGGTGCCTGGCGTAACCTTAAGCTCTTTTATCCGCAGCGCCGTCGAGTTAAAAACCGGCAAACGGATGCGTCTGTTTGAGTTCCGGAAAGAACTGGAAAAAGCAATGGAAGTTCTGCAGATGGATCCGTCGTATGCAGACCGTGATCTGAATGTCGGATTTTCCGGCGGTGAGAAAAAGAAAGCCGAGATCTTGCAGCTTCTGATGCTCGAGCCGTCCCTTACCATTCTCGATGAGACCGACTCCGGCCTGGATGTCGATGCGGTCCGCACCGTTTCTGCCGGAATTGAGGCATACCGCAGAAAATGCGGAGGAAGTCTTCTGATCATCACGCAC
>ENA-OQIF01000099-OQIF01000099.1-human-gut-metagenome-genome-assembly--contig:-NODE-99-length-47466-cov-11.783054_pt1 | contig 47466 bp, 58 predicted proteins | sample MGYA00242574_ERZ504738 | MGnify/ENA primary metagenome ERZ504738 (study PRJEB26092, sample SAMD00036437) | human gut metagenome | host: Homo sapiens | study: EMG produced TPA metagenomics assembly of...
CGTGTTCAGCGCGCTGGATTTACCTGCGTTGGAACGGCCTGCAAAAGCCACTTCAATTCCGGTATCGGAAGGTAGGTGGCGAATATCAGGCGCACTCATCACAAAATGCGTCTGTTGATAATTCAAATTAGTCAAAGCGGTCGTCTCCATCAGTCAAAGCTTTGCGGCGATTATACCTGAACCATAATAAAAGGCGGATTTTTCGGCGTGAGCGTTGTAAGTAAAAGCCATACGCTTTGTGAGACATTGCCGATAGTCTTTATGCGAAATAGCAGAGAAAATTCTGCGATGCATGTCAAATAAGCTATATAAATCAGTGAATTGCTTTTATATAAAACTCTGAAAATGTGCAAATACTGATGGCGGTTGATTGTTTATTTAAAGCAAAGGCGTAAAGTAGCACCCATAGAGCGAGGACGCTAACAGGAACAATGACTCAGGATGAGGGTCAGGAGCGCCAGGAGGCGAAGACAGAGGATTGTCAGGAAGATAAACGTCCGGAGACGTAATTAAATGGAAATGGAATCAACACGGATTGTTCCGGCTAATGGAAAAACAGGGGTGTGTTGGCGGCCTGCAAGGATTGTAAGACCCGTTAAGGGTTATGAGTCAGGAAAAAAGGCGACAGAGTAATCTGTCGCCTTTTTTCTTTGCTTGCTTTCTGTTAGATTCCGCCGCAAATCTATACTGAATAAAACGGCTAAAAGACGAACCATTATGAAACCATCATCTTCAAACTCACGCAGCAAAGGTCATGCAAAAGCGCGTCGAAAAACACGCGAGGAGCTGGATCAGGAAGCTCGTGACCGTAAGCGTCAGAAAAAACGTCGTGGTCATGCGCCGGGCAGCCGCGCAGCGGGCGGTAACACCACGTCAGGCAGCAAAGGCCAGAACGCACCAAAAGATCCACGTATTGGCAGTAAAACCCCTATTCCATTGGGCGTGGCTGAAAAAGTCACCAAACAGCACAAACCGAAGAGTGAGAAACCTATGCTTTCACCGCAGGCGGAGTTGGAGTTACTGGAAACGGATGAGCGTCTGGATGCGCTGCTGGAACGTCTGGAAGCAGGCGAAACCCTGTAGTGCCGAAGAGCAATCCTGGGTGGATGCTAAACTGGATCGATTGATGAGTTGATGCAGAAACTCGGCCTCTCTTATGACGATGACGAAGAAGAGGAAGAAGACGAGGACGATGAGAAAGCGTCCGAAGAGCTTCGCAGCAGAAAGAAAGCTGACCTGGAAGAAAAAGAAACGGGAAGAACAGGAAATGACCGAACAGTTGAGAGCAGACGACCAGAAGACGGCAGAAGAAGAGAATCAGGACGAATTTGAAATTCCGGATCTGGAAGAAGAAGGAACGGAGCAGGTGTCCTTTAATACCGTCGATCTGCAGAACCTTGTAAGAGGAGAAGAAACCGAAGAAATTCCGGAAGCCGTGGAAGAAACGGAAATCGTCGAAGAAGCTGCCGCAGAAGAAACAGCGGAAGAAGTGACAGAAGAAACCGAAGAAACGGAATCAGCAGAGCCGGAAACTGTGGAAGAAATCGAAGAGTTTGAAGAAACCATCGAAGAGCCGGAAGAAGAGCCGGAACCGGAACCGTCCGAGCCGATCGAACTTGCCATGCCGGTTTACACGGCGGAAGAACTCCTCCAGAAGGCCCACGCAGCCGGAGATGACCCGAAAGTCATTGAAGATCCTGCAACCGGCATCACAATCTTAGATTATTCCGACATTCTGTAACTATTCAGAGCCATGCGAACGAAAAGAAAAGAACGCGAATCATGCTTGCATGAATGAACGTTCTTTTCTTTTTGTTCATATGGCAAGAAGCCACATCGAGATGCATCGCAGCGGAATCGAGATGGGGCTCTGAATAGTTGGAAAACGTCAAAAAAGAGAGAGATATAGGAAAAGTGCACAACACGGCACCCCTGTATTTCTCTTTTTGCATAAAAACGGATAAATCGAAAAAATAAAAAAAACCTTGATTTTTCGCGTGCTTTCTTGTATACTAACAACTGTTGTGACATTGATAGCGTTGAAGCGCGAGGTTGCCGCTGAGAAACAGCGGGTTTTCCGTGGAGCGAATGTCAAGTTAAAGAAACTGGCGACAAGTCACTGTACCCACAATTAAGTCCACCTGTAAGAGTGGAAACGACCGTGTGCAAACATCAGGACACACACGGGTAAGTGTACAGTCACCGCTTGTCGTACTCGTAAAAGTGCGAAAAGGAGGCGACTTTTTTTATGGCAAGTCAAGTAATGAGAATTACACTGAAAGCGTATGATCATCAGTTAGTAGATGCATCTGCACAGAAAATTATCGAAACTGTAAAGAAGAACGGAGCAACGGTGAGCGGACCAGTACCGCTTCCAACGAAGAAAGAGGTAGTAACTATCCTTCGTGCCGTTCATAAGTACAAAGATTCCCGTGAGCAGTTCGAGCAGAGAACCCACAAGAGACTGATTGATATCATCGCACCTACCCAGAAAACAGTGGATGCATTATCAAGACTGGAAATGCCGGCTGGCGTTTGCATCGACATCAAGATGAAAAACAAATAAGATCAGCTGCAAAAAGTCCGGGATCAGCCCCCGGCCATCAATTAAGTAAGCAATAGATGATATAGAAGCAACACTCATTCGAAGGAATCAACATCCCTAAGGGTCATAGTGTTCCACTTATATCAACTGTTCGCTAGAATGAACTTCTTTATAATAGGAAGTTCCGCTGTAGATAAAACAGGAGGTAAAAGGAATGAAGAAAGCAATTTTAGCTACAAAAGTCGGAATGACTCAGATCTTCGACGAAAACGGTGTTTTAGTACCGGTAACTGTATTGCAGGCAGGTCCGTGTGTTGTAACACAGGTGAAAACCGCAGACAACGACGGGTACAGTGCAATTCAGGTAGGCTTCGGCGAGAAGAAAGAAAACCGTGTGAACAAACCAATGAAAGGCCAGTTCGCAAAAGCAGGTGTTTCCTGCAAGAGATATCTGAAAGAGTTCAGATTTGAAGATGCCGAAACCTATACATTAGGACAGGAAATCAAGGCCGATATCTTTGGCGCAGGCGACAAAATCGACGCTACTGCAACAAGCAAAGGTAAAGGATTCCAGGGTGCCATCAAGAGACATGGACAGTCCAGAGGACCTATGGCTCATGGTTCCAAATATCATCGTCACGCAGGTTCCAATGGTGCTTGCTCCGATCCGAGTAAGGTATTCAAAGGAAAAAGAATGCCAGGCCAGATGGGTGGAAAGAAAATCACCGTACAGAACCTGGAAATCGTAAAAGTTGACGTAGAGAACAATTTACTGTTAGTCAAAGGTGCTGTACCAGGACCGAAGAAATCCATGGTTACCATCAAAGAGACAGTAAAATGCGGTAAATAAGTTCGTTGAAAGGAGGAACACACGTAATGGCTAACGTATCTGTATTAAATATGGAAGGCAAAGAAGTTGGCAGCATGGAGCTTAATGATGCAGTGTTCGGTGTAGAAATCAACGAGCATCTGGTACATCAGGCTGTAGTGCTTCAGCTTGCAAATAATCGTCAGGGAACTCAGAAAGCTAAAACCCGTTCCGAAGTAAGCGGTGGCGGAAGAAAACCGTGGAGACAGAAAGGAACAGGTCACGCAAGACAGGGTTCAACAAGAGCTCCTCAGTGGACAGGCGGCGGAGTTGTATTCGCTCCAGTACCAAGAGATTACTCTTTCAAAATGAACAAGAAAGAGAAAAGAGCTGCATTAAAATCCGTTCTGACAAGCAAAGTTCAGGAGAACAAATTCATCGTTCTTGATGAGCTGAAACTTGCAGAGGTTAAAACAAAAGAGATGAAGAAAGTGCTTGATAACCTCAAAGTAAACAACGCACTGGTAATCATCGGAGATGACAGCGAAAACGTAGCACTTTCCGCAAGAAATATTGCTGGCGTTCAGACTGCATCTGTTAATACCATCAATGTATTCGACATGCTGAAATACAACACCATCATCGCAACCAAGAGCAGTGTTGCATCTATCGAGGAGGTGTACGCATAATGGCAGATATCAGATATTACGACGTAATCCTGAAACCAATCGTAACTGAGAAGAGCATGAACGCTATGGGCGAGAAGAAATACACATTTATGGTTCACCCGGAAGCAAACAAATCTCAGATTAAAGAAGCAGTTGAGAAAATGTTCGAAGGAACAAAAGTAAAAAGCGTAAACACCATGAACATGGACGGAAAGAACAAACGTCGTGGAATGGTAGTTGGAAAAACTGCAAAGAGCAAGAAGGCAATCGTTGCTCTGACCGAGGACAGCAAAGACATCGAAATCTTCGAAGGACTTTAATTAGCAGCTGTTCGAAATATGCACACATAAGTGCGATACGAAATGAAAGGAGAACAAAGTAATGGGAATCAAAAGCTTTAACCCATATACACCTTCCAGAAGACACATGACCTCCTCTGATTTCAACGAAATCACGAAGAGCACACCGGAGAAATCTCTGGTAGTGTCCCTGAAGAAAAACGCTGGTCGTAACAACCAGGGTAAAATCACTGTAAGACACCGCGGAGGCGGAAGCAGAAGAAAATACAGAATCATCGACTTCAAGAGAAGAAAAGATGATGTTCCGGCAATCGTTAAATCGATCGAGTACGATCCGAACAGAACAGCAAACATCGCTCTGATCTGCTATGCAGACGGCGAGAAAGCATACATCCTGGCTCCGGAAGGACTGAAAGTTGGCATGAAGGTTATGAGCGGCGCTGCTGCAGAGGTAAGACCTGGAAACTGCCTGCCGCTGTCCGAGATTCCGGTTGGTACCATGGTTCACAACGTAGAGCTTCATGCAGGCAAAGGCGGACAGCTTGTTCGTGCAGCTGGTAATGGCGCTCAGCTGATGGCTAAAGAAGGTAAATACGCAACCCTTCGTCTTCCGTCTGGAGAGATGAGAATGGTTCCGATCAACTGCCGTGCATCCATCGGTGTTGTTGGAAATGGCGAGCACAGCCTGATCAACATTGGTAAAGCAGGACGGAAACGTAACATGGGTATCCGCCCGACTGTACGTGGTTCTGTCATGAACCCGAATGACCATCCACATGGTGGTGGAGAAGGAAAGACCGGTATCGGACGTCCGGGCCCGTCTACTCCTTGGGGAAAACCGGCTCTTGGCCTGAAGACCAGAGCAAAGAACAAGCAGTCTAACAAGTACATCGTAAGAAGACGCGATGGAAAAGCTTTATCGAAATAAGGAGGTAAACGATGTCTCGTTCATTAAAAAAAGGACCATTTGCAGATGAAAGCCTGTTAAAGAAAGTTGACGCTGCAAACGCTTCAGGAGATAAAACAGTCATTAAAACCTGGTCACGTCGTTCTACAATCTTCCCGTCATTCGTTGGACACACAATCGCTGTTCATGACGGAAGAAAACATGTGCCGGTATACGTTACAGAGGATATGGTTGGACACAAACTCGGTGAGTTCGTAGCAACCAGAACCTACAGAGGTCACGGCAAGGACGAGAAGAAATCCGGCGTCCGCTAAGTAGAATGATTTGAGAGAGGAGGTTTTTTAGCAATGGCTAAAGGACATAGAAGTCAGATTAAAAGAGCAAGAAATGCTAACAAAGATACCAGACCGTCTGCAAAGTTATCCTACGCTAGAATGTCTGCGCAGAAAGCTGGATTTGTTTTAGATGCAATCCGCGGTAAAGACGTAACAACCGCACTTGGTATTGTAACTTATAACCCGAGATATGCCTCCAGCGTAGTGAAAAAACTGCTGGAGTCCGCAATCGCAAACGCTGAGAACAACAACGGTCTTTCCAGAGAAAACCTGTATGTAGCTGAGTGCTTCGCTAACAAGGCTCCGACCATGAAGAGAATTCATCCGAGAGCACAGGGCAGAGCTTACAGAATCCTGAAGAGAAACAGCCACATCACGATTGTGTTAGACGAGAAATAAGGAGGACATGTCATGGGACAGAAAGTTAATCCACACGGCCTGAGAGTCGGTGTTATTAAAGACTGGGATTCCAAATGGTATGCCGAGGGTGATTTCGCAGATAACCTCGTAGAGGACTACAACATCCGCACATACCTGAAGAAGAAACTGTACAGCGCAGGTGTTTCCAAGATCGAAATCGAAAGAGCATCTGACAGAGTAAAAGTTATCATCTACACCGCAAAACCGGGCGTTGTTATCGGTAAAGGCGGAGCAGAGATCGAGAAAGTAAAAGCTGAAGTTCAGAAACTGACTGACAAAAAGCTTATCGTAGATATCAAAGAAGTAAAAAGACCGGACCGCGATGCACAGCTCGTTGCTGAGAACATTGCATTACAGCTGGAAAACCGTATTTCCTTCCGTCGTGCTATGAAGTCTACCATGCAGCGTACGATGAGAGCTGGCGCTAAGGGAATCAAAACATCTGTATCCGGACGTCTTGGTGGAGCTGATATGGCTCGTACCGAGTTCTACAGCGAGGGAACTATTCCGCTGCAGACCCTGCGTGCCGATATCGATTATGGATTCGCTGAAGCAGATACCACTTACGGTAAAGTTGGCGTAAAAGCATGGATCTACAATGGCGAAGTACTTCCAACCAGAACTAAAAAGGAAGGGAGCGAGAATTAATTATGTTAATGCCGAAGAGAGTAAAACGTCGTAAACAGTTCCGTGGTTCCATGAAGGGTAAAGCCCTCAGAGGAAACAAAATTAACTACGGTGAATTTGGTCTCGTAGCCCTTGAGCCATGCTGGATCAAATCCAACCAGATCGAGGCAGCCCGTATCGCCATGACACGTTACATCAAACGTGGTGGTAAAGTTTGGATCAAAATTTTCCCGGACAAACCAGTAACCGCACAGCCGGCTGAAACCCGAATGGGTTCCGGAAAAGGTTCTCTGGAGTACTGGGTAGCAGTAGTAAAACCAGGCCGTGTAATGTTCGAAATCGCAGGTGTTCCGGAAGAAACAGCCCGCGAGGCATTACGTCTTGCCATGCATAAGTTACCATGTAAATGCAAAGTTGTTTCTCGTGCAGACTTAGAAGGCGGTGATAACAGTGAAAACTAACGAATTTGTAAAAGATTTAAATACAAAGAGCGCAGCTGAGCTGAATGACGAATTAGTAGCTGCTAAAAAGGAACTCTTCAATTTAAGATTCCAGAATGCAACCAACCAGCTTGACAATACAAGCCGAATCAAAGAGGTTCGCAAAAATATTGCAAGAATCCAGACTGTTATTGCCCAGAAGGCAAACGCAGCTGAGTAATTAGGAGGAAAATATCGTGGAAGAAAGAAATCTTAGAAAAACTCGCGTGGGCAAAGTTGTCAGCGATAAGATGGATAAGACTATCGTGGTTGCCATCGAAGACCATGTAAAACATCCTCTGTACAAGAAAATTGTAAAAAGCACATATAAGCTGAAAGCACACGATGCAAACAACGAGTGCCATGTAGGTGATACCGTACGAGTTATGGAAACAAGACCTTTATCCAAAGATAAGAGATGGAGACTTGTGGAGATCGTTGAGAAAGCGAAATAAATAAGAGATCAGAATGCTAAAGGAGGAATACCAGCATGATTCAGCAGGAAACTAGACTGAAAGTCGCTGACAACACCGGTGCAAAAGAAATCTTATGCATTCGTGTTATGGGCGGTTCTACAAGAAGATATGCCAACATTGGTGATGTAATCGTTGCTTCGGTCAAAGATGCAACACCAGGCGGCGTTGTTAAAAAAGGTGACGTAGTAAAAGCTGTTGTTGTAAGAAGCGTAAAAGGCGCTCGTCGTAAAGACGGTTCTTACATCAAATTTGATGAGAACGCAGCAGTTATTATCAAAGATGACAAAACTCCAAAAGGAACCCGTATTTTTGGACCAGTAGCCAGAGAGCTTCGTGAGAAACAGTTCATGAAGATTGTTTCCTTAGCTCCGGAAGTATTATAGGAGGACAGCTATGTCAATGAAGATTAAAAAAGGCGATACCGTAAAGGTAATCGCCGGCAAAGATAAAGACAAAACCGGCAAAGTAGTCAGCGTTGACGTAAAGAACAACCGTGTTGTTGTTGAAGGCGTAAACATGATTACAAAGCATGAGAAACCGTCTATGAGCAATCAGCAGGGCGGAATCGTTAACAAAGAAGCTCCTATCGATGCATCCAACGTAATGCTGGTTGTAAAAGGAGTTCCGACCCGCGTTGGAATCAAAGTTGAGATGGTTGAGAAAAACGGCAAAACAAAAGCTGTTAGAACCCGCGTTGCAAAAGCAAAAGAGCTGAACGGCGCAGTAATTGATTAAGGAAGAGAGGAGGCAAAACCGTGAGTAGACTGAAAGATCTTTACAACGAGCAGATCGTTGATGCAATGACCAAAAAATTTGGATACAAAAACGTGATGGAAGTGCCGAAGCTCTCCAAAATCGTAATCAACATGGGTGTTGGTGAAGCTAAGGAGAACGCTAAACTTCTGGACGCTGCAATCAGTGATATGGAAGCTATCACCGGACAGAAAGCAGTTACCACCAAAGCGAAAAATTCCGTAGCAAACTTTAAAATCCGTGAGGGTATGCCGATCGGATGCAAAGTTACCCTTCGTGGCGAGAAAATGTACGAGTTCGCAGACCGCCTGATCAACCTGGCACTGCCTCGTGTACGTGACTTCCGCGGCGTAAATCCGAACGCTTTCGATGGCAGAGGAAACTATGCTCTTGGTATCAAAGAGCAGCTGATTTTCCCAGAGATCGAGTATGATAAAGTTGATAAAGTCAGAGGTATGGACATTATCTTCGTTACCACTGCTAACACAGATGAAGAAGCTCGTGAATTACTGACATTATTCAACATGCCATTCGCAAAGTAATAGGAGGAATTGATTCATGGCTAAAACAGCAATGAAAATCAAACAGCAGCGCAAAGCTAAATTCTCTACAAGAGAATACAATCGTTGCAGAATTTGTGGCCGTCCACACGCATATTTAAGAAAATACGGAATCTGCAGAATCTGCTTCCGTGAATTAGCATACAAAGGCCAGATTCCTGGCGTTAAGAAAGCTAGTTGGTAAAATTTTAGAAGGAGGCAAATTCAAATGAGTATGAGTGATCCGATTGCAGATATGCTTACAAGAATCCGTAACGCTAACACTGCAAAACATGATACAGTAGATGTTCCGGCATCCAAAATGAAAATCGCAATCGCTGATATCCTGGTAAACGAGGGATACATTGCAAAATATGAACTCAGCGATGAGGGTGCATTCCAGAATATGCACATCACCCTGAAATACGGCGCTGACAAAAACGAGAAGATCATCACCGGTCTGAAGAGAATCTCCAAACCGGGTCTGAGAATCTATGTTGGCAAAGATGAGCTGCCGAGAGTACTTGGCGGACTTGGAATCGCTATTCTTTCCACAAACCAGGGTGTTATCACCGATAAAGAAGCTCGCAAGCTGCAGGTTGGCGGCGAGGTTCTGGCATTCGTTTGGTAATCTGAAACGAAACAAAGCAACTGAAAACAGAGAGAGCGTAAGGCTCTCTCCGAAAATCTAAGTTAATAGGAGGAAATTGGTATGTCACGTATTGGAAGACTGCCAGTGGCAATTCCTGCAGGTGTAACAGTAGACATCCAGGAAAACAACCACGTTGTAGTAAAAGGACCAAAAGGAACATTAGAGAGAACTCTCCCGTCTGAAATGACCATCAAACTGGAAGACGGACACGTAGTAGTTACAAGACCGAACGATCTGAAGAAAATGAAAGCTCTTCATGGTCTGACCAGAACTCTGATCCACAACATGGTAATTGGTGTTAGCGAAGGCTATACCAAAACACTGGAAGTAAACGGTGTAGGTTACAGAGCTGCAAAACAGGGCAACAAATTAGTTCTGTCTCTTGGATATTCTCATCCGGTAGAGATGATCGATCCGGAAGGACTCTCCTCCGCTGTAGACGGCAACAAGATCATTGTTTCCGGTATCAGCAAAGAGAAAGTTGGCCAGTATGCCGCTGAAATCAGAGACAAGAGAAGACCTGAGCCATACAAGGGCAAGGGAATCAAGTATGCTGATGAAGTGATCAGACGTAAAGTTGGTAAGACTGGTAAGAAATAATTAAGGAGAGTGTGAACATGATTAGTAAAGTATCAAGAGCGCAGATGCGCCAGAAAAAGCATAGAAGATTACGTAATCATATCGTAGGTACTGCACAGCGTCCGCGTCTGTGTGTATTCCGCAGCAATAACCATATGTATGCTCAGATTATCGACGATACGATTGGAAATACTTTAGTTTCTGCTTCTACTCTTCAGAAAGATGTTAAAGCAGAGCTTGAGAAAACCAACAATGTAGATGCAGCAGCATATCTTGGAACCGTTCTTGGAAAGAAAGCTGTAGAAGCAGGTATTACTGAAGTTGTATTTGACCGTGGCGGATTCATCTACCAGGGAAAAATCCAGGCATTTGCAGACGCAGCTAGAGAAGCTGGGCTGGTATTCTAAGAAAGGAAGGAAAAGAACACATGAAGCATACAATTATTGATGCAAGCCAGTTCGAACTGGAAGAAAAAGTCGTATCAATTAAGCGTGTTACAAAAGTTGTTAAAGGTGGTCGTAACTTCCGTTTCACAGCTTTAGTAGTTGTCGGCGACGGCAATGGACACGTAGGCGCAGGCCTTGGAAAAGCAGCCGAGATTCCGGAAGCTATCCGCAAAGGTAAAGAAGACGCTATGAAGAAACTGGTAAGCGTAGCAATCAATGAGAACGGAAGTATCACTCATGACTACGTAGGTAAATTCGGAAGCGCAGAGGTTCTGTTGAAGAAAGCTCCTGAAGGTACTGGTGTCATCGCTGGTGGCCCAGCCCGTGCCGTAATCGAGTTAGCTGGTATTAAGAACATCCGTACAAAATCCCTTGGATCCAGAAATAAGCAGAACGTAGTTCTGGCTACCATCGCTGGTCTGTCTGAGCTGAAGACTCCAGAAGAAGTAGCAAGACTTCGCGGCAAATCTACAAACGAGATCTTTGCTTAAGGAGGATGTGAAAAATGGCAGATAAATTAAAAGTAACACTGGTGAAATCCCCGATCGGATGTGTTCCGAAACACAGAAGAACCGTGGAAGCACTGGGTCTGAAAAAAGTTAACAAGACGGTAGAACTGCCGGATAACGCAGCAGTTCGCGGCATGGTTAATCAGGTTTCTTACCTGGTTAAAGTAGAAGAAGCATAAGGAGGTACCGTAATGGACTTATCTAATTTACAGCCGGCTGAAGGTTCCAGACAGAACGATAACTTCCGCAGAGGCCGTGGACATGGTTCAGGAAATGGTAAAACAGCAGGTAAAGGCCACAAAGGACAGAAAGCACGTTCCGGAGCACCGAGACCGGGATTTGAAGGTGGTCAGATGCCTTTATACAGACGTCTTCCGAAGAGAGGTTTCAAAAACAGAAACTCTAAGGAAATCGTTGGAATCAATGTAGATGCTCTGAATCGTTATGAGGACGGAGCTGTTGTAACCGTAGAAACTATGATTGAGACTGGTCTTGTTTCCAATCCGAGAGATGGCGTAAAAATCCTTGGAAACGGTGAAGTCACCAAAAAACTCACTGTAAAAGCAAATGCTTTCAGCGAGAGCGCAAAGGCAAAAATTGAAGCGGCAGGTGGAACAGTCGAGGTGATCTAATGTTTAAGACCTTTATCAATGCATTTAAGGTCAAAGATGTTCGTCGCAAAATATTTTATGTGCTTATGATGCTTGTTGTCATCCGGTTAGGCTCTCAGATGCCTGTACCGGGTGTCAATACAAGCTTTTTTGCGAATTATTTTGCAAATAATACGAATGAGGCATTCAGTTTCCTGAATGCATTCACGGGCGGCGGTTTCGACCGTTTCTCCATCTTTGCTCTGAGTATTACACCGTACATTACTTCTTCCATCATTATTCAGCTGCTCACCATTGCAATTCCACAACTTGAGGAAATGCAGCGTGACGGCGAAGAGGGAAGAAAGAAAATGACTGCGATTACTCGTTATGTGACAGTAGGTCTTGCATTGTTTGAGTCTGTTGCCATGGCAGTAGGCTTTGGACGCCAGGGACTCCTCACCACTTTTAACGCAGTTAATGTGATTGTTGTAGTGGCAGCTCTGACAGCTGGTTCTGCCTTCCTTATGTGGGTGGGAGAACAGATCAACGACAAGGGCGTTGGAAATGGTATTTCTATGGTCCTGTTAATCAACATCCTTTCCAGAATCCCGCAGGATATGGTAACCCTTTACGAAACCTTCGTAAAAGGCAAAACCATCGCGCGTGGTCTGCTGATGTGGATTATCATCGCTGTTGTGATCATCGCTGTTGTTGTGCTGGTACTGATCCTGAATGGCGCTGAGAGAAGAATTCCGGTACAGTATTCCAAGAAAATGGCCGGAAGAAAAATGGTTGGCGGACAGTCATCCAATATTCCGCTGAAGGTAAATACAGCGGGCGTTATCCCGATCATCTTTGCATCATCCATCATGTCTTTCCCATCGATTATCCTGTCGTTTGTCGGAAAGTCGGATATCAAAGGCATCGGCGGAACGCTGATCAAGATGCTGAATTCCAACAACTGGTTTGACAAAACCAATCCAGTTGCTTCGCTGGGCCTGATTCTCTACATTGTCCTTGTTGTTTTCTTCGCTTATTTCTATACCTCCATCACCTTCAACCCGATGGAAGTTGCAGATAACATGAAAAAACAGGGCGGCTTTATCCCAGGCATCCGCCCGGGTAAATCCACGGTAGATTATCTGAACAATCTGCTCAGCTATATTATTTTTATCGGTGCAGCAGGTCTTACCATTGTTGCAGTGATTCCATTTTTCTTTAATGGATTTTTCAAAGCGAATGTATCCTTTGGAGGTACTTCTCTGATCATTATTGCCAGCGTAATTCTGGAAACCTTAAAACAGATTGAATCCATGATGCTGGTACGCAATTACAAAGGATTCTTAAACGATTAAGGCATAAGAGGGACTGTCTGGATAAGACAGGCCCTTTCTTTTGTTTAAAGCGCTTTTAAAGAGGCTTTAGCAGAGAAAATTTTTGCTATTGTGGTTTACTTTATGGTATAATAAGGTAAATTACACGCAGCGGATTGCTGCAAATTCAAACATGGGAGGAAAAGCGCATGAAAATTATTATGTTGGGGGCACCTGGTGCCGGAAAAGGTACACAGGCAAAACAGATCGCTGCAAAATATGAGATTCCTCATATTTCAACCGGCGATATCTTCCGCGCAAATATCAAAGAGGGAACCGAGCTTGGAAAGAAGGCGAAAGCATTCATGGACAAGGGAGAACTCGTTCCGGACGAGCTGACCTGCGATCTTGTTGTAGACCGTATTTCCAAACCGGACGCAGCAAAGGGCTACGTGCTGGATGGCTTCCCAAGAACGATTCCGCAGGCCGAGGCACTGACCAAAGCCCTGGAAGCACGCGGAGAGAAAATTGACTACGCAATCAATGTAGAAGTACCGGATGGAAATATCGTTCACCGTATGGGCGGACGCCGTGCCTGCATCGGATGCGGAGCAACGTATCATGTAGAATTTAACGCACCAAAGGTAGAAGATGTATGCGATACCTGCGGCGGCGAGCTGGTTCTTCGTGATGACGATAAACCTGAGACCGTACAGAAGAGACTGTCTGTATACCATGCTCAGACACAGCCTCTGATTGACTACTATAAGAAAGCCAATGTTCTGGTGGAAGTTGACGGAACCCAGGATATCAACGTGGTATTTCAGGATATAGTAAAGATTTTAGGAGCGTAAAGGATGTCCATATCAATTAAAACTGCCCGGGAAATTGAAAAAATGCGCCGTGCCGGTGAACTGCTGGAGAAGGTACACGATGAATTAGGCCGCGCCATCCATCCGGGAATGTCAACCTGGGAAATCAACAAGCTCGGAGAAGAGATGATCCGCAGCTTCGGATGCACTCCCAACTTTTTAAACTATAATGGGTATCCGGCTTCGATCTGCGTTTCTGTGAACGAAGAAGTGGTTCACGGAATCCCAAGTAAAAAACGGATTCTGAAAGAGGGCGACATTGTCAGCCTGGATGCGGGACTTATCTATGAAGGATACCATTCCGACGCAGCCCGCACACACGCGGTCGGTGAGATCTCGCCGGAGGCAAGAAAACTGGTGGAAGTAACACGCCAGGCCTTTTTTGAAGGAATCAAATACGCAAAAGCAGGCCATCATCTTCATGAGATTTCGGCGGCGATCGGTGCATACGCAGAGAGCTTCGGCTACGGCGTTGTCCGCGACCTGGTAGGCCACGGCATCGGAACGCACCTGCACGAAGATCCGGCAGTGCCGAACTTCGCACAGCCAAGCCGCGGCGTCCGCCTGCAGCCTGGCATGACGCTCGCCATCGAGCCGATGATCACAGCCGGAGGCTATGCAGTCAGATGGCTGGATGATGACTGGACCGTTGTGACAGAAGACGGCTCTCTTGCCGCACATTATGAGAACACGATTCTGATTACGGAGGGAGAACCGGAAATTCTGACACTTTCGCATACGGAGGAGGATTTATGAAACCGATTGTGAAAGGAATGTTTGCCAGAAGCCTGGCCGGCCACGATAAAGGAAGGCTGTATGTGATTTCGGATGTACAGGAGCCATACGTATTCCTGGTGGACGGAAAAATCCGTACCGCCAACCGGCCGAAAAAGAAGAAGCTGATTCACGTACAGCCGGATTACGAAATGACGGATGCGGTTCGTGATGAAGATATCCGTAAGGCATTAAAAGAAAAAGTTGCAAAGAGTTGAAGGAGGATTAATCAATGTCTAAGGCAGATGTAATTGAGGTAGAGGGAACTGTCCTCGAGAAATTACCAAACGCAATGTTTAAAGTAGAACTGGAGAACAAACACGTAGTATTAGCTCATATCAGTGGAAAGCTGCGTATGAACTTTATCCGTATTCTCCCGGGAGACAAAGTAACCATCGAGCTGTCCCCATACGATCTGGACAAGGGACGTATTATCTGGAGAGATAAATAAGAAATACGATAAAAAAAGCCATCCGGCATGCCGGATGGCTTTTTCTCTGTATGTGTTTCTCTGTATTCATCCCCAATAACAGTAACCGTTCTACAGAACAAAGATTTCGATCACCGGCCTTCAGATTTCTGACAGCCACAAAGCAAGCACCAGTCTGCAAACCCTGCAGCATCCGCGGCGGCGGGCATCTGAATTTCTTTTCAGTCCCTTTTGAAACCTTCCAGATGTATTATGCAATATTTTAATAGAAAAAGCAATGAAAAAAGTATAAAATTTTATGAAAACTTTTTGTAAAAACCAGGAGAATTTGTGCACTTTTGAAACAAAATTTTTAAACCGTCAGAAGAAAAAGAAAAAGTGAAAAGACAGGAGAAAAGAGCGGACGGAAAACCGTGAAAATGACAGATGAGGGCTCGAAAGCGACAGAAGAATATATGTTCGTGAATTCTGTGTGAAGTTGAAATATTTGGTTGAATTCTCAAAATAATGTGATACAATGCAATAGAGAAACTTTACGGGGAAATTTTACCGGGAAGGGTCTCCTAGGCGGTGTGGTAAAATCCATGCACCGGCAGAAATCAAGGAAACATTTTATGAAACAGCAGGCTGCAGTCTGAAAAATAATTCGGATCTGCAGCAATGGCATCGCTGCTCCTTACAGATAACAGGAAAGGAAATGTGCAATGACAAAATGGGAAAGAAAAGAAAAGGACCTTGTTGCAGCACTCTGCGTAATTGCAGTGATTGTTTTACTTGCCGCTGCATATGGAATCTTCTGTCTGATCATCGAGGATGACAAAATCTGGGCAGATGCTTCTATTAACGGAGTAAACATTCAGGGAATGAGCAAAAAAGAAGCTGCACAGACAGTGGAACAGAAGTTTGAAGAAGATTATAAAGATACAGCTGTTACCGTTGAGCTGGATGGTCAGCAGTATACGATGAACGTATTTCCAATGCTGGGGATGGATGCTTCCGCAGAAATTGAAAAAGCATATGAAAAAGGCCATGGAAATCTTCTGGTTCGCGGTCTGGAGTGGGTCGAGATGAAACGGGGAAAGGCAGAGAAACTTTCCTATGATGTGCAGCCGACTGTGGCCCATCCAGATGAGGTGGAAGGAATTGTACAGGCATCCGGCATTCAGGATTACAACTCCATGCAGGATACTACATATGAAGTAACAGATACCGGCCTGATCGTGCATAAAGGCATTTCCGGAACCAGACCGGATGTGGATGCTTTAAAACAGCAGATCCAGACGAATGTGACAGCAATGAATTTCCAGGATGTAATTTCCTGCCCGACGGCAGAAAATCAGCTGACGGAGCCGGATTTTGCCGGAATTGCAAGCCAGATTTATACCGAGCCGGTCAATGCGACGCTGGATCCGGACAACGGATATTCCGTTGTGGCATCGAAAAACGGAACCTCAATGGATGCGGACAGTGCGAAAGCCGAGTATGAGAGTGCAGAAGAAAATACGGATATCACGATTCCGTTTACCTTTACCGAGCCGGAGATTACAACCGAGAAGATGAACGCAAATCTGTTTAAAGACACGCTTGGAAGTTACAGCTCCAGCGCAGCAGGTGGAACGAGCGGAAGAATTCACAACGTCGGACTTACGGCATCTATCTGCAACGGACAGATCGTTCTGCCGGGAGAAACCTTCTCTTTTAATGGTGTCGTAGGTGATACAACGGCAGAAAAAGGATACCAGGAGGCAGCAGGCTATCAGGATGGCAAAGTCGTCCAGGTACTTGGAGGAGGCGAATGCCAGGTGTCCTCCACACTGTTTTCCGCTATTTTGTATACAGACCTTGATGTGTTGGAAAGAGCCAACCATTCGATGCCGGTACATTATGTGCCGTCAGGAATGGATGCAACCGTATTCTGGGATTCACCGGATTTCAAATTTGAAAATAATCATAAGTATCCGGTGAAAATTGTGATGAATATGGACAGCAGTGATACACTGACCGTAAAAATTCTCGGAACAAAAGAAAACGACTATACCATTGAGCCAAGGGTAGAGCAGATCGATGAGATGAGTAATGTAACGTATCGTGATTATAAAGATGCAAGCGGAAATGTAGTAAAATCAGAATCCGTATGCGCAAGCAAATACAAACCGCTGAACTCAGGATCATGATGCAAAAAAGATGTTACCTGTAAAAAACAGGCGGGACAGAGAAGAGAAATCTGTCCCGCCTGTTTTTTTCTTACCGGTGGGAGAGATGAAAAAATGCACAGAAAAAGAGCAAAAAAAAATGAAAAAATATGTAAAAAATTTCTTGCATTTCCGGGAACAAAATGCTATACTATAAAACGAACTTTTGCGCGTGGACTTTTTTCTAACCCACAAAAAGAAAACGCATTCCAAAAGTTTACAACAGAAAATTCCCCTACACGGGGCGCTAAGGAGCAAAGAAAGGAGGATTCATCATGAAGGTTAGATCTTCTGTAAAACCGATCTGCGAGAAATGCAAAGTTATCAAAAGAAAAGGTAGCATCAGAATCATTTGTGAGAATCCAAAGCACAAACAGCGCCAGGGCTAATCCGTCATTAGGCTTGATCGTAATTGTGCAGATTTTAAGTGCGGCTGCAGCGAGGACGCGCGTGAATGCGTTGTTCTGCTGTTAATATTATAAAGTGAGACACCTGGCAAGTTGCAGCCAGGACACCTCCGGCGGGTGGACGCGCGGAGCGCAGACATCCCTTATAATATTGCTTAATACTCCGATCTGTCAGGTGGCAGAAGGAGAAAGGTCGTGCGAACACGGCTGGATACACGCATACCTGTATCCCAATTAGGAAAATATTAATGTTTTAGAAAAATGGAGGACAAAGTACATGGCTCGTATAGCTGGTGTAGACTTACCAAGAGACAAACGTGTTGAGATTGGTCTGACCTATATCTACGGAATCGGTAGAACAAGTGCAGATCGTATCTTAAAAGAAGCTGGAGTAAATCCGGACACACGCTGCAGAGATTTGACAGACGATGAAGTAAAGAGACTCAGTGCAGTTATCGATGAGAGTCAGGTTGTAGAAGGAGATCTTCGTAGAGAAATCGCTATGAACATCAAACGTCTGCAGGAGATCGGATGCTACAGAGGTATCCGTCATCGTAAAGGCCTTCCGGTTCGTGGTCAGAAAACAAAGACCAACGCAAGAACCCGCAAAGGTCCTAAGAGAACTGTTGCAAATAAGAAGAAATAATTTAACCAGTAGTCCAATATAAGATTAAGAAAGTGTAGGTTAGTTTTAAAATGGCAAAAGTGACAAAGAAAACGACAAAACGTCGTGTCAGAAAAAACGTTGAACACGGACAGGCACATATCCAGTCTTCCTTCAATAATACAATCGTAACACTGACTGATGCAGAAGGAAATGCTCTTTCATGGGCAAGTGCCGGCGGTCTGGGATTTAGAGGTTCAAGAAAATCTACTCCATACGCAGCTCAGATGGCTGCAGAAACTGCTACCAAAGCAGCGCTGGTTCATGGCTTAAAGACTGTTGACGTTATGGTAAAAGGACCAGGATCAGGTCGTGAAGCTGCAATCCGTGCCCTTCAGGCATGCGGTCTTGAAGTTACAAGCATCCGCGACGTAACACCGGTTCCGCACAACGGATGCCGCCCACCAAAACGTAGAAGAGTCTGATTAGGAGGTTAAGAACATGGCAGTAAATAGAGTACCAGTCCTGAAAAGATGCAGATCCCTCGGAATGGATCCTGTATATCTTGGAATTGATAAGAAGTCCACAAGACAGCTGAAAAGAGCAAACAGAAAAATGTCTGAGTATGGTCTTCAGTTAAGAGAAAAACAGAAAGCAAAATTCATCTACGGCGTTCTGGAGAAACCTTTTGTTAACTATTACAAAAAGGCTGACAGAATGGAAGGACAGACTGGTGAGAACCTGATGATCCTTCTTGAGCTCCGTCTGGACAACGTTCTGTTCCGTATGGGAATGGCTAGAACCAGAAAAGAAGCACGTCAGATCGTTGACCACAAACACGTTCTGGTTAACGGCAAACAGGTAAATATCCCGTCTTACCTTGTAAGCGCTGGTGATACCATCGAAATCAAAGAGGGTAAAAAATCCTCTCAGAGATATAAAGACATCGTAGAGGTTACAGGCGGCCGTCTGACTCCAGAATGGATCGAGGCTGATCTTGAGGCACTCAAAGGTGTTGTAAAAGAGCGTCCTACCCGCGAAATGATCGATGTTCCGGTTGACGAAGTGCAGATCGTCGAGCTGTATTCTAAATAAAGAATCGCCATACGCGGAAGGCTTTATTCCCATGAGTAATGAGCCAACCAATTTAAAAGGAGGGGCTTTCGAGTGTTTGATTTTAACAAACCGAAAATTGAAATTACTGAGATTTCTGATGACAAGAAGTACGGCAGATTTGTGGTTGAACCTCTGGAAAGAGGCTACGGTATCACATTAGGTAATTCTCTTCGCAGAATTATGCTTTCTTCCCTCCCTGGAGCAGCAGTAAGCCAGGTTAAAATCGAGGGCGTTCTTCATGAATTCAGCTCCATCCCTGGAGTAAAAGAAGACGTTACAGAAATCATCATGAACCTGAAGAGCCTTGCAATCCGCAATAACAGCGAAACCAACGAAGCAAAAGTTGCTTATATTGAGTTCGAGGGCGAGGGAGTTGTAAGAGCATCCGATATTCAGGTAGATCAGGATATTGAGATCATGAATCCGGATCAGGTAATCGCAACCCTGAACGGCGGCCCGGACAGCAAGCTGTACATGGAGCTGACGATCACAAAAGGCCGCGGTTATATCAGTGCTGACAAAGGCAAGAGCGATGACATGCCGATCGGCGTTCTCGCTGTGGATGCTATCTATACACCGGTTGAGCGTGTAAACCTCAAAGTGGAGAACACCCGTGTAGGTCAGATTACCGATTACGATAAACTGACACTGGATGTTTACACCAGAGGAACACTGGATCCGGACGAGGCAGTCAGCCTGGCAGCTAAGGTTTTAAGCGAGCATCTGAAACTCTTCATCGATCTGTCTGAGAATGCGAAGACAGCAGAAGTTATGATCGAGAAAGAGGACAATGAGAAAGAGAAAGTTCTGGAGATGAACATCGACGAGCTTGAGCTTTCCGTGCGTTCCTATAACTGCTTGAAACGTGCCGGTATCAATACCGTAGAAGAGCTGTGCAACAAAACTTCCGAAGACATGATGAAGGTTCGTAACCTGGGCCGCAAGTCTCTGGAAGAGGTACTTGCAAAGCTGAAAGAACTGGGACTGTCACTGAGTCCTGGGGACGGAGAATAAATCACAGCGATTTATCTTTCCGTTTGATTTGTAGACGAAAACCCCCTGTCAGTAAGTCCGAGGCAGCATGACTTGTGGGTTCCACAAATGGAGGAAAATTTAAAATGGCAAAATATAGAAAACTTGGCAGAACATCTGACCAGAGAAAAGCATTATTAAGAAACCAGGTAACCAACCTTCTGTATCACGGAAAAATCGTTACCACTGAGACCAAAGCGAAAGAGATCCGCAAGATCGCTGAAAGCATGATCGCACTGGCTGTAAAAGAGAAAGATAACTTTGAGACCGTTACCGTTACTGCTAAAGTAGCTCGCAAAGATGCTGATGGTAAACGTGTGAAAGAAGTAAAAGACGGCAAAAAAGTTACCGTATACGATGAAGTTCAGAAAGAGATCAAAAAAGATCTTCCGTCCAGACTTCACGCTAGACGTCAGATGGCAAGCTTCTTCTATCCTGTAACAGAGGTTCCGACCGAAGCAGCAGGACGCAAGAAAAACACCAAGTCCATCGATATGCCACAGAAAATGTTCGATGAGATCGCTCCGAAATATGCAGACCGTAACGGCGGATATACCCGTATCATCAAGATCGGACCGCGTAAAGGTGATGCAGCTATGGAAGTTGTAATCGAGCTGGTTTAATCTGTAAATAGTTTTGAAATTCGCAGGGGCTGCCTCTTAGTAGGTGGCTCCTGTTTTGTTGCATATCATATTTTATATGACACAATTGCGAAATTGTGGCAATGTACGGGGTTGCATCTGCTTTGCGAATAAGGTACAATACAGAATACAGAACAGCTAAAATGGGATACAAAGGAGAGCATTTGCATGGAGAGCAAGAAAAAAATGTTGTTTATTTTTAATCCGTTTTCCGGAAAAGCACAGATTAAAAGTAAACTGTTTGAAATTATCGATGTTTTTGTAAAAGGCGGATATGAAGTCATTGTCCACCCGACGCAGGCAGTCGGAGATGGTTTCGAAAAGACAAAGGAGCTTGCGCCGCAGGTGGATCTCGTTGTCTGCAGCGGGGGCGACGGAACACTGGATGAAGTTGTCAGCGGTCTGATGGAAGTGGATCAGCGCGTTCCGATCGGTTATATTCCGGCCGGAAGCACCAATGATTTTGCAAACAGTCTTTCTATTTCGAAAGATATGGTACAGGCGGCAAAGGATATCATCGAGGGAAACCTGTATTCCTGTGATGTGGGAGCGTTCAACAACGACAGCTTTGTCTACATCGCTGCATTCGGCCTTTTCACGGATGTTTCCTATGAGACAGATCAGCACATGAAAAACATTCTCGGCCATCTGGCATACCTGCTGGAGGGATCCAAACGGATCTGGAATGTGCCGACGTACTGGATTAAAGTCGAGGCAAACGGGGAAACCTTTGAGGGAGAGTATATCTACGGTATGGTGACGAATGCCAAGTCCGTCGGCGGCTTCAAAAACCTGCCGGGACAGGATGTACGCCTGGATGATGGACTCTTCGAGGTAACCCTGATCAAACGCCCGAAAAACCCTCTGGAACTGAATGAGATCATTGCGTCCCTGCTGATGCAGGAGGATCACACAGACCTCATCGATTCGTTCAAGACCGACCGCATCATCATCGAGTCCAACCAGGAGATTTCCTGGACCCTGGACGGCGAATACGGCGGAGATCACGGCTATGTCTGCATCGAAGCGCGCAAACATGCCATGGAACTGGTTCTGAACAATAAGTAGGCACGGCTTTTTGATAAGTTTTTCACAAAAAAGTGCAAAAAAATGGATTTCGCCGCGAAAACCATTTGGCATTTGCAGAAAGATGTTGTATAATAAAACCAGTTATGAAAGTAACAAGTATGCCGTAAGCCTGAAAACGGTACACGGCACAATTACAGACACAGGAGGTCATTTGAGCTATGTTAGTATCAGCAAAAGAAATGTTGGACAAAGCAAAAGCCGGCCACTATGCAGTTGGTCAGTTTAACATCAACAACCTGGAGTGGACAAAATCCATTCTTCTTACCGCACAGGAGATGAATTCTCCGGTTATCCTTGGCGTATCTGAGGGTGCAGGAAAATACATGACAGGTTTCAAGACTGTAGCTGCCATGGTAAAAGCTATGATCGAAGAGCTGAACATCACTGTTCCGGTTGCTCTGCATCTGGATCACGGAACCTACGAAGGATGCTACAAATGCATCGAAGCAGGTTTTTCATCCATCATGTTTGACGGATCTCACTATCCGATCGAAGAGAACGTTGCAAAAACAAAGAACTGGTAGCTGTCTGCAAAGAGAAAGGAATGTCTCTGGAAGCAGAAGTTGGTTCTATCGGTGGAGAAGAAGATGGTGTTGTAGGTATGGGCGAATGCGCTGATCCGAACGAGTGCAAGATGATTGCAGACCTCGGTGTAGATATGCTTGCAGCAGGTATCGGCAATATCCACGGTGTATACCCGGCTAACTGGCAGGGACTGAGCTTTGAGACTCTGGCAGCTGTACAGGAGCTGACAGGAACTATGCCGCTCGTTCTTCACGGTGGTACAGGTATCCCGGATGACATGATCAAGAAAGCCATCGATCTTGGCGTTTCCAAAATCAATGTAAATACAGAGTGCCAGCTTGCATTCGCAGCAGCTACACGTAAATACATCGAAGAGGGAAAAGATCAGCAGGGTAAAGGATTCGATCCTCGTAAACTGCTTGCTCCTGGCGCAGAAGCTATCAAAGCTACTGTAAGAGAGAAAATCGAACTGTTCGGTTCTGCAAACAAAGCCTGAGTTTAAGCACGAAAATGCTGTGCAGGATTCCTGGGGGACTTCCTCCTCAGGGTCCGCACAGTATTTTTTTTCGCGAGCAACGAGTCAAAGTCCGTGCTTGCACGAGACCTTGACGACTGCCGCGAAAGCTTTCATCGAATCCGCTAATTTTTTCGCCTGAATTAGGAAAGTTTTGTAAAATAATACGAAAAAGGGACTGAGTTCAAAAAAGCACTTGCGTTTTTTAAGTTTTTGAGTTATTTTAGTATCAGTTGGAAATCAAATCCATATGCGAATGTAAAACAAGGGCGTTCTACAAAAACTTAGCTTTCCTTAGCTGCTTTTTGAGAACCCCTTTTTCTTGTATCAGGACCTTTTTAGAGTCCGGCGGGAAGGTCGCATCGCAAAATTCACAAATGGAAAGGAAGAAAGAAAATGGGAGAATATGTAAATCCGGCCAAAATCTTTGGCGAAAATGTATTCAATGACACTGTAATGCAGGAACGTCTTCCAAAAAATGTTTACAAGAAGCTGAAAAAGATCATCGAAGAAGGCGGTGAGCTGGATCTTGCTACTGCAGATACGATTGCACATGAGATGAAAGAATGGGCAATTGAAAAAGGAGCAACACACTATACACACTGGTTCCAGCCGCTGACTGGTACAACTGCAGAAAAGCACGATTCTTTTATCACAGCACCGATGCCGAACGGCAAAGTACTGATGAGCTTCTCCGGTAAAGAGCTGATCAAAGGCGAGCCGGATGCATCTTCTTTCCCGTCCGGTGGACTGCGTGCTACCTTTGAGGCAAGAGGATATACAGCATGGGACTGCACCTCACCGGCTTTCGTTCGTCAGGACGCAGCAGGCGCAACCCTCTGCATTCCGACTGCATTCTGCTCCTACACAGGAGAGGCGCTTGACCAGAAAACACCGCTTCTTCGTTCCATGGAAGCTCTGAATGTACAGTCCCTGCGTCTGTTAAAACTGTTCGGAAACACCACTTCCAAGAAAGTAACTCCTTCTGTAGGACCGGAGCAGGAATACTTCCTGGTAGATGCAGAGAAATTCCTGCAGAGAAAAGACCTGATCTACACCGGCCGTACCCTGTTCGGCGCAATGCCTCCAAAAGGACAGGAGATGGACGATCACTATTTCGGAACCATCCGTCAGAGAATTGCTTCCTTTATGAAGGAGGTCAACATTGAGCTGTGGAAGATGGGCGTTACCGCAAAGACTCAGCACAATGAGGTTGCACCGGCACAGCATGAGCTGGCTTCCATCTATTCCGAGGCAAATGTAGCAGTTGACAACAACCAGCTCGTAATGCAGACCTTAAAGAGAATTGCATGCCAGCACGGACTGAAATGCCTGCTGCATGAGAAACCGTTCGCAGGTGTCAACGGTTCCGGAAAACATAACAACTGGTCCATCACCACAGATGACGGCATCAACCTTCTTGAGCCGGGCAAAACACCGCACGAGAACATTCAGTTCCTGCTTGTGTTAAGCTGCGTCCTGAAAGCTGTTGATGTTCACGCAGATCTGCTCCGTGAGTCCGCAGCCGATCCAGGAAACGATCACAGACTGGGAGCCAACGAGGCACCGCCGGCCATCATTTCCGTATTCCTTGGCGAGCAGCTGGAGGACGTTGTTGAGCAGCTGATCAGCACCGGAAATGCAACCAAGAGTAAAAAAGAGGGCGTTCTGGAGACTGGTGTTAAGACACTTCCGGATCTCAAGAAAGACGCTACCGACCGTAACAGAACCTCACCGTTCGCCTTCACCGGAAACAAATTCGAGTTCCGTATGGTTGGTTCCCGTGACTCCGTTGCAGCTCCGAACATCGTACTGAACACCATCGTTGCAGAAGCATTCCGCGATGCATGCGATGTACTGGAAGGCGCTGAAAACTTCGAGGACGCTGTCCATGATCTGATCAAGAAGAACTTAAGTGAGCATCAGAGAATCATCTTCAATGGCGACGGATATGCAGATGAGTGGTTAGCTGAGGCAGAGAGAAGAGGACTTCCGAACATCAAATCCATGGTGTACGCAATCCCGGCACTGACCACTGATACCGCAATCAAACTGTTCGGCGATTTCAAAGTATTCACCGAGGCAGAGCTGGTATCCCGTGCAGAAGTTAAATTCGAGAACTATGCAAAGACCATCAACATCGAAGCAAAGACCATGATCGACATGGCAAGCAAACAGATCATCCCGGCAGTCATCAAATATGCGACTTCCCTGGCTGGATCCATCAACACCATCACCGCAGCAGGTGTTACGGCAGTTGGTGTACAGAAGAATCTGCTGAACGAGACAAGTGCACTGCTTGAGGAAACTCAGAAAGCACTCGACGAGCTGATCGCAATCGAGAATGCAGGATGCGAGATGGAAGACGGCGAAGCAAAAGCAAAATACTACTACGAGAAAGTTACTCCGGCTATGGAGGCACTCCGTGCACCGGTTGACAAACTGGAGATGATCGTAGACAAAGAGATGTGGCCGATGCCGTCTTACGGCGATCTGATGTTTGAGGTTTAATCCGCAGACGGTCCGATAAATTGTAAAAATTCTGTGAAAACAGGGCAGAAAAAGAGGCTGTTTTTGACAACAGCCTCTTTTTTTAGTATAATGGGGATTAGCTGTTGCCAGAAGAAAAGGGCGGACAGCGCTGCCGGAACAAGCGGCAGGAAAACATGGAGGAAACGCTTCTGGAATTTCGGAGAAAAACAGAAGCATACAGAACTATGAATGCAGAACTGGAAATTTTAGGTGTGAAGCTGAAACATTACCGCGTCGATGCGGCAATGGAGATTGCAGAGGAATACCTCTCGAACGATAAGCTGAACACCATCGGGATTGTTACGATGCAGATGCTGATGCAGGCGAGCAAGGAACCGACGTGGAAACAGTATATCGAAGATCTGGATCTGACGGTCATCGGGGAAACCGAGGTGCTGGAGGCAGCAGGAATTGACCCGGAGACGCCGTCCTATGAGGAAGTGGAGACGAACGAGTTCATCGCACGCTTTTTCTGGGGACTGATTCAGAAGAAAAGCCGGATTTTCGTACTGGGCGACACTGAGGAAGAACTGCAGACACTGCAGAAATATCTGACAGAAACGTATCCCGGCATTGAGATCGGAGGCGGTGCTGTTGTCGAGACGCTGGAGGAATCCGCGTTTGACAGCCTGGTCAACGAGATCAACAGCCAGACGACGGACGTGATTGTGAGCGGCCTTGCAGGAACGCGGCAGGATCGTTTCGTTCTGGAAAACAGCAGCAAAATCAGCGCAAAAATCTGGCTGAGCCTTGGCGAGCATTCGACGCTGCAGAACGAGGCCGGTATAAAAACGAGCTGGTGGGGAACTCTGCTAAAGAAGAATACGTTCAAGCGGATGGTAACAAAATATAACAGCGAAAAGGACGGTTAAAGTTCATGAACTGGATACGGAACAAACAGCAGTGGAGAGATTATCTGCTGATTACGCTGGGAACCGCGGTCATGGCGGTTGCGACCAGCTCGATTTACGACCCGGCGGGGCTTGTTACCGGAGGATTTTCCGGTCTTGCAATCGTCATCAAACAACTGAGCCAGATGCTGTTCGGAAAAGGAGTTCCGCTCTGGGTGACGAACCTTGTGCTGAACATTCCGCTCTTTCTGTTCGGAATCCGCATGAGCCGCGATTTTCTGGTGAAAACCATCTTCGGAACCCTGATGAATACGTTCTGGATTGCCGTTCTCCCGGTGCTGCAGCTGGTGCCGGATGACAGGATGCTTTCCGCACTGTTCGGCGGCGTTCTGATGGGAGCAGGCATCGGCCTCGTCTTCATCGGAAACGGTACGACGGGCGGAACGGATATGATGGCGGCTCTGATCCAGAGAAAGCTGCGCCACTATTCCGTTGCACAGGTTATGCAGGTGCTTGATGGAATCATCGTCATCGCCGGTATTTTTGTCTTCGGTATCCACGCTTCGCTCTATGCGATCGTGGCAATCTACGTGACGACGAAAGTGACGGATGCTCTGATGGAAGGTATGAATTATGCGAAATCCGCGTTTATCATTACCGCGCATCCGGAGCAGGTAGCCGATGAGCTCATGAAAGAACTCGACCGCGGCGCGTCCGGCATCCACATCAAGGGAATGTACACGGGCGAAGAGCGTATGATGGTATTCTGTGTTGTGGGCAAAAAACAGATTCCGCAGCTCAAACAGATCGTAGGAACGATCGATCCGAACGCGTTTGTCGTTGTGTCGGATGCAAGAGAGGTCTTAGGAGAGGGCTTCCAGACGGATTTCTCCTGACCTTTTTACGTATTTTGTGGTATAAATGTTGTGTTTTCTCTTCCTTTTTTGTCTATTTTGTATTAAAATAAATATATCTGTGAGGTACTTTGCATCAGGCGCAGAATCATAGGGGTGTGGATATGCCTGGCAATGAAAGCGGGTGCAGCCGGAGACAAACTATAGGATGAAAGAGGGAAGAAAATATGATTTCAAATCAGATTTTACAGAGTACCATTGAGGGAATCAAAAATATTTCGCGTGTCGAACTCTGCGTGACTGATGTAGAAGGAAAAGTTCTGGTAACGACGTTTCCGGAGGTTGAGATCAGCCAAAATGATATTATAACGTTTGCGCAGTCTCAGGCAGATTCCCAGACCATGAAAAATTATCAGTTTTTTAAAGTATACGATGAACACCAGCTGGAGTACGTTCTGGTTGTAAAAGGCGGAAACGATGACATTCACCTGATCGGGAAAATGGTTACCTTCCAGATTCAGGGCCTCCTTACCGCCTACAAGGAGCGCTTCGATAAAGACAACTTTATCAAGAATCTGCTGCTCGACAACCTGCTGCTGGTCGACATCTACAACAGGGCGAAGAAGTTACATATTGAAGTGGAAGCACGCCGCCTTGTATTTATTCTTGAGACAAATCCGGATAAAAACAGCGGGGCGCTGGAAAGCGTCAAGAGTCTGCTCGGTACCAAATCCGGTGACTTTATAACTGCCGTCGATGAGAAAAACATTATCATCGTCAAGGAACTTGCTCCAGGTGAGGATTATGCCCAGATGAACAAAGTGGCAGCCACCATTCTGGAAGCAGCAGGAAGAGATGAGGAGGGGAAAACCCACGTTGCTTACGGTACCATTGTCAAGGAGATCAAAGAAGTATCGCGTTCCTACAAAGAAGCCAGAATGGCGATGGACGTCGGAAAAATCTTCTCCGCTGAGAATGATATCTATGCATACAGCTCACTGGGTATCGGCCGTCTGATTTACCAGCTTCCGATCCCACTGTGCAAAATGTTCATCAAAGAGATTTTTGGCAACAAATCGCCGGATGACTTTGATGAAGAGACACTGACAACGATCAATAAATTCTTTGAAAATTCTCTGAATGTCTCGGAAACCTCGAGACAGCTTTATATACACCGAAATACCCTTGTCTATCGGCTGGATAAGCTGCAGAAGAGCACGGGACTCGATCTTAGAGTTTTTGAAGATGCGATCACATTCAAGATTGCGCTTATGGTTGTGCAGTACATGAAATACATGGAAACGCTCGATTATTAAGCGAGAACCCTTGAAGGAGGAATTGCATGATAACATTGGATAGTGTAAGTAAGAGTTACGCGAAAGGCCAGCCGGCCGTCAACAACGTATCCTTACACATCGAGAAGGGGGAATTCGTCTTTATCGTGGGAAACAGCGGTTCTGGAAAATCGACGCTGATCAAGCTCCTTTTGAAAGAACTCGAGCCCACATCCGGTACTATTAAGGTAAACGGACAGATCTTAAATAAAATGAAACGCTGGAGAGTGCCGAAATACCGCCGCGGTGTCGGCGTCGTATTCCAGGATTTCCGCCTTTTAAAAGACCGGAATGTCTATGAAAACGTAGCATTCGCACAGCGTGTCATCGAGAAACCGAACCGCGTCATCAAAAAGCGCGTGCCGGAAGTCCTGACGCTGGTCGGACTGGCAGAGAAGTACAAATCCTTCCCGAAGGAGCTTTCCGGAGGAGAGCAGCAGCGAGTTGCCGTGGCAAGAGCCATTGTCAACCGGCCTGACATTCTTCTGGCGGACGAGCCGACCGGAAACCTGGACCCGGGAAACTCCATGGAGATTATGAAGCTCCTGGAGGAAATCAACAACAGAGGAACGACCGTTCTTGTGGTAACCCACAACCGTGAGATCGTCAACTCCATGAAAAAACGCGTTATTACCATGCGAAAAGGCGTGGTAGTCAGCGATGAGAAGGAGGGCGAGTACCATGAGGTTTAGTACACTGGGCTACAGCATCAAACAGGGTGTCAAAAACATCTGGAGAAACAAGATGTTCTCGCTGGCATCCATCGCAACCATGGGAGCCTGTATCTTTCTGTTCGGTATCTTCTTTGCGGTTGTCATCAACTTTAACTACATCGTAAAAAATGCCGAGACAGACGTATCCATGACCGTCTTCTTCAACGAAGATGTGGATCAGGCGACGATCGATGAGATCGGAACGGAGATCAAGGCCAAGACCGATGTGGTCAAGGAATGTAAGTATGTTTCCGCGGATGAGACGTGGGAAAACTTTGCAAAACAGTATTTCGAAGGAAAAGAGGAATACAAGGACGGCTTTAAGCCAAACGACAACCCGCTCGCAACTTCTGCTCACTACGAGGTTTACGTATACCAGGTAGAGACGCAGGATGCACTGGCTGAGTATATCCGCTCGCTGGACGGTGTCCGTGAGGTTAAACAGGCCGAGGGCGCAACAACAACGTTGACGACGATGAACCGTGTCATTGGCTACGTTTCCATCGCGATCATCCTGATTCTTCTTGCCGTATCTGTTTTCCTGATCAGCAATACCGTCACGATCGGTATTTCGGTCCGGAAAGAGGAGATCGGTATCATGAAGCTGATCGGTGCGACGAACCTGTTTGTAAGGGCTCCGTTCCTGATCGAGGGTATCCTGATCGGTCTTGTCGGAGCAGCGATTCCGCTGGGGCTGCTGTACGTTGTATACAACAGAGTCATCAGCTACGTTATGACGGAGTTCAGCGTACTGTCGAACTTTATGGCATTCATGCCGGTATCGGCCGTCTTCCGGATTCTGCTTCCAGTCGGACTCATTCTCGGTATGGGAATCGGTCTTGTCGGCAGTATCTTTACGATTCGAAAACACTTGAAAGTCTGATAGGATTAGACAATATAATGAAGTAAAAATAAGTCCCGGAATCCGTCAAAAGATTCCGGGATCTTTCGATTGGGAGGCATATTTTGGAAGAACTGATGAAGGAAGAAAAAGAGGGCGTAAAAGCGGCAGAGCAGGAAAAACCGAAAAAGCGCAGAAACAGAAAGAAAACCGAAAAAATGAGATGCGGAAGAGCTACTTTGCGGGCATGATTTCGATGCTGGCGATTGTAATGATCGTGCTTGTCGGAACAACGTTTCTCTGGCCGGGAAGCAGTGCGGACCACCCCGGCGGCTTCTGGTCGTGGCGGAAGACGGCGGCGATCAAAGCGATGATCAGCCAGCTTTACGCGGGCGATGTGGATGACACAGAGCTGTCGGATGCGATGTATAAAGGGATGATCAGCGGCCTCGGCGACAAGTATTCTACGTATTACACGAAAGAGGAATACGAAGCGATCAAGACAGCGCAGGAGGGTTACTATCAGGGCATCGGTGTTACGGTGACGCTGGACGGCGATAAGCTGCAGGTCACCGGCGTACAGGACGATACCCCGGCGGCGAAGGCCGGTATTCAGGCGGATGACCGCATTGTGAAGATTGACGGGCAGACACTCGAAGGCTTAAGCCTCAACGATGCGGTCGGTCTTCTGAAAAACAGCGAGAACGATACCGTGACGCTTTCCATCGAGCGGGAAGGCGAGGCGGATCTGATTGAAACGGAAGTCACAAAAGAGAAGCTTGCGGCGATTGTGGCAGACGGTAAAATGCTGGACGACAAGATCGGCTATCTGGCCATCAGCGAGTTTACAGGGCTTACCTCCGAGCAGTTCCAGAAAGCATACCAGTCACTGCAGGATCAGGGCATGGAGCGCCTGATCATCGACCTGCGCGGCAATCCGGGCGGCCTTGTGACGGCAGTCTGCGACACCCTGCGCCAGATCCTGCCGGAGGGACTCATCGTGTATACCGAGGATAAAAATGGAAAACGGGAAGAGTATACCTGCGACGGCGATACCCCGATCTCGATTCCACTCGTCGTGCTGGTCAATGAAAATACGGCAAGTGCGGCAGAAATCTTCACGGGAGCAGTCAAAGATTACGGCATCGGAACGATTGTCGGAACGACGACATTCGGAAAAGGCATTGTCCAGAATACATTCCAGCTCTCGGACGGCAGCGTGGTGAAACTGACGATTGCCCATTATTACACGCCGCTCGGAAACGACATCCACAAGGTCGGCATTACGCCGGATGTCGAGGTGGAGCTGCCGGATGACGCGACGAGCGATGTGCAGCTCGAAAAAGCGTTGGAAGTTGTCAAAGGACTGGAAAGTGCGGAATAAAATAAGAATTTTTACAGAAAAGCAGGAAAAAGGTAGGAAAAAAAGCACGAACGTGTTATCTTAGTAGAGGAGCCGAAAACAGATCTTGGCAGGCTCTAAAAGAAAGTGAGGAAAGACAGATGAACTTTACAGAAAGAAGAAAACAGGTTTTTGATAAAATGGACCAGGATTCCGCACTGCTTTTGTTTTCTGGAATCGAGCTGCATGTCAGCGCAGACGAATATCTGCCGTTTGAAGCAAACCGCAACTTTTTCTATCTGACCGGCCTTCGCAGAGATCACATGATCCTGATGATGAAAAAGACCGCAAAAGAGGAGAAATCCATTCTGTTTATCGAGAAAGCGGATCTGAACCAGGAGAGATGGTTTGGAAGAAAAGTAACCGTATCCGAGGCACAGGAGATCACCGGAATCGATGACGTTCGTTTCCTGGATTCCTTTGAGGGCATGGTAAACCGTCTGATGGCACGCGAGGACATCGGAACCCTGTATTTCGACTGCTACCGCTATCAGGTCGAGGATCTGCCGGATTACAACATGGTAAAGGCAGAGGAGTTCGCAAAGAAATTTCCAGGCAGACCGATTAAAAACATTGCTCCTGTCATCGCAGCACTGCGGATGCAGAAAGATGAGGATGAGATCGCTCTCGTCCGCCAGGCAATCAAGATCACCGACGACGCGCTGAAATTCGTGATGAAGAATCTGAAACCGGGCTGCACCGAGTATCAGGCACAGGCTGATTTCGAGTACAAGATTTTCCACGAGGGAGCAGACGGAACCGCATTCCCGACGATCGCAGGAAGCGGTGCAAACGGAACGATGCTGCACTACGACACCAACCGTGACGTGTGCGAGGATGAGACCCTGCTTCTGATGGACCTCGGAGCAAAATTCCAGGGCTACTGCGCAGATATCACCAGAACGTATCCAGTCAACGGGAAATATACGGACCGTCAGAGACAGGTTTACGACGTTGTTCTGGCAGCAAACCGCGCCGTTGCAAAAGCAGCAAAACCGGGTATGACATTAAAAGAGCTCGACGATATCGCAAAGGATGTTCTCGGCGAGGGCTGTGTGAAACTTGGCCTGATCGAGAAGAAAGAGGATGTCGGAACCTATTACATGCACGGCGTTTCCCATCACCTCGGCATCGATGTACACGATGTGACCGCGGCATGGAACGACAAGCTGCGTCCAGGCGCTATCATCACCGATGAGCCGGGTCTTTATATTGACGAGTGGGAGATCGGAATCCGGATCGAGGATGATATCCTGATTACAGAGGACGGATGCGAGGTTCTTTCCGAGAATCTGATGCGTGATCCAGACCAAATTGAAGCCTTTATGCAGGAAAAAGAGGCGTAAGAAAAAACTACGGAGGATTTAGTTAGATGAAAATTGCAGTTACATACGATAACGGGAATATTTTCCAGCATTTTGGAAAAACAGAGAATTTTAAGGTTTACGAAGTAGAAGACAATCAGGTGGTTTCCAGCGAAGTGATCGGATCCAACGGAACCGGCCACGGCGCACTGGCAGGCCTTCTTTCCGAGCAGGGCGTGGATGTTCTGATCTGCGGCGGCATCGGCGGCGGTGCACAGGCTGCTCTTGCTGAGGCAGGCGTAGAGCTCTGCTCCGGAGCGGAGGGAGATGTGGATGCAGCGGTGGAAGCTTACTTAAACGGAACGCTCACATCTGCGGGTGCAACCTGCGATCACCACGATCACGAGGAAGGCCATTCCTGCGGCGACCACTGCGGAAGCCATGAGGAAGAGGAGAGCTCCTGCGGCGGTTCCTGCGGAACCTGCGGCGGCGGATGCGGTGCACCGACTCCGGTTATGGAAGGTAAGAATGTAGGAAAAACCTGCCGTACCCACTACAGAGGAACCTTCAACGATGGAACCCAGTTTGATTCTTCCTACGACCGCGGCGAACCGCTCGAGTTCATCTGCGGTGTGGGGCAGATGATCCGCGGCTTCGATGCAGCCGTTGCAGAGATGGAAGTCGGCGAAAAAGTCAACATCCATCTGATGCCGGAGGAGGCTTACGGAATGCCGGATCCGAACGCAATTTTCACCGTTGCGATCGCACAGCTTCCGGGAGCAGAGGAAGTAGAGATCGGACAGCAGGTTTATCTGCAGAACCAGTATGGCCAGCCGTTCCCGGTAAAAGTTACTGCAAAAGACGAGACCAATATCACGTTTGATGCCAACCATGAGATGGCTGGAAAAGAGCTGAATTTTGAGATTGAGCTGGTTGAAGTGAAATAAAAAAATGCATAAAAAAGAGTGTCAGGACGAAGGAGCCAGGCACTCTTTTTTGATGCGCAGAAAAATCAACGATTCCCATTTCCGATTTCCGTTATTTTTTGTAAAAGTAAACAAAAAATGACCAAAATTCATTTTTCACCATTTCAAATATTGACTAATAGTCATTTAAGTTGTAAGATGTGGTACTAGAAAAACAAGTTAAAAATGAATCAGAGGAGATGAATGAAAATGGTTAAAGTTGGCAAATGGATTGCCAAGCACAGGATTCTGATGCTGATCATTGGATTTCTGCTGATTATTCCGTCAGTCATCGGAATGGCAGCAACGAAAGTAAACTATGATCTGCTCAGCTATCTGCCGGAGCATCTGGAAACTGTAAAAGGACAGGACATTCTGGTAGATGAATACGGCATGGGTGCGTTCTCCATGGTTGTCGTGGAAAACATGGAAATGAAGGACGTACAGAAACTCGAAGAAAAATTCGAGCAGGTAAACCACGTAAAAGAAGTTTTATGGTATGACGATGTGGCAGACATCAGCGTGCCGGTTGAGATGATCCCGGAAAAACTCCGGAAAGCATTCTACAATGGGGATGCAACCATGATGCTCGTTCTGTTCGATAATACGACTTCTTCCGATGACTCCATGGAGGCAATCGAGGATCTTCGTAAAATTGCGAACGAGCAGTGCTTCATCGGCGGTATGACCGGTGTTGTTACCGATATCAAAAACGTAGCATTAAAAGAGCTGCCGGTTTACGTTGTCATCGCCGCAGTTTTGAGCCTCGTTGTCATCGAGCTGACATCGACTTCCTTCGTTGTTCCGATCCTGTTCCTGTTAAGTATCGGACTTGCAATCCTTTACAACCTGGGAAGCAACGTGTTCCTTGGTGAGACTTCCTACATCACAAAAGCGCTGACCGCCGTGCTGCAGCTTGGTGTTACGATGGACTACTCCATCTTCCTGCTGAACAGTTTCGAGGAGAATAAAAAGCGTTTCCCGGATGACAAAGAGCGTGCGATGGGCCATGCAATCGCCAACACGTTCAAATCCGTAGCCGGAAGCTCCGTTACCACCGTAGCCGGTTTCCTGGCACTGTGTGTTATGACCTTTGCCCTTGGCCGCGACCTTGGTATCGTTATGGCAAAAGGTGTTTTGATCGGCGTTGTCTGCTGTGTCACCGTCCTGCCGGCCATGGTTCTGGTATTTGACAAGGCAATTGAGAAAACGAGACACAAACCGCTAGTAAAAAGCCTGGATAAACCGTCCGCCTTTATCACCAAACATTATAAAGTATGGGTTGTGATCTTCCTGGTTCTGCTGTTCCCGTCGATCTACGGAAACAATCATACCCAGATTTATTACAACATCGCACGTTCCCTTCCATCTACCCTGGACTGTAACGTGGCAAACGATGAAGTAAAAGCGCAGTTCAACGTCAGCAACATGCACATCGTCATGATGGACCGCGATATGGATTCCAAACAGAAAAAGAAAATGATGGAGGAGATCGGCAACGTAAAAGGTGTCAAATCGACCATCAGCATGAGTTCCCTGCTTGGACCGACGATTCCGGAATCCATGATCCCGGAAAATCTCCGAAGCATGCTGCAGAGCGATGAGTATGAGCTTGCATTTGTGAGCTCTGAATATGAGTCCGCAACAGATGAAGTAAACGAACAGGTCAAAGCGATTGACAAAATCGTAAAATCCTACGATAAAAATGGAATGGTCATCGGTGAAGCACCGTTGATGAAAGACCTGCAGGATGTTACCGATGCTGACCTTGTCAACGTAAACGTGCTTTCCATTGGTGCAATCTTTATCATCATTCTGCTGATCTTCAAATCGATTTCTCTGCCGATTATTCTGGTAGCAGTCATCGAGTTTGCAATTATGCTGAATATGGCAATCCCGTATTATCAGGGAACCAGCCTTCCATTCGTGGCCAGCATCGTAATCGGAGCGATTCAGCTCGGTGCAACCGTGGACTACGCGATCCTGATGACAACCCGTTATCAGAAAGAGCGCCAGAATGGAAAAGACAAGAAGGAAGCTATCAGTATTGCCCATAAGACCAGTATGCCGTCCATCATCAGCAGTGGTCTGAGCTTCTTTGCCGCAACCTTCGGTGTGGCCTGCTACTCTCAGGTTGAGATGATCGGTTCCATCTGTACTCTGCTTGCACGGGGCGCGATCATCAGTATGGTCGTTGTTATCCTGATTCTGCCGGCGATGTTTATGATCTTCGATAAACTGATCTGTAAGACATCGATTGGATTTTTAAAGAAGAAAACAAAATAAAGTATGACAAATCCCCTGTACCGGAAGTAGCTGGTGCGGGGGAATTTTTTTGCTTTGCGTTCAAATTTCTGATGTGACGGATAAGATTCTGCCACGGATTGAAGACTGGCAGAACCGGCCACTGGACGAGGTCTATCCTATTCTCTACATCGATGCAATCCATTATTCTGTAAGGGATAATGGCGTGATCCGAAAGCTTGCTGCTTATAGTAACTCATTAACTAACGTACCTTGAAAATTTCATATAAGACAACAAATATTTCATATTATTAGTGTTTTCCATTAACATACATTCAGATTCTTTGTTACTTTTTTAGCTGTTTGCTGAAAGTAAGGCGCACTGATCCAGACTGTCCAGATAGGCTGACAGTTTTTTAAAATTCAATGCCGCAAGTTTAATTCCGAACCGAAGCTTTGTGGCTAAAAGTCCTCTGACCGGCATTGCCCTGTCTGCTTGATATAGCTGCAGCTTTTCGGGGCATTTCCGGCAGGACAGCTGATAACCCTGTCCCTTCTTCTGTGAATAAGAAATTATTCATTCTTAGCAAAAAACATAGGATCACCTCACAAATAATCTGAGATCATTATACCATTTCCTGACATAAATTTATTGTTTTATATGAAATTTTCAAGGTTCGCACGGGTGTACCTTTTTTTACAAAAATGATTAGTCAATATTTCTAAATTTAAAGGTTAATTTTCCTATATCTTCCAATATACTATCCATGATATCTTTCAGATAAGCAAAAACGCGCGTGAAAATCTAAAATAATCTTGGAGAGTTATTGCAATGAGAGACAAATAATAGAGGTATTGTAAAATCTCAAATGTTTGGCCTTATAGTAGGACTTTCTAAGAATATAGGGAGGAATAACATGAAAATGAAGAAAATTTTAGCTCTGCTTATGGTAGCAGCACTCTGCGTTGGAACAGTGGCAGGATGTGGCTCCAAGGATACGGAAAGCAGTAAGAGCGAAAGCAGCAAGAATGAAAACAGCGAGAGCAGTACTGGGGACAGTAAGGATGATTTGTCACCTATAACTTTCAAGTACTACAATGCAGACGGAAAAAATGGTAACTGGGAAAATCCTGTTGCTCAGGCGATTACTGAAGCCCCCCACACTGATGTATCAGGGTCTTCAGGTTGGATACGGACTGGCAATCACAAAGGACTGTGAGGATCCGGTTCGTGCAATTAAATTCCTTGATTATCTCTGCTCCGATGAGGGTGCAGTACTTTACAAATGGGGTGTTGAAGGAGAAAACTATTTTGTAGATGAGAATGGAATGAGATATCGTACGGAAGAAGAGATTGCAAAAGCAAGTTCTGATCCGGATTACGGAAAAAATACTGGTATTGGCAATTATACGGGATTTCCGATTTATGGAGACGGTGCAGTGGATGAAAATGGTAATCCTTACACACCTGTTACGAGAGAATCTGTAATTGCAGAGTATAACGAGGAGCAGAAGGCAGCTTGTGAAGCATGGAATGTAGAGATGCTGACCGATATCTTCCCGCAGCCAGATGAATTCGAAACACCGCCGTATTCCCCACTTTGGGCATATGCGACACCGCAGGAGATTACGAACAATGTGGAAATTCTGAATGAGATTGCATGGCCGGGACTGATTAAGTGCGTGACAGAAAGTGTAGATAATTTTGATGCAAACTGGGATAAGCTGATTGCGGATTATGAGGCTAATGGATTGGAAGAAACAGAACAGATGATGACAGATTTCCTGGCAGAAAAAATTTCATAAACAAAAATATGGAAACTGATAAAGGGACCTGATTCGTAAGGAGTCAGGTTCTTTTCATAAATGGATAAGAGGGGAATAGAAATGAAAGGCAGGGAAAAAATATGAAAAGTAATACGATATATCCGCCGATGTCCGAACGTGAGATCAGCGGTGCTGCAATATCGAGAGAAGCGGCGACGCAGGGAATGGTACTTTTAAAAAACATAAATGGGGTTCTTCCGTTAAAGGGCAGGGGAAAGATTGCCTTGTTTGGAAACGGAGCTGCCAGAACAATCCGCGGCGGAACGGGATCGGGAGATCCTTTTAACGGCGGTCTTTCCGGCGGTGGTGATCAGGATGTGGATCAGTCTCTGCGTTATCATATTAATATTCTGAATGCTATGGAAACAGAAGGTTTTGAGATTGTGAACCGGGAACAGCAGATGGCGTGGGCCAGATGCTATGATCTGGCCAAAAGAGAGATGAAGGACCAGGTCATGAGTGTTTTTGCGTTTCCGGAGGAACCGCTGACAACAGAAAAAACTGGAAGAATATGCAAAAGAAACAGAAACTGCTATTTGTGTCATTTCGAGAAATTCCGGTGAGGGAAATGATCGTTTCATGAAAAAAGAAGTATCCATTGGGGATAAAAAGTATGAAATTGGAGATTACAGGCTTTCTGCAGTGGAGATGGATAATCTTAAAAAGCTGCGGTCAGCTTTTTCCTCATTGATACTGGTGCTGAATGTTCCGGGCTCCATATCGGTGCAGGATCTGGAGGCAGCTTGTGCGGATGCTATTCTTCTCATGGGGCAGGCAGGACAGGAGGGAGGAGCCGCCGTTACCGATATTCTCACAGGTAAGGCAACACCGTCAGGAAAGCTGACCGCAACCTGGGCAAAAAAATATGAAGATTATCCTACGGCAGGCAATTTCCTTCAGGATTTTAATAAAGCAGTATATACGGAAGAAATTTATGTAGGTTATCGTTACTTTGATACATTTAATGTTGAGCCGGGTTATCCTTTTGGTTATGGACTCTCCTATACGACATTTGCACTGGGAAATCTGGAGGCATCGCTGGATGAGGATACACTGGTTCTTGGCGTAACAGTAGAAAATACAGGAGCGTTTGCCGGACGTGAAGTTGTGCAGGCATATGTTTCTGCACCGGTATCGGAGATGGATATGCCGGAACAGGAGCTGAAAGGTTTCCAAAAAACGATGTTACTGGCACCGGGCGAAAAGGAAGATATCAAAATCCGCATACCGCTGCGTAATCTTGCATCTTATAGTGAAAATGCAGGAGGTTATATTCTGTCAAAAGGAGATTATGGAGTGCGTATCGGTACTTCTTCCAGAGATACAAAACCGGTGTGCAAGATTCGGCTGGAACAAACTGCTTTGACAGAACAGGTATTGGTGGAGCTTCCGTTAACGGAAACTTTGGAGGAAAAGAAGGGGTTAACTGACCGAAAGGATGAAACTATATGGAAGGATGTACCGGTTCTTCTGGCTGTGCAGATACCGGAAACGCTGGATTCGCGTTCAGCCTATAGCGATGAAAAGGTGGTTACATACGCGACAGATACCAGCTATCAGCCGGTTATGCCTTACGAAACAGTACGGTATGTGGAAAAGAAAGAATGGAAGCTGAATGATGTGGCTTCGGGCAGAGTGTCAATGGAAGAATTTGCTGCACAGCTTGATGCTGCACAATTGGCGGATCTTTGCTGTGGTACAGGCTGGGGTGTGCAGGATGAGAACAATCCTGTGATTGGAGCCAGTTCGGAATCTGTACCTGGAGCGGCAGGGGAAACAACACACGCACTGGAAAGTTATGGTGTTTCTTCTATTGTATTGGCAGACGGTCCGGGCGGTGTGCGTATCACACAGCAGTTTGAGGCAACCGATCTGGAATCGGGGGAAAAGAGGCAGGTATACCATTACTGTACGGCATGGCCGGTGGGTACGCTTCTTGCTCAGTCTTTTGATCCGGAAATTTTGGAACAGGTAGGATGCGGAATGGCAGCAGATATGCAGGCAATGCGGATTGATTTGCTTCTGGGACCAGGAATGAATATTCAGCGTGATCCTATGTGCGGACGAAATTTTGAATATTTTTCTGAAGATCCTCTCATATCTGGAAAGATGGCGTCAGCAATGGTACGCGGCCTTCAGAGCCTGCCAGGAGGAGGTGGATGCATTAAGCATTATGCAGCTAATAATCAGGAGACGAATCGGAATGCTGTGGATTCTGTGATTGGTCAGCGGGCACTGAGGGAAATTTATCTGGAACCCTATAAAATTGCTATTCAGGAATCTCAGCCGTTGTCTATCATGAGTTCCTACAATCTGATCAACGGTGTTCCTACAGCAGATAGTTATGACTTATGTACGGATCTTGCCCGCGGAGAATGGGGATTTGAAGGTCTGATCATGACTGATTGGAACGGAGGCAGCAGTACACCCTGGAAATCCATGCATGCCGGAAATGATTTGATTATGCCGGGAGGAAAAGGAAGGGCCATGAATATTCTTCAGGCTGTGAGAACAGTTATGCCGGAGTTTGATGAACGTGGGCAGGTAATTATGGTGCAGGAAGTACCATTTGCACCGGTTTTCGCAGCCCGCTGGAATTCCTTTACGGTTGATCCGGAAGGACCGGATACAGTCATGGCACCTCTGGGTGAAGGACATACTGCCGAGATGAAGGATGGAGAGATTTTGGTTGATGGGGAAAAAGTCTACATGCAGGCAAATGATATGAAAACATTTTTCAATGATCCGGCAAGCTTTGTGCCAAAGATATGCCCGGCCAATGAGGAAGTTGCTTTTATTTTAGATGATGGCAGAGCAATCGGGTACAAAGGACATTTAGATAAGAAACCTCGTCTGTGTCTCGGAGATGTGCAAAGATGTGCAGTCCATAATCTTCGGATCATTCTGAAATGTATGGGATTATAGTAGATGGGTATCAACAATTATTGCATAATGAGGTGAAAAAGTTTAGAAAATGAGAGGATGACTGAAGCTGGAAAAGAGATTGGATATGAAAATACGGAAAACTTTTTTCGTGTGTTTAAAAAGCATTATCATATGACTCCCTCTCAGTATCGGGCTGCAATACAGGAAGAGACCAATATGCAAACTGTATGTGGAGATAGAGATGTAATAAAACGGTAACAAAAAAATGACAAAATGGTAATGAAATAAGATATACATAAAATTACTAAAGAAAGGTGGAATACAAAATGGGAAATTGTTTTTACTGTAGTAAGGCAGAACCGGTAGTTCAGACTAAGGCGGGTAAGATACGGGGATTTAAGATGAATTCTACATACACTTTCCATGGCATCAAGTATGCTGATGCTGATCGCTTTCAAATGCCAAGAGAGGTAAAACCATGGAAAGGTATTAAAAATGCTCTGGCCTACGGTTATGTGTGCCCTATGCTGATGCAGGATCATCCGTTGATGGAGGTTATGATCCCACATCGTTACTGGCCAATGGATGAGAATTGTCAGTATCTGAATATTTGGACACAGAGTCTGGATCCGGAAGCAAAAAAACCGGTTATGGTATGGTTGCACGGAGGTGGATTCTTTGCAGGCTCATCCATTGAACAGGTGGCGTATGAGGGAGATCATCTGAGTGAGTACGGAGATGTGGTTGTCGTGTCATTGAACCATCGTCTGAATATTTTGGGATATCTTGATTTATCTGCTTATGGGGAAAAATACTACAATTCTGCTAATGTGGGAAATGCAGATATGGTCGCAGCCCTTCATTGGATTCAGGACAATATTGCTAGTTTTGGCGGAGATCCAGGTAATGTAACCCTGTTTGGTCAGTCCGGTGGTGGAATGAAAGTTTATTCCCTGATGAATACACCGGCTGCAGAAGGTTTATTCCATAAGGGGATTATCCAGAGCGGCGTAATAGAAGAAGGTAAAAAAGAGGCAGAGGATGACGGTACCGCAATTGTGGAGGCCCTTCTGACGGAATTGAAGTTGGAATCCGTTGAGGATTTGGAAACGATTCCTTACTATTTCCTTGCGGAAGCATATAATAAGGTGTCACCCAAGCTGCAGGAGAAAGGACTCTACGTGGGCGGAGAGCCGAGAGCAAATTCATGGTATGCCGGTGATCCGCGCAGAGTAGGATTTACCGATGGAGCAAAAAAGATTCCGGTGATAGTGGGTAGCGTTTTTGGAGAATTTGATTTCAAGCCGGTTCTGGAGAATAGGGATGAACTGACCCGTGAGGAAACGATGAAACTTCTGGAAAAATGCTTTCAGGAGGATGCAGAAGAGATTGCAGCAGAATTCGAAAAAGCATATCCGAATAATCGCCTTGTAGATGTTCTGTCGCTGGATTATATTTTCCGTTATGCATCGAAAGATTTCATTGCGAAGAAGTCAGTACATAAGGAAGCTCCCGTATATTCCTACATGTTTAATTATGAATTCCCATATGAGGGAGGAAAACTGGCATGGCATTGCTCTGAAATCCCGTTTGTTTTCCATAATATTGACCGAATTCCTATCTGCAATGTGCCGGGAGAAACAGACCGCCTGCAGGAGAGAATATGTGGTGCCTGGATAAACTTTGCGAGATACGGAAATCCTTCCGTTCCTTCTCTTCCGCAGTGGCCGGTATGTGAGCCAGGTAAAGAGGCAATTATGATTTTTGACAATATCTGCGAAGTTAAAGATAATTATGACCACAGGCTGATGGAGCTTCTTGTTAAACATGCTCCCGCATTTACTGTACCATTAGATGAGGATGCAGAAAATGTATTTATGCACTGATGCGGAAAGGATGGAATGCATATGGCAAAGCTGACTACATATCAGGTGACGGAGATTGCAAAAGACACCTGGGTTATCAATGAGGCTGGTATGACAGCCATGTTTTTGTTAAAAGGTACGGAACGTGCATTACTCATCGATACGGGTGTCGGAATGACAGACCTGAAAAAGCTGATTTCCTGGCTGACTCCGCTTCCCTATGATGTAGTGCTGACACATGGACATCCGGATCATATCGGAGGAGCTGCTCAGTTTGAAGAGGTATATATTCACGAAAAAGATGAGGATAGTCTTAAACCGATAAATTATGATAGCATCGCAGATTATGTGGAACTTTTGGGAAATATGGGAGCTTACGATGTGTATGACTGTAGCCCTGCGGATATCCGGCGGATACAAAAGATGCCAAAATGTCTTCCTTTGAAGGAGGGGATGGTGTTTGAGCTGGGGGGACGCAGTATCGAGGTAATTGAGACACCGGGTCATACATCGGGAGGCTGTTGTTTCCTTGATCGGAAAGAGCGAATCCTGTTTTCTGGAGATGCCTGCAATGGTAATCTGCTCTGCAGAGACAGTATTAATACACTATTGGGAGCTCTGGATAAAATCAAGTCCTATGAAAGTGAATTTGACCGCAATTTTAATGGCCATGTGGGATATGCGGGAATGCCTTTCGTTGGTTCCATGGATCATAGCATCATGAATACAGCGATACGCATCTGTGAGAATATCCTTTCAGGAACTGCGAAAATCGAGGATGGCGGTAAGAATGCGTTTGACGGAGATTGCAAGGTTGCGACAGACGGAAGAATCCGTATTGTATTTTCCCCAGACAGACTGATAGATGAAGGTGAAATTCCAGTAAGATAAACACAACAGACTCCGCTGGGGTTAACTTAAGCCTGAAAGCCTTGAAATCAAGACCTTTGGGCTTTTTATAAGTGTGCCATCAAGGCAGAATCTCCGGTTCTGGTGGCTTACAGTACCATAGAAATGATGAGGTAATAAGAATGAAAAAATATTTTTTGTATTTTCTTGGTTTGAATTTAATAGCTTTTGCTGTTGTATTAAATGTTCGCTTTGATTTAGGAGTTGCTGCTTTTAGTTCTGTGATGTATTCAATATCACAAATCTATAACATTTCTTTAGGAACAGCTTCTATTATCTGTTACTTAATATTTGTTATTATTCAATGTATTTTATCCAAAAAGATCACAGTTACTTTTATTTTAGAAATTCCGTTATCGTTTGCTTTTGGTTGGTTGACTGATTTATATGATTTTATAATTCCTACATTATCGTTAAGTTTATACTTAAGGGTTATTTGCTTTATTATGACGATGTTCATTACTGCAATGGGCGTATTTTTAAGCGTGAAAACAAATCTTATTTTAACACCAACTGATGGTATTGTAAAAACTATTTCAGAAGTCTTCTCTTTTCCTTTTTCAATAGTGAAAAATACTTTTGATATTACACTTGTGTTTGTCACTATTATTTTATGTTTAATTAATCATACCCATTTTTATGGTCTTGGTATAGGAACCATACTGACAGCCTTATTTATAGGAAGAATTATTAATATTTATGAAAAAAAGATACAGTTATCTTTTTAAAGGTGGCAATTGGGTATTACGATGCTAAACTGTTGGGGTTTAGTCATATATTGAAATAATCGTATCTGTATGATAGTATATCAGATGGAGAATGTCTCCATCTGATATGTCATTTACGGCGAATACCTATTATAATTATAGGGACTGTATTCAGAAACATATTATTCCCAGAATTGGCGGTCTGAGGCTGCTTGCGCTCAATCAAGGGCATCTGATGAAAATGTATAAAGAACCTGTAAAACAATATTCTGCTATTCCTAAAAGGGCAAGAACAATTATGAATACCTCTATGAGATACGCATTATCGAAAAGGTTGATTATGACGAATCCCTGTGAAGGTTTGGAACTGCCAAAAGGAGTAAAAAAGTCAAAGTATTATACGATTATTGTAGATGAGACTAAAACATATACTTTGGAGCAGGTAAAACTGTTGCTGGAAGCATCGAAGGAGACACGGATCCATATGCAGATGGTCTTTGCCTTGTTAATGGGGCTTAGCCAACCTTGATCATAGCGCACAATAAAACACTTGCAGCACAGCTGTATGGTGAGTTTAAGGAATTCTTCCCGGAAAACGCAGTGGAATACTTTGTCTCCTAGTATCTTGATATTAATTTGCATACCATATATTGATTTGGAAAGGTAAAATAATACTATATAAAGCATAATAAACGATGCGTTAAAAGTAAATGGACATGATGGATTGGCTATAACGGTGAACAAAATTCGTCGAAGAAAGTAGTAAAATTGATACATGGAAAATACTGATTGAGAAACGAAGGTAAACTGGTTATAATAAAATCAAGAAGAAAGATTTGTGAATCGAGAAACTTATAGTATTATCAGCAGAAAATGAGGTGATGATGTATGCCAAAGATTATGCAGGATTTAATTAAACAGTATGTGGAAGAGGTCAAGAAGATTTATGGTTCCCATGTACGTCAGATAATCCTTTATGGTTCTTATGCAAGGGGTGACTTCCGTCCGGATTCTGATGTGGACATTATGATTCTGGTAGATATGTCAGATCTGGAATTAAAGGCATATGCACAACAGCTCTCGTACATGACCTATGACTTTAATATGGATCATGACACGGATATTAAGCCTATTGCAAAAAGTGAAGCACATTTTAACAAGTGGATTGTGAACTATCCATTTTATTCCAATATTCATAAAGAAGGGGTAGTTTTGTATGGAGCAGCATAATCAGGAAATCGGTACTAGACGGGATCTGGTGTTATATCGTCTGGAAACAGCCCGAAATGATCTGAAATCAGCAAGAGCATTGTTTTCTATTGAAAACTGCGCGTCGCATTCTCGTTACTTCAGCCTGCAAATAAAAAGTCAATACTAAAATTGAAGAAAGTTAAAAAACTTTACAGGTTAAAAATTAGGCATTAAAATAAGGCCACCACAACCAGTGCTGGTCTGAAAGTAAAAGTTTTGAATTAGCTTGGATCAGGAAGAACAGAAAGATATTCTTTCACTCGTCCATAGTATATTCTGAGAAATTTATTAGCACCTGCAGTCATATAAACATAGTAAGGCTTACCCTGGGTGCGTTTTCTGTCCATGAATTGATATACAGGATCATCCTGAGGCATGGTTTTGATAAGAACATCCATTACTTGAAAAAGAGTCTTTCTTAAATTTGAAGATCCACGTTTGGATGTTGGGACGCTTTTTTGGGCATAGGAACCAGATTCGTTTACCCCGGGATCAACTCCGGCGAATGCAGTAAGGGCTCCTTTATGCGTGAATCTGGTTACATCACCGATCTCAGCCATAAGCTGTGGACCGAGAGATGGACCAATCCCTTTAAACTGCATGACAATTGAGTATTCAGGAAGCTTTGAGGCAGTCTCGTTCATGAGAGTGCGTATTGTTTCGACAGTAACGGAAGTACTGTTGAGCTGATCGACAGCTTGTCTGATGATATGTTTGGTTATTTCATTCTTAGGAAATACTGGAACAAGTTCCTTTGTTTTGGTGTAAATTTCTTCCGCTTTTGATTTATTGAAGGCATATTTTTTGCGCTTGCACCAGTTCTGATAATGTTCAACAAAAGCGTTTAGAGACATTTTACGAATGCAATCTACATGCCAGTATGTAGAGACAAAATCAACCCATTTCTGGGAACCATCACTGCGGGTGGGACTATTGAAATAAGTATTTGCATTTGGATAGGTCTGGTCAATGAGGCCAATAAGATTATTTTTCATAGCCGTTTTTTGTTTCACATAGAAATGGAACTGACGATTCATGACCTTTAGCTGAGCGCGTAATTCATCTGTAATACTATACGGTTCAAGACTTTGCCATTTGTCAAGAGCGTAGCGGGCAATCTTGACAGAATCAGCTTTGTCGGACTTGATTTTGCGAAGAGAATCGTTATTAAAATCTTTGACCAACTTGGGATTAACAGCACTGACAAAGAGATCTGCTGCTGAAAGCTGGTGAGCAAGTGCTTCGTAGTAGCGGCCGGTATGTTCCATTACAACCCGGGATTCACCTTCGATAGAATGAATAAGTTTAATAAGTGAATGGATATCACTGGATGTGTGCTTAATCTCAAAAGGAGAGGATACAATCTCCCCAAATGGTCTCAGAATTGTAACCATACTTTTACCTTTTGAAACATCGATACCTACTGCGTTCATAAATTTATCACTCCTTAAAAAATATTACAATGGATAAATACCAGTTTTACTCATTACCTGTTCAAACTACTGTGTGTGACACGAATGCACCTAATGTGATTCAACCTGCATAAAACGAACACTGTGAATGAGGAGCCGGTTATCAGTCTAAAGTACGGACGCGAGGTCCAAGTGATGAAGTCGATATACCATTGCATCCTACATTCTAACAGTTTAAGTAATGAGATGGATAAATCCTTACTGGAAGTAAGGGGATTACCCATAAATATATTGTAGTAGTGATGAGTTAGACGCGCAAAATTCGCACCAAAAAGGGAACAAATGTTTGATATATTCCTATGCATATGGTATACTATTTTTATGAAGAAAGATATGTTTACAATTAATAAAAATGGTCTTTCCTA
>ENA-OQIF01000104-OQIF01000104.1-human-gut-metagenome-genome-assembly--contig:-NODE-104-length-46518-cov-5.248949_pt1 | contig 46518 bp, 53 predicted proteins | sample MGYA00242574_ERZ504738 | MGnify/ENA primary metagenome ERZ504738 (study PRJEB26092, sample SAMD00036437) | human gut metagenome | host: Homo sapiens | study: EMG produced TPA metagenomics assembly of...
TTAATAAAGAAGAAAATGTAATTGATGAGTTTGATGCAACCAATGACAAATTGTATGACTCTGCATGGAAATCGCAGTTCTTTTCAGGAATGATGATGCCGATCATGCAGTTTATCGGAAATCTTGGCTATGTAGTCGTTGCGATTCTGGGAGGATTTCTGACGATCAAGAAAACGATTGAAGTGGGAGATATTCAGTCTTTCATTCAATATGTCAGAAGTTTTACACAGCCGATCCAGCAGATCGCACAGGTTGCAAATATGCTGCAGATGACAGCTGCGGCGTCCGAGAGAGTGTTTGAATTTCTGGAGGAAGAAGAGGAAGATCAGACTGTGGAGCATCCGGTATCGGTAGAAAATCTGGAAGGAAATGTAAGCTTTGATCATGTTCATTTTGGATACAATGCGGATAGGATCATTGTCAATGACTTCTCAGCAGAAGTAAAAGAGGGGCAGAAAATTGCAATTGTAGGACCGACCGGAGCAGGAAAGACAACGATGATCAAGCTTCTGATGCGATTCTACGATGTAAACAGCGGTGCGATCAAGATTGACGGACATGACGTCAGAGATTTCAACAGAAGTGAACTGCGTGAAATGTTTGGAATGGTGCTGCAGGATACCTGGCTGTTCAATGGAAGTATTTGGGACAACATCAAATACGGAAAACTGGATGCAACGGATGAAGAAGTGATCCAGGCAGCCAAGGCAGCTCATGTGCATCAGTTTGTGAAGACACTGCCGGGCGGATATGATATGGAACTGAATGAAGAAGCAAACAATGTGTCTCAGGGTCAGAAACAGCTGTTGACGATCGCGAGGGCAATTCTGGCAGATCCGAAGATCCTGATTCTGGATGAGGCGACAAGTTCTGTAGATACAAGGACAGAGGTATTGATCCAGAAAGCCATGGATAACCTGATGAAGGGACGTACCAGCTTTGTGATTGCTCATCGTCTGTCAACGATTCGGGATGCAGATATGATCCTTGTTATGAAAGACGGAGATATCGTAGAGCAGGGAAATCACGAAGAACTTCTGGCAAAAGGCGGATTCTATGCGGATCTGTATAACTCACAGTTTGAGAAAACAACGGAAGTGGCATAATATAAGAACCGGCAGGAGAGGAGACTTTCCTGTCGGTTTTGTGTTTCGTGAAAAAATATGTTATACTAAAAAATATGACAAAAAAGGGGGCAAAAGAGTATGCCGTTGACACATTTTGATGCGGAGGGAAAAGCCCGCATGGTAGACGTGACAGAGAAAAAAGAGACGGTAAGAGAAGCAACAGCAACCGGAAAGATCAAAGTCAGCCGGGACGTGTATGATGCGATTGAAGCCGGAACGGTCGGAAAAGGCGATGTGCTTTCTGTGGCGACCACAGCCGGGATCATGGGTGTGAAACGGACGGCGGATCTGATTCCGATGTGTCATATCCTGCCGATCACGAACTGTAAGATCCGTTTTGAAAAGGATCCTAAAAATCTGGAGATCACCTGCTTTTGTACGGTAAAAGTGACCGGAAAGACCGGAGTGGAGATGGAGGCGCTGACAGGTGTCAGTGTGGCGCTTCTGACGATTTATGATATGTGTAAGGCTCTGGATAAATTTATGGAAATACAGGATATTTATCTTTGTAAAAAGACCGGAGGAAAGAGTGGAGAGATCGTAAATCCGAGAATGGAAGACAGAGGAGAAGAGGGAAGATGAAGGCAGCAGTTGTGACATTGAGCGACAAGGGATTTCGAAACGAACGGGAAGATAAAAGCGGAGAGCTGGTACAGATGATGTTGAAAGAAGCCGGATATGAAGTGGCGGAATACAGGTTACTTCCGGATGAGCAGACGCAGATCGAGACGGTATTAAAAGAGTTGAGTGATGAGAAAGAGATGGATCTGATCCTCACGACAGGAGGAACCGGGTTTTCGCAAAGAGACTGTACACCGGAAGCAACGATGAATGTAGCTACCCGAAATGCGCCGGGGATTGCAGAAGCAATGCGGTATGCGTCACTGGCTATTACCCCCAGAGCGATGTTGAGCCGCGGGGTATCGGTGATTCGAAATCAGACACTGATCATTAACCTTCCGGGTAGTCCGAAAGCGGTGAAAGAAAATCTGGAGTATATTTTGCCTACACTGTCACATGGACTGGAAATTTTAAAAGGAGTGACAGGAGAATGCGGGATCAGTTTGAAAGAAACATAAATTATATGAGAGTATCCGTCACGGACTTGTGCAATCTGCGCTGTGTGTATTGCATGCCGAAAGAGGGAATCAGACAGATTTCTCACGATGAGATCCTTACGTTTGATGAGATCGCAAGGGTGTGCCGGATCGGGGCAGAACTTGGGATTTCCAGGATCAAGCTGACAGGCGGCGAACCGCTGGTGCGAAAGGGTATTGAAGACCTTGCAGAGATGATCTGCCGGATTCCGGGAATCGAGCAGGTGACGCTGACGACAAACGGAATCCTGTTAAAAGATCAATTGCCTGCACTCAAAAAGGCTGGGATTTCTGCGGTTAACATCAGTCTGGATACGATGGACAGAGCGCAGTATCAGGAATTGACAGGAAAGGACTGTTTGTTGCAGGTAATGGAAGGCATTCGGGCGGCACTGGAGCAGGGGATGCGTGTGAAAATAAACTGCGTGGCGCTGAATGAATGTAATGAGTTTCAGTGGGGAAAGCTTGCAGCATTGGCAAAAGAGTATCCGCTGGATGTGCGTTTTATTGAAATGATGCCGATCGGTCTTGGAAAAGCTTATCAGGGAAGTATGCAGGAAGTGATACAGAAGAACCTGGAAAATATATATGGTGCAGCAAAGCCGGATTCAGGGGCAGTGCGTGGAAATGGTCCGGCAGTATACTGGGAGTTTCCGGAGTTTCAGGGAAAGATTGGATTTATCAGTGCGATCTCCCATAAGTTCTGCAAAGACTGCAACCGGATTCGGATGACGGCTGAAGGTTTTGTGAAGCCCTGTCTGCAGTTCGCACAGGGAGTGGATATGAGATCCCTTTTAAGAGGGCAGACGGATGATGAAGAACTGAAGCAGGTATTCGAGCAGTTGATTTATGAAAAGCCGCGCTGCCATCAGTTTGAAACAGAAAAAGCGGACGAAAGTCTCGAACAGCGTGAGATGTCAAAAATCGGAGGATAGGTTGAAATGGGAATTGTAAGAGCAGTGTGTACGAGCCTGGCAAAGGGAACGCAAAAGACGAACGTGAAAAGTGCGGAATTTATAGAAGATTTTGGAATCAAAGAGGATGCCCATGCGGGAAAGTGGCATCGTCAGATCAGTCTTCTTTCCTATGAAAAGATTGAGGCGTTTCGGGCAAGAGGAGCAGAGGTTGCAGATGGTGCATTTGGAGAAAATCTGGTGGTAGAGGGATTTGACTTTAAAAATCTTCCGGTGGGAACCCGGTTTCAGTGCAACGAAGTTATTTTAGAGATGACACAGATTGGAAAGGAATGTCATCACGGATGTGAGATTTTTCAGAAGATGGGAGACTGCATCATGCCAAGAGAAGGTGTATTTGCAAGGGTCATTCACGGCGGACGGATTTCCTGCGGGGATGAGATGTACATTTTGGGTCAAGGTGAGCAGTAACCATTTCGATACGAAGTGAGAGAAGATTTTCTTGCAGAAATAAAAGAAACGTAATATAGTGTAAAAAGCAAAAGTAAACGGAGGAACAAATATGAAATGGAATAAATTTCGTCTGACAACGACAACAGAGGCGGAGGATATTGTCAGCAGTATGCTTATGGATCTGGGAATCCAGGGGGTCGAGATTGAAGATAAAGTTCCGCTGACACAGTCGGACAAAGAGCAGATGTTCGTTGATATCCTGCCGGAGACAGAGGCAGATGACGGTGTGGCATACCTGAGTTTTTATCTGGAGGAGGATGAAGATAAAGAAAAGGTACTTGCTGATGTGCGTGTAGAATTACAGGATATGGCATCCTATTTGAACGTGGGGGCGTGTACGATCGAAGAGTCTCAGACAGAGGATGTGGACTGGGTAAATAACTGGAAGCAGTATTTTCATCAGTTCTATGTGGATGACATTCTGATTATCCCATCCTGGGAGGAAGTAAAACCGGAAGACAATGATAAAATGGTGATCCATATCGATCCGGGGACTGCATTCGGAACAGGAATGCATGAGACAACCCAGCTTTGTATCCGGCAGATCCGCAAATATACAACGCCGGAGACAACAATCCTTGATGTGGGATGCGGAAGCGGTATTCTGGGAATGCTGGCTTTGAAATTCGGCGCAAAATATTCCGTTGGAACAGATCTGGATCCATGTGCGATCGAGGCAACTTATGAGAACATGGAAGTCAACGGAATCAGTAAAGAGATGTACGAAGTGATGATCGGAAATGTCATTGATGACAAAGACGTGCAGGACAAAGTTGGTTATGGAAAATATGACATTGTCGTTGCAAATATTCTGGCAGATGTTTTGGTCGCACTGACACCGGTGATCGTGGATCAGCTCAAAGACGGTGGAATCTACATCACCAGCGGAATTATTGATGACAAAGAAGAGACAGTGGTAGAGGCAGTTAAAGCAGCAGGTCTGGAAGTCCTGGAAGTGACGTATCAGGGCGAGTGGGTTTCTGTGACGGCGAGAAAGAACGGATAAGGAAGGATTAAGATCCATGCAGAATTTTTTGTATATGACTCTCAGGTGCAGGGGGAAAACATTTATATAGAGGGAACCGATGTAAACCACATCGTACATGTTCTTCGTATGAAGGTTGGAGAGGAAGTCAGTGTACACGATGATGTGAACCGGAAATACCTGTGCCGGATCGAGAAACTGCTGGAAGAAAGAGTGGTGCTTTCTATTGTGGAGCAGCAGGAGTCGGACACGGAACTTTCCTGCCCGATCTATCTGTTCCAGGGTCTTCCAAAGGGAGATAAGATGGAATGGATCATTCAGAAGTGTGTAGAGCTTGGCGTACACGCAATCGTGCCGGTCGCGACGAAGCGGGCGGTTGTAAAGCTGGACGAGAAGAAAGCGCAGAAAAAAGTGAACAGATGGAATGCCATCGCAGAGAGTGCGGCGAAGCAGTCCGGAAGAGGGATCGTTCCGGAAGTACTTCCGGTGATGAAATGGAAGGAGGCGCTGGAATACGCGCGTCAGCTGGATGTTAAGATGATCCCTTATGAGAAGGCAGCAGGGATAAACGCCACAAAGCAGCTGATCGCCTCTGTTTCTTTTGGACAGTCAGTCGGGATTTTTATCGGTCCGGAAGGCGGCTTTGAAGAGGCAGAAGTGGAAGCTGCAAAAGAGATAGGGGCAGTTTCGGTGACTCTGGGAAGAAGAATCTTACGAACAGAGACAGCGGGGATGACGATCCTGTCAATTCTGATGTATCATCTGGAAAGAGAGTAACATAGTTTAATATTGAGAAGAAGTGAAAAGGAAGGTATCATGGAAGTATATTTGGACAATTCGGCGACTACCAGAGGTTACACAGAGGTGGGAGAACTGGTATATAAAGTGATGTGTCAGGACTATGGAAATCCGTCTTCCATGCACCGTAAAGGTGTGGATGCGGAGCATTATATCAAGGATGCAAAAGAAATTCTGGCAAAAATTCTGAAGGTCAATGCAAAAGAAATTTATTTTACGTCCGGCGGTACAGAAAGTGACAATCTGGCGATCATTGGAACAGCAAAAGCAAACAAAAGAAGAGGAAATCATCTGATCACATCATCTATAGAGCATCCGGCGATTTTGAATACGATGCGTTATCTGGAAGAGGAAGAAGGCTTTCGTGTGACCTATCTTCCGGTGGACAGCATGGGACGCATCAAGCTGGAAGCTCTGAAAGAGGCGTTGTGTGACGAGACAATTCTGGTTTCCGTCATGTATGTGAATAACGAAGTAGGAGCAGTGCAGCCGATCGATGAGGCTGTCCGGATTGTGAAGGAATATAATCCGGATATTCTGTTCCATTCGGATGCCGTACAGGGATTCGGAAAGTATAAGATTTATCCGAAGCGTCAGAAGATCGATCTGCTGACAGGAAGCGGACATAAGATCCACGGACCGAAAGGAACTGGATTTTTATATGTCAGTGAGAAAGTTAAGATCAAACCAATCGTGTTTGGCGGAGAACAGCAGAAAAATGTCCGTTCCGGTACAGAGAACGTTCCGGGGATTGCAGGACTCGGGTTAGCGGCAAAGATGATCTACCATGATCTGGATATGAAGACTGCACTGATGCGGGAACTCAAAGAGTATTTTATTGAAGGAATCGCGAAGATTGAAAATACAACCGTTCACGGGATGACCGATGAAAACAGTGCACCGCATATCATCAGTGTGGGCTTTGCAGGGATTCGAAGTGAAGTGCTTCTGCATACACTGGAAGAGAAAGGAATTTACGTATCCTCAGGTTCTGCATGTGCGTCCAACCATCCGGCAATCAGCGGGGTGTTAAAGGGCATCGGAGCAGGAAAAGAGTATCTGGATGCGACGATCCGTTTCAGCATGTCTGAATTTACAACCAGAGAAGAAATTGACTATACATTGGAAACGCTATATAATTGTGTACCGATGCTGAGAAGATATACAAGACATTGATGCTTGATAAAGAGTCCAAAAGAAAAGGATAAATAAAGGAGAATATCATGAGATTTCATTCATTTTTGATTAAATACGGAGAAATCGGGATCAAAGGAAAGAACCGGTATCTGTTTGAAGACGCTCTGGTGCGTCAGATCCGTTTTGCATTGAAGGATGTGGACGGAGAATTTAATGTACACAAAGCACAGGGGAGAGTGTATGTGGACTGTGAAGGCGAATACGATTACGAAGAGACTGTGGAAAGTTTGAAACGAGTGTTTGGTATCGTAGGAATCTGCCCGGTTGTGCGTCTGCAGGACAATGGATTTGAACAGCTGAAAAAAGATGTGGAAAAATATATCGGAGAAGTGTACCCTGAGAAAAACCAGACATTTAAGATTGAAGCAAGAAGAAGCAGAAAGTCTTATCCGTTGAATTCTATGGAATTGAACTGTGAGTTGGGCGGTGTGATCCTGGATGCGTACCCGGAGATGAAAGTAGACGTACACAATCCGCAGATTCGTCTGAATGTGGAAGTACGGGAAGAGATTTATCTGTACTCAGAGATTATTCCGGGGCCGGGCGGAATGCCGGTAGGAACTAACGGAAGTGCCATGCTCCTGCTCTCCGGTGGTATCGACAGCCCGGTTGCCGGATATATGATCGCAAAACGCGGTGTCGCTCTGGAAGCAACGTATTTCCATGCACCACCGTATACGAGTGAACGTGCAAAAGAAAAAGTGGTGGATCTGGCAAGACTGGTTTCCAGGTATTCCGGCCCGATCAAGCTCAACGTAGTCAACTTTACAGACATTCAGCTGTATATCTATGAGAAGTGTCCGCATGAAGAACTGACGATTATTATGCGAAGATACATGATGAAGATCGCAGAGCATTTTGCAAAACAGGATGGCTGCCTGGGACTGATCACCGGAGAAAGTATCGGACAGGTTGCGAGCCAGACGATGCAGAGCCTTATGGCAACCAATGCAGCATGTACGCTTCCGGTCTACCGTCCGCTGATCGGATTTGATAAAAAGAAATCGTGGATATTTCTGAAAAGATTGATACGTACGAGACATCGATCCAGCCGTATGAAGACTGCTGTACGATTTTTGTTGCCAAGCATCCGGTGACAAAACCGAATCTGGAGCGTATTGAGAAATCCGAGAGAAATCTGGATGAGAAGATTGATGAGCTGATGCAGACAGCAATCGATACGGTTGAAACGATCATGGTAAAATAGGACAATAAAAAGGCTGCCTCATAAAGAGACAGCCTAAAAATAAATGATTTCATTATTTGATGATGTAAGAATCCAGTGCAGCTAGGATGTCATCCAGATTAGAATCAGCGTGAATATTCAGATCGATCGGTTTAGAAAGATCCAAACTGAAAATTCCCATAATTGATTTGGCATCTATCACATATCTTCCGGACACTAAATCAAAATCGTTGTCATATTTTGTGATTTCGTTTACAAATGATTTTACTTTGTCGATTGAGTTTAAAGAAATCTGTACTGTTTTCATTATAAAAGTCCCTCCTTGATATACAATGCTTCGAGTATCTGTACTCTAGGTATATTCTACGAGAAGTAACTGCAAAAGTCAAGGAACAAACAGGAAAAACAAGGAAAACCAGGAGAATATTTTTATGAAAAAAGTCGCGTTACACAATCTGGGATGTAAGGTAAATGCATATGAGACAGAAGCCATGCAGGAAATGCTGGAACATGCCGGATATGAGATCGTTCCGTTTCAGGAAGGAGCGGACATTTATGTGATCAATACATGCACAGTGACCAATATTGCGGACCGCAAATCAAGACAGATGCTGCATCGGGCAAGAAAGATGAATCCGGATGCTGTTGTGGTCGCAGCCGGCTGTTATGTGCAGGCACAGGCTGAAAAGCAGGTGATCGATCCATGTATTGATATTGTACTCGGAAACAATAAAAAGCAGGATCTTCTGACAGCGCTGCAGGCATATGAAGAAGCACACGGTGATTTGCGGGAAGTGATCGATATCAATCATACAAAAGAATATGAGAATCTGCATCTGACAAAACAGGGGGAGCATACGAGAGCATATATCAAGGTGCAGGATGGCTGCAACCAGTTTTGTTCTTACTGTATTATCCCGTATGCGAGAGGAAGAGTCAGAAGCAGGGCAAAAGAAGATGTAGTAGCAGAAGTGACAGATCTGGCGAAAAACGGATACCAGGAAAGTCGTGCTGACGGGAATTCATCTGAGCTCCTATGGCATTGATTTTGAAAATGAAGACAATCTGCTCAGTCTGATTCGTGCAGTGCATGAGATTGAAGGAATCAAAAGGATTCGTCTGGGATCTCTGGAACCAAGGATCATCACAGAAGAGTTTGTACAGGCGATCGCAGCGCTTCCGAAGATGTGCCCGCACTTCCATCTGTCATTGCAGAGTGGCTGCAATGAAACCTTAAAGAGGATGAACCGCAGATATACAAGTGAAGAGTTTTATGAAAAGTGTGAGATATTAAGAAAGTATTTTGAAAAACCGGCGCTGACAACAGATGTGATCGTGGGATTTCCGCAGGAAACAGAGGAAGAATTTGAAACAACGTATGAATTTCTGAAAAAGATCTGCTTCTATGAGACTCATATTTTCAAATATTCCAAACGAGAAGGCACGAAAGCGGCAGTGATGCAGGGACAGATCCCGGAGCAGATCAAGGCAAAAAGAAGCGCCAGACTGATCGAACTGGGGGAGAAAAACCGCAGAGCATATGAAGAATCGTTCCTTGGAAAAACAGTGGAAGTGCTGGTGGAAGAAAAATCGGATGTGAACGGAAAAGAAATGTGGACAGGGCACACAAAAGAGTATATGAAAATTGCACTAGAGTCAGAGAAAAATCTTCAGAATTGTATTCTAAACGTGCAAATTAAAGATGGCCGGGAAATTATTCATTGAATTTTAAAATAGATTATATTAGAATGATAAGTAGGATACTAACGCAATTATGCTGATTCCGGGGAATCAGATCTGCGCGTGAATAAAAGAAAAATGGAGGAGATACGATGAGCGATTTGAGTAATACACAGTTCTTTCAGGTAGAACCGGGACCACAGATTTCTGCAAAAGATATTCTGGAAATCGTGTATAAGGCACTGAAAGAAAAAGGATACAACCCGGTTAACCAGATCGTGGGATACATTATGTCAGGAGATCCTACTTACATTACCAGCTATAATGGAGCAAGAAGCCTGATTATGAAGGTGGAAAGGGATGAATTGGTCGAAGAACTGTTAAAAGCGTATATCGAGCATAATTCATGGGAATAATCGACTATGCGGATCATGGGACTGGATTATGGCACGAAGACTGTAGGGGTTGCGATCAGCGATGCTCTTGGTCTGACTGCGCAGGGGATAGAGACCATTCAGAGAAAAGAGGAAAACAAGCTGCGCCGTACACTCGCCCGGATTGAAGAGCTGGTAAGGGAATATGAAGTGGATACGATCGTGCTTGGTTTTCCGAAGCATATGAATAACGATGTGGGTGAACGTGCAAAAAAGTCTCTGGAATTCAAAGAGATGCTGGTGCGCAGGACAGGACTTGATGTGGTGATGTGGGACGAGCGGCTTACTACCGTGGAGGCAGAGCGTACATTGATCGAGAGTCAGGTGCGGCGCGAGAACAGAAAGCAGTATATTGACAAGATCGCAGCTGTTTTTATCCTGCAGGGATATCTGGATTCGATTTATTTGAAAAAGAAAGCCGAAGAGGAAAACTAGAAGCTGCCCACAGGAGGAAGAACGCATGGAAAAGATTAAATTTTGTTTTGACGAGTCGGGAGACAGCGTTGAATTTTTTGTACTGGAACAGACAAAGATCAACGGGGCATCCTATATTCTTGTGACAGATTCACAGGAGGATGACGCGGAGTGTCTGATCTTAAAAGAAGGTGAATCTCAGGACGCGAAAGAGAGTGTCTATGAGATCGTAGAGGACGACGTAGAATTACAGGCGGTTTCCAAAGTATTTGAGGAACTGCTGGAAGATGTAGAGATTGAAATGTAACTTAGAATATTACTTTACCGCAGGGGACGTGGAGGATGACAGTAGAACAAGAAAAAGTACAGGGGATGCTCAAGGAAAAGCTCAGAGAAAAAGGCTGGAAAGTGACCAGACAGAGACTTTCTATTTTGCAGACCCTGGCAGAACATAAAGGGCAGCATCTGGCGGCGGAAGACATTTTTGAGCTGATGAAGGATGAATATCCGGAAATGGGGCTTGCGACCGTGTACCGTACGCTGCAGCTTTTGTATGAGATTCAGCTGATCGACCGGATTCATTTCAATGATGGATGTATCCGGTATGAGATCGGTCATATATTTGACGGAGACTCCAAACACAGTCATCATCATCTGATCTGCAGAACATGTGGGCGTGTGATGCCGTTTGAAGATGATTTTTTGGAGGATCTGGAGGCACAGATCGAAGCCGATACCGGTTTTCATGTGTTGGATCATGAACTGAAATTTTATGGTCAGTGTAAGGAATGTGCCGAAGCTTCCATGCGGAAAGAGAATACATAAAAAACTCATGGAGGTGTATATTTTTGAAAAAAGAAAATCGTGGAAAATTAAAAATCATTCCTTTGGGAGGTCTTGAGCAGATCGGTATGAATATTACTGCTTTCGAATATGAAGACAGTATCATTGTGGTAGACTGCGGGCTTGCATTCCCGGAGGATGACATGCTCGGAATCGATCTGGTCATTCCGGATGTGACTTATCTGAAGGATAATATATCCAAAGTAAAAGGATTTGTGATCACCCATGGTCATGAAGATCATATCGGAGCTTTGCCGTATGTACTTAAGGAGATCAATCTTCCAATCTATACTACAAAGCTGACAATGGGAATCATCGAGAACAAGTTAAAAGAGCATAATCTGCTCCGTACGACAAAGAGAAAAGTGGTGCGTCATGGACAGTCCATCAATCTTGGACAGTTCCGAATTGAATTTATCAAGACGAACCACAGTATTCAGGATGCTTCCGCACTGGCAATCTATTCACCGGCAGGAACTGTTGTGCATACCGGAGACTTCAAGGTGGATTATACACCGGTATTCGGAGATGCCATTGATCTGCAGCGTTTTGCGGAGATCGGAAAGAAAGGTGTGCTGGCTCTGATGTCAGACAGCACGAATGCAGAGCGGAAAGGATTTACCCAGTCAGAGCGTACGGTGGGAATTACGTTTGATCATATTTTGCAGAGCATCAGAACACAAGAATCATCATCGCGACATTTGCATCGAACGTAGACCGTGTGCAGCAGATTATCAACTCTGCATATAAGTACGGAAGAAAAGTTGTGGTAGAAGGACGCAGCATGGTAAATATCATCACGACAGCATCTGAGCTTGGGTATCTGAATGTTCCGGAGAATACACTGATCGAGATCGATCAGTTGAAGAACTATCCACCGGAGAAGACCGTTCTGATCACAACAGGAAGCCAGGGAGAATCCATGGCTGCACTTTCCAGAATGGCAGGGGATGTACACCGTAAAGTGACGATTCAGCCGAATGACACGATCATTTTCAGTTCGAATCCGATTCCTGGAAATGAGAAGGCAGTATCCCGTGTGATCAATGAGCTTTCTGCAAAGGGTGCGAACGTGATATTCCAGGATGCGCATGTTTCCGGACATGCCTGTCAGGAAGAGTTAAAGCTGATCTATTCGCTGGTAAAACCAAAGTATGCCATTCCGGTGCATGGTGAGTACCGCCACTTAAAAGCAAATGCGGAGATCGCGCAGTCTCTGGGAATTCCGAAAGAGAATATCTTTATCATCCAGAGCGGAGATGTGATCGAGCTGAGTGATGCAGAAGCAAAAATAGTGGATAAAGTCCATACAGGAGCGATTCTGGTAGATGGTCTGGGTGTCGGTGATGTCGGAAATATCGTATTGCGAGACAGACAGCATCTGGCAGAGGACGGAATTCTGATCGTTGTTCTGACACTGGAAAAAGGCAGCAACAATCTGCTGGCAGGACCGGATATCGTATCCAGAGGATTTGTCTATGTAAGAGAATCCGAAGGACTGATGGAAGAAGCCAGAAAGGTTGTGACAGACAGTCTGGATAAATGTCTTTCCGGAAGACATGCGGACTGGAATAAGATCAAGATGACGATCCGTGACACAATGAACGATTTTATCTGGAAGAAGACAAAGAGAAGACCAATGGTCATTCCGATTATTATGGATGTGTAAGATATGATAGTAGATGAACGTATCGTGACATTCATCAATTCCTTAGAGACAGAGAACAGTGAAATACTCGAAGCAGTGGAACAGGAAGCTCTGAGCACATATGTGCCGATCATACGAAAAGAAATGCAGAGTTTCCTGAAAGTGCTTCTGATGATACAAAAACCTATGTGCATCCTGGAAGTAGGGACCGCAGTAGGTTTCTCTGCGTTATTGATGAGTGAAGCGGCACCAGAAGGGTGCAGGATCACAACAATTGAAAATTACGAAAAGAGAATTCCGATCGCCAGGGAGAATTTCAGACGGGCAGGGAAAGAAGAGCAGATCACGCTCATAGAGGGAGATGCTATGGATGTGCTGAAAACACTGGAGGGCAGCTTTGATTTTATTTTTATGGATGCTGCAAAGGGACAGTATATCCGGTATATGCCCCAGGTGCTGCGTTTGCTTCGTCCGGGCGGAACTCTTGTGACAGATAATGTACTGCAGGATGGGGATATTATCGAATCCCGTTTTGCGGTGGAACGGAGAAACCGAACGATTCATTCCAGAATGCGGGAGTATCTGTACGAATTAAAACACCATGAACTGCTGACAACGTCCATTATTCCGCTTGGGGATGGAGTGGCTGTCAGTGTGAAGAAACAGGAAGGAGAATAAAATGGCAAGACATCCTGAACTTTTGATACCGGCAAGCAGCCTGGAAGTATTAAAGACAGCAGTCATTTTTGGAGCAGATGCGGTTTATATCGGAGGAGAAGCATTTGGACTCCGCGCAAAAGCGAAGAACTTTTCCATGGAGGACATGAAAGAAGGAATCGCATTTGCGCATGAACATGATGTGAAAGTGTATGTAACAGCCAATATCCTGGCACACAATGAGGATCTGCCGGGAGTGCGTAAATATTTTGAGGAACTCAAGGAAATCAAGCCGGATGCTCTTATTATTGCGGATCCGGGAGTGTTTGAGATCGCAAAAGAAGTGTGTCCTGAGATTGAGAGACATATCAGTACTCAGGCAAACAATACAAACTATGGAACCTATAATTTCTGGTATAAACAAGGCGCGAGCCGCGTGGTTTCCGCCAGAGAGCTGTCTCTGGAAGAAATCAAAGAGCTGCGCGCGAATATTCCGGAGGATCTGGAAATCGAGACATTTGTACATGGAGCGATGTGTATTTCTTATTCCGGAAGATGCCTTCTGAGCAACTATTTCACAGGCAGAGATGCGAACAGGGGGGCATGTACCCACCCGTGCCGCTGGAAATATGCGGTTGTGGAGGAGAAGAGACCGGGAGAGTATCTGCCGGTTTATGAGAATGAAAGAGGAACTTATATTTTCAACTCCAAGGATCTGTGCATGATCCAGTATATCCCGGAGATTCTGGACGCGGGTATTGACAGTCTGAAAATCGAAGGACGTATGAAAACCGCGCTCTATGTGGCAACAGTTGCAAGAACCTACAGAAAGGCGATCGATGACTATCAGAAGGATCCGGAATTATATAAAAAGAATATGCCGTGGTATCTGGAGCAGATCTCCAATTGTACGTACCGCCAGTTTACGACAGGATTCTTCTTTGGAAAACCGGATGAGACAACACAGATCTATGACAGCAACACGTATGTGAAAGAGTATACCTATCTCGGAATTATCGGAGAGGTCAGGGACGGTCTGTGCCGGATCGAACAGCGCAACAAGTTTTCTGTGGGTGAGATCATTGAGATCATGAAGCCGAACGGGGAAAATGTGGAAGCGAAAGTAGAGCGTATCCTTAATGAAGAAGGAGAGGAGCAGGAGAGTGCTCCTCACTCAAAACAGGTGTTATATGTGGCGCTGGATCAGAAGGCGGACAAATATGATATCTTACGAAGAGCAGAAAAAGACGCGTAGCTTTTCGACCGCGCTCTTTTCTATCCGGGATACATAAGAACGGGAGATCCCCAGTTGTTTGGCGACTTCCCTCTGCGTGTATTCCTCGCCGCCATAAAGTCCATACCGCATTTTTAAAACGAGTTTTTCCCGCTGGGAGAGCTCGTTTTCTACTTTTTCATACAGCTTCTGGATATTTTCTTTCAGGCATACCCGTTCCGGGATGTCGTCTTCATCCGTTTCGATAATATCGTATAATTTGATCTCGTTTCCTTCCCGGTCCGTACCGATGGGTTCATATAAAGAAATCTCTTTTGACGTCTTTTTCCGTGCGCGCAAATGCATCAGGATTTCGTTTTCCACACACTTGGAGGCATAAGCTGCCAGCCGGTTTCCTTTGCTTGGATTAAAGGTGACAATGGCTTTGATCAAACCGATGGTTCCGATTGAGATCAGATCTTCGGGATCTTCGTCCACATACTGATATTTTTTGATCACATGTGCAACGAGCCGCAGATTCCGTTCAATCAGAATGTGTTTTGCCTGCAGGTCACCCTCAGTATATTTTTGAATATATTCTTTTTCTTCGGAAGGGGTGAGGGGATTTGGAAATGATTTCAAGACAGCACCTCAAAGCACATTTGATAACAGTGTATGTAAAGAAGGCATGATTTGTGCTTTTCCACTTGAAAAGAGGACGGGCAGAAAAAAGTAGTTGACAAACAGCGGGTAGGAGAGATATAGTAAGACTACATTCCCGGAGCGATCCGCTCTGGAGAGTATAAGATCTATTGATTCAAAAGGCCGTATCGGCCAACGTTTTCAAGTTACAAATTTATTAGAAGATCAGTTATGTGGGGACTGAACGTACCGGCTCTTGGAAAAGGAGTGTGTGATGAGTTTTTGCTCAGTATTATCTGCAGCAGTGATCGGGCTGCGGGTAGAATTTATTCATGTGGAAGCTGACGTCAGCAACGGGCTTCCGGTATTTCATATGGTGGGATACCTTTCTTCTGAAGTGAAGGAGGCAGCAGAGCGTGTGCGCACAGCAATCAGAAACAGTGGAGTTTCATTTCCAGCCAAGCGGACGATCGTCAATCTGGCGCCGGCAAATGTAAGAAAGAGAGGAGCGTCGTTTGATCTTCCCATTGCAGTGGCAGTGATGATTGCATTGGGATGTCAGATTTCAGAGGGGGTAAGGCATACGCTTTTTATAGGAGAACTGGGACTGGATGGCAGTGTGCTGGAAGTACCGGGTGTTCTGCCGATCGTTCTGGAGGCAAAAAAGGCGGGAGTGAAACGCTGCATTGTACCAGAAGCAAATGAGGCGGAAGGCGCACTTGTAAAAGGAATCGAGATCATTGGGGTAAAGCATCTTAAGCAGATTACAAAGATTCTTTCAGGAGAGAGAAAAAAAGAAAAGCAAGGAATCAAGCCAAAAAGCAGACGGTAAAAAATCCGCAGCCGGATTTTTCTGAAATGCAGGGTCAGGCAGCCGTCAAGCGTGCAGCGGAGATTGCAGTGGCAGGCGGACATAATCTTCTTTTGATCGGCCCCCCGGGAAGCGGAAAGACCATGGCAGCGGAACGGATTGCCGGAATTCTGCCGCCTCTGACATTAGAAGAGAGCATGGAGATTACAAAAATATACAGTATTATGGGACTTCTTGATGAGAAAGAACCGCTGATCCAGAGCCGGCCTTTTCGCAGTGTACACCATACGGCCACAAGGGCAGCACTGGCTGGAGGCGGGATGATCCCGACGCCGGGAGAGATCACACTCGCACACGGCGGTGTTTTGTTTTTGGATGAATTGCCGGAGTTTTCGAAAAGTGTGATCGAGGTACTGAGACAGCCGCTTGAAGAGCACCAGATGCGGATTGCGAGAACACACGGAAATTATGTATTTCCAGCGGATTTTATTTTGATCGCGGCGATGAATCCATGTCCCTGCGGATGCTATCCGGATATGCAGAAATGTACCTGTACGCCTGTGCAGATTCAGAATTATTTAGGAAGGATCAGTCAGCCGTTTCTGGATCGGATCGATCTGTGTGTAGAGGCGCCCCGGGTGGAATATGACTCACTGGTGGAGAAGAAAGCACAGGAATCTTCGGAAGCAATCCGGCAGAGAGTATGTGAAGTGCGAAATCTGCAGAGAATGCGTTATGGAGGAACAAAGGTAAATGCAAGACTGGACAGCCGGGAGACAGAAGAATTCTGCCGTCTGGGAGAGCCGGAAAACGAAGTGATGAAGCAGGCATTTGCTGCCTTTGGATTTACAGCACGTACTTATCATAAAGTGTTAAAGGTGGCGAGAACGATCGCAGATCTGGACGGAAGTCAGGAAATTCTAAAGCAGCATTTGTGTGAGGCAATCGGCTATCGGACGCCGGATAAGAAGTACTGGAAACGATAGGAGGAAGAACGCATGAAGTATGAATACTGGTTTGCCGGAATCCGAAATATTCCGGATCGGACAAAAATAAATTAAAGAAAAGCAGGGACAGCAGAAGCCATTTATTATATAGAAGAAACTGCACTCAGAAAGATGCAGCTGCTCAAGGAACAGGAAATTTGGAAGCTGCTGGAGGCGAAAAAGAAGAGGAGCTGGACAGAAATTATGAAGCAATGAGACAAAAAGGAATCTCGGTGATCCCGTGGGGAGAAAAGGAATATCCAGGTCGTTTAAAAGAAATCTATGATCCGCCGTATGCGTTGTATGTGAAAGGAAAGCTGCCGGATAATACTGCGCGTGCGGCAGCCATTGTGGGAGCGAGAAGCTGTACTCCCTATGGAGAAAAATATGCGCTGGAATATGGGAAAAAACTGGCGGAATGTGGAATTCAGGTGATCAGCGGACTTGCGCGCGGCGTAGACGGGATCGGACAGAGAGGTGCTCTGCTGGGAGGTGGAAAGACCTTTGCTGTTTTGGGGAGCGGGGTAGATGTCTGTTATCCGAAAAACCATATGGGATTATATCTGGATATCCTGGAGCAGGAAGGCGGGATCCTTTCAGAACTCCCGCCCGGCACACCGCCGCTTCCGCAGCATTTTCCGAGGCGAAACCGGATCATCAGCGCGCTGTCAGATATTGTGCTCGTTATGGAGGCAAGAGAGAGGAGTGGATCACTGATCACGGCAGATCTGGCACTGGAGCAGGGAAAGGATGTCTATGCGCTGCCGGGGCCTGTTAACAGCAGCTTAAGTCAAGGGTGTAACCGCCTGATCTTTCAGGGGGCCGGAATTCTTTTAAGCCCGGAAAATCTGCTGGATGAGATGGGCATTGCATATAGCGGGGAATGTGAAAAATCAGACAAAAATGAAAAAATGCTTGAAAGTCCTGAATATATGGTGTATAGTTGTGTCGGTCTGTATCCAAAGAGCGTGGGGCAGCTGACAGAAGAAACAAAGCTGCGCCCGGAGGAAGTTTTAAAGCTTTTAGTGTCTTTGGAATTACAGGGATATATCAGAGAAATCTCAAAAAATTATTATATAAAAGTGAAATGACGGCGTGAGGGCGCCGGATGGAGGAAATGTTTCAATGGCACATTATCTGGTAATTGTGGAGTCACCGGCGAAAGTGAAGACGATCAAAAAATTTCTTGGAAAGAACTATACAGTAGCGGCATCAAACGGGCATGTCAGAGATTTGCCGAAAAGTCAGCTCGGAATCGATGTGGAGCATGACTTTGAGCCCAAATATATTACCATTCGGGGAAAAGGGGAGATTCTCGCAAACCTGAGAAAGGAAGCGAAGAAAGCCGACAAAGTATATCTGGCGACCGACCCCGACCGTGAAGGAGAGGCAATTTCATGGCATCTTGCAGCAGCGCTGAAATTGGATGAGAAAAAAATGCGCCGTATTACATTCAACGAGATCACAAAGAATGCAGTCAAGGCGTCATTAAAAACACCAAGAGATATTGATATGGATCTGGTGGACGCACAGCAGGCAAGACGTGTTCTGGACAGAATGGTAGGATATCGGATCAGTCCGCTTTTGTGGGCAAAAGTAAAACGGGGATTGAGCGCCGGACGCGTGCAGTCTGTAGCACTTCGTATCATTGCGGACCGGGAGGAAGAGATCAATGCATTTATTCCGGAAGAATACTGGAGTCTGGATGCAATCTTAAAGGTGAAAGGAGAGAAAAGACCGCTCACTGCCAAGTTCTATGGAACCGAGAAAAAGAAGATGACGATCCATTCCAAAGAGGAGCTGGATGAGATTTTACAGGCTTTGGAAAAAGAAACATACGAAGTAAAAGATATCAAAAAGGGAGAGCGTATCCGAAGAGCGCCGCTTCCGTTTACAACCAGCACTTTGCAGCAGGAGGCAGCAAAGGTGCTCAACTTCGGTACACAGAAGACGATGCGTATTGCACAGCAGCTGTATGAAGGAATTGACGTAAAGGGCAGCGGTACGATCGGTGTGATCACGTATCTGCGTACTGATTCTACCCGTATTTCAGAGGAAGCAGATGCAGCGGCGAGAGCGTACATCACAGAGAATTACGGCGCAGAGTATTCAGCAGCAGGAGAAGCAAATAAAAAGACTGAGAAGAAGATACAGGACGCGCATGAGGCAATCCGACCGACGGACATTTCCATGACACCGGCTTCGTTGAAAGAGTCTCTCTCCAGAGATCAGTTCCGTCTGTATCAGCTGATCTGGAAACGGTTTGCCGCAAGCCGGATGCAGCCTGCAAAATATGAGACGACTTCTGTGAAGATCGGAGCGGGAGAATACATGTTTACCGTAGCGACATCTAAAGTGGCATTTGAGGGATTCCGTACGGTATATACAGAGGCGGATGAAGAAAAAGAAGTGAGCAATGTTCTGGTCAACGGATTGAGCATGGATTCGGAACTGACGAAAGAAGAGTTTGATACCAAACAGCATTTCACACAGCCTCCGGCACACTATACAGAGGCAACACTTGTAAAGGCACTGGAGGAGCTTGGAATCGGACGTCCGAGTACCTATGCACCAACAATCTCCACAATTCTCGGAAGACGTTATATTACCAAAGAAGCCAAGAATCTGTATATCACAGAGATCGGAGAAGTAGTCAACAATATTATGAAGCAGTCGTTTCCTAGTATTGTGGATGTCAACTTTACGGCCAACATGGAAGGGCTTCTGGATATGGTGGAAGAAGGAAAAGTGCAGTGGAAAGTTGTCGTAAGTAACTTCTATCCGGATCTGGATGAAGCAGTGAAAACTGCGGAGAAAGAATTAGAGAGCGTGAAGATCGAGGATGAAGTAACGGATGTAATCTGTGAAGAGTGTGGAAGAAACATGGTGATCAAATACGGTCCTCACGGAAAATTCCTGGCCTGTCCGGGATTTCCGGATTGCCGCAACACAAAACCGTACCTGGAGAAGATCGGTGTTGCCTGCCCGGTCTGTGGAAAAGAAGTTGTGATCCGCAAGACGAAGAAGGGAAGAAAGTATTACGGATGTGAAAATAATCCGGAATGTGATTTTATGTCATGGCAGAAACCGTCCAAAGAAAAATGTCCGGAATGTGGCGGATACATGGTGGAAAAAGGGAATAAACTGGTCTGCGCAAACGAGCAGTGTGGATATGTCCGAAATTTGAAGGGAAATTAGAAGGATTTCGAATAAAAACAAGAGGAAATTGCAACAATTTCATTGAAAATTCGTGAATTGTATGATAACATGAGGGTGTCTATTGAATAGGAACGAGTTGTATATACAATTGAGTCTGGAGGAGACGGATGAGCGTACAGTTATTAGATAAGACAAGAAAAATAAATAAATTATTGCATAATAATAATTCCAGCAAAGTGGTGTTTAATGATATTTGTGCTGTCCTCACAGAAATCCTGAACTCCAATGTCCTGGTAGTCAGTAAAAAAGGAAAGATCCTCGGAGTCAGCAAAAGTGCGCATGTAGATGCAATCAATGAACTGATCGTAGAGTCTGTGGGAGCGCATATCGATGAGATGCTCAATGAGCGTCTGCTCAATGTACTTTCTACCAAAGAGAATGTGAATTTGGAGACACTTGGTTTTTCATCGGAAAAAGTGCAGGGATATCAGGCAATTATCGTCCCCATTGATATTGCGGGAGAACGCCTTGGAACACTCTTTATTTATAAGCAGAATGAGTTGTATTCCATTGATGATATCATCTTAAGTGAGTATGGGACAGCAGTTGTCGGACTGGAGATGCTCCGGTCTGTGAATGAGGAGAGTGCAGAGGAGACGAGAAAGGAACATATCGTACAGTCAGCGATCAGCACACTTTCATTCTCTGAACTGGAGGCGATCATTCATATTTTTGAAGAGTTGGATGGAACAGAGGGAATTCTGGTGGCAAGCAAGATTGCAGACCGTGTAGGAATCACAAGATCCGTGATCGTCAATGCACTTCGAAAATTTGAGAGTGCCGGAGTGATCGAATCCCGTTCCTCCGGAATGAAGGGAACATACATTAAGGTGTTGAATGACTATGTCTTTACCGAATTGGAAAAGATCAAAAAAGAACGTTTGTAAAAATCGTACAGAAGATAAAAGGGTATCAGCAAGCTGATGCCCTTTCTCTGACTACAGGTAAGAAGAGCAGGAGGAAAAGAACATGTATGAAGGCAATGCAGTAGATCTTCAGATGGAGAAAGTGATCGCGGCAGATGCGATCCTGGATGATGAGACACATCACTGTCAGGTTTTTCGTTATGATATGGAAGAGGATTACATATACTTACAATTAAAGGAGGACGATCTGACAGCAATCTCGCTGGATGCAAAGTATCAGTGCTATATTTCCACAAGGACAGAGCTTTTGTTCTGCACGGGCGTGGTACAGGAGCGATATCAGTGTGAACACGGGAAAATTTTGGTCTTTCATATTGAGAATGGATTCTATACAATTTCGGATATGAAAGGACCTGTAAAAAGAAAATAAACTAAATATAAAATTTTTGAATCTCTGTTGACAAATAGAAAACAGAGTGCTATTTTATATTCATGAGGTTTAGCACTCGATATGAACGAGTGCTAATAACGTATAAAATAAGGAGGATTTACCATGAAATTAGTACCATTAGGCGATAAAATCGTATTAAAGCAATTAGAAGCAGAAGAGACAACAAAGTCAGGAATCGTTTTGCCTGGTCAGGCAAAAGAAAAACCACAGGAAGCAGAGGTAATTGCAGTCGGACCTGGTGGAATGGTAGACGGGAAAGAAGTGACAATGCAGGTAGCTGTAGGAGATAAAGTAATCTATTCCAAATATGCAGGAACAGATGTAGAGCTGGATGGAGAAGAGTACATTATCGTAAAACAGAATGATATCCTTGCAGTTGTAAAATAGAAGAAAGAGACAATTTTTTGGAAACAGTCAACAGACGAAGTATAACAGGAGTGTGAATGAAAATGGCAAAGGAAATTAAATATGGAGCAGAGGCAAGAGCCGCTCTGGAAAAAGGTGTAAACCAGCTTGCAGATACTGTAAGAGTAACTTTGGGACCAAAAGGAAGAAACGTTGTTCTGGATAAATCGTTCGGAACACCATTGATCACAAATGACGGTGTGACGATCGCAAAAGAAATCGAACTGGAAGACGGATTTGAAAATATGGGAGCACAGCTCATCCGTGAAGTTGCAGCGAAGACAAACGATGTAGCCGGAGACGGAACAACAACAGCGACTGTTCTGGCACAGGCAATGGTAAATGAAGGAATGAAGAACCTTGCAGCAGGAGCAAACCCGATCGTACTGCGTAAAGGTATGAAAAAAGCGACAGATGCAGCAGTGGAAGCAATTGCAAATATGAGCCGTCAGGTAACAGGAAAAGACCAGATCGCAAAAGTTGCAGCAGTATCTTCCGGTGATGAAGCGGTTGGAAATATGGTTGCAGATGCAATGGAGAAAGTTTCCAAAGATGGTGTTATCACGATCGAAGAATCCAAGACAATGCAGACAGAGCTGGATCTGGTAGAAGGTATGCAGTTTGACCGCGGATATATTTCTGCATATATGGCGACAGATATGGAGAAGATGGAAGCAGTTCTGGATGATCCGTACATCCTGATCACAGACAAGAAGATTTCCAATATTCAGGATCTCCTTCCATTGCTGGAGCAGATCGTACAGTCAGGAGCAAGACTTCTGATCATTGCAGAGGATATTGAAGGAGAAGCTCTTACAACTCTGATCGTAAACAAACTGCGCGGAACATTTAATGTTGTTGCAGTAAAAGCTCCTGGATACGGGGACAGAAGAAAAGAAATGCTCAATGATATTGCAATCCTGACAGGCGGACAGGTAATTTCCGATGAACTTGGAATGGACCTGAAAGAAGCAACAATGGACCTGCTCGGACGTGCAAAATCTGTAAAAGTTCAGAAAGAGAACACAGTCATTGTTGACGGATGCGGAGATAAGAAAGCAATCGAAGACAGAGTGGCTCAGATCAAAAAACAGATCGAGGAGACAACATCTGAATTTGACAGAGAAAAATTACAGGAAAGACTTGCAAAACTGGCAGGCGGTGTTGCAGTGATTCGTGTGGGAGCAGCGACAGAAACTGAGATGAAAGAAGCAAAACTGCGTATGGAAGATGCACTCAATGCGACAAGAGCAGCAGTAGAGGAAGGTATCATCGCAGGCGGTGGATCTGCATATATCCATGCTTCTAAAGAAGTTGCAAAACTTGCAGAGACTCTGGAAGGTGATGAGAAGACAGGTGCGAATATCATCCTGAAAGCTCTGGAGGCTCCATTGTTCCATATTGCAACAAATGCAGGTCTGGAAGGTGCAGTGATCATCAATAAAGTAAGAGAATCAGAACCTGGAGTCGGATTTGATGCTTACAAAGAAGAATATGTAGATATGGTAAGTGAAGGAATTCTGGATCCTGCCAAAGTGACAAGAAGCGCACTGCAGAATGCAAACAGTGTTGCATCTACTCTGCTGACAACAGAATCTGTTGTTTCTACGATTAAAGAAGAGACACCGGCAATGCCGGCAGCACCTGGCGGAATGGGAATGATGTAATGATAAGAGGTTTCCCGGATATCTGTTTTGATACAGATACCCGGGGCTCTTTTTTATTTTCGGGATTTCGGCAGTAATAGACAAAAGAATTATAGAAAAACTGAGAAATTATGTAAAAATTATGAATGAGACATTATCTATAAGTATTGCTTAATAATGGGAGTTAAAATAAATCAGGATAAAAATAAATTGTAAGTGGGAATAGGCTTGACAAGTGGTGGGAATTTTTGTACCATAACAGATAATCTATGGACATACATATTAGAGAAAGAGAGGAAATAAATCATGGGAAAAATAATCGGAGAAGGTATTACATTTGACGATGTCCTGTTAGTACCGGCATATTCACAGGTCATTCCAAATCAGGTGGACTTATCCACATATCTGACAAAGACGATTAAACTGAACATTCCGATGATGAGTGCTGGTATGGATACAGTTACTGAGCACCGCATGGCGATCGCCATGGCACGTCAGGGAGGAATCGGTATCATTCATAAAAACATGACGATCGAGCAGCAGGCAGAAGAGGTAGACAAAGTAAAGAGATCAGAGAATGGGGTTATCACAGATCCGTTTTCTCTTTCTCCGGATCATACACTGGCGGACGCCAATGATCTGATGGCAAAATTCAGAATTTCCGGAGTGCCGATCACAGAAGGGAAAAAGCTGGTTGGAATTATTACAAACCGTGATTTGAAATTTGAGGAAGATTTCTCTAAGAAAATAAAAGAATCCATGACTTCAGAAGGGCTGATCACAGCACCGGAAGGAATCACACTGGAAGATGCAAAGAAGATCCTTGCAAAGGCAAGAAAAGAAAAACTTCCGATCGTGGACAAAGATGGAAATTTAAAAGGTCTGATCACGATCAAAGACATTGAGAAACAGATCAAATATCCACTGTCAGCGAAAGACGGTCAGGGAAGACTTCTCTGCGGAGCGGCGATCGGAATCACAGCAAACTGTCTGGAGCGTGTAGAGGCGCTGGTGAATGCGAAGGTAGACGTGATCGTGATGGACTCTGCACATGGACATTCTGAGAATGTTCTGCGCACAGTGCGTATGGTCAAAGAAAAATATCCAAATCTTCCGGTCATTGCAGGAAATGTTGCTACAGGGGAGGCGACAAGAGCCTTGATCGAAGCCGGTGTGGATGCCGTAAAAGTTGGTATCGGACCTGGATCAATCTGTACGACTCGTGTGGTTGCAGGTATCGGTGTACCACAGGTAACAGCTGTTATGGACTGCTATGCAGTGGCAAAAGAGTACGGAATTCCGGTTATCGCAGACGGTGGTATCAAGTATTCCGGAGATATGACAAAGGCGATTGCAGCAGGAGCGAATGTTTGTATGATGGGAAGTATCTTTGCCGGATGTGACGAGAGCCCGGGAACATTTGAATTATACCAGGGAAGAAAATACAAAGTATACCGTGGTATGGGATCTATCGCAGCTATGGAAAACGGAAGCAAGGATCGTTACTTCCAGGCAGATGCAAAGAAATTAGTTCCGGAAGGTGTGGAAGGACGTGTTGCATACAAAGGAACAGTAGAAGATACCGTATTCCAGCTCATGGGAGGCCTCCGTGCAGGAATGGGATACTGCGGAACTGCAAATATTGAGGCACTGAAAGAGAACGGACAGTTTGTTAAGATTTCAGCTGCATCCTTGAAAGAAAGTCATCCACATGACATTCATATTACAAAAGAAGCACCTAACTACAGTGTAGATGAATAAAGTGAAGGAGTGCCGGAGCAGGAAACTGTTCCGGCATTTTTGAAATCAGGAGTTCAGATGAAAATAAGATCCAACAGAAGAAAAAGAAGAAGATATGGACGGGGAAGAAGTGACAGGAAAGTATTCTATGCAAGAGCCGGACTGGCAGCGCTGCTGTTATTGACAATAGTGCTGATCTTAAGGTCATGCATCTCAAAAAAGCAAGGAGAGATGCGGGCGGATGTGGATGCGTCCAGACCGGAGATTGATGTACAGCTTCTGGATATCAATGAGTACTCCAGACCGGAAATCGAGTCAGACGGGATCACAGGAATCGTGATTCATTATACGGCGAATCCGGGCTCTACTGCACAGGAGAACAGAGATTATTTTGAAGGACTTAAGGACACCCATGAGACATCAGCAAGCAGTAATTTTGTCGTGGGACTGGAAGGAGAGATCATTCAGTGTGTGCCCACATGGGAGGTGGCATATGCATCCAACGAGCGGAATAAGGATACCATTTCGATCGAATGCTGTCATCCGGACGAAACAGGAAAGTTTACAGAAGAAACCTATCAGTCGATGGTGCAGCTGACCGCATGGCTTTGCAGAAAGTACAGTCTGACTGCGGATACAGTGATCCGCCACTATGATGTGACCGGAAAAAATTGTCCGAAATACTTTGTGGAAAATGAAGAGGCATGGGCGAATTTCAAAGAGGATGTGGCGAATGCACTGGCGAAAGGCGGTACGGATTAAAGGAAACGAAAAAGTATATCTCTTGCGGTCTGAAACAATGCTTGTTATAATAAACGGACAAAAGAGTTAAAGGGAAAGAGCAGAGGGCGAAAATATGAATGAATTGATGATAAAAAAGTTTCGGGAATCATGTGATTATAATATCGTACTGATCGGATTTATGGGAGCTGGAAAATCGACGGTGGCAAGAACTCTGGGAGAATGGTTTGACATGGAGATTGTGGAAATGGATGAACTCATCTCGGATCGTCAGAGGATGAGTATTCCGGAGATTTTTGAAAAGCACGGAGAAGAGTATTTCCGGAATCTTGAGACGAATCTTCTGATTGAGCTGCAAAAAACAAGTCGGACGATTATTTCCTGCGGCGGCGGTGCTGCAATGCGCAGTCAGAATGTAAGTGAAATGAAAAAAAATGGATATGTGGTTCTGCTGACAGCTACTCCAAAGACGATTCTGGAACGTGTCAAAGAGAATGATGACAGACCTCTGCTGAAGAATCATAAGAATGTGGAATATATCGCAGAACTGATGGAAAAGCGCCGGGAGAAATATGAGACGGCAGCAGATTTGATCGTGCAGACAGACGAGAAGAATGTGCAGGAAATCTGCAAAGAGATGATTACAAAATTGATGGAGATGGATAGTAGAGATGTTTGATAAATTTTTTCCGGATGAATACCTGGCATCCACTTATGTGATTCCTTTTGAAGAGCTGTATGAGAAGGGATACCGGGGAGTCATCTTTGATATCGACAATACACTGGTACCACACGGAGCACCGGCAGATGAAAGGGCAAAAAAGCTGTTTACGCGTTTAAACAAAATCGGATTTTCCTCCTGCCTTCTGTCAAATAATCAGAAACCGCGTGTGGAGATGTTTAATCAGGAGATACAGACTGCTTATATCTATAATGCTCACAAGCCTTCAATCAAGAATTATGAGAAGGCAATGAAGATTATGGGGACAACAAAGGAGCGCACCCTGTTTGTTGGCGATCAGCTGTTTACCGATGTATGGGGGGCAAAGAGAACCGGGATTCACAGTATTTTGGTGAAGCCGATCCATCCAAAAGAGGAGATTCAGATCGTTTTGAAGCGTTATTTGGAGAAAATTGTTCTTCATTTTTATAAAAAGAAGCGGAAACTGGATAAAAAAGGTTGAAAAAAGACAGAATCTATTATAGAATTATAAACAGTCGAGAAAAGGCAGCGCATAAAGTGCGCATTTGAAGGAGGATTACAGATGATTTCAGCAGGAGATTTTAAAAATGGTGTTACCGTTGAGATTGACGGAAATATCTATCAGATCTTAGAATTCCAGCACGTAAAACCTGGAAAAGGTGCAGCATTTGTTAGAACAAAATTAAAAAATATCATCAGTGGCGGTGTTGTTGAGAAAACTTTCAGACCAACTGAAAAATTCCCGAAAGCACATATTGACAGAAAAGACATGCAGTATCTTTACAGAGACGGAGATCTGTTCAACTTTATGGACGTAGAGACATATGATCAGATCGCTCTGAACGAAGATGTTGTAGGAGATTCTCTGAAATTTGTAAAAGAGAACGAAGTAGTAAAGATCTGTTCACACAATGGAAATGTATTCTCAGTAGAGCCACCTCTGTTCGTAGAGCTTGCGATCACAGAGACAGAGCCTGGATTCAAGGGAGATACAGCACAGGGAGCTACAAAACCTGCAACTGTAGAGACAGGAGCAATTGTTATGGTACCATTGTTCGTAGAACAGGGAGATGTACTGAAGATTGATACACGTTCAGGAGAATATCTCTCACGTGTTTAATACGAAGGAGACGCCTCAGGGCGTCTTTTTCTTTTGGTAAGGAGAGTTGTTTCATTTATAGAATCTTTATAGATAGTTCATATAAAGTTCGTTGTATTTCGCATCAGAGTCGGATATAATCAAGAAACATAATATTGTTCACATCAGATTTCAAAGGCACATTCGTGCCGCATTTCTCAAAAAGATGAGCACACAATCAGGAAGGAGACAGTATGGAATATAGAGAATTTGTGTGCGCAGCAATTGAAACAATGAATCAAAAGGAGGGGAAAAACGGGATACAGGCAAGAGAACACAGAGCAGTAAAAAACAACGGGAAGATTCGTGTTGGATTGTTGCTTCAGGAAACGGGATCCAATCTGTTTCCGACAATCTATCTGGAGGAATATTATGAGAAGTTTCAAAAAGGGGAAACTCTGGAACAGATTGTGTCGGAGATCAGCCAGCTTTATCAAAAGATCAAGGCAAAAAATATCATAGATGTGGATTCTTTTTTTAATCTGGAATCATGGAAGAATAAGCTGGGGATCAAAGTGATAAAAACGGAGAAAAACAGGGAATTACTGGAGGAAATCCCGCATTTGGATGTGCTGGATCTTTCGCTGACCTTTTATGTCATTTTAGACCGACAATGTGAGGGAAGCGCAACAATGCAGATCACAAATGAGTATATGAGGCAATGGAATCTTGAAACAGAGGAATTATATGAAATGGCCATGCGAAGTGCTGTCAGACTGCTTCCGGCAGAATTCTGCTCACTTCCCGATATGATCCGCAGGATAACCGGAATTGAAGTGGAGGCGATCCGCGGCATGCAGAGAGAATGTCAGATGTATGTGCTGACGAATTCCAGCAAGATCCAGGGGGCAGCCTGTATGTTTTATCCGCATGTTCTTGAGATGATCGGTGAAATTTTGAAAGAGGATTTTTATATTCTCCCGAGCAGTATCCATGAAGTGATCATTTTGCCGAAATCAAAAGGAATTGCAAAAGAGGAACTGGATGCTATGATACAGGATATCAATCATACACAGGTAGACACAGAAGAAGTGCTCAGTGATCATGCATATCTTTATGAAAGAGGATTGGGGAAAATACAAATGGCCTTTTAAAAAGAAAAGATGGAATGAGAAATTTGAAAGAAATGCTCTTTACAAGATTGTAAAATTGTGCTAGGATATATAAAGTGTCCGGTTGAAAATTCAAAGGACACAAAAGATTATGCGTCTGTAGCTCAGTGGATAGAGCGATGCCCTCCGGAGGCATGTGCGGCGGTTCGACTCCGCCCAGACGTGTATTTTTTATATCGAAAAGAGATCAGTAAAAGGGATTGAGCGGCATCCGGGCGGATGTGCTTCAATCCCTTCTTTTAAATCAAATTCACTTTTCTTTGCAAAATCCGATAAGTAATAAAGTATCCTGCAATGGCAAGTACTGTCGTAGTACAGGTTCCGATCAGGAGCATCTGAAAGAAATACTCTGAAAAGCTGGTCTGTGCAGGAGAAAAAACATAATCAGGAAAGACACTGGTGATGATGGATACTCCTATGCTGATAATCTGAGTAATGAGATTCAGAATAAAATATACAGCAATGGATACAATGATCCGATGTGCGGGAACCAGCTGTCCGATTGCAATACTTGTATAAATAAATAGCACGCAGGAAAGAATTCCGACAAATGAAAAAATACAACAAGACCGCAAAAGGAAGAGAAGGACATACCAAGTGCAGCCTGAAAGTCAGGTTTGATCCTTTCCAGAGCAGACTGTATATTGTCTCCCGAAATCAAAAACCACGCAGCGGCAAAGCAGATTGTAAGATCCAGCACATACCAGATGGAGGCAGACAGAATCTTCGCCCAGAGCTGGGTCAGCGGTGACGCCGGAAGCGTCCAGGTGATGTATCCTTCATCTGTAAATAGGTTCTTATAAAACCGGACGGCGTACATGATACAGCATCCAAAGGAAATCGCAGAAAACAGCATTGTGAGCACGACGATCAAAAGGGCGATAACAGGAGCAAATTCTTCAGGATCTGCTGAAAAGTCAAGATGATCGATTACAAGGAAGCGTGCCATCAGACAGCCGATGATCAGAATGATATGCAGGACTGCAAACATACGTACTCCATATTTTAAATCATGTTTGATCAATTTTTTTAACATCGAAATACCTCCCGGAATAAAGCATCTACCGATTTTTTGTGTCCCCTGCGGATCTCATCGACAGAAGCGTTGAGCGTAATCTGCCCGTTTTGCAGAAATAAAACCCGATCCAGAACATTTTCTACATCTGCGATCAAATGGGTAGAGATCAAAACAGACGCATCTTCGTTGTAGTTTGTCAGGATGGTCCGGAGAATATAATCTCTGGCTGCAGGATCTACACCGCCGATCGGTTCATCTAATACATAAAGCTGTGCATCCCGGCTCATGACAAGGATGAGCTGGACTTTTTCTTTTGTCCCCTTTGAGAGTGTTTTCAGACGAAGCGAAGGATCGATATCCAGATCCTTTAACATCGTATGAGCACGGGAGACATCAAAATCGGAGTAAAAGTCACTGTAATAGGAAATCAGCTCTGAAATCCTGCGGCGTTCATCCAGACATCCGCGCTCCGGAAGATAGGAAACGATTTTCTTCGTCTCTACACCGGGAACTGATCCGTTTACTGTGATCTGTCCGTCAGTTGGTAAAAGAAGCCCGTTGATCAGTTTGATCAGAGTCGTCTTTCCGCTTCCGTTTGGTCCAAGCAGGCCGATGATCTCTCCACGTTCCAGAGTCAGATCAACATTGGAAAGTGCAAAAAAGTGATTGAATTTTCGGGTCAGCCCTTTGCATTCGAGAATGGGGTTCATAGGTCTACCTCCTTGAGTGCTTTTTGTATCAACGCAGCAGTTTCTTCTTTCTGAAAGCCGAGCTGTTTCATCTTTTCAAGAAACTGCAGGATATGTTCGGATGCGAGACTGGTCTTCATTTCATCCAGCAGCTGGGTATCTTCTGTAATAAAACGTCCGCTTGTTCGCTGAGAATATACCAGTCCGCTCCGTTCCAGTTCGGAGAGTGCTTTTTGCATTGTGTTCGGATTCACGGCAGCTTCTACGGCGAGATCCCGGACAGAGGGAAGTCTGTCACCGGGTTTGTAGATACCGGATACGATATCCTGCTGAATACGCTCCATCAACTGTAGATAGATGGGACGGTCATTGTCCAATTCCCATGGCATTTGATCACCTCGTTTTCTATGAAAAACTAACTGTACTATATATATAATACAATCGTATAATGAAGTTGCGGATTTGTCAAGTTACTTTTCATTTGCCGAAAGAATTTCGGCAGGCAGTTCCGGGTGAAAGATCCCTTCCTTTAACATACGAATCTCATATTTGTAAGGCGCATAGGATTTCTTCTCTTTGACAGCCGATGGAATGTACGGTGTTTCCAGAATTTTCGGGATATCCATAAAATCTTTGTGGTGTACGATATGGTGTATCGCGTCAAATCCGATATGTCCGAAACCGATATTGGCATGCCGGTCTTTTGCGGCTCCCGGAATATTTTTACTGTCATTAATGTGAAAGACGGCAATCTGATCTTTTCCGATCAGGCGGTCGAACTCATCGATCACATCATCGAAATGGTGGATGATATCATATCCGCTGTCACTGGTATGGCAGGTGTCAAAGCAGACTCTCAGCTTGTCATTGTATACAACGCCGTCATAAATCTGTGCAAGCTCTTCAAATGTGCGGCCGATTTCGGAACCTTTTCCGGCCATGGTTTCCAGTGCGATATGACAGGGAGTATCTGCTGTCAGGACAGAGTTGAGTCCTTTGATGATCTGGCGGATTCCGGCGTCAGTTCCGGCTCCTACATGAGAACCCGGATGAAGTACCAGAGTATGGCTTTTGCAGGCGGCAGTGCGCTCAATCTCCTTTGCCAGGAATTCGACTGCAAGTTCAAATGTTTCAGGTTTTACAGAATTTCCCAGATTGATGATATAGGGAGCATGTACGATGATTTCGTCAATGCCATGTTCTTTCATATATTCCCAGGCAGGTGAAATATTCAGTTCGCTGATTTCTTTGCGCCTTGTGTTCTGCGGAGCTCCTGTATAGAACATAAATGTGTTTGCGCCGTAGGAAACGGCTTCTTTTGCGGAACCAAGCAGCATCTCTTTACCGCTCATGCCCACATGTGATCCTAATTTCATAACATATATCCTCTTCTTTCCTTATTATATAAATCCTTTCGGATGCGTGTACAAACAGCTTGCCGTAAAGCATTATACATGATAAAATAGCAAAATGAAAGAAAAATAGAACGGAGAGTGGAACAGAAGTGAAAACATTGTTGGAACTGATTACAATAGAAATGAAAGAAGCCTTTGAGGCAGCCGGTTATGATGCGGCATTTGCGAAAGTAACCTTGTCAAACCGTCCGGATCTGTGTGAATACCAGTGCAACGGAGCAATGGCAGCAGCAAAAACTTACAAAAAGGCGCCGATCATGATCGCAAATGACGTGGTGGCAGGACTGCAGGAAAAAGACTGTTTTGAAATAGCAGAAGCGGTGAATCCGGGATTTATCAATCTGAAAGTAAAACCATCCTTTGCAGCGGCATTTCTCAATGAGATGGCAGCGAGTGAAAAGCTGGGAGTGGAAGAGATGGAGACACCAAAGACGATCATGGTGGATTACGGCGGACCGAATGTGGCAAAACCGCTGCATGTAGGACATTTGCGTTCTGCGATCATCGGAGAGAGTGTAAAGAGAATCCTGCGTTATAAAGGAAACAAAGTGATCGGTGATATTCATCTGGGAGACTGGGGATATCAGATGGGGCTGATCATTACAGAATTGCAGAAGAGAAAACCTGAGCTTCCATATTTTGATGAAAACTTCACCGGAGAATATCCGAAAGAGGCGCCGTTTACGATCGGAGAGCTTGAGGAAATCTACCCGACGGCCAGCGCTTATGCAAAAGACATGAAGAGTATCGTGAAAAAGCACTGCAGGCGACGTTCCTTCTGCAGAACGGACATCCGGGATTCCGTGCGATCTGGAATCACATTATGGCAGTTTCTGTAGCAGATTTGAAGAAAAACTATGCAAATCTGAACGTGTCTTTCGATCTCTGGAAGGGAGAGGCAGATGCCCAGAAATATATTCCGGATATGGTGGAGATGCTCAAAGAAAAAGGATATGCGCACTATGATGAAGGTGCTCTTGTAGTGGATGTACAGGAAGAGACAGACAAAAAGAAGTGCCTCCGTGTATGATCTTAAAGTCAGACGGGGCTGCACTGTATGACACGACAGATCTGGCGACACTGGTAGAGAGAGAAGAACTATACCAGCCGGACGAAGTGATTTATGTGGTAGATAAGCGTCAGGAGCTTCACTTTGTACAGGTATTCCGCTGTGCAAAGAAGACCGGAATCGTAAAACCGGAGACAGAACTGGAATTTTTAGGATTCGGTACAATGAACGGAAAAGACGGCAAGCCGTTTAAGACAAGAGAAGGCGGCGTGATGCGTCTGGAAAATCTGATTCGTGAGATCAACGAAGAGATGTACAAGAAGATTATGGACAACCGCACGGTTTCCGAGGAAGAGGCAAAGAAGACTGCACAGATGGTAGGACTTGCTGCGATCAAATATGGTGATCTTTCCAATCAGGCATCCAAGGATTATGTCTTTGATGTAGACCGCTTTACTTCCTTTGAAGGAAATACGGGACCGTACATTCTGTACACAATTGTCCGGATCAAGTCGATCCTGAATAAATACCAGGAAGAAAACAGTCTGGAGGATCTGGTGATCAGAGAGGCATCCAGTGAATTTGAAAAAGCACTGATGCTGGAATGTGCAAAATTCAATGATGTGATCGAGACAGTTTATGAAGAGACAGCGCCGCACAAGCTGTGTGCATATATTTATGATCTGGCCAACGCATTTAATAAATTCTATCATGAGACAAAGATCCTTTCAGAGGAAGACGCAGAGAAGAAGAAAGGTTATATCACGCTTTTGAAACTGACAAAAGAGGTTCTGGAGAGTTGTATCGATCTGCTTGGATTTGAAGCGCCGGAGAGGATGTAGGATATGACGGAAAAATTGTTTTATCTGGACAGTCATCTGCAGAGATTTTCTGCGCAGGTAGAGCAGTGTGTCCCGGATGGAGAAAACTGGCAGATCGTGCTGGATCGGACTGCCTTTTTTCCGGAAGGGGGAGGACAGTATGCGGATACAGGGATACTTGGCAGTGCGCGAGTGCTGGATGTGCAGGAAAAGGATGGTGTGATTTTTCACAGGACAGATGCGCCTCTTTCGGTTGGAGACTGTGTAGAGGGAAGGATTGACTGGGATCTTCGTTTTATGAAGATGCAGCAGCATACCGGAGAGCATATCGTTTCCGGGTTGGTTCATAAAAGGTTTGGGTATCAGAATGTGGGATTCCATCTGGGAAGTGAAGACTGCACGATGGATTTCAACGGAGAGATTACCAAAGAGGAGATTCGCGAGATTGAATGGGAAGCCAATCGGGCAGTGGTGCGAAATCTGGAAGTGGAAGTGACCTATCCGGATCAGAAAGTACTTCAGACGCTTGTATACCGCAGTAAGATTGAGATTGAAGGTCAGGTACGGATCGTGACGATCCCGGAATATGATGTGTGTGCGTGCTGTGCGCCGCATGTGAAACAAACAGGGGAGATCGGGCAGATCCGTCTGACGGGAGTGCAGCGTTATAAAGGCGGCGTCCGTGTGACCATGCTCTGTGGATTCCGTGCGTTGGAGGATTACCGCAGGAAAGCAGAGAGTACAGGGTGTATTTCTTCTGCTCTGTGTGTGAAAGAAGAAGACGTGGCGCAGGGGGTAGAAAAATTAAAAAATGACTGTACAGAATGGAAGCAGAGATATGCGCAGTTAAAGCGAGACATGCTTGCCATTCGTGCAGAAAGGCTGGCCGGGCAATCGGAGGATGTGATTGTGTTTGCGGATGATCTGGAGGGAGAAGAGCTGAGGATTCTGATGAATCTTGTTCTGGATCATGGCAAACGGCTCTGTGCAGTATTTGGCGGAGATGAGGAGCATGGTTTCCGTTATGTGATCGGAAGCAGGATATTGGATATGAGACCGCTTGCAAAAGAACTGAATGAGACATTTCATGGCAGAGGCGGCGGAAAATCGGAGATGGTCCAGGGCAGTGTGCAGGGAAATGAGAGTGAGATGAGGGCATGGATACAGGAGAAAGCGAGGAAAATGAATGGATAGAAATTCAGAACCGGTGAAATTCTGGCATGTATGTGGTCCACTCTTATTGTATTGGGTGATTCAGTTTGTTGCCCAGTTAGTGGCAGAGCTTGCGGTGATGATTCCGCATATCGGTCAGGTTATGGATTATGACGCACTGGAAAAGAGCACTACGACAGAAGAGATGACCGAGGCGATTATGAGCAGTGTGCAGGGAATGTACGAGATTGTGGGTAAATATATTATGCCGATTCTTGCGTTCAGTGCGCTTTGTACGTTGTTTTTGACGGTACCGCTGTTTTTGAAAGACCGGAAGAAGGAACGAATACTTCATAAACAGTCAGTGAAAGTTCCGGGAGTCAAGAAGTATCTGGTCGTTTTCGGACTGGGAAGTGCATTTTGTATCGGATTAAATTGTCTGATGATGTTGTCTGCCCTGGCGTTGTCCTCCTTAGCGTACAGCGATGTGGATATGCAGACGAATGTGGTCGTGCAGTTGATTTGTATGGGGATCATCGTGCCGGTTGCGGAAGAGTTGATGTTCAGGGGGCTTGTTTTTAAAAGATTCCGTGAAAAGAGCACATTCTTTAGTGCGGCGCTGCTTTCGTCTTTGATTTTCGGATTGATGAACGGGAATCTGCTGCAAATCCTCTATGTCGGAGCGATGGGAATGGTGCTTGCCTATTCCTATGAGATTTGTGGGACGATCAAGGTGCCGATCCTGCTTCATATTACAGTAAATGTGATGGGAATTCTTCTGACAGACAGTGCACTGGGAGCCTGGATCCAAGGTGATATCATGCGTCTTGGAGGGGCGGTTATAGTCAGCGCCTTTGTCGGTTCTTCCATGTATGTGCTTTTGAGGGGGATGAAGAAGCAGGAAGTACCGCCTGTTGAATAAAGCTTTTAGGAAAAAGATTACGGTTTACGCCGGTGGGGGTGAATCGTAATTTTTTGTTTATTAATATTTAAGAATTTATACATTGACTTTCAGGAGTCAGAGACGTATAATTCATACATAACTTAATCGACGGAAGTTCTTCCGGCAGAGGTTATAAGTTCCATGGATCGTAATGAGATCCAGTCAAGAAATCAAGTGTTAATTTCTAACAGATTTCAGTTATTTTAAGTGTTTTATAATGAATCATATATGGCAATAGTCTGTAGAAGATACAGGCTCAGTTCTGATATTCCTGTCTGAGAAAATCATTTCTATTTTTATCTTACGATCTTACAGATTTCCGGAATGCAGAAAATAATTATCGATTTAAACTTTCAAAGTTTAAATAATACAACAATATAAAATCGGCAATATATGTGCAGAAAAAGAAAGGAGGAAGTCTGATGAGAAGAGAAAAAGATGAAAAAGGCTGAAATTCTATAAAAATCCGGTAAAAAGTAAACAAAATCATGAAAAAGAATCAAAAGGAGTAGAAAAGTATGAAAGCATTTATGGAAGAATATGGAGTAATCGTAGTAGCAGCAATCGTCATCATGATCATTGTAGTAGCAGCATCACCAATCGGAGACAGCATTAAAAGCGGAATTATGGAAGCAGTACAGAAATTGACGAACGCACTTGCAGATGCAAATGGAGTCAGCTAATGAAAATATCCAGGGAAGCATGGGATTTGAAAGAGGAGTGCTTCGGACCGCTGCTCCCATATGTAAAAGATCAGCAGGTTACAGACATCAATTATAACGGGACTGATGTGTGGATCGAACATTTAAAATATGGGATTCGAAAAGCTCCGGTGAATCTGACACCGGAGTTCGCAGGCCGATTTAGCGTTCTGATTTCTAATATTGTGAGTGAACAAATCAATAAATTTAATAATGTTCTGGAAGCGGAGACGGACACTCTCAGGATTTCGATCATTCATCCAAGCGTGACAAATACAGGGTATTCCATCTCTATTCGAAAAACACCGGCGGTTATGCGTATGACAGAAGAAAAAATGCTGGCCGATGGATACTGTTCCAGAGAGGTGCTTCTGTTTCTGAGAAATTGTATGGAAGCAAAATTGAATATGGTCTTTTGCGGGTGTCCGGGAGCAGGAAAAACAGAATTGCTGAAATTTTTAACACAATTTATACCGAAGCACGAAAAGGTGATGACCATTGAAGATAACCTTGAGATTCATTATCGGGATATTAATCCGGGGGCAAACTGTGTGGAACTGAAAGTAGATGAAGAATTTTTCTCCTATACGAAAGCAATCAAATCTGCACTTCGGCAAAATCCGCAATGGGTGCTTCTGTCAGAAGCGCGTTCTACAGAAGTGAAGTATCTTTTAGAATGCTTTTCGACAGGTCTTCACGGACTGACGACACTACACACAGATGATACGAGGAAGATTCCTGACCGGATTCAGAATATGATGCAGGATTCTTACGCGGCATCCAGAATGGAAAATGACATCTATAGTTTTTTGAATGTAGGAATATTGCTCTGCAAAAAGGCAACCGGAAATGGAAAGGTCTTTCGGTTTGTCGATCAGATCTGCCTGTTTGACAGAATCGGAGAAGAAAACCGAAAGTATCTGATCGTGGAAAATGGAAAAGTAGTGTCCAGAGAAATTTCTGAGAATATTAGAAAAAATTTCAATGGGCAGGAATAAGATCCCCCTTTTTGGGAGAAAGTGAGGGGAAAATGGTGTGCAGGTAAAACAAAAAAAGAAAAGGCGAAAAAGGCACATGTTTCACTATTGGAATCCGAAACTGCTGAATCTGGAGATTCAGCGGTGTGGATACACATTCAGTGCTTCGTCCTATGTGAAATATCTGTTGGCGGTCTATCTGGGAATTGCAGGATTTGCCTATCTTTTTCAACTGCAGGTTTTCTTTTCAGTGATTGTAATGGCAGCGGCATCGATATTTGTGCCAACGGTATTTTTAATGAATTATAAAAATCTGTATGAAGAAAAGAAGTTTGAAGATCTGACTGCCTATATGGAACAGCTTTTATATTCGTTTAAACGCAGGGCAAAGATTTTAACGGCGCTGGAAGATACAAAATTATTGTTCCGTCAGGGAGAGAGCCGTTTATACAATGGAATCGAATATGCAGTAGAGCATATCCAGTCCGCACAAAGTGAGGGAAACATTTATCAGGAGGCGTTTTCAGAAATTGAAAAAGAGTATGGATGTAAAAGATTGTATAAGATCCATGATTTTTTGATGCAGGTAGAGCAGTCGGGAGGAAGCCCGGATGCAGCAATTGAGATTTTGCTGAATGACAGAAAAATGTGGATTGAGAGGATTTATGGTCTGCAGAAAGAAAAAAGAATATCAAGGTCAAGGTAACGATCGGGACCGGGCTGTCTTTTCTGATCTGTGCCATGAGTATTCTGATGCTGCCAAAAGAGTTTGATATCACACAGAATCCAATTTCTCAGGCGGTCACGACAGGAGTGGTGATTCTCAATATGCTGATCTGGTATGCAGCGCAGAAAAAACTTTCCGGCAGTCTGATCTTATCAGATGAAGATGTCGATGAAGCGGAAATTCGAGAAAAATATAAGTATGTTGTGAAGGGAAACCGGGAAAAGGAAAGGTTTAAATATAGTATCATTGGATGTATCTTCGGTGTGACGGCGATCTTACTGGGGAATACTGTGGGGATGACGGCAGCAGGTGCGGCGGGTGCAGCAGCAATCTGGATGTTGACGCAGGAGAAGCGAAAATATAAACATGCCAGAAAACGTGTATTACGTGAGGTGGAAAAACAATTTCCGGAATGGCTGATGAATCTGTCCCTGCAGCTTCAGACGGATAATGTGCATGTATCTTTAAAGAAGACAATACCGGACGCACCGTTTATCTTAAAACAGGATTTAACACGACTGGTAGAAGAAATCGAACAGCAGCCGAATGCACTTCAGCCGTATATCCGCTTTATGAGAGAGTTCCAGATTCCGGATGTGCTTTCTGCAATGAAGATCTTGTATTCCATGGCAGAATTTGGAATTAGAGATATGGGAGGGCAGATTGATGCGCTGGTACAGAGAAATACCGTTATGATGGATCGGGCAGAGCGTTTGAAGGAAGAAGATCTGATGGCAGGTGTTGGGTTTCTTGTACTGCTTCCAATGATCACGGGAGTCGTAAAAATGCTCGCAGATCTGGTACTGGTCATTTTGGGGATTTTGTCTGTTGTAAATACAATTTAGAAGGTTTGAGAGAAAAGAGGGCGATATCATGAAAGAATTTTTGGAAGAATACGGTTCGATCATCGTAATTTCAATCATCGGATATGCGGTCATGTCCGGTTTATGGAAGATTTTAATACAGGTAAGTTCTGTTTGAGAAGGAGAATAGCGGAATGAAAGAATTTATGGAAGAGTATGGCGGTGTGATCGTGACGTGTATGCTGGGAATCATGCTGCTTGGACTTTTGTATTCGCTGCTTGCTTCAGGAGGTCAGCTGCATAGGCTGGCAGAGCTGTTTTTTGACGGGATAGGGATAAAAATGTCAGGAGGGCAGATGTGAAGAGCTGGATCGGAGAATATGGAAAAATCGCAGCAATGGCAATTATCCTGGCCGTATTATTTGCATTTGTTTGGAATCGTACTGATCATGGATATCTGGGCGCGCTTTCAAAGGCAGAGCCAAAATCATTTTTAAAAGCAACCGATAATTCCGATTTTCTTGTACAGTTGAAACCGAGACCGGATCCGGTCTTGACGGTATCTGTCAGTAAACTGAAGTATCAAAGAAGATATGACCTTCTTCATGGAAAAGAAATCAGTGCCAGGGCTGTGGACGCGGATGGAAGAGAGCTTCCGGTCAGCGTGATAAAACTGATCGCTCCAGATGGAAGTCAGCTGGAAAAGGAACTAAATCCAGAGGCGTTTTGGACAGCGCAGAGAGGTGTTTATGAGATTACTTATCAGGCAGAGGAAAACTATCAGGGGGCTTATATTAGAAAAGTAACAAAGGTATGTCGGGTTACAGTAGATTAAAGTGAGGTTGAAAGGAAAAGAAAAATGAAAGGTGCGATCGAAACAATGGTGGGAGTTGTACTGATTGCCTTCATGGCAGTGCTGAGTACTGCCTATATCAGCGCATCGTTGAATACACAGAAGGCACAGGCTTATCATTCTACAGTTGTAACAGAGATTGAAGCGAGTGATTATAATGCAGAGGTTCTGGAGAAATGTAAAAAGAAAGCGCTGGAAAACGGATATGAAAATCTGGATATTCAGGTTGTGACCAGTGCGGCAGGAAGCAAATATGCAAAAGTGACATTGGCATACCGGTACACGATTCCACTTTTGAATATGCTTTTGGAGCATCAGATCACAGGATATGCAAAATAGAAAAAAGGGGAAAGGAGAGTATGCCAGGAACGGATGAGACATGCAGTGATGGGATTTTTTATTTAATTATGCTGATTTTTGCAGGAGCATCGATTTATACGGCGGAGACAAAGACGATGCATCAGAATGAGCTGGACAGTATTCTGGGAGCAGCAATGGAAGAATCGATGGAGATTCTGACAGTGAATCCGACATATTCGATCGGGAAAGAGGTGGAAGGAAAAGAGCTGGCAGCAGATTTTATTCAGAATATGCTCATGCGAACAACCAGCAAATCGACATTTGAAGTAGAGATACTGACAGCAGATGCACAGAAAGGTTTGCTGGATGTGCGGGTGACGGAATATTATCGGCAGATATGGGGAAATGGAAAGGCGGTTGCCAGAAAAACTGTGATATTGGATGATGTAGAAGGAAAAGAAGAGGTTTTCTCTAAGATATCATTCTGGAAATCATACAAAAATAATAAAGTCGAGGAAAAACGTATTGTAAAGCAGGTGGTAGTTCCGGAGGGGATTTTGCTGCCAAAGGAAATACTGCCGGTTGAAAATGAAAGTGGAGATGAGAAAGTGAAAGGCTGGAGAGCTGTCGGCCAGTCGGAAAACACCATATATACAAAAGAAAATATCGGGACAGTGCAGGCGAAAGGCGATATGGATTTTGAAGCTGTTTATGAGAAAACCGGCAGTAAGGCAGATTAAAAAGGAAAAATATTACAAAAATATTAAAAAGTTATTGCTTTTTCATCACGTATCGAATATAATTCTTATTGTATGATTAAACTTGGCGATAATACCACACAATCCTTTCAAAATACCACAAACTGTATTGAAAAAGTGCGGAAAATCAGGTATTATGTAGAATATGTGGGGACATAAATAAGAATATTAAGGATAGGTGAAAGTATGAAAATGAAAAAAGTACGAAGTGTACTGCTTGCGGCAGCATTAACGTGTTCCATGATAGTTACACCTGTTATGGCGGCACCAGATGATACAACAAGTCTTCAGAATCAGAAAGAATCAGCTCAGAATGAAGTGAACGGTCTTCAGGCACAGCTGAATGAATTGTTTACAAAGACAAATGATCTGGAAACACAGCTGATCAACAAAGGGCAGGAGATTACCAAGGCTCAGGAAGACCTGGCTGTAGCAGAAGAGAAAAAGCAGCAGCAGTATGAAGATATGAAGCTTCGTATTAAATACATGTATGAGGAAGGCGATACTTCAGCATTAGAACGTATTGTAGCTTCCGGAAGTATCTCAGAGATGCTTACTCAGACGGAATATGTGGAGAAAGTACATACATATGACCGTGATAAGTTGCGGGAATATGCAGAGACAGTTCAGGAAGTAGAAGATCTGAAGACATCTCTGGAATCAGATATGACAAAATTGCAGAATCTGGATGAGGAGTACAAGACACAGACAGCAGAGCTGTCAAGTACGATTGAGTCCAAGAGAGCAGAAGTGTCTAACTTGGATGCAATGATTCAGGAAGCTGCAAGAGCGGCAGTAGAAGCTGCGAAAAAGGAACAGGAAAAGAACAACACGGTAAATAATGAAAATACCAATACACCGTCAGGCGGTGGAGATAATAGCGGTGGAACTGTAACGCCGGCACCAGAGCCGACACCGACACCAACTCCGGATCCGACACCAACTCCGACACCGACACCAACTCCGGATCCGACACCAACTCCGACACCGACACCGGAACCAAATTACAATCCGTCTACCGGAAATGCAGTCGTGGATCGTGCATACAGCTGGGTAGGAAAAGCGGAATATGTATGGGGAGCATGCAGTCCGGGAGCGTTTGACTGTTCCGGTTTTGTAGCGTATTGTCTGACTGGCAATTATGCTCGTCTTGGTACAACGTATACATTCCTTGGATGGCCGCAGGTAAGCAACCCGCAGCCGGGAGATGTGGCAGTAAATGCAGAGCATTGTGGAATCTACATCGGCGGTGGCCAGATGATCCATGCAGCAGATTATGGAATCGGTGTTATTGTAGGACCGGTTCAGAGCGGTATGATCTACGTTCGTTACTAAAGAAAAATTCATATACAAAGTACAAAAGAAAAGCCCTGATGGTCATCGTGTCATCAGGGCTTTAAGATTCTTAGATCAGTTTTTGGGGAACAATTTCAAGCCAGTATCCATCCGAATCAGAGATGAAGTAAATTCCCATTCCCGGATTTTCGTAGCAGATACATCCCATTTCTTTGTGCTTTTTGTGAGCTGCATCGAAATCATCCACTTCAAACGCAAGATGGATCTCATTGTCTCCCAGGTTGTAAGGGCGATCCATATCGCGCAGCCAGGTCAGCTCTAAAAGATGTGGAGTAGTTCCGTCTCCAAGGTAGACCAGGGTAAAGCTTCCATCCTCAGCGTCTTTTCTGCGAACTTCCGTCAGATCCAGAGCTTCTTTGTAAAATGCAAGAGATTTATCCAGATCCAGTACATTTAAATTGTTGTGTGCAAATGTAAATTTCATAGAGTACATCCTTTCTTTTCTTTTCCATCAGCATACCATAGAAAGTCCTTGCAATCCAGTATTTTCTATGATATACTACTAGCGTTGCGAAAAAACACGTATGCGTGGTATCACTGAAGGTGCCTAAGTTTGACGATAAGACAAGCCGGTCTCAGTGTAAAGAAAGTATACGGAAGTAAAAAACCAATTTGGAGGAAAAAACATGAGCGTTATTTCAATGAAACAACTTTTAGAAGCAGGTGTTCATTTCGGACATCAGACAAGAAGATGGAACCCTAAAATGGCTCCATATATCTACACAGAGAGAAATGGTATTTACATCATCGACCTGCAGAAATCTGTAGGAATGGTTGACGATGCTTACAAAGCAGTTTCTGATATTGCAGCAGAAGGCGGCACAATCCTTTTCGTAGGAACAAAGAAACAGGCTCAGGATGCAATCAAAACAGAAGCAGAGCGTTGTGGAATGTTCTACGTAAACGAGAGATGGTTAGGTGGAATGCTGACAAACTTCAAGACAATCCAGAGCCGTATCGCACGTCTGAAAGACATCGAGAGAATGGCAGAAGACGGAACATTTGATGTACTTCCTAAAAAAGAAGTAATCGAGCTGAAAAAAGAGTGGGAAAAACTGGAGAAGAACCTTGGCGGAATCAAAGAAATGAAAAGATTCCGGATGCGATCTTCATCGTAGATCCTAAAAAAGAAAGAATCTGTGTACAGGAAGCACACACTCTGGGAATTCCGCTGATCGGAATCTGTGATACAAACTGTGATCCGGAAGAACTGGATTACGTAATCCCAGGTAACGATGATGCGATCAGAGCAGTAAAATTAATCGTTTCCAAAATGGCTGATGCTGTTATCGAAGCAAATCAGGGAGCAGCAGAAGATGCATATTATGAGGAAGCTGAAGAAGCAGTAGCTGAAGAGACTGTAGAAGCAGAATAATTATGAACGTAAATGCTTCAGCCTGAACATCAGGTTGGAGCATTTTTGGTAAACTATTTCAATTCATGGAGGAAAAATCATGGCAATCACAGCAAGCATGGTAAAAGAGTTAAGAGAGATGACAGGTGCAGGAATGATGGACTGCAAAAAAGCTCTGAATGAAACAAACGGAGATATGGACGCAGCAATCGAGTTCTTAAGAAAGAACGGACAGGCAAAAGCTGAGAAAAAAGCTGGAAGAATTGCGGCAGAAGGTATCGTAAAAGCTGTTGTTAAAGACGACAAAGTAGCAGCAATCGTAGAAGTAAACTCTGAGACAGATTTCGTTGCTAAGAACGAAGAATTCCAGGGATTTGTAGATGCAGTTGTGAATCAGGTTGCAGATTCTGATGCAGCTGACATGGATGCATTTATGGCAGAAGCATGGGCAGCTGATACAACAAAGACTGTAAAAGATGCTCTTGTTGAAAAAGTAGCAGTAATCGGAGAAAACCTGAACATCAGAAGATTTGAAAAGATCGTAACAGACGGATGTGTTGTAGATTATATCCACGGCGGCGGACGTATCGGTGTTCTGATCGAAGCAGAGGCAGACGTAGTAAACGATGAAATCAAAAAATGCTTAAAGAACGTAGCTATGCAGGTAGCAGCTATGTCTCCAAAATATACATCTCGTGCAGAAGTTTCTCAGGAATACATGGATCACGAGAAAGAAATCCTTCTTGCAGCAGCTAAGAAAGAGAATCCGGAAAAACCGGAAAACATCATTGAAAAAATGATCATCGGACGTCTGAACAAAGAATTAAAAGAAATCTGTCTGTTAGATCAGGCATATGTTCAGGACAGCGACCTTACAGTTGCTAAATATGTAGAAAAAGTTGCAAAAGAAAACAATGCAAACGTAACTGTTAAGAGATTTGTTCGTTTTGAGACAGGTGAAGGAATCGAAAAGAAACAGGAAGACTTTGCAGCAGAAGTTGCAGCTCAGATGGGAAACTAATTTATCAATCGTAAGACTGGTAAAAAGCGAATTAAATAGCGTATTTAAGCGGTTTCTAGCTATTTTGACAAGTGTTATAAACTACTGTAAAAGCTCACAAAATATCGTGCTATTTTGGGTACAGATTGGGTAGGGTATTGGGTAAAAAATTTACCCAACCTCTTAACGAGGAATTTACTTGTTGTTTAAAATAGAAAGGGAACGCTGTGAGTGATGAGAGTATATTGCGGAAGTGATATGCTCTCATTTTTTAGAATATTAAAAAGTTGACTTTGGAGAAGAATAGATTGGGAGTGACATTAATAGTGAAAAGGATAATAGCAGAAATAATATTTTGGATAGTAAATATCGTATTGATTATAATGTCTTTTATGACGGATAGACCTTTGGCATCATTTGTTACTACGATTATTTGTAGTACACCAATGAATCCTTTGTTATTAAATCGTATACAAAGAAAAATTGATGGCAATAAATTTGATTTTTGGTATTTATTAAAATTGATATTACCATTTTTCACGATTATGTTTGTCTTGTACATTTGTGCTGTGTTTTCCTTAAAAAATAATGCGATACTCAGAGGAATGGAAGATATTAAAGCGTTCATGAGTATTACAATGTATTTATTATTTATAGTGGTGTTATTTTTTTATCGTAAAAATGATAAAAGTAAAAATATATTGTGTTTGGTGTGTTTTATATTCTTTGCGTTGCTTTAAACTTTTGTTCTGAATCAATGGTGAATATGATAGTATTTTTTTTGAATAGAGTTTCAACACAAAATATATGCTTAGAGTCGTATGAGATGTTATATTTCAATGTATTAACACCAATTAAAGAGGCAATACTTACATATATTATTTTTGATGTAGTGTTTAGAAAAAAAAGAGAAGAAAATATTTTCGGTGGATGTAATAGATAAACAATCATTAAAAAAGGAAAATTATGAAATTATTGTGCAGAAATAATTTGAAAGAAAATCTCATAACAGAATAAAGTGCTTGGAAATATTGAAAAGTTCGTTTAAAATCAAGGTTTACAGACATTTTTCTTCAAAGAAAAGGGATCGTAGAATACCGCAAAATATCGTAACAGATTTTTAGAATGGAGTAAAGATTGAAAGAAAATGGAGTAAATATTTCAAAGATGTAATGAGAAATGGCGTAGGTAGTGGAAACATTATTTGCGTCATTTCTCATTTGTAAAATTAAGGGCGGTTTTATTGAATTTGTGATAAAATAGAAAAAACATCTTGACTCTCTAGTGAACTGTATTGTTGATATTTAACTAAATATTTATAGCTATTATAGCCGCTTCATGTTAAAATAAAAGAAAACGGCGGTGATTTATATGGCAAGACCAAGAAAATATGTCATTAAACTTACAGATGATGAATTGAAGACATTAAAATCTATAATTCGCAAAAGTAATACATCTAAAACTATTCGAAGCAGA
>ENA-OQIF01000106-OQIF01000106.1-human-gut-metagenome-genome-assembly--contig:-NODE-106-length-46364-cov-5.457729_pt1 | contig 46364 bp, 53 predicted proteins | sample MGYA00242574_ERZ504738 | MGnify/ENA primary metagenome ERZ504738 (study PRJEB26092, sample SAMD00036437) | human gut metagenome | host: Homo sapiens | study: EMG produced TPA metagenomics assembly of...
TGAAAGAAAATCTCATAACAGAATAAAGTGCTTGGAAATATTGAAAAGTTCGTTTAAAATCAAGGTTTACAGACATTTTTCTTCAAAGAAAAGGGATCGTAGAATACCGCAAAATATCGTAACAGATATTAAAAACTGCTACTTTTTTGAGAGTTAGAGAAGAAGTAGAAACAAATTTCATTTAGCTAGAATCTGTTATTGTGAGCTTATTATATAATTTTTGATTGAAGTTCACATTACATTGTGTTAAGATCAATGTCACAAATCAAAACTTCTAAGAAGTTTCTATTATTTCTAATTTTGTGTGACAATCGTCACAAATAAAATCCAACCTGTAAGATACAAAAGAAAGCCGGTGATGCCTATGGGAGTATTTTCTCTTTTTGTTGATTGATTCGTAAAATGATGTTTGATACAATGAAGGAGGAACAAAGATTGACATTACATAAAATAAATAAGAAGTATAAAGACAGACTATTTCGCCTTATTTTTCAGGACAAGAAAGATTTGCTGGAGCTTTACAATGCGATAAATAACAGTGATTATACCAATCCGGAAGATTTGACAATTACAACGATTGAAGATGTTGTATATATGGGGATGAAGAATGATTTGTCATTTCTGATTGATGATGTGCTGAATCTTTATGAACATCAAAGCTCGTATAGCCCAAATCTGCCATTACGCGGGCTGTTTTATTTTTCATCTCTGTATCGGGAGCAGATTGAGTCGGTAAAACAGCGGTTGTATACGAATTCACCACTTTATATTCCGTTTCCACAGTATCTTGTTTTTTACAATGGGACGAAAGAAGAACCGGAACGGCAGGAGCTGAAGCTGAGCGATTTGTTTATCACAAATGGGAAGGGAGCAACACCAGCATTAGAATGTACTGCGTTAGTTCTTAATATTAATCTTGGGCATAACCGAAGGTTGATGGAAAAGTGCAAAGCATTGAAGGAATATGCTCAATTTATTGCGATTATTCGTGAAAATATAGCGGTGGGAATGATATTTGAAGATGCTGTAGAAAATGCTGTGGATGTCTGTATTAAGAAGGGAATACTGTCTGAGATACTTCGGAAAAACCGAGCGGAGGTTATTGAAATGATTTTGACAGAGTATGATGAGAATGAATTTCGAGACTTTTTGAAAGAAGAGGCATGGAATGAAGGACATAAGGCTGGTCGAGAAACTGGATTGCTTGAGGGGATGATTAAGACCTGCATGGATTTTCAGATATCCAAAGAACAGACAATAGCGAAACTTAGAAAAGATTTTTCAATGTCAGAGGAAGAAGCAAAGCAGTCTGTAGAAAAGTATTGGAAATAAAAGTAGCGAAATTATGTTGATCGGAGCAGCACTGTCATGCTTTGTGGTATCATATATGGCAATTTTACATGAAGGAATTTACATGAATTTTCAAAATTGTCTTGACACAAAAAAAATCATGTGCTATTGTAATAAAAAATTTAATACGTCAAACCGTTGAAGCGGAGATAACGGCAATGATGCCTTTACAGAGAGTTTGGGATGCTGAGAACCAGATGAGAAACAAGTTGTCAAATGGACCGCGGAGGGTGCAGTCAAATGTAAAGTTTATATTTACAGAGTATTCTGCAACGTGTAGGCATACGTCAGTTGCCGAGGGTATGTTTGTATCCTGCTAAGAGCACGGAGATTCCGTGAATTCAAGGTGGCACCGCGGATTGTGTCGTACCTGTTATACATGTACACTATTCGTCCTTGACAGAAACTATCATTCTGTCAAGGACGTTTTTTTGTGGTATAAAAACGCTATTCAAGAACTGAAAAAATTTTGACAGAATGTAATTGTGACTTGAACAAAGTGTGTAAGAGGAGGTCGTGATTATGAAAATATTACCGGAATTTCGTGAAGTGAAAAAGATTGCAGAGAGCGGACAATACAATGTTGTGCCAATCAGTTGTGAGATTTTATCTGATTTTACAACACCAATTGAGACGATGAAAATATTGAAAAATGTATCCACACATTGTTATATGCTGGAGTCGGCTGTGGCAGATGAACAGTGGGGACGTTATACCTTTCTTGGATTTGCGCCCAAGTTAGAAATCACCTGTATTGACGGGGAAATGCAAATTGGGAATGTCAAAATTGAGACGGAGAATCCTTCAGAGCATATCAGACAGATTCTTGCAGATTACAAAAGTCCTCGATTTGCGTATCTGCCTTCTTTTACAGGAGGACTAGTCGGTTATTTTTCTTATGACTATCTGGGATACAGTGAACCATCTGTGAGATGCAGGGTGGAAGACAGTGAGGCATTTAAAGATGTGGATTTGATGCTGTTTGATAAAGTCATTGCATTTGATCATGTTCGTCAGAAAATCATTTTGATTGTAAATATGTCTCTGGACGATATAGAAGTTGGTTATAACAAGACGGTGCTGGAGTTAAAACAGCTTGTAGAATTGTTGAAAAAAGGTGAAAAAAAGCAGGAAACAAAAGGATGTTTGATGGGAGAAGTCATACCACTGTTTGAGAAAGAGCAATTCTGTGGCATGGTAGAACAGGCAAAACAATATATCCGGGAGGGAGATATTTTCCAGATTGTACTTTCTAATCGTCTGAGTGCCCCGTTTGAAGGAAGTCTGCTGAATACTTACCGCATGCTTCGGACAATTAATCCGTCGCCATATATGTTTTATTTTTCCGGTACGGATGTTGAGGTTGCCGGTGCATCGCCGGAGACTTTGGTGAAACTGGAAAATGGAATTTTGCATACATTTCCGCTTGCAGGAACGAGACCGAGGGGGAAAACAAATGAGGAAGACAGAGCCCTTTCGCAAGAACTGCTTGCAGATGAAAAGGAACTTGCAGAACATAATATGCTAGTTGATCTTGGAAGAAATGATCTCGGAAAAATCAGCAGATTTGGAACGGTGAAGGTAGAAAAGTTTCATACTATCGAATACTTCTCGCATGTCATGCATATCGGATCGACTGTGCGTGGGGAAATTTGCAAGGGAAAAGATGCGCTTGATGCAATCGAGGCGGTACTGCCTGCCGGAACGCTTTCAGGTGCTCCGAAAATCAGGGCGTGTCAGTTGATCGGAGAGTTGGAGAATAACAAACGTGGCATTTACGGAGGGGCAATCGGGTACATTGATTTTACCGGAAATATGGATACCTGTATTGCAATTCGCATTGCATATAAGAAAAACGGAAAGGTATTTGTAAGGTCAGGAGCGGGAATCGTCGCGGATTCTGTTCCGGAAAAAGAATATACAGAGTGCATCAATAAGGCAAAAGCTGTTGTGGATGCATTGAAATTGGCAGAGGAGGGAGAAATATGATTTTACTGATTGATAATTATGATAGTTTTTCTTACAACCTGTATCAGCTGATCGGTGAGATGGAGCAGGATATTCGGGTGATTCGAAACGATGAGATGACAGTGGAAGAAATCAGAGCGTTGAATCCCAAACGTATCATTCTCTCGCCCGGACCGGGAAGACCAGAAGATGCAGGTGCTATTATAGAGGTGGCAAAGACACTTGGAAAAAAGATTCCAACACTTGGTGTCTGCCTTGGGCATCAGGCAATCTGTGCAGCGTTTGGAGCAACGGTCACCTATGCAAAAGAACTGATGCACGGGAAACAGTCGCAGATTACATTTGACAAGGACTGTTTGCTATTTCGAACTTGTCCGGAAAATATGTCAGTGGCGCGCTATCATTCACTTGCGGCTGAGATAAAAACGATGCCGGAATGTCTGAAAGTGACAGCGAAAACGGAAGATGGAGAGGTCATGGCAGTACAGCATAAAGACTATCCGATTTACGGGGTGCAGTTTCATCCAGAATCAATTATGACGCCAGATGGAAAAACCATGTTAAAAAATTTCTTGCAGGGGGTATGAGCAGATGATCAAAGAAGCAATTGTAAAAATCGTAAATAAAGAGGATCTTACTTATAAAGAGGCATATGCGGTGATGAATGAGATTATGAGCGGAGAGACAACTGCCACACAGAATGCGGCGTTTCTTGCGGCGCTTTCCACGAAGAGCGCAAGGGCCGAGACGACAGACGAGATTGCCGGCTGTGCGGCGGCAATGCGGGCACATGCCACAAAGGTGGAGACAGATATGGAATTGTTTGAGATTGTAGGAACAGGTGGAGACAATGCCCATAGCTTTAATATTTCGACTACATCGGCGCTTGTCGCAGCTGCCGGTGGAATGAAAGTGGCAAAGCATGGAAATCGGGCAGCATCTTCCCAGTGTGGAACAGCAGATTGTCTGGAGGCGCTTGGTGTGAACATTCAGCAAAGCCCTGAAAAATGCGTGGAACTTTTGCGGGAAGTGGGAATGTGCTTTTTCTTCGCACAGAAATATCATGCATCTATGAAATATGTGGGAGCGATTCGTAAGGAGCTTGGTTTTCGCACAGTGTTTAATATTTTAGGACCACTTACCAATCCGGGGACACCGTCTATGCAGCTTTTGGGAGTATATGACGAATATCTTGTGGAACCACTTGCTCAGGTGTTGATCAATTTGGGAGTGAAACGAGGAATGGTTGTGTATGGGCAGGATAAATTAGATGAGATTTCTATGAGTGCGCCGACAACTGTTTGCGAGATTCGGGACGGATGGTTCAAGTCTTCTGTAATCACTCCGGAAATGTTTGGGTTTGAGCGTTGTACAAAAGAAGAGTTAAGAGGTGGAAGCCCAAAGGAGAATGCGGATATTACGCTCAGTATTTTAAACGGAGAACGCGGACATAAGAGAAATGCAGTTCTGATGAATGCTGGAGCATCATTGTATATCGGGGGTAAGGCGGAAAGTATGGAGGAAGGAATTGCACTTGCAGGCAGACTGATTGATTCCGGAAAAGCACTCGAGACTCTGCGCAGACTGATAAAAATAAGCAATCGTCAGGAGGTGAAAGAATGACTGTTTTAGAAGAACTCGCAGATTATGCAAAAGAGCGTACCAGGCAGGCAAAAAGAAAAATATCGCCTGAACAGATGAGGGGGAGAGCACTGGAACTGCCAAAGGGAATATTTGCATTTGAAAAAGCACTGAAAAAGCCGGAACTCTCTTTTATTTGTGAATGTAAGAAAGCATCTCCATCGAAAGGAGTGATTGCTTCTGATTTCCCGTATCAGAAAATTGCAAGGGAATATGAGGCGGCGGGAGCTGACTGTATCTCAGTGCTGACGGAACCCAGATGGTTTTTAGGAAGTGACAGGTATCTGGAAGAGATTGTAAGTATGGTTAAAATTCCGTGTATCCGCAAGGATTTTACAGTGGATGAATATATGATTTACGAGGCGAAGGTGCTTGGGGCATCCGCAGTACTTTTAATCTGTTCGATTCTTTCAAAAGAACAGATTCGTGAATACATTCAGATTTGTGATATGCTCGGGCTTTCCGCTTTGGTTGAGGCACACGATGAACGGGAAGTGCAGATGGCGGTGGACGCAAAGTCACGCATTATCGGTGTCAATAATCGGAATCTCAAAGATTTTTCGGTGGATACGGACAACAGTCGCAGGCTGCGGGAACAGATTCCAACGGAAATCTTGTTTGTGTCGGAAAGTGGTGTTCAAAGTGCAAAGGATGTAAAAAAACTTCGTGAGATTGGGGCGGATGCTGTACTGATCGGTGAGACACTGATGCGTGCCGCAGATAAAAAGGCAAAGCTGAGAGAACTGCGAGGTGTGATATGACGAAGATAAAACTGTGCGGTTTGAGGCGGGTTTGTGACATTGAGGCAGCCAATGCCCTGCATCCGGAGTATGTTGGGTTTGTATTTGCAGCGAAAAGCAGGAGATATATAAGTCCTGAAAAAGTAGCGGAACTTAGAAAATATTTGCAGACAGGGATACAGGTGGTCGGTGTGTTTGTAAATGAAGAGCCAAAGCAGGTTGCAGGACTTCTAAACAGCGGTGTCATAGATATAGCGCAGCTTCATGGTGAGGAAGACAACGCATATATAAAAATACTTCGAAAGATGTCTGACAGACCGATCATTCAGGCATTTCGCATAAAGATGGAAAAAGATGTTAAGAGGGCAGAGGAAAGTGAAGCGGATATGCTCTTATTGGATTCCGGAGCCGGGACAGGAAAAGTGTTTGACTGGAAGCTGATCCAAACGATAGAAAGACCTTATTTTCTTGCAGGAGGCATTACAAGCCACAATGTATCTGAGGCGATACAAAGATTGCATCCGGATGGCGTGGATGTCAGTTCCGGCATTGAGACAGATGGGAAAAAAGATCAGAAAAAAATGGCGGCATTTGTCGCAGCAGTAAGAAGGGAAGAGAAAATATGACAAATCAAAATGGACGTTTTGGCATTCACGGTGGACAGTACATTCCGGAAACCTTGATGAATGCAGTGATTGAATTGGAAGAAGCGTATAATTATTATAAAAACGACCCGGAATTTAACCGGGAACTTACGGAATTATTAAACGAATATGCGGGGAGACCGTCAAGACTTTATTTTGCACAGAAGATGACAAAAGATCTGGGCGGGGCGAAGATTTATCTGAAACGTGAAGACTTGAATCATACTGGTGCACATAAAATCAATAATGTGCTTGGTCAGGCGCTTCTTGCAAAGAAGATGGGAAAAACACGTTTGATTGCAGAGACCGGAGCCGGTCAGCATGGAGTTGCCACTGCTACGGCAGCTGCGCTTTTAGGAATGGAATGTGTGGTGTTTATGGGAGAAGAAGACACAATCCGGCAGGCGCTCAATGTGTATCGGATGCGGCTTCTTGGAGCGGAAGTGATACCGGTTAGAACAGGAACTGCCACTTTAAAAGATGCGGTCTCTGAGGCAATGCGGGAATGGACTTCACGCATCAGTGACACACATTATTGTCTCGGCTCGGTGATGGGACCGCATCCGTTTCCTACGATTGTGCGTGACTTTCAGGCTGTCATTTCCAAGGAGATTAAGGCGCAGATACTGGAAAAAGAAGGGAAACTTCCGGATGCAGTAGTTGCCTGTGTAGGAGGAGGATCAAATGCGATTGGCAGTTTTTATCACTTTATTGACGACAAAGAAGTTCGGCTGATCGGCTGTGAAGCGGCTGGAAGAGGAATTGATACGCGCGAGACCGCAGCGACAGTCAATACGGGAACACTTGGAATCTTCCATGGTATGAAATCATATTTCTGCCAGGATGAGTATGGGCAGATCGCGCCGGTATATTCGATCTCTGCAGGGCTTGACTATCCGGGAATCGGGCCGGAACATGCACATCTGCACGATCTTGGGAGAGCAGAATATGTTCCGGTGACAGATGATGAGGCGGTGGATGCATTTGAATATCTGGCAAAGACGGAGGGAATCATTCCGGCGATTGAGTCTGCACACGCAGTTGCCTATGCCATGAAACTTGCACCTGAAATGAAAACAGATCAGATTCTTGTCATTACTGTATCGGGCAGAGGAGATAAAGATTGTGCTGCAATTGCACGCTATAGAGGGGAGGATATCTATGAGTAATATTCGAAAAGCATTTGAACAAGGAAAAGCATTTATTCCGTTTATCACCTGCGGTGATCCGGATCTGGAGACAACCGGGGCTGTAGTTCGGGCAGCGGTGGAAAACGGGGCAGATCTGATTGAACTTGGCATCCCATTTTCAGATCCTACCGCGGAGGGAAATGTAATTCAGGGGGCAAACTTGAGGGCATTAAGTGGTGGTGTGACAACAGATAAAATATTTGCATTTGTGAAAGAGCTGCGAAAAGATGTGAAAGTGCCGATGGTATTTATGACATATGCAAACGTTGTATTTTCTTACGGTGCAGAACGGTTTCTTTCTTCCTGTAAAGAGTGTGAGATTGACGGATTGATTCTGCCGGATCTGCCATTTGAAGAAAAAGAAGAATTTTTGCCGGTTTGCCATCAATATGGGATAGATTTGATCTCGCTAATCGCTCCGACTTCTGCAAACCGTATTGCAATGATCGCAAAAGAAGCAGAAGGATTTTTATATATCGTGTCAAGTCTTGGAGTGACCGGAGCGAGAAGTGAGATCAAGACAGATTTAGCGTCTATTGTCGAGGTAGTACGACAGAATACAGATATTCCTTGTGCAATTGGATTTGGAATATCAACTCCAGAGCAGGCAAAGAAGATGGCGGATATTTCAGACGGTGCGATCGTCGGCTCGGCGATTGTTAAGCTGCTTGAGACATATAAAAAAGAGGCGCCCGAATATGTCGGAGCGTATGTGAAAACAATGAAAGACAGCCTGAGATGATTTAGAAGGGAAACATTTCCCTTCTATTGATCATTGTGAGAACGATTGTATATTTTCTGAATGTCTTCTGGGAGACGATCGGGCAGAATGCTTTGGATTCGGTCTTCGTTCCCGTCTTTGACTGCCTGATCATAGTACCAGCATTTGAATTGAAGCATATCCAAAACCTTTTCCAATTTTGCGATTTCTTTTTGTACAATTTCTTTTTGGCGCTCAAATAGTTCTTTGCGTCTTTGGTAGGTAGCGCTTCCTTCAGAACACCATTCCATAAATAATTTTATGTCTTTGATTTCCAGCCCAGATTTTTTCAGACATTCAATCACGCGAAGCGCTTCGATTTCTTTTTCGCTGAACCTGCGAATGCCGGAAGAACGCTCTAAATCCGGAAAAAGTCCTTCTTTATCATAATAGCGAAGCGTGGAAATCGGCAGTTGAAACATTTCAGATATTTGTCCGATTGTATACATGTGAAAAACCTCCTGAAAATTTTGAAAAACCTCTTGACCTAAAGTTAAGTTTAGGTATTAATATGACAGTATCACAAGAAAATAATAATGTCAATGAATTGTTAGGAGGATAAATGTTATGTTAGGTAATTTTTCGTATTGTAACCCTACAAAGCTCTATTTTGGAGAGGACTCTCTGAATTATCTGAATGAGGAGCTCCAAAAGTATGGGAAAAATGTTGTTTTAGTCTATGGTGGCGGTTCAATTAAGAAGAATGGAATCTATGATGAAGTGATCGAAATTCTGAAAAAGAATGGAAAGAATGTGGCGGAAATCGCCGGAGTTATGCCAAACCCAACACTTGCAAAGTTGTATGAGGGTGTTGAGATCGCTAAGAGCCATCAGGCGGACTTGTTGCTGGCTGTCGGTGGAGGATCTGTCTGCGACTATTCTAAGGCAGTATCGGTTTCTGTCAATTGTAAGGAAGATCCGTGGGAAAAATATTTTATCCGTTTTGAGGAGCCGGATTGTGAAGTGATTCCGGTTGGTTGTGTGCTGACAATGGTTGGAACAGGCTCTGAGATGAACGCTGGTTCTGTGATTACCAATCAGGATACAAAACAGAAAATCGGACATGTATTTGCAGATGAAAAAATTATGCCGAGATTTTCAATCTTAAATCCGGGATATACAATGACTCTTCCAAAATATCAGATGGTATCCGGTATTTACGACATATTCAACCATATTTGTGAGCAGTATTTTTCGGGAGAAGATGATAACACCAGCGATTATATGAGTGAAGGGCTGATGCGTTCGCTGCTGAAATCCAGCCGTGTGGCAGTGAAAAATCCACAGGATTATGAAGCGCGAAGCAATATTATGTGGACCGCAACATGGGCATTGAACACGTTGGTGGCAATGGGAAAAAGTGCTGATTGGATGGTGCACATGCTTGGTCAGGCAGTAGGTGGCTACACAAATGCGACACATGGTATGACACTTGCAGCGGTTTCGCTTCCGTATTATCGGTATATCATGCCATATGGTCTTGAAAAATTCAAACGTTTTGCAGTGAATGTGTGGAATGTATCACCTGAAGGAAAGACAGATGAGCAGGTTGCCAGGGAAGGTTTGAAAGCGATGGAGAACTGGATGAACGAACTAGGTTTGGTTATGAATATTTCGGAACTTGGAGCAAATGAAGAGATGCTGGAAAGCATTGCAGATGTAACGTTTCCAATGTCAGGTGGATATAAAGAGTTGAATCGAGACGAGATCCTTAGAATCTTTAAAGAAAGTTTACAAAGAAAGTTTACAAAAAAGTCTCATCAAGAAATGTCTGTATAGACAAAAAGTTCTTGATGGGACTTTTTTATTCAGAAAATATTCCACTTCTTGTGACTTTCGTGGTAAACTAGTCACGGAGGAAAAACTATGATTCGAAAATTAAGGAAAACAGATCTTGACGAAGTGGCGTATATCTGGTTGCATACGAATAAAAAAGCACATGATTTTATTGCGGAAACGTACTGGGATGAGCATTTTGAGATGGTCGAGGGAATGCTTGGAGATGCAGAGATTTATGTGTTTGAAGAGCAGGGTCAAATCAAAGGATTTGTAGGCTTGGATGGCGAGTATATTGCGGGAATCTTTGTAAGAGAGAAAGAACAGTCTTTGGGAATTGGAAAACAGCTTTTGGATTTCGTAAAAAGTCTGAAAGGACAATTGAAGTTGAATGTTTATCAAAAAAATGAACGGGCGATAAAGTTTTATACACGTGAGCAGTTTGAGATACAGGATGAGCAGACAGATGAGGCGACAGGGGAAGCAGAATATCTGATGCTATGGAAGAAATAATAAGGAGGAAGGCTGGATGCAGGCACGAGAACTATTGAATTTATTGACAGTGGCGGAACGACTAAAAGATACAACGAGGCACTGTTACACGTCAAAAGGAAGACGGGAAAGTGTTGCGGAACACAGCTGGATGATGACATTGATGGTGTTTTTTATGAGGGATGAATTCCCGGAGGCGGATATGGACAAGGTCATTCGGATGTGTATCATTCACGATTTGGGGGAAGCATTCACGGGGGATATTCCGGCGTTTGAAAAAACAGCAGAAGATGAAAAAAAGGAAGAAGAACTGTTGTATGACTGGGTGAGAAGTCTTCCGAAATCCTATGCGGAAGAAATGCAGCAACTTTATAAAGAGATGGAAGAACGAAAGACTTTGGAAGCAAAGATCTACAAGGCAATTGACGGTCTGGAAGCGGTAATACAGCATAATTTTTCGGATTTGTCCACATGGATTCCAAAAGAGTATGAGATGAATCAGACATATGCAAATGACAGAGTTACATTTTCGGATTATCTGACAGTGTTGAGGGAAGAAATCAGAAAGGATACGATAGAAAAAATAGAAAGGTAAGAAAAATGAAGAATATCATTATAGGAATCGCCGGAGGAACCGGCTCAGGAAAATCAACATTTACTAGAAAGCTAAAGAAAGAATTTAAGGATGATGTAGCGGTGTTGTATCATGACAATTATTATCGTGATCAGAGTGATATACCATTGGAAGTACGTAAAAAGACGAACTATGATCATCCGGATGCGATGGAGACCGAACTTTTAGTGCAGCAGTTGATGGAATTAAAAGAGGGAAAGGCGATTGAATGTCCGGTGTATGACTATACATTGCATACACGCTCTAATCAGGTCGAGCGTGTAGAGCCAAAAAAAGTGATTCTTCTGGAAGGGATTCTTGTTCTTGCGGATGAGCGACTGCGGAATCTGATGGATATTAAAGTGTATGTAGAGGCGGATGCGGATGAACGAATTTTAAGACGTCTTATTCGTGATGTGAAAGAGCGCGGACGTGACATCGAAGGTGTTGTAGAGCAGTATCTCACAACGGTGAAGCCAATGCATTATCTCTATGTCGAACCGACAAGAAGCACGGCAGATATCGTCATTAACAGTGGAATGAATCCGATTGCGTTTGAACTGGTAAAAAATATGATTCAGAAAATATTGGATGAGGAAAAAAGATGATAAAAGCAGTTTTTTTGGATATGGATGGCACAGTGATATCACATAAACAGGGGAAGGTCCTGGAAAGCACAAAAGATGCCATCTGTCAGCTGCGGGAGCGGGGAATTAAAGTTTTTGCTGCGACAGGGAGGCATATACTGGAGATGGAAGAACTTCCGGTAAAGGGAATTTCATTTGACGGGTATGTGATGCTGAACGGACAGATTTGTCTGGATGGAGAGAAAGAACTTGTGTATGATTTCCCGATTGCTGCGGAAGATACAAAGAGAATGATTACTGTGTTTGAGGAGAAAAAAATTCCTGTTATGCTTGTTGGTCTGAACAGGATGTATATTAATTTGTGGATGAAAAAGTTCGGGCAGCTCAGAAGGCAATCTCAACAGCGGTGCCGAAGGTAGGCTCGTACAATGGAGAAAATGTGTACCAGTTTATTGTGTATGACAGCGAAGGCAAGGTACAGCAACTGATGGAAAACCTTACAGATTGCAAAGAAAATGTATGGAATCCAATGGCATTTGACATTATTCCGAAAAGAGGAGGAAAGGCTGCCGGTATCAGGCAGATATTGGAGCATTTTAAGATTGGACAAGAGGAAATCATGGCATTTGGAGACGGAGACAATGACATCGATATGCTTCGGTATGCGCACATTGGAGTTGCTATGGGCAATGCCGGTGAGAATGTGAAAACGCATGCAGACTATGTGACTGCATGCGTGGATGATGACGGCATCTATAAGGCGTTAAAAGTGTATGGTCTTTTGTGATGGTTAAAATTCTTTTTCTCTACTATTTTTATGGCAGCCTGCATAGACAAGAAAAGAAATATAGCTGCAATCAGTGTGATGGCGGCAGCAAAGATCCCGACATGGAGTGCAGAAAGTTTTGCAAGGATGACGGTACCAACGCCTGCGGCTTGAGTGAACTTGACAAAGATCACTCCGGCTGCAAATATCAGTCCGAATGTTCCCATCAGTGCGATTCTTGCCTTTTCAGGACCATATTTTAGCTGAAACGGGAGCATAATCGCCTGTATTATGATGAGGCTTGATAGGATTATCAGTGCAGCCCAAATGATATCCGCAGGAATCGTGTCTCCTTTTAGAAAGCCAGCCACACAGATGATCAGAAGGCCCAAGATCAGAGCACCAAAACCAAGCAGGAAAGAAAGCAGATATTTTTCTTTCACATAATCTTTTCTGCTGATTGGAAGGCTGAATAAAAATGCATTTCCATTGTCAAACTCGTCATAACTGATCGTACTCAAAGAAAAAAGTGATATGACAAATGGCAAAAATCCTAGTGGAAATGATATCTCATTTTGAAAAAACGAGATTGCTATGACGATTGCAATCATCATGAGAAAAAAGTTTTTCTGCATTTTCATTAATTTAAAATCTTTTATGAGTAATCCTTTCATTCTTTATTCCCCCCTGATCATCATTGTAATAACAGCATCAATGGTTCCCTTTTCAATCGTGATATCGGGATAATTTTCTATATAATACTGTTTTTGGTCTGTGAGACAGCTGTATCCGAAAGGCTCTTTTTTGGAGCGCAGAAGATATTGTTTGTCCAGTGCATGATATTGTGTATCATCTAGTTTTAACAGCGCATAATCACCCAATAATACATCGGTATCTTCGTGAAGAATAATTTTTCCGTCATGGATCATATAGAGATCATCACATAGCGTCTCCAGATCACTGGAAATGTGAGAGCTGATCAAGATTGCACGGTCTTCATCTTTTTCCATAAATTCTCTTAACAACTCAAGCAGTTCATCTCTGGCGATGACATCCAATCCGGCAGTCGGTTCATCTAATATGAGCAGTTTTGCATGGTGGGAGATAGCCACGAGCACTTTTAATTTTGCTTTCATACCGGTTGAAAATTCTTTGATTTTTTTATTCAGTGGAAGGTTGTATTTTTTGACCTGTTCCAAAAAGAAATATTTGTCAAATTTATGGTACAAATGTTCCAAAACCGGAACGATATCTCGGATTGTCAGATATCCGCTGAAACCGGAGTCGGATAGGACAACACCCAAAGCTTCCTTGTCTTTTGCTGTAAAATTCTCAATCTCTTTTCCGAGAAGTGTAATGGCACCGCCATCAATAGAAATCAATCCTAAAATAGCCTTAAATGTTGTACTTTTTCCGGCACCGTTTTGTCCTATTAGTCCGGTTACATAGCCAGATTTAATCTCCAAAGAACAATTGAGAGAAAACTGTTTGTATCGTTTTTGCAAATGTTCTACTTTTAACATTGTTTTATCCCTCCATAATTAATTCAAATAAATTTTTCAAATCTTCATCACTAATTCCGTATCGTCTGCCTTTTAGAATTGCCTGTTCGAAATCAGTCTCCACCTCTTTCTTTTGTTCTTCTAATAAAAGGTCGGTGTTGACTGCTTTTACATATGTTCCTTTTCCGTGTACGGTTACGGTAAAGCCTTCACTCTCTAATGTGTCATAAGACTTTTTGACGGTCAGTGCACTGATTTTTAATTCTTTTGACAGTGCGCGGACGGATGGCAGGATATCATTCTCTCTCAGTTCGCCACTTCGAATGAGCAATTTGATCTGATCTACAAGCTGCTCGTAGATGGGAACCATAGAGGAATTGTTTATGATAAGTTTCATACTTGTGTTCCTCCTTTGTGCAAACAGTATATAACAGTTAAAAGCTGTTGTCAAGTGTTATATACTGTTTGCCTTGCTGCGATGGGAAAATATTGAAAGCAGAAAAATAATTGACTTTTTGTTCTACATATGTAGTATGTAAATATACTACATATGTAGAAAGTGAGGGGTTCTATGTATCAGAAACTATTTTTTGATGTGTTGGAAGTATCTATAGATGAAGTGGAAGAGAGAATGTATATCAGAAAAAAAGATGGAAGTTTTTGGGTATGTGGTGAGGAAGTCGGCGCAAAGAAAAAGAAAATTTCTTATGGTCCGGAGGGCGGTGTAAAAGAGCGTATCTGTACAGAACAGCTCATGCCGCTTATTTTAAAAACAGAGTAGAAACGGAGAAGTGAAGATGAAAAAGATTTCAGAGTCAGAACAGGAAATTATGATGGCAATATGGAATGCGGAAAATAAGAATTCCATTACAGCATCCTATCTTGAGGAGGTATTTGGAGAAAAAAAAGGCTGGAAAAAGACGTCGATTTTGACGTTTTTGTCAAGGCTTGTAGAAAAAGGATATCTCTCCTGTGAAAAAAACGGAAAATCTAATTTTTATGAACCGATTGTATCTTACGAAGAATTTTCGAGAAGAGAGAGTAAACATATTTTAGATAAACTATACCGTAATTCCTTAAAAAATTTTGTCGTATCACTATATGATGGCGACGAACTTTCCAGACAGGATGTAAAGGAACTGAGAGAATTTTTGGATGAGATCAGTACAAAATCAGAGGAGGAGTGATATGTCAAAGAGTGTTATCAGAATTGCGAAACCCGAAGATGCAGAGGAACTTTTGAAAATTTATGCACCATATGTGAAGCACACTGCGATTACATTCGAGTATGAGGTTCCGACGGTGGAAGAGTTTCGAGACAGAATAGAACATATTTTAAAGAGGCATCCTTATTTGGCAGCGGAGAGAGACGGAGAACTGATTGGATATGCTTACGCGGGGGTGTTCAATGAGCGGGCAGCATGTGACCGGTCTGTGGAGACAGCCATTTATGTTCGGCAGGATGGGAGAAAAGATGGAATTGGAAGAATGCTGTATGAGGCGTTGGAGAAAATTTTATCGGAACAGAATATATTGAATCTGAATGCCTGCATTGCGTATGTGGATGATGATGATCCTTATTTGACCAAAAACAGTGTAGAGTTCCACAACCATATGGGATATCGATTTGTGGGCAGATTTCGTAGATGTGGGTACAAATTTGGACGTTGGTATGACTTGGTGTGGATGGAAAAATATATTGGAGAACATGTGGAAAAACCGGAGGAAGTTATATGGTTTGATGACATGAAATATGATAAAATGAAAAGAGGAATATGATGAGAAGAAAAGACAGAGAGATCATAGACATAGAGCAAATCAGAGATATCATAGAGAAGTGTAAAGTATGTAGACTTGCCATGCAGGACGAAGAAGGCTTGTATCTGGTGCCATTAAATTTTGGTTATGAATTTGAAAAAGAATCTTTAGCGCTCTATTTTCACAGTGCAAAGGAAGGAAGAAAGCTGCGTGCGATTCAGAAAAATTCAAAGGTGTGTTTTGAGATGGACTGTGAACATACACTGATTGAGGCAAATACACCTTGTGCATATGGTTATGAATATGCTTGTGTGATGGGAAACGGAAAAGCGACGATTCTTGAACATACAGAGGAAAAGCGTTTAGCTCTTTCCAAACTGATGTGGCATCAGACCGGAAAAGAGTTTGAAATCTCAGAACAGATGGCAGATAGTGTGGCTGTGATAAAAGTAATTGCAGAGTCTTACACCGGAAAGACGTGCAGAAGATAAGAGGAGGATACAAAGATGCAGAAAAATTTTTTCAACAAAGACCGTAAAAACAAAAAGATGATCATCGCGATTTCTGTCAGTGTGGCAATCATTGTAATCGGATTGGCTGTTTTTTGTTACTTTCTGTTTGCGAATGAAAAAGAGAACAACGCAAAAAACAAAGCGGAGAATGCGCAGGAAGATCCGCAGGCAAAGATCGAAGAAGAAAAAGAGGAAGCAAAAGTGCAGCTTCCGGACTTGAAGGCATCTCAATATGAGACAGATGAGATCACAACCGGAATCGATGTCTCTGAATTTCAGGGGAATATCGACTGGAAGGCAGTTGCGGACAGCGGAATTGATTTTGCGATGATCCGTGTGGGATATCGTGGTATGAAGAACGGGGAGATTAAAGAAGATGCCTGTGCGAAATACAATCTGCAGGAAGCATCCAAAAATGGGCTGAAAATCGGAGCTTATTTCTTTTCCACGGCAGTGACAGAGGAAGAGGCAAAAGAGGAGGCAGAATGGACGAAGAATCTGCTTTCAGGATATCCGGTGACATATCCGGTCGCTTACAATTGTGAAGGTTTTCAAAATCCGTCCAGCAGACAGTTTGAGCTTTCGGTTGAGGAGCGGACAAAACTGGCAGATGCATTTCTCAAATCTATTGAAGAAGGATCTTACACAGGAATGTTCTATGCAGCGAAAAATGAACTGGATGACAATAATTTGTGGAATGCAGATGATCTTTCTTTAAATTATCGTATCTGGGTTGCACAGTACTCGGATCAGACATGGCCGGAAAAAACAAAATCTGACTATACAGGTGACCATGTAATGTGGCAGTACACCAATCAGGGAAAAATGGACGGAATCAAAGGTGCGGTTGACTTTAATGTCGCTTATTTCGGATATAGTCAGTCCCAGCAGGCGGTAGATGAAAACGGAGCAGAGCAAGTGGAAGCTAATGTAGAGGTGGGAGTCAATTTTACAGAAGTGGAAGAGCAGGTGACGGCAAAAGACGAGGTGAATCTTCGAAGTACGATGGAACAAGGAAGTGATGATAATATCGTAGGAAGCATGAAAAACGGAGAGACAGCAGTTCGAACAGGAGTGGGAAATAACGGCTGGTCGAGAATAATCTACAATGGGCAGACTGTGTACTGTGTCAGCAATTATCTGACAACAGATTTGAGTTATGTGACGCCGCAGGAGACTGAAAGTGAGTTTAAGACAAAGTTTACGGATGTATCTGAAAATGTGACGGCAAAAGAAGTGACAAATCTTCGCAATCGTCCTAGTGTGGAGTCGCCATCAGAAGTTATTGCAGAATTAAAAAATGGGGAAGTCATCGTGCGTACCGGCGTGTCGAACGAAGGGTGGTCCAGAGTAGAATATAATGGACAGACTTTATATTGTATCAGCAGCTATTTGGAAGTTGTACAATAGAGTCGGTACAAAAGAATATATTGACAAATAAAAGAAGAAAAAGTAATATTGTATTAAAATAATAATACAATATTACTTTTTTATTTGGAGAGGAAGTGGAGATATGAGGTTGGAACTCAGAGAAGTGCAGAAGGCATTTGATCAAAAACAAGTTCTGAAAGGTGCAAGTTTTGTGTTTGAAAAAGGAAAGATATATGGTCTGTTGGGAAGAAACGGGGCAGGAAAGACAACACTTTTCAATTGTATCAGCAAAGAGATTTCCTGTGACGGTGAGATTGCGTTATATGACGGAGCGGATGATATTTTGGACTTTTCACAAATCGGATTTACATATGCGCATCCGATTTTACCAGAATTTTTGACAGGATATGAATTTCTCAAGTTTTATATTGATATCAATAAAGATAAGATTAAGGATAAAAAGTCAATTCCGGAGTACTTTGATATGATTAAGATCAAAGAAGAAGACTGGTACCGTCTGATTAAGGATTACTCGCATGGAATGAAAAATAAAATGCAGATGATCTGCTTTTTGATTACGAAGCCTCCGGTGATTCTGCTGGATGAGCCTTTGACTTCTTTTGATGTCGTTGTGGCGCATGAGATTAAGCAGATGTTAAAAGCGATGAAGCAAGATCACATCATTATTTTTTCGACACATATTTTGGAACTTGCAGAGGATCTATGTGATGAGATTGTCATTTTGAATCAGGGAAAACTGGAGGCAATTGACCACAATATGATTGGGGCGCCTGAATTTGAAGAGAAGATTTTTGAGGCGCTGAAGGAGGAACAGCATGATTAATACCATCATTCAGGGAAGGATGCTTGTCTTTGTGCAGCAGGTCAATGTTCTGCTCTATTATGTGAGAAAATTACCGCTTGTCGGAGAGAAAATACCGTACCGTCTGTATGGAGAGACGGATATCAAGAAGGCGATTGGTGCCATACCGGTTGTGTTTTCCGTGATAGGTGCATTTGTTGGTACATTTTTGTACTTTTTGCTGATGATTAAGCTGCCGGCGAATTGGATTCAGGGATTTTGGGAAAAAGAAGGGATTTTTGTAGATCAAAAAGCAGTAATGGTCTACTTGTTTTTAATTTTCTCTTTTTTGCCGGGAAGTTTTTTGGTGTCAAACCTGACGGAAGGGGCAAAAAAGGATTATGTGTTGCTGCATGTGATGCGGATTCCGGCGGCACAGCATTATCGCTCCAAGATGGTACTAAAAGGAGTGAAAGATACCATCTGCTTTTTAGTACCGCTATTGTGGTTTGGATTTGGAGCGGAATCTGCGTTGTTTGTTGTATCATTGTTTTTTACACGATACATTGGGCATGCCGGAATTTTACAACACTATCGACATTCCGAGAAAAAGGGAAAAAAGTATTTTGGAAATCTTTAGGAAAAACATTTTTAATGTTTGGAATCATATTAGCACTCGGATATGGAGTGGCGGCAGCAGTCCCAAGGTTGTTTTTTGATAGATATGTGATGGCAGAAGTTGTTGTCTTTTTGAGTTTCACGTTAGTAGGAATGTTTTGTTTCTCGAAAGTGTGGAAGTATGGGGGATATACGATTTTTGCGAAAAAGATGGTCAGCCGGAAAGATTTTTTAGAGCAGGATGATGCGGTAAAAGAGGCTCGGGCTGCAGATGTGCAGATCCAGGATAAGGATATTTCCAAAGAGGAACTGCGCTCGAGAAAATACGAGGAAAAAGAAGGGTATGACTATTTGAATGCCATTTTCTTTGAACGCCATAAAAGAATTGTTTCAAGAGCGGTCAAAAGCAGAATCATCATCATCTTGGCAGTTGGACTGATTGGGGCAGTGGCATTGTTATTTGTGGGAGAGCAGATGAAACAAAAGACATTTGAGGCGATGACGCAGATGATGCCGGTCATGGTATTTGTCATGTATTTGGAGTCCACAGGTGGAAGAATTTGTAAGGCAATGTTTTTTAACTGTGATATCAGTCTGCTGAAATATGGATATTACCGGGAAGCAGATGCAATCTTGAAAAATTTTAAGATACGCCTTAGAAAATTATTGATGCTAGATGCAGTTCCGGCGGCTATAATCTGCGGGATGATTCTTCTTTGGACTCTTCTGTGTGGTGAGATACTAGCTGTTTGGAAAGTGATACCGTTGATGGCAGGCTCCTTGCTATTATCCGCATTTTTCTGTCTGTTTCATCTGTTTATGTACTATATCACGCAGCCATATACAGAAGAAAAGACGGTGAAAAAGCCCTATTTTTTCGGTGGTAAATGCACTGGTGTATTTTGGATGCTATCTTTGTCTGCAGATACAGACAGGTTCATGGCTGTTTACATTGGGAGTGCTTGCTGTGACAATCATCTTTATTCCGCTGTCATATTTTTGCGTGTTTCGGTTTGCACCGAAGACATTTAAAATTCGTTAGAAGAGGAGAAGACAATTATGAAATTTTATCTGGCGCCGTTGGAGGGGCTGACGACATATGTTTATCGGAATGTATACCATCATTTTTTCCATCCAATGGATAAATATTTTACTCCGTTTATCGTACCGCATCCAAATCGTGGATTCAAACCGAAAGAGTTGAAAGAAATTCTGCCACAGCACAATCAAGGGCTTTGTGTGGTCCCGCAGATTCTGACTAATAATGCGGAGGATTTTATCCGGACGGCACAGGAGTTTCGGGAGTATGGATATGAAGAAATCAATTTGAATTTGGGATGTCCGTCTGGGACAGTTACCGCAAAGAAAAAGGATCCGGCTTTTTGGGATATCCGGATGAGCTGGAACGCTTTCTATACGAAATTTTTGAGCGGACAGAATCAAAGATTTCCATCAAGACAAGAATCGGGGTGGAGCATCCAGAAGAATTTGAGCGGCTTTTAAACATTTATAATAAGTTCGAGATGGAAGAACTGATTATCCATCCGAGGGTGAGGGCAGATTTTTATAAGAACAAACCAAATATGGAAGTATTTGGACAGGCAGTGAAAGAAAGCAAAAATCGGCTTTGCTATAATGGGGACCTGTTTATTAAGTCGCATTTTGAAGCGTTTGAAAAGGAGTATCCGCAGGTGGAGCGTGTGATGCTTGGGCGCGGGGTGATGGTAAATCCAGGACTTTTGAATCTGATTTGTGAGGGTAAAAGCTTAGATAAAGAAGTATTGCGTGCATTTCAAGATGAATTTTACAGGAAGAATCAGGAAGTTCTTTCGGGAGACCGGGCGGTTCTTTTTAAGATGAAAGAATTGTGGTTTTTCATGATACATTTATTTGAAGGAGCAGAGAAGGCTGCCAAGAAGATCAAAAAGGCAGAAAAACGGCATGTGTATGAGGAATGTATCGAAAGGTTGTTTTCAGATTACCCGCTGAATCAAAAATTAGTAAAATAAAGAATGGAGTCAGAATCAAATTGATCTGGCTCCTTCTTTTTAAATAGAAAATGCCCAAAGATTATTAATCTGTGGAGAAAGTCGTTCGTAGCTCCACAACTTTTCACTGTTTGCATTGCTGTTTGGGTCTAAAACATGAAACTGTCCATTTTCATATCCGTTCAACACAATAAAGTGTCCGGTAGTAGTAAAATCTCCGGGACGCATACTACAGATAATCGGGTGTCCAGAAGCGAGTTGGTTTGCCATAACAGATTCATCTAATACAAGTTCCTGAGAGGTGATTCCATATTGCTTGGCGCCTATCCGCATCAGTTCCCAGCTGGAACCAGATTCCGGAACATAGAGTCCGTTGGAAGCTGCATATTGTGCAATCTTATATGGGGTGATCGTATTGTCTCCGGTCAGTCCGGAAACTACCATTGCAAGGGAAGTTGGTCCGCAGCCGTTGATGGCTAGAAAATTATCCCCGTAGATTCCGTAGCCCCATCGTGTATCCCATTGAAGAAGGTGCGGAATTACCCCTTTTGTGACATCGCCGATTGTATCGGCGCAAGGCTTGTCCTTTTCAGATGGGTAATTTAGAACGAAATCAGTTGCCTCGGTATTTTTTGAGAGCAGTTCCAGCAAATCAGCAGGATACTGGTCGTAGTGGTTCACAATTTCTGCGACACGCTTGTCGCTTGCGGCCATGTTATTCAAGTTTGTCACGACATCGGAAGGCAATGAAGCAGTGTCAGATGGGATCGGTGTGAATTCAATTTTTTCTTTGCTTTATTTGCAGAAGTATTGTTCCCTTCGGAAGACGTTATCTTTGGAAATAATTTTTCTTTGATAGAGAATACTGTTTTTCCCAAGAGTATCAGAAAAAGCAGGGCGATGAGAAAAAAGACGCATCTTTGTATGAGAAGCTGCTTTCTTCTGCGTTTTTTTAGCGCGTTTCTTTTAGCGCGTTCTGAATCAGTGTAACTGTAATTTATATGATCTAAATTTCTTGAATCCATAAATAAAATCCTCTCTTGTACATAGTAAAAATATTATAACGCACGTAACAAAAAAAGTGTTTAATGAAAAGTGATAAATTTATTAAAATAAATTAAGATTACATTGCAGAATTTCTGCAGGTTGTGTTACTGCATGAAATTGGCTATAATAAAAAATAGTGTAAAAGAATGCCGAAAGGGGCAGGAAATGAGGAAACAAAATGCAGGAAGAAAACAAACAGATAGATCCAGGAACAATGGAAAGATTGGTTCAGGGAAATGAACAGATTGGTTACTATAGAAGTATCAGCAACTATGAGGAGGCGCTAAAGATTTCAAAAGAGATGCTGGAACTGGTGAAAGAGCTTGGTTTACAGGAGAGTGAGGCGCATGGGACGACACTTTTGAATGCGGCGACCGCATATCGAGCAGCAGGTATGTGCGAAAAGGCGATTGCGATGTACCGGGCAGCGGAACAGATTTTCAAAAATCTTGGAATTCAAGATGAGCGTTTGGCGGGACTTTATAATAATATGAGTATGGCATTTCAGCAAAAAGAAGACTATGGGACGGCAGAGAGCTGTCTTTTGCAGGCGCTTGCAATTGTTAGAAACCTTCCGGATCATAAAGTGGAAGAGGCGACAACCTATGCAAATCTGGCGTCAGTCTGCTATGAAAAGGAAGAATTTGCACAAGGGATTGAATATGTGCAGAGGGCGATTGAACGATTTGAGGAATGTGAAGAAAAAGATGCGCACTATTGCGGTGCGTTGGCACTTCTTGCACAGGGGCACTATGAGCAGGGAGAATTGGAAAAAGCAATTTCGGCCTATACAGAAGCATTGCGGGAGATTTTGGCGCATTTTGGGAAGAATGAGTCTTATGCAATGACTTGTGAAAACTGCGCAATTGTGCTTTCGAAAGCTGGATTTGCAAAAGAGGCAGAGTATCTGAAAAAAGAGGCGAAAGAAACTTATGAGAACATACGAAGACCGAAAAAAGAGATTTCAGGTCTCGAATTGTCAAAATGCTACTATGAGACTTACGGGAAAGCGATGCTAAAAGAGCAATTTCCAGAATATGCAGATCGTGTGGCAGCAGGTCTTGTTGGGCATGGCTCAGAGTGTCTCGGGTTTGACGACATGTGGTCAAAGGATCATGATTTTGGACCGGGATTCTGTCTTTGGCTTACGGAGAAAGACTATGAAAAAGTAGGTCAAAAGATGCAGGAAGCATATGAGGCGCTCCCGAAGGCTTTTATGGGTTATCCGGCACGGAATACTTCAAAGCGAGGAGGCGGACGTGTGGGAGTGCTAAGTATTCCTGAATTTTATGAAGAGTTTACCGGAAACGGTGCATGGAGTGAGATGGAAGACGAAAAACTTGCCATGGCAGTGAATGGGGAGATGTTTGATGACCCATTGGGAGAATTTTCGGCAATTCGGGAACAACTGCAAAATGGAATGCCATTTGCTGTCTGGAAACGAAGACTTGCAAATGCCGTTGCGCTGACAGCACAAGCCGGGCAGTATAATTATGGAAGATGTAAAAAACGAAATGATATTGTAGCAGCAAATCTTGCGCTAGACGAATTTGTACGGGAAGGAATGCGGACAGCATATCTTTTGAATCGAAGGTATATGCCGTATTATAAATGGGCGTGGAGAGGTCTTGAAAATCTAGAACGCTTAAGTGAATTGAAACCGCTGTTTGAACAGGTACTTTCTTCAGAAGGAGAACGGGAGAGCGTGGTGGAAGAAATTTGTGCAAGGCTGTTAGAAGAACTGAAACGACAAAACCTGACATATGGGGAGGAGACGTTTTTGGAATTGCATGTGGAAAGAATTTTGGAGGCGAAAGAAGAGATGAATCCGATAATAGAACAAATTGTAGAAATGGAGTGGGAGATGTTTCAAAATGTGAGAAATACAGGCGGGCGTGCTGCGTGTCAGGATGATTTTGAGACGTTTGATGTGATGCGCAAAAGCCAGTTTTTGATATGGGATCTGCCTCTTTTGGAGAGTTACTGGCAGGATCTTCAAGAGGGAAAAGCGCAGGGAAGAAATCTGGTGATGGAAAAGTATGCTTATATGATGGAGTCTACAGCTCCAAAAGAATACGAAGCGATTGCCACGGGACTTCCGAAGATTTCAGAAGAAAAACAGGCTATGGTTGAGCAGATTGTGGCGATTCAGGTTGGATGGCGAGAGGAGTTTGCTGAAAAATATCCGCACCTGTCCGGACAGGCAAGAATCATCCACACATCGGAAGATACACTGTATGATATTTCTTTTGAGACTTATCTGCGGGGAGAACTTAAGACATATTCTATGCAGACATTGGTGCTCTATGGAAGACGTATTGTGGCGTTTGTGCAGGAACAAAAAAATATGACAGAAGAAATCATGCGCTATACAACGGCATTTTATGGCTATAAAACGTTGGAAGATGCAGAAATAAAATAGGAGTGAGAGAAAAGTGAAAAAGGATACGTCGTACGTTCTAAACAGAGCGGAACGATTTCATATGGTGTTGATTGGAGAAGGTCTTCTAGTTGGAGCAGTGGCGGGGGGAATTGTGCTGCTATACCGGCTTGTGCTGGCATATGTAGGAGAGTGGCTGCAGATGATTTTGCATTATGCAAAAGGTTCTCCGGTCAAGATGTGTTTGTGGTTCGTTATTTTGGTACTGTTTGCGGTTATTGTAGGCTTGCTTGTGAAGTGGGAGCCGATGATCTCAGGAAGTGGAATTCCACAGCTTGAAGGAGAGATGATCGGGAAACTGAATCAGCGGTGGTATAGAGTGCTGCCAGCAAAGTTCTTAGGAGGATTTTTATCTTTGTTTGCCGGACTTTCTCTTGGAAGAGAGGGCCCGTCCATTCAGCTTGGCGCAATGACGGGAAAAGGAATTTCCAAAATGCTTGACAGGGGAAAGACAGAAGAAAAATTTTTGCTGACTTGTGGTGCCAGTGCGGGACTATCTGCGGCATTTCATGCACCTCTTGCAGGGGTGATGTTTTCACTTGAAGAAATTCATAAGAATTTTTCAGTGTCTGTGCTCGTGTCTGTCATGACCTCATCGATTACGGCAGATTATATTTCTTCAAAGGTATTTGGACTGGATCCGGTATTTCAATTTGATATTGGGCATGCATTACCACAGAGTTATTATTGGATGATTCTGCTGCTTGGTGTCATCCTTGGTGTGATGGGAGCTTTTTATAATTGGTTTACGTTAACTGTACAAGGACTTTATAAAAGACAAAAGGATTAAACGAAATCACAAAAGTTATGCTCCCATTTTTGTTAGCGGGTGTTTTGGGATTTATCATGCCGGAACTTCTTGGAAGCGGGCATAATCTGATCGATGCTTTGACCCATGGAGAGTTGGCTCTTACAAGTGTTGTTTTTTTGCTTGTCGCAAAGTTTGTGTTCTCTGCCATTTGTTTTGGCAGTGGTGCACCTGGAGGAATATTTTTTCCGCTTCTGGTGTTAGGGGCATTTATCGGCGGTATTTTTGGAATGGTCGGAACGACATATTTCGGAATGAGCCCGGAGTATATCAATAACTTTGTCCTGCTTGCTATGGCCGGGTATTTTACTGCGATAGTAAGAGCGCCGATTACCGGAATTATCTTGATTTTTGAGATGACCGGATCGCTAAGTCAGATGCTGTCGCTGTCAGTTGTCTCGATTGTGGCATATGTGGTCGCAAGTTTGATGAAATCAGAGCCGATTTATGAAAGCTTGCTGGGCAGACTTTTGAAAAATCGGGGGGAAGAGCAGGTGAAAACAACGGGTCAGAAGATATTATCTGAGCATGTTATCATGCATGGCTCTTTGTTGGTACATAAAGCGGTAGCGCAGATTGACTGGCCAAAACACTGCCTTTTAGTTGCGATTAAGCGTGGCGAAAAAGAGATCATCCCAAAAGGAGGGACTATTTTGTCCGCAAGCGATGTGATTGTTACGATAAATGACGAGAGGGATTTTTCTTATGTACATGAGAAAATGGAGGCGTTGTGTGCAGAACAAATACAGGAGTAAAAATAGCATCGGTTCACAGAGCTGTGTACCGATGCTGATTTTTAACTTGTCCGTGTGAATTCTGTCTTACATTTTGGACAGGTAATGCAGATACGTCCTTTTCCTTTTGGAATACGGATCTTTTGTTTACATGTCGGACAAGTATAAATATGATGTGTTTTCCGCTGCTGCATGTGTGATTTTTCACGCTGGAATCTTGCTAAAAGCTTATTCTTTATCTGTAAGAATCTCATATTTTCCTGATATCGTTTGTTGTGGTTCTTTGAGAACACACGATAATAGGTATAAATGAGTAAAAGCAGTGTCCAGGAATTCAAAACGACGCTATGAAAAAACAAATCTATGACACAGAAGAAAACAGTCACTCCAAGCAAAAATTTGGAAAATGAATCGATGCCATAGCGTCCCATCATAAAATGTTGTAATTTTTCATTCATATTGTTCACCTCTGAAAGTATCATAGCATGTTTGGATGGGAAAAATATGGTTTAAATATAAATAAAAGTTAAAATTTTCTAAAAGGATAGCAAAATAGACTGTGCACGAAGAAAGCTTTATGATATAATAATGAAACATAAGAGGAAAAAATAGAATAAGGAGCAGACATATGAAAAGAGTGTTATTAAAGCTGAGCGGGGAAGCTTTAGCAGGAGATAAAAAGACTGGTTTTGATGAGGCAACTTGTATTGGGGTTGCCAATCAGGTAAAGCAGTTGGTAGACGATGGGATCCAGGTCGCAATTGTGACAGGCGGCGGGAACTTCTGGAGAGGAAGAACAAGTGAGACGATCGACCGCACAAAGGCAGACCAGATTGGAATGCTTGCAACGGTTATGAACTGTATTTACGTATCTGATATTTTCAGACATGTTGGAATGAAGACAGAGATTTTCACACCGTTTACATGCGGCGCATTTACAAGTCTGTTTTCAAAAGACGCAGCAGTTGAGGCGTTAAACAGTGGAAAGGTTATTTTCTTTGCAGGAGGAACAGGACATCCATATTTTTCAACAGATACAGGAGCAGTTCTTCGGGCGATTGAGATTGAGGCGGATGCAATGCTGCTTGCAAAGGCAATTGACGGTATTTACGACAGCGATCCGAAGTTGAACCCGGATGCGAAAAAATATGATGAGATCACAATTCAGGAGACGGTTGACAAACGTCTTGCGGCTGTAGATCTTGCGGCGTCTATTTTATGTATGGAGAATAAGATGCCGATGTTAGTCTTCGGATTGAATGAAGAAAACAGTATTGTTGAGACAATGAAAGGTACATTCACAGGAACAAAAGTGACAGTATAAGAGAGATTTTGGAGGATATGATTATGAACGAAAAATTACAGGTATATGATACAAAGATGCAGAAAACATTACACAGTCTGGATGCAGAGCTTGCAACAATCCGTGCAGGGCGCGCTAACCCACACATTTTAGATAAGCTGACAGTAGATTATTATGGTTCAGCAACACCGATTCAGCAGGTGGCAAATATCTCTGTTCCAGAGGCTCGTATGATTCAGATTCAGCCATGGGAAAAGAGTATGGTAAAAGAGATTGAAAAAGCAATCCTGACATCAGATATCGGAATCAATCCGACAAATGACGGTACAGTAATTCGCCTTGTGTTCCCGGAACTGACAGAAGAACGAAGAAAAGAACTTGTAAAAGATGTTAAGAAAAAAGGTGAGGCAGCAAAAGTTGCAGTCAGAAATATCCGTCGTGATGGAAATGACGCATTTAAGAAGTTAAAAGGAAGCGATGTTTCTGAAGACGAGATCAAAGGATTAGAAGAAGAATTACAAAAATTAACAGATAAATACATCAAAGAAGTAGATAAATCAGTAGAAGCAAAATCAAAAGAAGTTCTTACTGTTTAAGAGATAAGATGAGCAAGAAGATAAGTGAGGAATGCTAAGATGCAGACTTTGCTTATCTTCTTTGACAGTATGCACCAAAAGAAAAGGAGGACGTTGTATGAACGTACCACAGCACGTGGCGATTATTTTAGATGGAAATGGTCGTTGGGCAAAGAAAAAAGGGATGCCAAGAAACTATGGGCATGCACAGGGAAGCAAGAATGTGGAGCGCATCTGTAAAGAGGCATATAAGATGGGAATCAAATATCTGACAGTCTATGCGTTTTCGACGGAGAACTGGAGCAGACCGAAAAGTGAAGTGGATGCATTGATGAAGCTTCTCAGAAATTATATGAAAACCTGCCTGAAAACGGCAGAGAAAAACCGTATGAAAGTTCGGGTGATTGGCGACAAGACCGCTCTGGATGATGATATTCGAAAAAGAATCGATGAGCTTGAGGAAGCGTCAAAGAATAATGATGGATTGAATTTTCAAATTGCATTAAATTACGGAAGTCGTGATGAGATGATCCGTGCGATGAAAAAGATGTGTACAGACTGTAAGGAAGGACGTTTGCATGCAGACGAAATCAGCGAAACAGTATTTGAACAGTATTTGGATACACATGATATTCCGGATCCGGATCTTCTGATCCGCACAAGTGGGGAACAGCGGTTATCGAACTATTTGTTATGGCAGCTTGCGTACAGTGAATTTTATTTTACAGATGTATTGTGGCCGGATTTTACGAAAGAGGAATTGAAAAAAGCCATTGAGCATTATAATAGTAGAGACAGACGTTTTGGGGGCGTGAAGGAAGGAGAAGAATAGATGTTTAAGACAAGATTACTGAGTGGAATTTTGCTTGTCCTAATCGCATTGGTGACAATCATCAGTGGAGGTGATATCCTGTTCGCAACAGTGCTGCTGATCAGTCTGATTGGAATGAGTGAATTATATAAAGTGCTGAAAGGGCACAACACATTACTTGGTGTGGTAGGTTATGCGGCGTGTATCGTCTATTATGGGATGATCCGTATGGGAAGAGCTGATATGGTGACATTACTTACGATTGCATTTTTAGTTGCCATTATGGCGGTGTATGTATTTTCATATCCGAAGTATCGATCAGAACAGATTATGATTACGTTTTTCGGACTGTTTTATGTGGCAGTGATGTTATCTTATGTTTACCAGACGCGAGAGCTTACACAGGGGGCATATTTAGTGTGGCTCATTATCCTTTGTTCATGGGGATGTGACACTTGTGCTTACTGTGTCGGAATGCTGATTGGAAAGCATAAGATGGCGCCGAAGCTCAGCCCGAAAAAATCTATTGAGGGCGGTATCGGGGGAATTCTCGGGGCAGCACTTTTGGGAGTAATTTATGCACTTGCAATCAATCAGTTTGCATCAGGAGCGGACGCAAATGCGTTAGAATATGCGGTTATTTGCGGTGTTGGCGGAATGATTTCCCAGGTGGGAGATTTGGCTGCATCTGCTATCAAGCGTAACCATGATATTAAAGATTACGGAAAACTGATTCCTGGACACGGTGGAATTTTAGACCGATTTGACAGTGTGATCTTTACAGCACCGATTATTTATTATATGGCGGTCGCATTGATGCGATAAAAGAAGGATGTTTCATGAAGAAAATAGCAATACTGGGATCTACAGGATCCATAGGAACACAGACGTTAGAAGTTGTCCGAGAAAATAAGGATATAGAGGTACTTGGACTTGCGGCAGGGAATAACATCAAACTTTTGGAGAGACAGATTCGGGAATTTCATCCGAAGATGGCGGCAGTATGGAGCGAGGAACGCGCAAAAGAGCTGCGTGAGAATGTGAAGGATCTGAATATCAAAATTGTGTCAGGCATGGAGGGACTCATTGAACTGTCTGTTATGGAAGAGAGTGAGATCCTTGTGACTGCGATTGTGGGAATGATTGGGATTCGCCCAACAATTGAGGCAATCAAGGCAGGAAAAGACATTGCACTTGCGAACAAAGAGACACTGGTGACAGCGGGACATATCATTATGCCGCTTGCAAAAGAATATCAGGTGGCGATTCTTCCAGTGGACAGTGAACACAGCGCCATTTTTCAGTCTCTTCAGGGGGGACAGGAGAAAGCGCTTCATAAGATTCTACTGACGGCATCGGGCGGACCTTTCCGCCAAAAGACAAGAGAAGAACTTCTCAATATTCAGGTGGAAGATGCACTGAAACACCCAAATTGGGAAATGGGAAGAAAGATTACAATCGATTCCTCTACATTGGTTAATAAAGGTCTGGAAGTCATTGAAGCAAAATGGCTTTTTGATGTGTCACTTGATCAGATTGAGGTCGTTGTGCATCCGCAGAGTATCATTCATTCGATGGTGGAATATGTGGACGGCGCGATCATTGCGCAGCTTGGAACACCGGATATGAAACTGCCGATACAGTATGCATTATATTATCCGGAGAGAAGATTTCTGCCGGGAGACAGATTGGATTTTGCAGCATTGTCAAAGCTGACATTTGAAAAACCGGATATGGAGACGTTCTATGGACTTCGTCTTGCATTTGAAGCGGGAAAAGAGGGAGGGTCACTTCCGACGGTATTCAATGCGGCGAATGAACTTGCAGTTAGTAAGTTTTTGGAGCGAAAGATTAAGTATCTGGAGATACCAGAGATTATCGAGCATTGTATGCAGGCACACAAAACGATAGCAGATCCATCGGTAGATGAGATTTTACAGACGGAACAAGAAGTATATGAACAGATAGAAAGCAGGTGGTGGTAAAATGGGAATTATACTTGCAATATTGGTGTTCGGACTGATTGTGACAATCCATGAACTGGGACATTTTTTGCTGGCGAAAAAGAATGGAATCCATGTGGAGGAGTTTTCTATCGGAATGGGTCCCCGCCTGTTCAGCAAAGTAGCCGGAGATACAAGGTATTCGATCAAACTGCTTCCAATCGGAGGCTCCTGTATGATGGGCGAAGATGATGTGGAGGATATGTCCGAGGGAAGTTTTAACACAAAGCCTGTCTGGGCAAGAATTTCTGTTATTGCAGCCGGACCGATTTTTAATTTTATATTGGCATTTATTTTTGCGGTAATACTGGTTGCGTGGGTTGGCTATGATAAACCGGTGATTTCCGGTGTGACACCAGGATATTCTGCGGAGGTAGAAGGAATGCAGGCTGGAGACCGGATTCTTAAGATGAATGGAAAGAAAATTAATGTTTGGCGTGAGGTGCTTTACTTTAATGTATTCCATCCGGGGGAAACGGTAGACCTCACATATGAGCGAGATGGGGAAAAACATGAGGTGACAATTACGCCTCAAAAAGATGAAAACGGAGCATACAAACTAGGGTTGATGTCTCCTGGCAAGAACGAAGAGGCGAATTTGTTCACGGCGTTGCAGTATGGGGCTTATGAAGTGAAATTTTGGATCTGTACCACTTTAGAAAGTTTGAAGATGCTTGTCACCGGGCAGGTGGGAGTTGATCAGCTATCCGGACCCGTTGGTATCGTTGACATGGTCGGAAATACGTATGAGCAGAGTAAATCATATGGATTATCGGTTGTGATTATAGAATTGATGAATATTGCCATTTTATTATCAGCCAACCTTGGTGTGATGAATCTGATACCATTTCCGGCATTGGATGGCGGAAGACTTGTGTTTTTGTTTATTGAGGCGATACGAGGCAAACGAGTGCCGCCGGATAAAGAAGGTATGGTGCATTTCGCGGGATTGATGCTGTTGTTTGCGCTGATGATATTCGTGATGTTTAACGATATAAAGAGATTATTTTAACAATTGGGGACGTAGTAAAATTGAATTTTACTACGTCCCCAATTGAACATACCCCTGTCCCTAATTGAAGGTGTTGCCTTACACGAGCTCAGCAATTCTGGAGACTCCTACGTAAATTTCGGAGATTTTATACCATGTGCGATAATCGACTGTTCCCGTTTCAGGGAGTCCAAAGACGGATTGGAATTTTCGCACAGAGGCAGCAGTCGCAGGACCATAGATGCCGTCCACAGCAACTTTTGGAATTGCAGGATAGGCACCGGCAATCACATTGAGTTGTTCCTGCATCTGACGAACTTTGTCCCCGGAAGAACCATTGGAAAGGGTATAGCCAGGCCACGAGGAAGGAACGCCGGAAATTTCCTGAGCAGTATTAATGTACATATTGTCACCGGTAATAGTAGCGCAGAATTTCAATCGGTGAGTATCCTTGGTCGCCGAGTGCCTTGGAACCCCACTGTGTCATCCAGTTCGGACATTGGACACGTCTGCCGTCGCAGTATTGAGTCAAAATTGGCTGCCTGACATTTGGTCGGGACAGATAACTTGCAAACTGTTCATCTACGATTTCTGAGATTGTATCAAAGACGTTCCGTTCTGGAATCCATTTGTGGTCGAAGGCAGTTGAGGAAGTGATGGTAAAGTCGTATCCCTGGTTTCTGTACCATTCGGTATAGACGCGGTTTAGTGTAAATGACATAATCGCGAGCACATTTGCACGGATAGTATCCTGTGGCCATGTGGCATAAATTTCGCTGGACGCCACATTTTTGATATAATCTTTATATTTGACATAGTAGTTTTTGGCAGTGCTGTCTCGTGGAGAGCCGTCGTGCACGACAATGTATTCCGGTACGACAACCCGGCTTAGTACAATTTCGCCGGTTTCCTGCAGAGGCTTGATTTCATCTTCTGGAATTTTAGGCGGATATTCTCCATATAACGTGTGAGCGGGAATGACAAATACATCTTCCGGAGGTTCTGGATCGGTCATCGGGTGCATAGTAATATTCTGGATGGCGGTGACATCCGGAAGGATCTCTGCTCCGGCGATGCTTAGTGGTTCGAAGCCAGGAGCAGACACGTTCAGAGTGTATTCGGAATATGGCTGATATTCGATAGTTGGATTTAGGCTGTATTCAAGTGGTGGTGTATCTAATTCCAACACTTCGGTCTGTCCTGAGGAATCGGTTGTCAATTCTTCAATCGGAGATCCTGGAACGCCGGTATAAGTAATGGATATTTTAGCCTCTGAGATTGGATAGGAATTTATGTCGGAGGTGACATTGATCTGAAGTTTTCCTTTATCAGCGTTGTCAATCTGTGCGGTAGTGATACGGTTCATAAAAATACCTCATAGGAAATCTATTACTGTTATGATATTCTGAAAAAAAGGGATTGTGAATAAAAGAGGAGAGAAATATGGCGAGAAAAAAGAAGAGAGGTTGTCTCGGAATGATTTTGGGCATTGGAATGAGTGTAGCGGTCGTTGTTGTTCTGGGGATGGTTGGAACATATGGATTAAAATGGAAAAGAAGCTATGAAAAGCGAAATGAAATTCCGTATCAAAAGGTCAATTTGAAAGAGACGAATCCGGCACAAAAATATTATTATGAATCGTTGTCTGAAAAAGACAAAGTGGTGTATCAGGAAATTTTGCAAGGAGTGTTGGATGGAAACGGGGAAATTTATCTGCACAGTGCAGATGCAAAAAAGAACAATCAGTTGTTTCAATTTGTGCTCAATGATTATCCGGAGATTTTCTGGTGTGACGGAAGAGGGAAGACAACGATTTACCAAAAAGGAACAGAAAGCTATTCTGTTTTAAACCCTGAATATCAGTATGGACAAGAAGAGCGGGAGCGCAAACAAAAAGAGATTGATGCAATAACACAGGAAGTGCTTGATGGAGCGCCGAAGGATGGGGCAGAGTATGAAAAAATTCAATATGTATATGAATATGTGATCAACCATACGGATTACAGGGAAGGAGCCTCAGACAATCAGAATATTTACAGTGTATTGGTTAACGGGGAATCTGTCTGCGCAGGCTATGCGAGAACGACGCAGTATTTATTGGAGCGGTTGAATGTATTTTGCACTTATGTGACAGGGACAGCCAAGCGTCCTGAATCAAGTGAAGAGGTGCCGCATGCGTGGAATTTGGTCTCTTGTGGAGAAGACTATTACTATGTGGATACAACATGGGGAGACCCGGTGTATTTGGAGGAAGTGGACACAAATATTGTTTATGATTACCTCTGTATCTCGGAGGAGGAATTGTTTCAGACACATACGCCCGACGGTGTGATTACACTTCCAAAATGCACGGCTAAAGATGCGAATTATTATGTGCTGAATGGGATGTATTATGAGACATATGAAAAAGATATCATCCTTGCAAAGATGAAAGAGAGCATTCAGAATAAGCAGAGTCAGATTGTTTTTAAATTTGCAAATGAATCGGTATATACAGAGGCAAAAGGACTGATTTTGGAAGAGCTGGTGAAAGAGGCTGCGGAGCATCTGGGAAAATTATATCAGTTGTCCCGTGTGGAATACTCCTATAAAGACGAAGAAATATTGCATAAAATCAGCATTTTCTGGAGCTATGAATAATCCACTTTTATGTGTTACAATAGAGAGCGAAGAAGGAGGAGTACCATGTATAAGATATTGATTGTAGAAGATGATATGATGATTGCGAAGACACTGAGCAGTCATTTGGAAAAATGGGACTATGAAGTGCGCTATGTCAAAGATTTTAAAAATGTGATGAATGATTTTTTGGAGTTTGATCCGCAGCTGGTGCTGATGGATATTATATTGCCACTGTTTAATGGGTTTCACTGGTGTACGGAGATACGAAAAATAGCAAAGACACCGATTGTATTTTTGTCGTCGGCATCCGATAATATGAATATTGTGATGGCGATGAATATGGGCGGCGATGATTTTATTGAAAAACCATTCGATCTGAATGTTGTGACAGCCAAAGTGCAGGCAATGCTGCGAAGAGCCTACTCATTTCAGGGAAATTTAAATGTTCTGGAGCATCAGGGACTGTTGCTGAATCTGAATGATGGGATTGTAAGCTATAAAGAAAAAAAGACGGAATTGACTAAAAATGAATTTAAGATTTTGCAGGTTTTGATGGAGCATGCAGGAAAAATTGTGACAAGAGAAGAGTTGATGACGGCACTTTGGGAGAGCGATGCTTTTGTGGATGACAATACACTGACAGTCAATGTCACAAGGCTTAGGCGGAAACTTGCTGAACTTGCTGCTGTAGAGTTTATAAAGACAAAGAAAGGGATTGGATATATTATAGAGACATGAAAGAATTCAGATCATACTGGAAGAAAAATAAAAGATGGATAGGAATTAGCTTTAGTTTCGCTGTGATTTTTACAGTCATTTTAATGTTGTATGATATATCGCCAGACACCGTGTGGTATGCATTTGCACTTTGTTTTAGTGTGGAGGTGATTCTTCTTGCTGTTGATTTTGTGAAATATTATGGAAAATGTAAGCGGATGGAGGAACAGTATCTCAATATCAATATCTGTGTCCCGGAGGATGGAGAACCTGAGGATCTGGTGGAGAGGTATTATCAGGAGATGGTTAATACACTGTTCGAGGGGAAAGCGAAAATAGAGTCTGATAACAATATCGCTAGAAAAGAAATGCTTGATTACTACAGTCTTTGGGTGCATCAGATAAAAACACCGATTGCCGCAATGCGGATTTTACTTCAGGCTGCTGAGGAGATTTCATTTGAAAAACGCACTGAGCTTGAGATGGAGCTATTTAAAATTGAACAGTATGTGGAGATGGCACTGTCTTATATCCGTTTGGGGAATATGGCATCAGACTTAAAGCTGCAGTGGTACTCGATGGATGAGATTATCAAACCTGCAGTAAAAAAATACTCTAAGTTATTTATTCTCAAGAAAATAAAACTGAAATATGAGCCGATTGAGAATAAGATACTGACAGATGAAAAGTGGCTTGGCCTTGTTGTCGAACAGATTTTATCCAACGCACTGAAGTACACGAATGAAGGAACGATTTCTATTTATTTAGAACCAAAGAAAGAGAATGTACTGGTGATAGAAGATACCGGAATTGGTATTTGGCAGGAAGATCTTCCACGTGTGTTTGAAAAAGGATTTACCGGGTATAACGGAAGAACAGATAAGAAATCGACGGGAATCGGCCTATATCTTTGCAAAAGCATCGTCGATAAATTAAATCATAGAATTTATATATCATCGGAAGTGTCAAAAGGAACAAAAATCTTTTTGAATTTGAACCGTGATGATTTTCGATTAGAGTAAAAGGGAGAAGTAAGATGAGTAACATAAGAAAAAAAATAGCGGCTTGTCTGGCAGTAGTACTGGTGTTTTCTGTGACAGGCTGCGAGAACTTGAATAAAACCGTACAAAACGATGGTAAGCAGATTGAAGTGACAAAGCATATTGAGGTTGAGTCAGTACCGGAATATGCGGGAGAACCCTATGTCACGATTCATGATAACAAACCGGATTTTACGGAGGCAGAACTTGATGAAGATGTGTTTGAGTCCTACAGTGAACTGGATGCAAAAGGCAGATGTGGCGTGGCGGAAGCGATGATTGGAAAAGAGTTGATGCCAAATGAGGAAAGAGGAAAAATCGGGCAGATCAAACCATCCGGATGGCATACGGTCAAGTATGATAATGTAGATGGAAAGTATTTGTATAATCGGTGTCATTTGATTGGCTATCAGCTCACTGCGGAAAATGCCAATGAAAAGAATCTCATTACGGGGACAAGATATATGAATGTGGATGGAATGCTTCCATTTGAAAACATGGTGGCAGATTATATAAAAGAGACAGAACATCATGTCCGTTACCGTGTAACACCGATTTATGAGGGGGATAATCTTGTTGCATCCGGCGTGGAAATGGAGGCAGAGTCTGTGGAAGATGAAGGAGAAGGACTTTCTTTTCATGTGTATGTGTACAACGTACAGCCTGGGATTGAGATTGATTATGCAACCGGAGACAGCCATGAAACAGATACAGAACAAACAAATCAGGCTTCAGATAATCAGGTAGAGAGTTACGTTTTGAACACGAACAATAAGAAGTTCCACAAACCAACCTGTTCAAGCGTCAAAGATATGAAGGGAAAAATAAAGAGACCTATGAGGGAACCAGAGAAGAATTGATTCAAAAGGGATATGAACCATGTGGCAGATGTAAGCCATAAAAAAGCAAATCAAACCAGTCATTTTGAACCTTACAAAAGTGTAAGATTGGATTGCAAAATTGTCACCTGAAATTATGGCAGGGAAAAATCTTTTCTTATACAATAAAGGAGCATTCAAGAAAGAGACAAAGTAGAAAGGTGGAAATGATATGGCATTATTAGAAGTAAAAAATGTAAAAAAAATATATACGACCCGTTTTGGAGGGAACCAGGTGCAGGCGCTCGCGGATGTGAATTTTTCGGTGGAGCCGAGAGAGTACGTGGCAATCATGGGAGAATCTGGTTCTGGGAAAACAACTCTTTTGAACATTTTGGCTGCGTTGGATAAACCGACAGGAGGAAAGGTTCTCTTAAAGGGAAGGGACTTAACTACGATCAAAGAACGTGAGATGGCTGCATTCAGAAGACAGAATTTGGGCTTTGTATTTCAGGATTTTAACTTATTGGATACGTTTTCTTTGAGAGACAATATTTTCCTTCCGCTTGTATTGGCAGGGAAAAAATATCCGGAGATGGAAAGCAGACTTCGCCCGATTGCAGAGCAGCTTGGCATCACACATTTGTTGAACAAATATCCATATGAGGTGTCCGGGGGACAGAAGCAGAGGGCAGCAGTTGCAAGAGCGTTGATCACAAAACCACAGTTGATTTTGGCAGATGAGCCGACAGGAGCTTTAGATTCGAAGGCATCGGAAGAACTTTTGAGATTGTTTAACACAATCAATACAGATGGGCAGACGATCTTGATGGTTACACATAGTGTAAAAGCGGCAAGCACGGCAAACAGAATACTATTTATCAAAGATGGAGAAGTGTTCCACCAGTTATATCGCGGAAACCTTTCCAATGAAGAACTTTATCAGAAAATTTCTGATACGTTGACGGTGTTGACAACAGGGGGTGACGGCATTGAGTAGTTCAATTTATGGAAAACTGGCAGTCACAAATTTAAAGAAAAACCGGAAAAGTTACGTGCCGTATATATTTACCTGTGTGGTTACGATCGCAATGTTCTATATTATGCATTCTCTTGTATATAATGAAGGAATCCGGCAGATGCCGGGGGCAGACAGCTTAATGATCATTCTTTCATATGGAACAGGTGTAGTTGGAATCTTTGCAGTGATCTTTCTGTTTTACACGAATAGTTTTTTGATGAAACAGCGAAAAAAGAAATCGGACTTTACAATGTGTTGGGTCTTGGAAAGAGCCACATCGCCAAAATGCTTATATGTGAGACACTGATTGTGGTTGCGATCAGTCTGATTCTTGGACTTGGCGGAGGGATTCTCCTCAACAAACTGATTTTTTTGTTTTTGCTCAAAATGTTACATTTTGACGTAGCGCTGAAGTTTTCAATAGAAATAAAAGCAATTAGCGGGACATTATTTTTGTTTAGTGGGATCTTTGCGGCGAATCTGCTCTTTAATTTGATCCAGATCAAACTTGCCAATCCGATTGAATTGCTCCATGGTGGAAAACAGGGCGAGAAAGAACCAAAAACAAAAGTCATTATGACTATTATCGGCGTGGCTGCACTGGGAGGCGGATATTATATCGCACAGACAACGGAATCACCGCTTACAGCAATGGGTCTGTTTTTTGTCGCCGTGATACTTGTTATCATCGGAACATACGCACTTTTTACAGCAGGAAGTATTGCTTTATTGAAACTGTTAAAGAAAAATAAAAAATTTTACTACAATACGAAACATTTTACATCTGTTTCAGGAATGTTATATCGTATGAAACAAAATGCGGTGGGACTTGCCAACATTTGTATTTTGAGTACGATGGTGCTTGTTATGGTCTCCACAACAGTGGCATTGTATGTTGGGATGGAGGATATATTAAAGACAAGATTTCCGCATGATGTGACAATTTCCGGAACGGAGTTGTCGGAGGAAGAAAAAGCATCCATTGATCAGACCATCACAGATATAGTAGAAAAATATGGGCTTACTTACCGGAATGATGAGCAGTATGAGGCGACACCATTTGCGGTCAACCGAGTACAAAATAAGTTTATCTTGTCTAAAGATGATATGACTTCTGTCAAAGAAGGGTCTTATGGAAGCATGTATTTGATGACTCAGGACACTTATAATAAACTGGAACACAAAAATGTTGAGCTATCTGAAAATGAAGTGCTTTTATACTCAACGAAAAGTAAGAGCAAACCGTCCGAGATCGAGATAGATGGAACCACATATCAAGTCAGAAAAAACCTGAAAGATATGAAGGTGGATAAAGAAACGTATATGATGATTGATATCTATTATTTGATAGTACCAAACCAGTCGATAATTGATCATCTCTCAGAAACTTACGCAGACAATATGGGAAATCGTTATTATCGAAATATTGATTTTCGTGAGAGTGTGAAAGACCAGCTTCCGGCATTGGAAGAGATTCGTAATTCATTGGGAAAAATCGATGCATTATCCCCGGTAGAATGCAGGGAATTAGAGCGCGACATGATGTATTCATTTTATGGATCTTTCTTATTCCTTGGCATCTTTTTAGGAGCACTGTTCCTGATGGCGATGGTACTGATTATCTACTACAAACAGATTTCAGAAGGATATGACGATAAAGAGCGATTTGCGATCATGCAGAAAGTCGGTATGAGCAGACGTGAGGTAAAACAGTCGATCCGAAGTCAGGTAATGATCGTATTCTTCCTTCCGCTTGTAGTTGCGGTTGTGCATATAGCGGTGGCGTTTAAAGTAATCACAAAACTTCTTTCACTGATGAATTTGACAAATGTGTCATTGTTTATGACATCCACGATTATTACAGTGATTGTGTTTGCAGTATTTTATGCGATTGTATTTGCGATTACCGCAAAAGAATATTACCGGATTGTAAAATAAATATTGTGAAAAGGCGCAGTGAAATGAAAGAGGTTTTGCTGCGTCTTCTCTGCGCAAAGACATTGTCAAATTGGCTGGAGGGTGCTATGATAGCAAGTAGTGAAATGAAATGGAGGGAACAGTTATGACGACAAAAGAGGAAAGAATTGTAGAACGAATTGAAGGTGCAAGCGGTGGAAAAGGTATTCTCAGAAAAGAAGTTCTCATTGACAAGGAACAGATGGGAGAACACTGTGGATTGTTCGGAGAGGTGACGCTGGAACCAGGAGCGGTACTTGGATATCATGAGCATCATGGAGAGACTGAGACATATTATATCCTTTCCGGAAACGGGGTGTATGTAGACAATGGAGAAGAGATTCCGGCGAAAGAAGGAGATGTATTTTTCTGTAAAGATGGTGATGGACATGGATTGAAAAATACAGGGGAAAGAGATTTGGTGTTTGTTGCACTGATCTTAAAAAAATAGGAGAAAAGACCGGATACGCAGCCGTTTTATAACGAGATGCACATATCCGGCCTTTTTGTATTACTTAGTTTTCCGAAAAAAATGTCTTGAGTGCATGCAGCAGTCGTGTATTCTCTTCAGGACTCATGATACAGAAGCGGATAAATTCGCCATCTAACTGTTGGAAAGAAGAACAATCTCGAATCATTAATTTTTGACGGATCAGATTGTCGAACACATCAAATGAAGTTACGCCTTCCTTTAAAATCTGCACCAGAACAAAATTTGCCGAAGGTTTGAATGCTTTCAGTTCTGGTATCGTCTGCAAGGTTTCATATATTCTTGTCCGTTCTGTTTCGATTAATTGTCTTGTCTTTTGAATATAGTCGGTGTCTTGTAAGAACAATTCTCCCGCGAATGCCCCGATGCTGTTTAACGACCACGGATTCTGATACTCTTTCAGAATGTTGCGAAAATCTTCATTGCTTGTCATGCCATATCCAAGTCTTAAGCCCGGTGCCGCAAAGAACTTGGACACACCTCTTAATACCATCAGGTTATCGTAATCAGGGACAAGGCAGACAGCGCTGAGCGCTGGAATGGAGGAGGCAAATTCAATATAAGTTTCATCGATCATCACAAAGATATCCAACTTCTGACAGGTCTGAACGATAGTTTTCAAATCTGACACAGAGATTGCAGAAGAAGTAGGGTTATTGGGGTTGCATATGATCAGCAGATCAATAGTATGATTGAGATTTTGACAAAAATCTGATACATCCAATTGAAAATCCTTTGCAGCAGAGAGCGTATAATAGGAAAGCTTGCCGCCGCAAAGAGAGAGCTCTCGTTCGTATTCCGAATAGGTTGGACCGAGCAGCAACGCGCTTTTAGGTGTGCGATGTTGAATCAAAAGAGAAATCAACTCGGTGGAGCCATTTCCGACTACGATATAGTTCGGATCGATGTCACAGTATTGCCCGATTGCCTGACGAAGAGAACTGTACTTCCTGTCAGGGTAAGCGGTGATGATATCAAGGTGCTCGGAAAGTTGTTTTTTTACTTGTGCGGACAATCCAAGCGGATTGACATTAGCACCAAAACAGACAATCTCTTCTTTTGGTATATGGTAAATTTTTTCTATTTCTTCTAGATCACTTCCGTGAAATTGTGCATGTTTCTTCATAAAACCCTCCTTTATATTCTCTTGCCAGAAACAGTAGAATGATGCTATAATTTATTATAATGATATTTGGAGAAAATGCAATGAAAGAAACATAAAGCAGGTGACTAGATGAAGAACAAGATAAAGAAATTTTCGAAAGGAGATTTTCGAACCGAGTGTCCGGAGATCGTCTTCCCGGAGACTCATATCCGCATGATGATTGGAGAAGGGGAAGTTTACAGCGGAAGTTTTATGATACAGAATCAAAAAGAGGGGGATATCCGAGGGATTGTCTATCCGTCTTCTTTTCGTATTCAGTGCAGTGAACAAGGATTTGAGGGGAATCCGGTGAAAGTGAATTTTACATACGATTCTGCCGGATTAAAGCCGGGGCAGACAGAACATGGGAAATTTACTGTGATGTGTAACGGCGGAGAATATGATCTTACGTTCACGGCGATGATTGAGAAGCCGTTTATTATGACTTCCTATGGAAAGATACAGAATGTGGAAGACTTTAAGCGGCTTGCGATGAAAGACTTTTCAGAGGCAAGAAGGCTGTTCCGTACGAGACAATTTTATGACGTATTAAAGTATGAAGAATTGAGAATTAAGAATCTTTATGACAATATGCGCAAATGGGCGCTCGATGAGGAGGCATTAGAAGAATTTCTTGTCGGGATCAAGCAGAAAGAAAAGATCTTCCTTACACTTTCCGATGAAGAACGCCAGTTACATGATGTTTTGGAAGAAAAGAAAGACTGGATTGAGATCACGAAAAACACGTGGGGCTTTGTTCCAATCCGAATTTGGGCAGATGGAGCATTTATTCAGATTCGAGATGAGGAGATTACAACGGATGACTTTGTGGGGGACAGTTACCGGCTTGAATACAGTATAAAAGAGAAAAAACTACATGCAGGAAAGAATTATGGACGTATTTTTATAGAGACACCATATGAAGTTTTGCATGTGGATGTTTTGGTATACCAGCATATTTCGAACAGTGGTGCGGGAAGAGAAAAAGAATTACTGGAGGCACAGGGATTAAAAGAATATCTTGCGTACATTTCAGGAAAACTTGACCGAAATGAGTGGGTGGAAAAGGAGATTGAGAAAGCAAAGCAGCTTCGGGATTTGGAACCTGAGAACGAATACTACCTGTTGATACAGGCTCATATTTATTTATATGGAGAGAAAAAAGAAGAAGCAAGATGGATTTTGGAGAATTTCAATTACAATCGATTTGCAAATTTGGAAAAGAAACCGGAGATCAGTGCTTACTACCTTTTCTTGACTGCATTGCTCAGAGAGGATACAAGTCATACGAACCGAGTGCTGGAAGAATTGAACCGACTCTACATTAAATATCCGTATTCCTGGCAGCTTCTCTGTATGCTGGTGAATTTAGATCCGAAATACAAAAGTGACAGTGAACGGTTCCGGATGCTGGAAAGACAGTTCTATAATGGAACGAACCATGTCCTGTTTTATGCAGAGGCATATCTCTGCCTGAAAAACCAAGTGATTCTCCTCAGAAAACTGGGAGATTTTGAGATACAGGTGCTGAATTTTGCAATCAAGTATAAGCTGATCACACGAGAGCTTGCAGAGTATGCGGCGGAACTGATTAGCCATCAGAAAGATTATGATAAACGTCTGTACTATATTTTGGAGCGGCTTTATAAAACTTATGCAGATCAGAAGGTGCTGAATGCAATCTGCATGCAGCTGATCAAAGGAAACCAGACGGGAATTTCCTGCTTTAAATGGTATGAAAAAGCGGTGAAACAGGAACTGAAGATCGCACAGCTTTATGAGTATTATATGATGTCGATTGATGGAAGAAGGCTGCGAAAGGCACTGCCGAGAATTGTATATCTGTATTTTATGCACGGAAATACTTTGGATGAGCAAAAAGCAGCGATTTTGTATGCAAATATTTTAACCTATGAGGATGAGCAGAGTGAGATTTACAGGCACTATCAAGAGGAGATGGAGACATTTGCGTGGGATCAGCTTATAAAAAGACAGATCAGCGAGGAGTTGAGAATTATCTACAATCGCTTTTTGGTGGAAGAGAAGATGACACCGGAGCGATTAGATGCATTATATGATATTTGCCATGCATACTGGGTGAGAGTAAAAAAATCCGGAGTCAAATATGTACTTGTCATTGAAGAGGATGGTTCGATTAGACAGCGAGTTGCGTATTCCAAAAAAGGAGCTAAGATTTATCTTTATGATGAGAACGCACGGATTGTGTGGGAAGCAAAGAATGGACGACACTATACAGAGTCGATTCCGTATGATGCGAGACGTATGTTCTATGAGATCCGTTTTCTGGAGATGTGTAAGAAACGCATGACGGACAGAACACAGAAAGAGCAGGAAAAGAGATCCATACCAGTTACTTTTGAAAATTTGAGGACATATGGGATTGAGGCGTTTGACGAGCAGGAAGTATTCCTGATGTGTACGAAGAAAATTCGTGAAGAGGGGCAGACGGAAGATGATTTCCTTCTGTATCTTACCTTTGAGGTGATGAAACGAGGATATTATGACAAAGCGCTTTTGACCTACCTTGCAACTTTTTATTGCGGGGCAACGCGCGACATGAAATTAGTCTGGAAACGGGCGAAAGAATATGAGGTGGAGACACATGCGCTTTCCGAACGAATTATTTCTCAGATGCTGTTTTCGGAGATGTTGTTTTCGGAGGAAGCGATTTTTCAGGATTATTACGAAGGAAATCCGTATTTCCGCTTAAAACAGGCATATCTTGCCTATGTGGCAAAAGAATTTGTGGTGCATGATCGAGTGACAGGACAAAATGTACTTGCAATTATTATGAAGGAATATCAGGAAAAGAATATCTTGCGGATATTTGTAAAGTGGCAGTGCTGAAATTTTATGCCGACAGACTTCCTGATCATATGGAATATGAGGAGATACTCCGAGAATTTTTGAGAGAGATGTGCGAAAAGCGACTGGTATTTTCGTTTTATCTGTCGTATCCGGAAAGCTGGCTTCGGGAGGTGCAGTTGTATGATAAGGTGATTGTAGAATATCATGCAGCACCGAACAGCAAGGTAAAGATTGCATATCAGATCAATCGAGGAGAGATGGAGAAACTGGACTATCAGAGTGAATCACTTCTTCCGATGTATGACACTGTCTTTGCAAAAGAATTCATTTTATATAAAGATGAGACATTGAGATACTATTTCAAAGAGACACGAAAAGACAGAAAAATCGTAAGTGAAAAAATGAATGTAAAGCTGGAAAGAGACGTTTGTCCGGTTGGGAAGTTCGGACAGTTGAATGCTATACTTGATTTGAACGAGGAAGAAAAGAAAAGGGCAATGGAAGCATATCAGCAGGAAGAAGAGATTGCCGGGCAGATATTTCAGGCATATTAAATGGGGGATGACAGCGTGACAGGAAATATTTTAGGGTATGATTTAAATGAAAAGAACTGCCAGATCAGTTTTTACAGTGAAGCACAGCAGGAACCGCAGACGATGGAGCTTGTGGCAGATAACTACCAGATTCCACTTGTGCTTGGGCGGAAGGGAGATGTGTGGCTCTTTGGAAATGATGCCAAGCGTCCCGACGTGTTAAAAGAAGGACATACAGTGTCCAATCTGCTTGTGAGGTCGCTTGCAAAAGAAAAGTTTTGCTGGATGAGGAAACTTATGAGGCAGTCTGGCTTTTGGCAAAATTCATAGAGCTGTCGTTGGACAAGTTTGAACACATTGAGCAGATTGTGTTTACGGTTCCGCGTATGAGCGTGGATATCGGAAAGATCTTAAAAGGAATCGGACAGCGCATCGGCGTGGCAAAAGACTGTATTTATGTGCAGGACTATAAAGAAAGCTTTTGTAATTATATGCTCTATCAGCCAAAGGAATTATGGCATTATGAGGCTGCTTTGTTTCACGGTGACCGCCATGAGGTGAGAGCGTATATGCTTCGAAAGCTCCGCATGGGGATTGGAAAAGGAGCAGATACGTTTGTGACGGTGGATGAAGTGGCAAGCGCACAGATGAAAGAGCTGGCAGCGGTGTATCCGGTTCTGAATGTAGATCGGGCAAAGGCAGCAGACAATCGATTTAAACAGTTTGTGCAGGGAGTGTTTGATAAAAAGCTTGTTTCTTCTGTGTTCTTGACCGGAGAGGGATTTGAAAACAATTGGTATCCGCTCTCTTTGAAAGTACTGTGCAATGGAAGAAGGGCGTTTTTAGGAAACAATCTTTATAGCAAGGGAGCATGTTATACCGCATACAGAAAGAGTTTGGATTATAAAGAAGGTCCGATATATCTGGATGATACAAAGATGACGGAGCAGATCTGTTTGAAGATGCGTATCAACGGACAGGATGAATGGTATCCGATCGTTCCGTGGGGGACGAGATGGTATGAGGCTGATATACAGTTTGAAGTGCTTTTGGAAGATGCGGACGATATTGAGATGCATATCGAATCACTTACGGGGAATCAGATGCGTGTGGAGACGATATCAATGGCAGGGCTGCCAAAGAGAAAAGATTATGCATTGAGGCTTCAGGTCAAGACGGTGTTCCTGAATGAAAAGACATGTAAGATCAGTTTCCAGGACATCGGATTTGGAGAATTTTTCCCGGCGACAGATTTTTATGAAGAAAAAGAGATACATTTAGGAGGAAATGATGGGCAGTTTAATTCTTTGTTATAAAAGAAAGCGAAGCAACCATAATGAGATTACAAGGATACATCGGAAAATTTATACAATCGAAGAATTGTGTTATTATCTGTGTAATTAA